>Ga0307372_10008941_pt1 | contig 13957 bp, 12 predicted proteins | sample OX1MG_FD_202533 | JGI IMG/M metagenome (GOLD analysis project Ga0307372, IMG submission 202533) | Soil microbial communities from Risofladan, Vaasa, Finland - OX-1 | ecosystem: Environmental > Terrestrial > Soil > Coastal area > Acid sulfate soil | place: Finland: Risofladan, Vaasa | collected...
CTCGGCGCTATATGCCGAGGCAAATGCGGACTGAACCTCGCTGTTGGCGCTGGAGACCTGAGCCTGGGTGATCGCCGAAGCGCTGTCAGTCCTCGAGCAGAGACTCAGCGCGATGAGGGCGAGAAGTAGGAAAATCAGGCTCTTGGAAGCGCCAACGCCGGCCCGTGTTGGACTCTTCCTTTCCGAACGGCTCAAGTCTCACCTATCTCTCCTTCTCTCGCTAAATGTAGCTTTCGATGCTGACCCACAGACTGAGGGGTTTGACTGGCGGCACCATCCGACGCCTTTTTTGAGGCTCCAGCCCGTGGTGAGCCAGATAGAATACACGAGTCGGCAAGAAAGGCAGCGCCGTAGCCCGATTATCGGCGATTTCGTCTCGATAGTCTTCGGCTACAGCCACCTCGGCAGGTACGTCGCCGAAAAGCTCGATGAGCTGGAGCTGGATTACGTTGTGGTGACCACCGACCCGCAGATGTACGCTACATTGGTCAAGAACCGCACCCTCGCCGTGCTGGAGCACGAGACCAGACCGATTCAGGCACTCAAAGAGGCGGGGATAGAGAGGGATCTCCCGGCCTGCGACGGCTGTAGGAGTCGTGCGCGCTGGAGCGGTGCTCCAGGACGTCTTCGACCCAGACTTCCGAGTGAAGGAAGGCGACACGATACCCGTGGGGCGACCCCGGGAACCTGGAAATCCTGGAAAGGGAAGCGGGCGCGACGTAGCACCCGGCGGATTGACGGGGAATCGGAAGTGTCCCATCATCAGTCGAGAAGGAAACGCGACTTTTGCGATGGAAGGACTCCATCCAAGACCCCGCTGTCTCAAACGCGGGTGAGGTTGCCTCGGGAGCTGCGCTTTACTGAAAGCTGTATAAACGCATGAGAGGCTGACCTTTGAGATAGACCTTGGTTTCCGAGAAAGTCATTCGCTTTCAGAACAAGAACAGGGACCTGGACCCGCTCGCTTCGCAGATCCAGTCGCAGCTCCAGGCTGACGGATACAAGACCCAGTACTCGAACCCTCCCCTCGGCCGGATGATCCAAGCGCAGAAGGCGGGGGTACTGCGCGACATAATAACGGCCGACAGGGCATTCACGATAATGCTCACTGGGGACCCAAACGACTTCACCATCCGCGTCGGCATCGGCAAATGGGTACAGAATCTCGCGGTCGCGGCCGCGGAGGTCATACTCCTCTCGGTGCTGTTCCTAGCTGTCGACGTCCCAGAGATGCTCTGGACTCGTCACGTCGAGGGAGACACAGCGAAGAACATCACCAAGATAGTTGGGTGAATCGCGCTCCAGACCCCGGGCATTGCCAACTTAGACTGCCCACTAACGTGGGCCAATGATGGTGGCCGACTGCTCACTGCATTCGAGCCGCCGGTCTTCGCTTCCGATTCCAAATCCGCCAGCTCAGACGCTTCCGGTCACGCCTTTCCTCCTCGACGCCAAACAGGTCATTGGGCGTCATCTTGTCGGCCAACCTGAGGGCCTTCGCAAACCTGTTCGGGAGGAAGAGGCTGCGAGACGACCCGTATTGGACCAAATAGCCTCGGTTGACTGCCCGCAGAAATGCCCCCACCGCGAGGAAGACCGGGAAGAACGGGAGCAGCGCGATCAGCGTCTCCGTCACCGCAGAGGCCCCAATGACAGCCAACGCTGACGAGATTTCCGGAGCGAGCGCTCTCAGTAACCCCAGCCCCAATATCCTCTGGCTGAGAAGCAGTATTGTTGCAAGTGCCCCGATTCCTAGAACCGCCCACGGGGCCTCAGAATGTGGGACGATCTTTGAGATCTCCTCGTAGGGCACCGAGGTCGCTCCTTTCGCCGACCTGACGATGAGTCGCTTGGTGGTCGCGGCGATCCTCTGACCCTTGTGCGCCCAAGCCTCGATCACGCGCTCATCGCCAGACATGCTCCTCAGGGCGGGTGCGTCTTCCAAGTATTTCCGGAGCTCAAGCTCCAACCGCCTCGAAAGGCTGTCGACCAGCCTGGTGATCGAGTACGCCGAGGCGCTGCGGGTCGCCGCCCTGCCCATTTTCGCCCTGAGGTGCGGGCGGTCGGCCAGCCTGACGATGGCTTCTGCAGCGCCGTCTGCGTCGTCCGGCCCGTCCAAGACTACCCCGTTCGACCCATCACGGACGATCCAAGCCTGGCCTCCGACGCCCGAGGTGATCACCGGGACTCCCGCCGACATGAACTCGAGCTGGGAGATGCCCAATGCCTCGGCTCTGCTCATAGTTATGTTCACCATCGAGGTTCTGATGAGGGCGGCCTTCTCTTCGTCGGAGATCGAGCCGAGGACCGACACGTTGGGGAGCTTGCTGGCTGCGTCCTTGAGCTTGTCAGCATACTCCCCCTCTGCCCTACCGGCAATGACGAACCGTACGTCCGTCCTCTTCGAGAGTTTCTTTGCGACCTCAAGAAGCCCAAGCGGGTTCTTCCTCTCTTCCACGGTCCCCAAGAATGAGACGAGCTTGGCATCGCCGGGAATCCAGTACTTCGCCCTCAAGGCTTTCTCGTCGCCCATGGAACGAATATCCTCGTCGTCAATCCCTCCCGGGAAGAGGAATAGCTTCTTGTCCGTCGCCCCGAGCCTCTTCATGGAGTTCGCTTCATATGGGGTGGTCACGAGGACGACGTCCGCCCCTACGAGCAGCTGCGGAAGTATCGCGCTGTTCCACGCCTCCCTGTATGATCGCTCCACCACGGCGTACCTCTCGTCGCTCGCCTCCTGGAAGTGGCTCATGTGGCAGAAGATGAGCGGGGATCGCGGGGCGCCGTTGTCCGCCATCTTCCTCCTCCACGCAACGAATTTCACCACCTCCTCGGGCCCATTCCACAGCGTCGAGTGCGTTATCAGGACATTGAGCTTCAGGTCGTCCACGATGGCGGTGAGAACCCCCATGAAGTCGACGAAGGAGATCCTTCTGGGAGGCCAGGTCGTGCCGTCGCTGTTCACCCTAATGACCGGAATGTCGAGGTCTGCGTCGAAGACGTGGACGTAGCCGTCCCTCCTCTTGACCATCTCCGTGTTGACTGCCGGCTTTGAATCCTGATAGATGCTCGTTATGAGGAACGCGTCGTACCCTAGCCTTCGGAACTCCTTGACCATCCGCTGGGCAACGAGCTCTTGTCCCTTGGTGAGGCTGGTCTGATACATCACGACTCCTATTCTCATCTTCATTTCTCAATCACAAACCATTTGACTCGCAAAACTTTGACGATTTGCCCGCCATTCGTCCGGACGAATCGCCTGGCGTTCTGATGACATGCCAGAAAAAAGTGCGGGGTGGAGCTTCTATATAAAAAGTCCAGAAAGCCCGCACTGTTGCATCGTGCCGCATAATTCTGGCCAGCCCGGCCCTGAGGCTGGCAAAGAAGTTCTGGGGGCTCACCGCGTGGATGCTCGAGCTGACCGTTCCTCTCGTACCTCCTGCAGAACTACTTCGACGTCTACATCATCGGCGCCCTGCTCTTGGTCAACGCGGCGATTGGGTTCGCTCAGGAGCAGAAGGCATCGGGTGCGCTGGAGGCTCTAAAGGAGCGGCCGCAGGTCAACGCCAGGGTCTTGAGGGACGGGAAGTGGCAGACGGTCTCTGCGAAGGAGCTGGTGCCGGGCGACATCGTCAGGGTGCGGGCTGGAGACTTCGTTCCGCACGTCCTCATGGGCCGGTTCGGCATAGCCGCTTGAAGTGGTTCGGCGACCCTTTGGAGGCTTTGGAGGCCATCGGCTGTGTCAGGGCCACCCTCGAGGTCGCCCGTTTGGCTCATGGTGCCGGGCGTCTTCCTGAACTTCGGGCATTCGGAGATGCGCATCCGCCCGCCTACTCAAAGCGGGTGCAGCGTGCCACCGCTGATGCTCAGCTCTCGGGTCGACCGGAACTGGTCGGAGGCGCTCGTGGTCGTCAATACGACGGCGACCTCGTTTTCCTCGTTGACCTTCTTGAAGAGGCCAAGGACCGCGTCGGAGTTCACTTCGTCGAGGCTGGCCGTCGGTTCGTCGGCGAGGATGAGCTTGGGCTTGTTCGCCAACGCCCTTGCCACCGTGACCCTCTGCTGCTCGCCTCCGCTGATCTCCCCTGGGAACCTCTTCGCCAGGCCATCCACGCCGAACGACTGCAAGAGCGCGAGGGCCCTCTTCCGCCGCTCGTCCGTGCTTGAGCGGCCAGCCAATTGCATCGGCAGCTCCACATTTTCCACGTTGGTGAGGCTCGGGATCAGGTTGAACTGTTGGAAGACGAAGCCGAACGTCGTGAGCCTTATCCTTGAAAGCTCCGCGTCTTTCATCTTGCTTGTCTCCCGGTCGTCGACCAGGACCTCCCCCGAGGTGGGAGCGTCGAGCAGGCCCATTATCCTCAGGAGGGTGGACTTGCCGATCCCCGACCTTCCGCGGATGACCACAAAATCGTTGGCTCGCACTTCAAGGTTGATCCCGTTGAGGACCAGCCTTGAACCTTGGTAGTCCTTGCAGATTTGGCGGAGCGTCAAGAGGGCCATCAGGTCACCAGAGGATGACGTTCCCGTTGTTGTAATAGGCCGGCGAACTCTGCGACAGCACTGTGGTCCAGTTGCCGGGGATCTGCACGCCATAGAGGGACGTGACGTATCCGTTCCTCGCCATCAGGCTGTAGGTGACGAGATATTGGGGTCTTGAGGATTCGTCCGGGTTCTGGAGATATCGGTACCCGCTCGAGGTGTCGACATTGATCCGGAGGTAGTCTGTAAGGAGGTATTGCATTCGGACGTCGCCGGAGAGATTGAAGTTCCGTGAAACAGAGTTCGCGCTCATCCACTGCGCCCCGGTCAGGTCTGACTGCTGGTAGGCCCACTGTCCTCCCAACAGACCCTCCCTCTGGATCGATGCGGCGTAGGTCTGGTATGCGGACGTGACGGATATTAACAGGACGACCGCCACTACCGCGACCTTCACCAATCCTCTCTGGCGCGCGCTGCCGAGCGCTCTCTGGAGTGTCAAGGACGCGAGGATTATCGCTGGCGCGCCGATGAACGCAAGCACCCTGTACAAGATGGGTAGCCCGTCGGGCACTCCAGCAAACACCCCGAGAAACCCCAAGGCGAGCACCGCGGCGATCCAAGACGCGACAAAGACAAAGTTCCTCCTATCTTTGCCGACGTGGATGATGCGGTAGCCGAAAATCGCAAGCACCCCGAGCAGCACGTATGGAACAGCGGAAAGGAGCAGGGTCGGGGACACCGCGGGGGCGGTAGAGATCAGGGTGACGCTCGTGCCGATCGCCAGGACGCCCATCGCCAACACCAGCACCAACGCTCCCTCCGCAAGAAGCAGCTTGGTGGGTCGAGAGACGGCGTGGTAGGCCACGGGAGAGATGAAGATGACCAAGAAAGCCAACACCAGGAGGGCGCTCTGGACGGTCACGAGCCCTGCGAGCGGGCCGAGCCCCCCGTCAGCGTAGGCCAGGAAGTATGCGAGGGTTATCCCCCCGCTGATGACAAGGAGAAGCGGCTTCCGTCCGATGGGCTCGTCTCTCCTCTTGAGCAGGATAGCGTCGACTGAGATGATCGATCCGGCCACAACCAAGAGCAGCAAAGCCGTCGCATGGTGCGTGAGCGCCAGGGTAACCGAGGTTATCGCGAAGAGCGCCCCACTCCTCTTGTCGGTCTTCCACAGCAAGAGCAGGATGGAGACCATGAAGAGGGGCTCCGCGTAGGTCTCCTTTGTCACTGCGGCCGTGAAGATGGCGTCGACGCCCGCGGTCGCGAGGAAGAGGGAGGCGATCGAGGCGACGACCGAGCTGCCGCTTATCTTCTCGACCACCAGGAAGAACACCATCACGGTGACGGCCCCGATCGCCGGGAACAGGAGCGGCATTATCTTGATGGGGGCCACGTTGAAAACGAGAGATGCGATGGCCCCGAACACCGAGTTCGCCGGCCAGTAGATGTTGTAGCCGTCGAAGACCGGGTTGCCCCCGAGGGTGGTGGGCGTGTGCGCGAGGAGCTCCTGGGTGTTCCTGATTGGCGACCAAGAATCGGTCGAGTAGGGGACCCCATATACCAGGTATGGGTAGATCCTAAGCAGCACCGCGACTGCGAAAGGAAACAGGAGGAGGATGGCGCGGTGCCTTCCGATGTTACTCGACGACATCACCCAGGTCAGACTCCAGATAGGGGAGGGTCATCTCATAGACCAGAAGCGACGGCCTGAACCGCAGGGAAGCGAACGCGGCGGCGATGAAGCCCGCCACCGTGACGACCAGGACCGAGGAGAGCGAGGCCGTCAGGAAGGCGCTTCGCGGGTCCACTGCATAGAATGCGATCTGGACGGGGCTGAAGTCGGCGACGACGGTGAGGAAGGCCCACCCGACAAAAAGCCCGGCGACCGACGCGACAAAGCTGAGGGACGTCGCGACGAGGATGAGGTTCCACGAAAGCCTCCTCGAGCTCACCCCGATCGTTCGCAGGGTGCCGAGGTCATTCCTCGACCTGAAGACCGCCTCCTGGAGGGCGCACACGATCGCGACGGACATGCTCACGAAGACTAGGGCCGAGATGAGAAGGATGTTCTCCTGGCTCAGGCCCACGGTCTTGCTGAAAAAGGCCGACGACGCGGCCGGAGACGCCTCGATGTTAAGCCCTGCAAGGTAGATTTTATGTGAAGTGACGGGCAGGTTGCTCTCGCCTGCCGTCTGATTCCCTCCTGAGGCGCTCGAGGCGTTCTTGACGAACCGCTGTACCTGAAGGGCTACCTGAGAGGGCGTGTCGTGGGCGCCGACCTCGATCCTGAGGATGGAGACTTCGCCATAGCTCACTCCCCTCAGCCATTCTCCTACCCAGAGCGGTGCCACGACCTCGTTGTCAAGAGGGGTCCCGGTCGAGAACACCGCCTTGACTGTGAGCTGGGCGATGGTCGCCCGGACGCCCCCGACGAGAGTGATCTGCGAGCCGGGGTGGAGGCTCATCTGTCTCGCGAGGGTCTCTCCCACCATTGCCTGAAGGGTGTCGTTGGCTGAAAGGGCGGTTCCCTCAACGATGGTCGGATTCTGAAGCTCCATGAACAGCACCGGATCGACGCCTCGCACCATGACCGCCTGGTTCGACAGCGTCGCCGGGGCAAAGACCTCGGGGCTGATCACCTGGGCGCCTGGGACCGACCCGAGGGCGCTGGCAAGACCGAGGGGGAGGAGTCCAAGGAAGGGCGCCCTCGAGTTGGCTTGCGCGATGACTATCGTGTTCGCGGACTCTCCGAGCATCCCCGACGCGGTATTGTCGACCGAGAGCAGGATGGACGACGTCACCGTAAAGGCGGCGGACGTGACCAGCAATATCAGGGCTAGGAAGAAGATCGCCCTCTTCGAGCTCAGGATCCTCGCGATCTGGGTGAAAATCATCGAGCCTCACCGGTCTCGCTGATCTTCCTCGGGAGCCACGCCAACGAAACCGACCCTGCGCCGAGGATGAAGAGGAAGGAGGCCGTCCCCACGGTGACGAGCTGGACGGGGCTGATGCTGGGGGCGAGCGGCAAGTTGTCAATCGCCTTGAACAGCGTTCCAAGTATCGAGGTCGAGACGATCCCGGCGGAGATGCCTATGAGCACGGAGACCCCAGATATTATGAGCAGCTCGTAGAACACGAGCGCCCGCGCGGCCGAGAGACCGGCGCCAAGGGCACGGATGGTGTTGTACTCCTGGGAGACCTCCGTGACGACTCTTGAGGCGGCGGCTATGGCGGCGGCCGCGGCGAGCGCGAAGAGGACGTACGTCCAGTTTGTCAGTAGGCTTGAGGTCTGGCTGTCGAAGGCGCGCGCTATCTGGTCGATCCCCTCCTCCCTGATCACCGTCATGTTCCCTGAGAGACTCGGCATGGCGGCTTGGTCGTTGGCGACGAACTCGACATAGGATATCCTGTTGGCCGTCTGCGGCCAGAGCGCCCAGGAGGAGGAGAGCGGGAGTATGAGGCCGGTATCGGACTGGTCGGTCGAGTTGAGTATCCCGACCACTGTGAGCGTTTGGGTTTGGGAGAAGGCGTCGACCGTCACTGTGTCTCCCACCTTGATGTGGAGAATCTTCGCCATGATCGCGCCTGCGTCGACCTGGCTGCCGGCGACGGCTACCTTGCCGTAGACGACGGAGTGCCTCGCCGTGACGAAGGCGGTCATGTTGGTGGCGAGGACCGACGAGTTGGCGCTTTTCGCACCATCGGTGACGACCGATGGAAAACTGAGGAGGGGCGTCGCGGGGCCCACCCCGCTGTCCTGGATGCGGACGAAGGCGGCGTAGCTCATAGAGCTCGACGATGGATTCGTGCTCCCCGTCTGGTAGGCGAGGTACGCGTTCGAGGGTGCCACGAGGTCCACGGACGCAGTGGCCTGCTGCAGATATCCTGACGTCACCATGCTGGAACTTATCAAAAGCGCTACGACCGGCACGAGCATCAATATGGTGATTGCCGTTCGTTCGATATGTCTGAGGAGAAGCTTGACGGCTACGGAAAGCAATTAGCAGCTGCATAGAAAAGCATACTCTAATATGTGCATTGTCCCATTTCGCGCCAGTCGTCCTTCCTGTTCAGGGGTCGCAGCGATGAAGAGGCGCTTCTCTGGCGACTCGTCGTCGGACTCGTCTAGTCTAGCCCATGCAGCGCGCTGAAAATCGAAGCCAGCGGAACCTGCCACGCTTACAAGCCGCTCGCACGCGGCTCAGTCCCAGATGACCATGGCCGGCTCTGGCGACTTCCTGATATGCTCCTCACGGAGTGCGAGAGCGCAATGAAGTCTGCCATGCGCATGGCGCCCTTCATCCCAGCGCTGGTGTGGACCGCGTTCCTCTGCCTCTACATCGTGGTAGCCTCCGTCGCGGAGTTCCAGCCCTTCTACCTTCTCATCAGGGGAAGGGGAGCGGCCATCTACCCCTCGGCCATCGTGCTCCTCTCCCGTCCCGTCGACCTCGCCCTTTTCCTCGTCGTCTCCGCGGCGCTCATCGCGGTGCACTTCCTCCTGCTCGGCAGGGATTCGGTCAAGGACTCCGAAGCGCTCCTCGCCTTGGTCGGGTTCGTAGTCAGCCTTGCGGGATTCGCGGTCACGACTTCCGCCCTCTTCATCGCGCTCCTGGGCATCTCCTCCATCGTCCTGGTCGCCGCCGACGCAGAAAGGGCGTCCCTCATCGCGGGGGTCGCGACGGAGAGGACCCTGAGGTACTTCGCGCCCTGCGTCGCGGCCGTGCTCGCTGCCCTGGCCGTGGCCTCGAACGCGCGCTGGGTCCTCAGCGGCTTCGACGGGAGCCTACTGTTGAGCGGCTGGAGCTGGCAGCCCGCCTACGTCAGCCTCCAGCTTCTGGGCGTCCTTCATCCGATCCTCCCCCAGCTTGCGCTCCTCTTCTTCTTCGCGTGGGGGCTTCGCCTGGCTCTCTCCCCCGTCCTCCATCTTGCCGGCTCGTGGAAGGCTGACCTTGTCAAAGGTGAGGACTCTCCCTCACAGTCCTCGACGTGGTTATCCAGCCGCCGGCTGTCGCTGACCTTTCTTGGGGTCGCGGTCGCGGTCGCGGTCTTCGTCGCCGTGTACCCGTACCTCCCCGCCGTGAACCCGAGATCGATGCTGGTCGGCGTGGACACGCAGATGTGCTATTCGCACCTGCTCAACTCGCAACCCGTGCCCGTCGGGGGAGTTTGCGGGAACTCGGCGTACACCTACGGGATTCAACGGCTGGGGGCCCTGGAGATGCTCAGGGGCCTCGCCGCGCTGAGCGGTTCCAACGCGTTCGCCCTCGAGGCGTCGCCAGCGATTCTCGCTCCTCTCCTCACCGTCTCCACATACCTCCTGGTGCTCGAGGGGACCGGCGACGGGTTCACCGCGGGGGTCTCGGCGCTCCTTGCATCTGTCTCACCCGAGATCATCGCCGGGATAAACGCGGGACTCACCGCGAACTGGTTGGCGATAGGGGTCGCTTTCCTTTTCTTTGCCGCGCTTCTCCGCGCCCTGAGGACGAAGCGGCCTGCATACTTGCTCCTGAGCTACGCGATCTTTGTCAGCCTGCTGTTCGTTCATCCATGGACCTGGACCGTGACGCTCATCGTCCTCGTCGTCTACCTCTCGCTCTCGCTGCTTGAGTCTGCCTGGGCTCGCGACCTCCGCTCGAGGAGGCTCGAGGCGGCGATCCTCCTCTCGTTGCTACTGGCCGGGTTCGCGGCGGACGCCCTCAGGAGCGCGCTTCCCATGGGCAGCGGCTTCGCCGCAGCCTATGCCACGCTGGTTCCTGAGCTCCAGCTCTCCAATATCCCACTGACCGTCGCGCACCTCCACGCGACCTTCGTGATGTTCCTGCTGGGCGGGTTGGCCGACCCTGTGTGGTTCGTCCTCGGGGCGGTGGGGGTCCTCTCCATTCCGAGCCTCAAGGGGCGGTTCGGGAAGCTGCTCTTCACGTGGGTCGCGGCCATGTCCTTTGCCTTGGTCCTCGCCAGCCCGACATCGGACGGCACGCTCCAGGCGCGCCTGATCTACGACGTCCCTCTACAGGTCTTCGCGGCGGTGGGGCTCGTAGCCATCCTGAGGCCCATCGTCGAACGCATCGAGGCCGGGACCATTTCGGGCAAGAGGCTTGGGGCCCTCTTCGCGGCGCTCGCTCTTGTCGGGTTGGTGGGCCTTCTGCTCGGGTTCGCCTTGGACAATGTGGGTTTCCTGTATCCGTGATGGCCGCGACGAAGATCACTCGTGGGTCTTTTGTTTGGCCGCCGCGCTGCCGCGCCTCAGCGTCAACATGAGGACGGCCGCAGAAATGGCAATCACAACCACGGCCGCGACTACGAATAGGAACCCTACGCTTGCAGGCAAGGGCGCGCTCGCACTGCTCGTGCTGGTGCTGCTGACCGAAATGAGGGGCGGGCTGCTCGCGCCCGTAGCTTGCCCCTCCACTGCGGCCAGATTAGTCCCTGTCAGAGACGAGACAGGGACCTGTCCCTCTATGGCCGTGCCGCTGACGGCCACGTATCTGGCTGGCAACCACGCGCTCCCTCCCCAGTACTCGAGTATGTACCCGGTGGTGATCATGGGGTTCGACAGGATGATAGTCGCGTTGGACCCGGGGGGCGCGCTCCTGCCTGCGGGCAGGGCGATGTTGACGTCGAAATAGAAGACGTTGCCTGAGGAAGAGACGGCCGGCACGTTAGTGGACGGCGAGTTGAGGGTTTCCGTTGTCACGACGATGCTGGTGGTGACGTTCGTCAGCCCTGAAACGGTAACGTTGATGCCCGTGGTCACTGGGTCGTCAACAGCTGCGCCTCCGCCGAAGAGGGAGACTGTGGTCGATGAGTGCGCCGTGACGTTGGGGGCGTACGGGCTCGCCGCGAAGGACGGGGCTGAGACCAACAACACGAGCACCAGCATCGAGACGAGGGCGAGGCTGACGATGCTTCTCAGACCTTTCCTCGATTCCAGGCCGAATGACATGCTCGGTCGCCGCGTTTCATTATCGAACGTGTGGATCAGATTAGCGGAACTCCGTGCTCGTTATAAAGTTCTACGGCTCGCAGGCGTGTCGAATAACTAACTCGTTTGTCAAGCTTCTTCCTCGCGCCCTCTCGTGGGATCGAGCCGATCTCATGACATTTCATGCCCGAGAAGAAGAAGCGGAACTGGAAGGGTACAACGCCTCACTGGTGAGGAGGGGAGAGCTCCTGTTCGATACCGATTTTTATCGGAATGGGGCAGAGAACTAGGAGTCTAAGCGAGAGGAAGGAAGGGGTAAGGTATCGCTGTCCAAACTCATTTAATGAGTATGCTCGCAGCCATCCGCGTCCACCTGCTCCCGTACAGGGAGCTGGAAGAGTTCGTCAGGGTGTTCGCGGGGGCGCGTAGAAGGACTGACTGTCCCGGACTACACAACGATGTGGTGAGGCGCGCGCACGGCAAGAGGGCGAGGGTGGAGTCGGTGATACCGTCCTTCGAGAGGACGTTCGGGGAGCACATGACTTTGAAGTGGAGCAGCATAGTCAACGAGCTGCTCGTCAAGGCTTCTGTCTACAACCTGTTCGCGGGGATGAACCCGTAGGGAAATCGCGACCAAAGAAAAATGGGGTGCGGGAGATGACCCGGCCTTCAAGTTATTCGACACGCCTGACTACTAGAAAAACTAATAGTCATAATGAATGCACGCCTCAACTGAGTGTATTTGAAGCGCACTAACGTCGCGCTGATGCTGTTCGTCGCAGCAATCGTGGTCGGAGGCTCGATAGAAGTGTTTCAAACGCCGTTGGTTCACGCTCAACCCGCAGGTGCTGTCACGCTCGCATCGTCGACCACCGCCCCCTCGAGCGGCTACCCGTTCCAGAGGAGGGAGTTTATCGCTGACGGCAGATTTTGGTTCTTTACCGTGACGAGCGGGAACGCAGGATGGCAGAGCTGCCAGACATCGGCCCCCTGCGGCTCGGACCCGACGCAGTGGACCTTTCAGAGCATCCTCCACTCTTCTGTGGGTCCCGGAGGGCTATCTGTCTGGTACGATTCCTCGTCGAATCTCGTGTTCTACGCAATAGGCCTGGGCAGTCCGCAATTTCTCTACAGATACGGGACTCCGAACCCTGACGGGACAATAACATGGGGCATCTCAGAGACGGGTGTGACGACCACTGGCAGTCAGGACAATCTTCCATACGTCTTCGCATCTAGCCAGAACAACATCTGGGTGAGCGTCGCGACCGTCCAAGGCGGGGCTTCCCATTTGGAGCTTTGGCATTACAACGGCATCGCATGGGCGAAGTCAATCGACCTCATCGGCCAAGGGACGATCGGAGGGGTCGTGATGCCCCTCACAGGAGTCCAGTATGGTCTGGTCACCGGAGATGTCTCAGGAAGCGGAGACAAATTGGTGATCTACACCACGGGTAACGGCGGTTCGACATGGACGAGCGGGACCGCGACCATCGACTTTTCGCTCAATGAGGCCGAGGCCCTCAGCATAGGCAGCACGATCTATGTAGCGGGGCAGACTCCTGGGTTCGTCGACACCTTCTTCTCATGCGCGTACCCTTGCGCCTTGCCTCCCGCTCTGACCACGCTGGCGACCGGACTGCCCAACAACGACGTGTGGGTGACGCTCTCGACCGACGGGTCGTCTGACCTGGTCGTCGCGTACGAAGCAAGCCAGTCGACCGTCGATTACATCCAATCGGCCAATCTGGGGGCTTCATGGAGTTCCCCCGTCGCGCTCTCTAGCAACGAGGTGCTTTCGGATAGCGACTTCTCTGGAACGGCCGCGCCACTCATCATTGGAAATACTGCCATCTTTGGATGGACGAATGGGCTTGCATCACCATTCGCCATAAGATTCGCTGAACTCTCGCTCGGCACGAAATCGTCTACGTCGTCATCGTCTACCTCAACAGTGTCTAGCAGCACTTCAACCTCCGCCTCCACCTCTACCACGACCACCGCTACTGCGACGATCTTCACCAGCACTTGCACAGTGACATTCACATTGTCTGGCGTCTCTATCGCAGGGTGGCAAGCAGCCTGCTAGGCTCCCAGACTCGTTGACAAAGTCTCGGGACGCGAGTCGATGTCGAAAGCGCAACGGGTTCAAACTTCAACATCGCCGGTCCCACGTTCAGCTTCGATTCGAGATGGCTCTGACGCCCTCGGCAAGAGGAGATTGCTCGTCGAATGGTAGGGCATACCGATCGGGTTGGCCGTGTCGGGGGCGAACACCCACGACATGAAGCTGGCCGAGCCGATTCTCGAGAGCATGCCGATAGAGAGGCCGGAGCCGATCAGACGGAAGCCTCAGAACATGTATATGGACAAGGGATGATTTACCAGAGATAGACGAGCTCGTCGACGAGTGGGGATACACCGGCCACACCACCTCGAGGTGGGGCGTCCACCAATCCAAGAGAAAGAGGATGCCGGGCTATCGAGCGAGGAGGTGGTTCGTCGAGAGGATCCGCTCGTGGCTGAACCGGTTAGGAGGCTCCTGGTCAGGTG
>Ga0307372_10008942_pt1 | contig 13956 bp, 9 predicted proteins | sample OX1MG_FD_202533 | JGI IMG/M metagenome (GOLD analysis project Ga0307372, IMG submission 202533) | Soil microbial communities from Risofladan, Vaasa, Finland - OX-1 | ecosystem: Environmental > Terrestrial > Soil > Coastal area > Acid sulfate soil | place: Finland: Risofladan, Vaasa | collected...
GCCCATCCCGAGCCGCTGCCGCGCGTACAGGACAAGGACTGACCAGGCGGCGCCGAAGGTGATGTTGAAGGTGAAGATCGTAATGGCCAGGGTACGGACGGCAGGGTGCGCCAGGAGCCAGTGCCAGGCTTCGCGGATCTCGTCGCGCACCCGCGCGGCTTGGGCACGCTCGGCCCGGGCTGGCAGCCGTATCCGTGTGATCAGCAGCACTCCGGCGAGCACGCACACAATCTCGCTGATGAATGGGAGTGCCGTTCCGGCGGCGAAGAGCGCGGCTCCGATGGGCGGGCCAGCCAGCTGGCTCCCCACGATCATGCCGGCGAACGTGCGCGAGTTCGCGATGCCCAGGTCGCGCTTGTCTACCAGCATGGGCAGCAGCGTGGTGGTAGCCGTATCGGCGAAGGTCTCGTTGATGCCGAACAGGAACAGCACGGCCAGTACCACGGCAGTGTCGACGCGATGGGTGATGATCGACGCGGTCAGCAGGGTCAGGATCGATACGCGTACGAGCCCGGTCGTGATGACGATGGCGCGCCTGCTCACCCGGTCAGCTACGACGCCGCCGTAGAGCCCGAACATCAGCCAGGGCAGCCGCTGCAGCAGGGCCGCCATCGCGACGGCCAGCGGATTGAGCGTCTGCGAGGCGACGAGCAACGGCCCAGCGGCCAGCGTAATGCCGTCGCCGAGATTGGTAATCCAGAACGAGGCCAGTAGCCAGCGGAAGCGACGGCCGAGACGAGCTGGTGCCAGCAGGCCGGCCAGCCTCCTCACCACGTCTGTCCGCCTGCGGAGATCACCCGGCCATCTTCGCGGGTCGGAGCGATCGGCTCAAACAGGTTTCGGCCGGGATCGTCACGCAGCTGCCCCAGGCACAGCCAAGCCGCAGCCTGCCATTCCCCTTCAAGTGGTGCGGTCTTCCCTGATACGGCTTCGAAATTGCATCCATGATCGGCGGCACGGATGAGCGCGATCCCGATAAACTCGCCTTAGTCGCTCTGGCGGGAGGGTTCAGGATGCCGGTTCGCCGTCACACACGCCATGTCCTCACTACGCTGGTCAGCATCGGTGCGCTGTCGATCGGATGCGCCGCCGCCTGGGCTAGCCCGGTCGGCGCCGTCGCCCAGGCGGCATTCGATCCCGGCAGCTGTGTCACCACGCCGAGCACCGTCGTCCCCGGCGTCCAGATCGCCGACCCGGCGTGCCAGTTCAACGGGGCGGCCTACACCGGCACGTTCGGGCCCATCGCCAACGCCGGCGGCCAGCAGTCCCAGGTGTGGACCGGCATCGCCAGCGACGGGGCCGCCTACCGGATCGAGGTCCCGCCGCAGTGGAACGGGACGCTCGTCATGTACGCCCACGGTTTCAGGGGCAACGGCAACGTGGTATGGGTTGACGAACCTCAGCTGCGCCAGTACTTCGTCGACCACGGGTACGCGTGGGCGGCGTCGAGCTATGCGATGAACGGCTATGACCCAGGGGACGGCGTCGTCGACACCCACGATCTGCTCAAGGCATTCCCGGCGATCACCGGGCTGCTCCCGAGTCAGGCAATCATGACCGGGCTGTCGATGGGCGGCGAGATTACCACAGCCGAGATCGAGGCCTACAAGGGCGATTTCGTCGGCGCTATGCCTTTCTGCGGCGTGCTGGCTGGCAACGACCTGTTCGACTATTACCTGGGTGCCAACGTCACCGCCGCCGCGCTGACCGGTACCACGATTAGCTACCCGACGACGCTGGCCGCCGGCACCGCTTACGCACCCGCCTACCAGGCCGCTGTCCAGTCTGAGCTGCCTGCCCTTGGGATCACGCCTGACCCGGCGACCGGCGGGCAGACCTTCGCCACCGACCTGACCAGGACCGGGACGCTGTGGGCGGATACGGTCGAGCAGCTGTCCGGCGGCACCAGGCCGGGCTTCCAGAGCGCCGTGGACTTCTGGAACTCCTTCGGGTTCGCCCCGCTGACCAGGGTCCCGTTCTTGTTCGGCCTGTACCCCGGGCTCAACGGCGGGACTCTCGGGCTCGCCAACGGCAGCGTCGCCGGCAACGAGGGCACCTTCTACACCTTCAGCGACCAGCCAGCCCGCATGCTCCCTCAGGAGATCGCGCTCAACCGGGCCGTGCTCCGGGTCCCGGTCACCGCCACCTCGTCGGCCGACGCCTTGTCGCCAGCGGAACTGCCGGCGATCAACGGAGACCCAGGAATCCCGGTACTGTCGATCCACGGGATCGGGGACTTGTTCGTTCCCTTCTCCATGGACCAGCGCTACGACAAGATGATGGTGGCGCACGGTGAGGGCGGGCTGTTCGTGGGCCGGGCCATCCGCGAGGTCACCCACTGCGGTTACACGACCAGCGAGCTGTCGGCCGGCTTCTCCGCCCTCGTGTCCTGGATCACCACGGGCCGCCGGCCTGCTGGCGACGACATCCTCGATCCGAGGGCAGTCGCTTCGCCGTTCTTCGGCTGCCAGTTCACCGATCCCACCCCCGGCGACCACCCGGAGTTCAAGGGCCTGCCCTGCCCGCCGGGCAGCCGCTGAGCGGGCAGCCGCTGACCCGGAGGCCGAAGGTTGTCCTGCGACCTGGTGTCGCCGGGCGCCCCACCGGCCACGGTCACCAGTCTCCCTGGTCCATGGCCAGCCGCGATGTCGCCGCGCCGGACAGCCGGCGCTGATGAGATGATCCGGGAAGTGGATGGCGACCTTGAGATGGCGCTGCGCCGGGCGGTTGGCGGCGAGGTCAGGTTCGACGCGTACACGCGGCACCTGTACTCCCGGGATGCCAGCATGTACTCGGTCGAGCCGGTGGGTGTGGTGCTGCCGCGGGACGCCGACGATGTCGCGGCTGTCGTCCGCGTAGCCGGCGAGTTCGGCGTGCCGGTGCTGCCGCGCGGCGCGGGCACCAGTCTGGCCGGGCAGTGCGTCGGCGCCGCCGTCGTCCTGGACTTCTCCGTGCATATGGACCAGATACTGCGGATCGACCCGGAGGCGATGACCGCGCGGGTGCAGCCGGGCGTCGTGCGGGACCAGCTGAACCGGGCCGCCGCGAGCCACGGGCTGATGTTCGGCCCGGACACCTCGACTGCCAATCGCGCCACGATCGGCGGCATGATCGGCAACAACTCGGCGGGCAGCCACTCGGTGCGGTACGGGATGACCATCGACCACGTGCGAGAACTCGACGTGGTGCTGTCCGACGCCAGCCGGGCGGCCTTCGGGCCGGCGACCGCCGAGGAAGTGACCCGGCGCGCGGCCGCCGCCTCGCTGGCGGGTCGCATCTACCGGGAACTGCCAGGCCTGGCCGGCCGGCACGCCGACGCCATCGCCACCGGCTACCCGAGGTTCTGGCGGCAATCCGGCGGATACCGGCTGGACTGGCTGACCGGGCTCGCCGGGTCTGCCGGCGCACGGGACGGCCGGCCGGGCGCCGGCCCCGAACTGGGCCAGCCGGGACGCGCGGTCGCATCCGGCGGACTCGACCTGGCCAAGTTCGTAACCGGTTCTGAAGGCACGCTGGTCACCGTCACCGAAGCCACGGTCGGCCTGGTCCGGATTCCGCGCCATCGGGTGATCGCGGTGGGGCACTTCAGGTCCGTGCAGGCGGCGATCGAGGCCACGCGGCCGGCCCTGGAGTGCGGCCCGGCCGCGGTCGAACTGATCGACCGGACCATACTCGACCTGTCCCGCAGCAAGATCGAATACCGGGCGCTCGGCTCCATCCTGCACGGGGACCCGGACGCGCTGCTCTTCGTCACCTTCTTCGGCGACACGCTGGCCGAGGCGGTCGCCGGGCTTGACCGGCTCGACCTGGCCTGGCAGCGGAGCGGCCACGGCTACTTCACGCTGCGCGCGGTCGGCAAGGCTGACCAGGACGCGCTGCTGAAGGTCCGCCAGGCGGGCCTGGGGCTGCTGATGGCCGCGAGCAGCGGTTCGCGCCGGCCGGCGGCGTTCGTCGAAGACACGGCAGTAGCGCCCGCGAGGCTCGCTTCCTACGCGCAACGGTTCAGGCAGGTACTCGACGCGCATGGACTGACGGCGGGGTTTTACGGCCACGCCTCGGTGGGCTGCCTGCACGTCAGGCCGTTCATCGACCTGAGCAAGCCGGGGCAGCGTGAGGTCATGCGGGTTGTCGCCGAGCAGATACGCGACCTGGTCGCGGAGTACGGCGGAGTCAACTCGAGCGAGCACGGCGACGGCCTGGCCCGCAGCGAGTTCAACGAGCGGATATTCGGGCCGGGGTTGTACCAGGCGATGCGGGAGGTCAAGCAGCTCTTCGACCCGGACGGCCGGATGAACCCGGGAAAGATAGTGGACGCGCGGCCGATGACCGAGCAGCTACGCGAGCCGGTCCGGGCCGCCTCCGGCCCGCTCGCCACCAGGCTTGCCTTCAGCTACGAGGGCGGCATGCTCGGCGCGGCGGACCGGTGCATGAACATCGGCCTGTGCCGCAAGAGCGCGACCGGCGTGATGTGCCCGTCTTACATGGCGACCAGGGAAGAGGAACACTCCACCCGCGGTCGCGCGAACGCTCTGGTGAAGGCGCTGACCGACCCTGACCCGAAGGGAGCGCTAGGCACCGAGCGGCTGCACGGGATACTCGACCTCTGCCTGGAGTGCAAGGCGTGCAAGAGCGAGTGCCCGCTCGGCGTGGACATGGCGGCGCTGAAGTCGGAGACCCTCGCTGCCTACTACGACGCCCACGGCGTGCCGCTGCGGGCGCGGATGTTCGGCGCGATCCGCGTGCTGAACCGGTTCGGCTCGGCGGTGGCCCCGCTGGCGAACGTGCTCTCCGGATTCCGGCCGGCCCGGCTGGCCGCGCAGCGCTGGCTTGGCGTCACGGCCGCCAGGCCACTGCCGCGATACGAGCGCCGGAACGTCTTCCGCTGGTTCGCGCGGCAGTCAGCGACTAGGGCCGCCGAGTCCGCGCGGGGGGATAGCGGCGCCGTTCCCCGTCCGCCGGCGGCTGAGCTGGTCTTCCTGGCCGATTCCTTCACCAGCTATACCGAGGTCGCCGTCGCCAGGGCGGCGATCGAGTTGCTTGAACTGGCTGGCTGGCGGGTCCGGCTGACCGACGCCGGATGCTGCGGCCGGGCCAGTTTCTCCAAGGGCTTGCTCGACCAGGCGAAGGGCCTGGCGGGCCGGCTGACCGACCGGCTGGCCGCACCGGTAGCGGCGGGCTTGCCGGTCACCGGGGCCGAACCGTCTTGCCTGCTCACGCTGCGCGACGAGTACCTGGCCATCCTGCCGGGTGACGCCAGGGCCACTGCGCTCGCCGCAGCGGTGCGGCCGCCTGAGGAATTGCTGCTGGACGCCATCGCCAGCGGCAGGCTGGTGATTCCCGCGGACAATCCGCTGGCGGGCAGCCGGATCGTCTTGCACGGGCACTGCCATCAGAAGGCGATCACGGGGACGGCGGCGACCGTCGCATTGCTACGGGCCATTCCCGGTGCGCAGGTGACCGAACTCGATGCGGGCTGCTGCGGAATGGCGGGGTCGTTCGGTTTCGAGGCTGAGCATTACGAACTGTCGATGCGCGTCGGCGAACTGCGGCTCTTCCCGGCGGTGCGGGCCGAGCCGTCCGGCACGGTCATCGCGGCGACCGGGGTCTCCTGCCGCCAGCAGATCCAGCACGGCACCGGGCGCGCGGCCCGGCATCCGCTGGAAATCGTCCGGCAGGCGCTCGGCTAGGCGGATATCTCAGAGTTCCGCCCATTGGGACCGATGGCGGCAAACGGCGGTGGCGTGGAGGCCATTGTAGGATGAAATCGTAATAGACCGGTCACATCCGATGGCGGCTGCGAAGTGTGGTTCGCGGCCGTATTCAGGAGGTGCGTAATATGACAGGCATAACCCGCGACATAATCCGACTATGTCGCTGACAATAGGGGAGGTCCACACGGGCCTGCTGATGACATCGACCGCCGTTCCGGCCGATACCGCGGCGGCGCTTCTTGCCATCCTGCCTGGCAGTTCAGTGCGGACTCGCCAGCGCCCGGTTCGCTATGCCTGGTCTTCCGAGGTACTCACCGGAGTCGATTGCCTGGCACCTCTTGCCAGCCGGCGCGAGGTCCGGATCGTCGGAACGGCGGCGACCCGGATGTCGCTGACCGATGGCTACATCGTCCAGGCCGGAACCCACGCCAGCCTCCGGCATGATCCCACTGGCCGCCGCCGCCCGTGGGGGCACTACCTAGCTCAGCCCGGAGTGCTCGAGGTGCTCGGAACCGAGTCCGAGGAAGACCTGGCAACGGGGTTCCTCGGCGGACCGGCGACCGTCAGGGAACTCGACCTGGGCGCGGTGAATATCAGGGCGCTGGCAGCGATCCAGCGCAGCGGGCAACTGGACCACAACCCGCCGTTCCGTAGCCGCCGCACCTGGCTGCGCTGGTCAGCGCAGGCGGCTGAACAGCATCAAGAGATGGTCTTCGCACTCGGCGCGGACGGCCTGCGGACGGTGCATCTGCGCACCACGGAGTCCGACCCGAGATCGCTGGCAGATTTCTGCGCTGACATCGCCCTGCATGACTGGATGCTCTCCGCACTGCTCGACCTCGTGGACCGGGCCATGGCTCGCAGTCGCCCCGCAGTCGACCTGATCGGCCTGCTGCGGCCCGGTGTCGATCACCTCGTCCACGTCTGGACGCCGGCGGCGCACGTGAGCAGATCCCTGGTCGAAGTCTGGCAGGAGTTCGATCTCAGGTCGGGATTTTCCCTTCAATGGCAGAAAACCGTCGAGCGGATCAGGGATCAGTTGTCCGCGGGCCTTATAGAGGCGCTGCGGCCGCTCACTGAGCTACGGAGATCGGAGCACGCATGACCCCAGGCGGATTGCCGCGGAACGTCGTCATCGGCATCATCTCGAAAGTCGGCATCCCGCTGCTTCTGGGACTGATCACGATCGTCTCGGCGGACATCAGCGGAACATCGGACCAAAGCGCTCTCGAGCTGGGCGCCTTGGTCACAGTTGGCTTCATGTTTGCGCTATTTCTTATCGACTTCGAGGTTCAGCTTTTGGGAATTGACGAGCGCATGTCAGCCAGCTTTCAGAAAATAAGAAAATCTGCCGAGCTGGCCGACCTTATGGAGCGGTCGGTACTCGATACGGCGTTACTGACAGAGTTCCTGGAAACCGCTGGCGAGGCAACCAGCAGCGCCAGCCCGCTGCTGCAGCGCCTGGCGCGGCGGGAGCTAGAACGGGTGACCTGGTTCCTGCGACAGCTGCCGGTCGGCAGGGAGATCGCCTATGACGGTGAGGACCGGGAATGGCTGCTCGGGCTCACCCAAGAGGCGCAGCGTTCCGTCGACGCGATCTCGCTGTCCACCGTCGACGCCGGCATGCGCGGTTTCGACGGCGGGCTGTGGACCAGTGACCTGGGTAGCCGCTACCTGGAGCTGCAGCGTGAGGCGATAGACCGGCAGGTCACGATCCGGCGTATCTTCGTGTTCGAAAACGAAGACCTGGTCCGCGACGAGACGTTCTTGAAGATCACTCAAATGCAACGTGATGTCGGCGTCGACGTCCGGATGCTCGATCACCAGATCATCCCTGACTGGCTTCAATCGATGATCTTTGATTTCATCATCTTCGATGGCGAAGTGGGCTACGAGATGACCCCCGCGACGACCTTCAACGCGGGCGGGACCAGGCCTGCGATCGTCCGCACGCTGCTCGCGCCGATGCCGGGCAGAGTACGTGATCTAGCGGACAAGTTCGAGCAACTGTGGGCTGCGGCGGACCCCGAGCGCCAGATCGGCGATTGACGGCTGGTCGTGGCTTCAGGCCGGGTCGGTATCGCCAGGGGCCGCGAAGACATACCGGATCCGGTCCGTCAGCTCGGCCGGCAGCTTCATGCTGTCCCGAGCGGCTCTGGCCTCGGCGTCGGCGAGGACGGCGGCCTCGCCTGCGAACTGGTTGAGTATGGTGCGAACCGCGAGTTCGACGGGAAGAAACCGCGGTGACAGCACCGAGAGCGTGGTGTAGGCGGCGAAGGCCACCGCGCCGCGATGAAGCCTGGTGATCGGCGGCATCTCGTCCCACGTGTCCGGCCAGGAGTCGGTCCAGTCTCGCGGCACCAGGATCGGTCGGCCACGTTCGCGCAGCAGCCCGAGTCTGAGCAACTGCCAGACGGCGGCCAGCATCGCGCAGGACCACGTCCTGGTGCCCTCGTGCTCGTCCCACAGTTCCACGTCGATGAAGATCGAGTGCCTGCGCCGTGCGCTCTCCCGCGGTGGCTCCCAGGGGGTGGGCTTGGCCATCGCCTCGCCGCGGTACGTACTCGGGGAGCGCTGCCCGTTGGTCAGCCAGCCAGTCTCGGTGAGCGGCGGGCGCCTGCCTGTGGTCCCCAGTACCGGCTCGGTGACCAGGCGCCCGAGTACCAGATCCGCTGGACGGCAGTCTCGCGTCCGCGCGCAGGCCGACTCACGGGCAAGATAGTCGATCCGCAGTCCTTCCTGCTCGGCCGCGGCAACCACCATCGGGATCACCTCGGCGGGCGAGGAGAACCTGCTGAAGTAATCATCGATCAGGAAACAGGTACTTACCCGGACTGATGGCTTGTCGCAGCCAATCGCTCGTGGGGTCTGCGCCGCTCGGACCCACGGCGCCACGGTGGCGAATGTATTCCGTATCGCGGCCTGACCACAGACCAGGTCCTCCATGTACAGATGGCCGAGTTCGACAGAGATGTGGGAAAGCGGTACCGACTCGGCCTTGAGGTCGGCGCTGCTCTCCACGAACTCGGTCCGGACCTGGCTCACACTTGTTCCCACGCCTGCGCGTCGGTGATGCTCTTGGCGATCGTGTCGAACGCGTCTATGGTGGCCTGATTCGCGACGTGACGGGCCCAGACGTCGGCATCGGTGATCAGCTGCTCACGCCACTGCAAGACCGGGTCGAGCGGCACCGCTCCCAGCATGGCCGACCTGCCTACCCGCAGTTCGGCGGCTTGCCGCTGCAGGTCGCGGTTGGCCTCGCGCAGCCAGGCCAGCTGTGGTGGCCGCAGTCCCGCGAGGTCCGGGGCGTTCGGATCCACGATCGCCGTCCTGATGAAGCGGATGTCGTCGATGAACCGCTCGCGCTCCCGGCCGTGTGTCTCGCCGATGTCGAGCAGGCCCCGTTCTCCGTATACCAGCCCGGCGGCGGACATGATGTGCTGCCTGGTCCAGCGGTGGAAGACCAGCCACCGGCTGGTCACGCCGGAAAGCTCCGGTACGGAGGTGGCGGCGATCACGATCTCCGCGGCATACGACCGGCCCGCGCTTAGGTCGACGAGCACGACCTCGAACTCGGCGTGCAGCCGCAGGAACAGATCGATGCAGCGCTCGACGACGTCATCGTCGAAGGAGAACTCGCCACCGCCGGCATCGCCGGGCACCAGCGCCAGTCGGCCGGTTCCCGGCGGTCGCTGCCGCAGGCTCATGCGATCGGAGTGCTGCCAGACGTCCCAGATTTCCTCGACCGGTGCGCGGCCCTGAAGGTAGGAATGGGTACCGCTGCCGGTGATCGTGCCGCGGGACAGCGCGCTGATCCCGAAGACCGCCCCTGACGTCGGCGAACCGAAGTCGAAGTCGACATAGCACACGTCGCCGCCCTGCAGGGCGCGCCGGTACATCACGTTGCTCCCGGTGACCGAGCGGCCGGTCCCGCCCTTGTCCGAGGTCGCGAAGAGCAGCATCGCTAGGTCATCCTGGCGGTATCCTGGCGAGCAGCGTCGACCATGTCGAGTTCGCGAAGCACGTCCCCGGCCAGGATGCTCGCGGTGCCGGGCCGGTCACGGAGCAGTTCCCTGGCGCGCCGCAGTTTCGCGCCAACCACCTGGAAACTCTCCCGCATCTGCTCCCCCGTATCGCTGGTGCCGCGCAACCGCTCCCGGTCGAACAGATGCTCGGCTTCGGCGAGGAAGTGCTCCGCGTACTCCGCCAGATCCGAGGTCGCCACCGGCTGAGACTGAGTCACGTTGGCCGCGGCCACCAGTACTTCGATGACCCGCTCGGTGTGATACCAGGACGGCACCTCGTAGGCGGTGAACGGGGAATCGGTGAACACCTGCGTCGGCTCGTCCCAGAGCCCGCGGGCTACCGGCGAGGTCATCCGGCGGCGCTCGACATGGGACCAGATCTGGTCAGCACGATCGAGGAACCGGACCCGTGCCGTGTCGTCGAGCAATTCAGCCACCTGAAGCAGCCGCTTCAGCAGCAGGACAGAGAAGCTCGAAACGGTCCACCGCAGCCGCGGCCCCTCCGCCATCTTCTCACTGCCGACCAGTCGCAAGCGCATGCCCGGAATGTGCAGGTCGATCGCAGGGTCGCCCTTCATCGGTCTCCGGGTAATACGTCCCCGGTTGGCCAGCTCCTCCAGCAGGCGTCCAATTTGCTCGACGTCGACATTGGCGATCCGCTCGCTGCCGATACCTTGCAAGACGATAGAGGTGAGCAGCACCGAGAAGTAGTCAGACTCCGCGCCGTCGGAGGTCACCCACGGCAGATCTTCCAGCGGCCACCGGCCGACGCCGAAGGTAGCGATCTTGGCCCAGAACTGGCGGGTCAGGTCCCACCGCAGCTGAAGCGCCCGGGCCAGGCGTTGCTGCTCCTCGTTCAGCAGGCCGAGGATCCGGGTCCGCTCGGTGAACAGATCCTGGATACCGTCGAGGGCGACCACAGTGAAGTACAAGTAGGGGCGCGTTTCAGCCACGCCGACCGGTTGCTTGCCGATGTCGCTCGCGAAGGAGACCTCGGGCGCGCCGTCAACAACTCCCCAGGTCCATCCGCATTCAAAGAGGCGGCCGCGGTTGTCTAGCTCGTCAGCCACCTGCCCCAGTCCGACCGTCAGTTCCTGCCGCAGGCCGGCCCGGATCTCGGAAAGTTCATCGAGCAGATTGCGGACCAGGACCTCGTTAGCGACGCCGGTCTGGTTGACCATCCGGCACATAATCTCGCCGGGCAGCTCGCTTGTGTCGAAGGTGTTCACTGTGAAGCTACGCAGCAGGCCGACCATAGCCGCGGTCAGTCGCTGCGAGGCGAGCTCTTCGATCTCGTCGATCTCTGTGAGCATGCGCTGGCTCCGCAGGACCTGCCGGTAACTTCGGAGGAAGCCCAGTGCAGCGAGGCAAAGCGTGACAGACATCGAATAGGAGTCGACGACGTGTAGCGTACGCTGTTCGGCCTGGATGATTTCGCCGCTGCCGTCATCGACGCCGAAATAGGTGTCCCCAGAGAAATCCGGCGCCCCGTCGACCAGATAGGTGCGCATGTAGTCACCAACAAAACCGGCCAGCCGTCGCGGGATGTCCATCGCGTTACCGAGAGAGCGCAGATACTCGAGAACGTCGTCCGCCGTCTGATCGACGCTGTCCACTCGCAGCGACTCGATGACGGTTGCTGGATACAGAATAGTCAGCAGCTGTTCGGCGTCGCTGATCGAGTTGCGTCCGCTGCGCCCGCCCCACGCCCATTTGCCTTCGCGGTAGGAGTAGTCAATCGTCGACTGCCAGATTTCGAGGATCTGCCGGCGCGTCTGGATCTCCATGACCGGTGGCCCTCGTCACCGGCCGCCGGCGATGCCAGTGGCGACGATCATTCCCTCGTAGCCCGGCCGCACTCGGTGCGGCGTGCGGGTCAGGTACACGCTCAGATCGGCCGTTCCGAGTTCGGTGAAGCGCTCCGTGACGTCATCGGTGGTGATGCGCAGGGCCGGGAACATGGTCCCGGCTACCTCATAGCCGTCAGATCCGGCCATGAAAGCGGCGGCAAACGGGGCACCGGGCGCGAGCGCGGCGACGAAGCACTCGACCGCGGCGCGGAACTCCGTGACGTCCTCGGTGATGGATTCGGCGACGAAGAACATCGTGCCCAGCTGCCACTGCGCGGCAGGCAGGTCGAACACGCTGTGCCGCTCCACTCCCGCCAGTCCTGGCGTGCCGGCGCAGACCTCCCTGAGCTGTTTGCGGGGCTCGCTAACCTGGTTATAGCCCGGGCGGGTGTCCAGTTCCCGCCAGAACGGCTGCCAGGCCCACGAGACGCCGTCGTCGGCCATGACCTGATGGCGCAACCAGCTCACGTTGCGCTCAGAATAGTCGGTGAGCAGGATCTGCTCGGTCCACGGCAGCATCAGCAGAGCAGGGTACAGATTCGATCCTGAGCCGACGTCGATCGCTCGCTTGGCGCGGTCGCGGTGGGTGAACATGCTAATGAAGAAACCGCTCACCCGATCGATGATTTCGCGATCCTCGGGCTGCACCATCGCATAGTTGTCATGCCAGTATTTCTGGGACGAGAAATCGCTCCACGGCGCCTCGGCGTTGCACATGTACGCAGCAGTATCAGCCATGGATGGCAAGGCTAGCCTATCAGATAGCTCTCGGCTGAGTGAATCAGCAGCCTCGTGGAGTAACGGCCGCCTATCAGATGTGACGTATCCCATGCACGACCTCGGTCTGCGATTGGCGCGGTCGCCTAGACGCGTAGATGACGTTATCTTAGCGCTGCGAAGACAACGCCGACAGCCCTCAATCCGCTAACCTGCGGCGACTCGTGCCGGCCAGGTAGCTGCGGCCCCGTCCTCACCTACCTTCTTCCTAGGGCGGCTCGTCGGCCACGAACCCTGTCACCAAAAGCATCGCGTCATAGCCTGGCCGTAACGGCCGCGCGGACTTGTCCGTCCGCAGGACGCGGGTGCCAGTGACGGGGAGGCCGGCCAGAAGCGCGTCCACTGAGCCGGAGCTGATCTTGACGGCCGGGAAGCTGACTCCGTTGACGTCGTAACCCGTGGAACCCTCCATGAACGCCATCATGAATGGCGCCCTTGGCGTGAGCGCATCGAGGAAAGAGCGGACTGCGGACTCGAACTCCGTCTCGTCCGAGCTGATGCCGTCCGCCACGAAGAACATGCTGCCTAGATCCCAGGTACGGCGTGGCAGGTCGAAGATGCTGAGCCGGAGAATGTCATGCCGTGCGGCCAGACGACGCCGGGGTTGCTCGACATCATCATACCCAGGTAAACCCGCCATTGTATCCCAAAAGGGCTTCCATGCCCAATCGCCCGGCACATCGGCAAGATTTTCGTTTAGCCATTCAATATTGTCCGGAGCGTACTCGGTGAAGACGACGCGCTCGGTCCAGGGCAGCATCAGCAGCGCGGGATAGAGATTGGCGCCTGCGCCCACGTCGACGGCGCTCCTGGCTAACGGACGGACTCGGTAAGCCTCAACCATGAAGTTGCTGGCGAATCGTATAATTTCTTTATCTTCTGGGAGAAGCGTCGCATAGTTAGCCTTCGAGTACGCGTCGGCGTCGAAATCTGGCCATGGCGCCGCATCATTCCTCATTGTGACCCGCTATCCCTCATGATGACAAATAGTACCAGGACAAAGCCCACGCAGGCATGCCTGAAGGGCTGTCGCCGAGCCGAACCGCAGCGGATAATCACGAATACGGATTGAGGGGTGGTGGTCTCAATGCCAGACAACCAGCAGCGGGTTACTGCTCAGGAAGTACCGTCGCGGCGCGCTGACCTAGCGCGGCATCCACCCCAGCACCATAGACCCTGGTCGGTGAGGCAGGTTCGGGTGGTCGACTCGTGGCCGACGCGCCGGGATCAGCCGGTCAGCGTCGCCTTGTCGCCCGCCGCTGACCATCTCGCGCTGTCGGTGGGTCAGCGGCTAATTGTCTCGGCGGTCTCTGGCCGCTCACTCGACGCGCCGCTGGTCCAGCTTGCCTGCGCCCTGTCTCCGGGGCTGACCTGGTCACCTGGCGGGGGAAAGCTAGCCTTCCGCGACGACGACGGCAAAGCCCGGATACTCGACCTAGCTGGCTCGGTCCTCGTCGCGGGCGGAGAAGTCCGGATGGAAACCCTAGGGGTTGCCAGCGCGATGGCGTTCTCCCCGGACGGCGACCGGCTGGCAACGCTGGCGCCCTCGTTGCCCGGCCGGATGACACTCACCATGCTCCTGCCTAGCCGCGA
>Ga0307372_10008945_pt1 | contig 13953 bp, 14 predicted proteins | sample OX1MG_FD_202533 | JGI IMG/M metagenome (GOLD analysis project Ga0307372, IMG submission 202533) | Soil microbial communities from Risofladan, Vaasa, Finland - OX-1 | ecosystem: Environmental > Terrestrial > Soil > Coastal area > Acid sulfate soil | place: Finland: Risofladan, Vaasa | collected...
CGGCGGCGGCAACGGCGGGGACGGCCGCCTGCGGTCGCCGTCGGTGCTGCTGGCGGTCTTCGCGGCCCCGTTCGTCATCGCCGACGTCCTGCTGATCTTCCTGCCGCTGTGGGCCACACACTGGCTGGGGGTGCTGGGCACGACGGTGATCGCGCTCGGCACGCTGGCGGTCGGCCTCGCCGTGCTGGCGTACCTGGTCCAGAGCCGCGAGCCGCTGCCCGTCTTCCGGCTGCTGCGGCTGAAGACCACGCCGGTCATCACCTTGATCCTGATCGTCGCGCTGGCCGGTGCGCTGGTGGACACCGCCTCGACGCTGCACGACATCCGGCTCCCGCCCGCCGTTGCCGCGTCGGCCGGTGCGACCCCGGTCCCGGCTGACCGCGCACCGGCGCTGCTGAACAGCCTCCAGCAATGGCTGGCCGATCCGGCCACCGCGTCCTGCGCGGTCCCGGTGCCGGTCACCGGCGGCAGCGCGGGAACCAGCCAGGTGCGGGTGGAGCCGCTGGTGCTGGTGGCCGCCGCGGGCGGCGGCATCAGGGCGGCCTGGTGGACCGTACAGGCACTGGACCGGCTGGCGGCGACGCCGTGCCGGCGGCACGCGGTCTTCGCCGCCAGTGGTGTCAGCGGCGGCTCACTCGGGCTGGCCATCACCGCCGCCACCGCGGGCCGCAACGCGGCACTGGCCAGGATCGCCGGGCCCGATGCGCTGGCCGCGGGCATGGACGGGCTGCTGCTGCGTGACACCGTCGCCGGGTTCACCGGCCTGGACCTCACCGCCGCCGGCATGCCCGCCGGGCAGCGCTTCCCGGACCGGGCCGCGCTGATGGAGCACGTGTGGGAGGGCGCGGACCCGGGCCTGGCCCAGCCGTTCCCGATGCGCCACCCGGCCCTGCCCTGGCTGCTGATGTTCAACTCCACGGCTGTCGGCACCGGGTGCCGGGCGATCATCGCGGACCACCGGATCGCGCCGGCCAGCACCCGCCCGGCCACCTCCCAGCCGGTCTGCGATCTCAGCACCACCACGCAGGTCCCCGACAGTTACGACTTCTTCGCCGAGCTGCCCTGCCTGAGCGGGATGGACACCGCGACGGCCGTGATGCTGTCCGCCCGGTTCCCCTTCGTCACCCCGTCGGGCGTGGTCAACGGCTGCGGCGCCAACGCCGGCAGCCAGGCCGAGCAGTACGTGGACGGCGGGTACGCGGACAGCTCCGGCCTGGCCACGCTGGCCGGCCTGGCGCCCCAGCTCACGGCCGCTGTCCGCCAGCACAACGAGGCCGCCGTGGCCAGCACGCCAGCGGGCCAGCCGGTCACCCTCGTCGTGCCGGTCACGGTCTACCTCGGCAACAGCCCTCAGCCCGAGCCCGTCGCCGGCCTGGCGTCCACCAGCCCGCCGCAGCCGCTGGTCCCGGTGCTGTCGGGCGCCTCCGGCGCCCACGGCCAGCTCAGCAACTCGACGGCGCTGCTCCAGCAGCTGTCCGTGGCAACCTCACGCAGCCAATGGCTGGCCTGCCCGCCTGGCCAGGCCACGTGCCTGGCTGACCAGGCGGCCGTGGCCGCGGCCGTACCGCAGCAGCTGATACTGGTCGTGCCCAGGGAGTACCCGTCGGTCGCCCCCCCGCTGGGCTGGGTCCTGTCCCCGGCCAGCCGGTCCACGCTGAGCAGCGGCGTGGCCGTGGAAGCCGGCAGCACCTGCCCCGATCCCACGCGGAACCACACGTACTGCCCGGCCGGGATAGGCAGGCTGGGCGACCTGCTCCAGCTGGTCGACGGCCGGAGCGGCACCCCGTGACACCGGTGCCCGCCTGGCCGGGAGACCTCAGATCGCCCGGATGATGTCCCGCAGGAGGCGCTCGGTGGCGCCGGGCGTCAGGGCCTCGGCGCTGAGGCGGTCGACGACCTCCAGGTAATGGTCCACGTCCGCGCGCCGCTCCAGGTAGATGGCGCTGGTGAGCTGCTCGATGTACACGACATCGGGCAGGTCGGGATCCCCGAACCGCAGCACGGTGAACGAGCCGCCTGCCGCCGCGTGGCCGCCGCGCATGAACGGGACGATCTGGAGGGAGACGTGGGGCAGCCTGGCCACCTCGGTGAGGTATTCGAGCTGGCCGCGCAGCACCGCCCGGCCGCCGACCGGCCGCCGCAGCACCGCCTCGTCCATGACCGACCACATGCGGGGCGGCTCCGGCCTGGTGAGCAGGCTCTGGCGCTTGATCCGCAGGGCTACCCGGCGGTCGATCTCCTCGGCGGGCACCGCCTTGCTGCCGAGCGCGGTGACCGCGCGGGCATAGTCCTCGGTCTGGAGCAGGCCGTGCACGAACTGGAGCTCAAATGTGCGGATGACCGATGCGGCCGCCTCCAGCCCCAGGTATGCCTCGAACCAGTCCGGGAGGATGTCGCCGTACTTCGTCCACCACCCGGGGACGTTGGCCTGCCGGGCAAGTGCGAGGAGCCGTGTCCGCATCTGCTCGTCGGTGACGCCGTACAGGGTGAGCAGGTCGGCCACATCCCGGCCCTTGAACCCGACCCGGCCGTTCTCCATCCGGCTGATCTTGGAGCGGGATGCCCGGATCTCATGCCCGGCCTGCTCGGGGCTGACGCTGGCGGCCTCGCGCAGACGGCGCAGCTGGTTTCCCAGCAGCATGCGCAGCACAGTAGCGTCGGCCCCGATCTCGCCGAGGGTGCCACCGGGCTGCTCATCGCGCGGCACAACCGTGCTCATTCCCGCTCCGGGACCGATGGATCAGTGCTCCGGCATGATATATGGGAACGGCCTCGTTGCGGTGAAGCCATTTCCCGGCGCGCTCTTGCGCCAGCCGGCCGCCAGCAGGTCAGCCTGGACCCCGGTCATGACAGGCACCTGTCTCCTGCTGACCGTACGGAACGCGTGTGCCAGTGCCGCACCGCGAGCTCCATCGATCACCGGCACGGCGCAGACTAAACAAGTGCTGCTGCACAGTGCAAATGCATATGCAAGGAGGATGTGCAAAGGCTCTTGCAACAGACACGTGCATGCGGCAAGATGCGAGAGATCCCCCGTTTCACCCTGTTGCGACCGGATTGGCCAGAGGCGATGACAGCACAGCCATTGAGCCCGGTACGCAGCATGGGGGTGCCCATGGTGGGCCAGTGGCTGGCGCCGGTCCTGGAAATGGCCGCCATGGCGAGCGGGAACTGGCCTCTGGCACCGCGTCCGGCCCGCTCCCGCTGGACGTGCTACCCGCGGATCGCCACCCGCCGGCCGGGCACGGACGCCAGCTGCGTCAGCGTGGCCCGGGACTTCACCACGGCCACCCTGCGGCGGTGGGAGATGACCGGGCGCGCCGACGACGTCGTGACGGTGGTCTCGGAACTGCTGACCAATGCCCTGCGGCACGCGCTGGCCCCCGGCCCGGATCAGCCACGGTGGCCGATCAGGCTCGGCCTGCTGCAACCCGGGGACTGCGTGCTGTGCGCCGTCGCCGACCCATCCGGGAAGGTCCCGGTGCCGCAAGAGCCGGACCTGTTCACCGAAGGCGGCCGGGGCCTGCACATCGTCGCCGGGCTCAGCGACCTGTGGGGTGTGACCACTTCCAGCCAGACCGGGAAGGTCGTCTGGGCCATGTTCTCCGCCCCGCCCTGGCCACCACCCGCAGGTCAGGGGCGCTGGCCGGCTCAGGCTGCCGGGGCGTAACTGGGAAGTTGCCGCGGGTCCGCGGCCGGCAGCGGCCGCGCGTGCCGGCGCCGGGAGCCCGGCAGCACCCGCCTGAGCGCGAGTGCGAGCTGTGCCGGGGTGCGTATCGGCTCACCATGGCCTGACCAGGGCAGCAGGGCACGGCAGGAGATCGCGTTCAAGATGCCGGGCACACCGGCCCGCGCCTGCCCCGGCGGGTACAGCAGGCCCCGCCGCCGTGGCGCGGATGGCAGGCTGGCCGCTTCGCCACCGGGCCAGTAGCCGGTCAGCAGTGCGTACAGGACCCCCGCCAGTGCGCGGGTGTCGGCTGCTGCCGCCTCAGCGGCAGTGGTCCCGGGCACGGCTCCGGGCAGGGCCATGCCGGGTTCCTCGCCGCGTAGCGCGGCCTCGATCCCCAGACCCGTAATCTTCACGCCGCCGCTCCCCCAGCGGATCTGCCCCGGGGTCAGGTACTGGTGCGCCTGGCCAGCCGCGTGAGCGGCAGCGAGCGCGGCCGCCGCCTCGGCGGTGATCGTCGCGGCGAGCGCCGGGCCGGGCAGCTCCGAGAGCAGGAGATCGTCCAGGCGTTCCCCGGGTGCCCACTCCGACACCACATAGGGGTACTCAGCCCGGCTGTCGTAGTCGAAGATCTGGACCAGGCGGGGGTCGGTCAGCCGGGAGGCGGCCCGCACCGCGGCGTCCACCGCGTCCGGCACCGGGCCGGGCCGGAACACGCGCACCGCGACCGGCCTGGACAGCAGCTCGTCTGTTCCCTTCCAGACCGAGGACCAGTCGGGGCCGCCGACGCGGTCGGTCAGCAGGTAGCGCCCGGCGAGGCGCATCCCGGCTTCGGGCAGCGGCCCGTCGCTGGCCGGCCGGGCCTGACCCGGGAACGCTTCGGTGGCTGCCGGGACGAGTGCGCAGCCCCGGGGACGGCGGTGGGTCTGTGCTGGCATCGGGTCCTCCGTACGCTGGCGTGCCGCTCTTGCCCTTCCCGGGCAGCGGTCACTGCTCTGACGTTGGTAGGAGCCGGACAGGTGCCCCCCGCCAACAACTTTTCCGCGGCCGATCCGCGCGCAGCCGTTCGGCCGCGCGCGGGGGACCTTCGGCCCTGCCTCGTGGGTGGTGTCCGGCCTAGACAGGAAGGGGGCACAAGGGCGGAGGTCCGGTCATGGCGTGGGAACCCATCCGCAAGGGCAGCCGGGGCAGCGGCGCCAACCTCGCCGACTACGGCACCGCGGTGCGGGACTTCTCGTGGGCACAGGCCAGGAACCGGCTCGACGGGCTGCCCCGGGGCAATGGCCTCAACATCGCGCACGAAGCGGTGGACCGGCACGCGGCCGGGCCGCGCCGCGACACAGTGGCCCTGCGCTGCGTGGCCAAGGACGGCGGCGTGAGCGAACTCACCTACGCCGACCTCGCCCGCCAGACCAGCCGGTTCGCCAACCTGCTCCGCTCGCTGGGGGTCGGCAAGGGCGACCGGGTCTTCACCCTGCTCGGGCGCGTGCCCGAGCTCTACGTGGCCGTGCTGGGCACGCTGAAGAACACCAGCGTCCTGTCACCGCTGTTCTCGGCCTTCGGCCCCGAGCCGATCCGGGAACGGCTCCGGCTCGGCGATGCCAAGGTCCTGGTGACCAGCCCCGAGCTCTACCTGCGCAAGATCGCGCCGATCCGCGCCACGCTGCCCACGCTGGCCCATGTGCTCATCGTCGGCGACCCTCCCGACGACGCCACGATCGGGCTGGCGGGTGCACTCGCCGCGAGCAGCGACGAGTTCGAGATCCCGCCCACCGACCCCGAGGACATGGCGCTGGTGCACTTCACCAGCGGCACCACCGGTAAGCCCAAGGGCGCGGTCCATGTCCACCAGGCGGTGGTGGCCCATCACGCCACTGCGGCCTTCGCGCTCGACCTGCGCCCGGGCGACGTCTTCTGGTGCACCGCCGACCCCGGCTGGGTGACAGGGACCTCCTACGGGATCATCGCGCCGCTCACCCACGGCCTGACCATCTTGACCGATGCGGGCGAGTTCGACGCCCGCCGCTGGTACCGGCTGCTCGCCGAGCACAAGGTCACCGTCTGGTACACGGCTCCTACCGCGCTGCGGATGCTGATGCGCTACGGGCCCGAGCTGCCCGCCGCACACGACCTGTCCGCGCTGCGCTTCATCGCCAGCGTCGGCGAGCCCCTCAACCCCGAAGCGGTGGTCTGGGGCCAGGAAACACTCGGCCTGCCCATCCACGACAACTGGTGGCAGACCGAGACCGGCGCGATCATGATCAGCAACTTCGCGTCGATGGACATCCGGCCGGGGTCGATGGGACGGCCGCTGCCCGGTGTCACGGCCGTGCTGCTGGAACGCGGCGCCGACGGCCGGGCGCGGGTGACCGGCGGCCAGGTGTCGGTCATCACCGAGCCGGACACCGAAGGCGAACTTGCCCTGCGGCCTGGGTGGCCGTCCATGTTCCGTGGCTACCTGCACGACGACGAGCGTTATGCCAAGGCTTTCGCTGGCGGGTGGTACCTGACCGGTGATGTGGTGCGCCGGGACGCCGACGGGTACTTCTGGTTTGTGGCCCGGACCGACGACGTCATCAAGTCGGCCGGCCACCTTATCGGGCCATTCGAGGTGGAAAGCGTGCTTATGGAGCACCCAGCGGTGGCCGAGGCCGGGGTGATCGGCAAGCCGGACCCGGTGGCGGGCGAGATCGTGAAGGCCTTCGTCGCGCTCAAGCCCGGCCTGGCGGCCAGCGAGGACCTGCGCCGCGAACTGGTGGCCTTCGGCCGCCGCCGCCTCGGCGCGGTCGCCCCGAAGGAGATCGAGTTCGACCAGAACCTGCCACTGACCCGCAGCGGGAAGGTGATGCGGCGGCTGCTCAAGGCCAGGGAGCTCGGGCTGGAGACCGGGGACACCTCCACCCTGGAGAGTGCCCGGTGAGCCCGCGCCGGCGCCCGGCCGTCACCGCGGGCACAGGCACCGCGGGCACAGGCACCGCGGGTACCCAGGCCGCGCATCACGCGGACCTGCTGCGGCAGATGCTGCTGGTCCGGCGGTTTGAGGAACGGTGCGTCGAGCTGTACAGCGCCGGGGAGATCCACGGCTTCGTCCACCTCTACATCGGCGAGGAAGCGGTCGCGGTGGGCGTCAACCAGGCGCTCACCCCCGACGACGCCATCGTGTCCACCTACCGCGAGCACGGCCACGCGCTCGTGCGGGGCATACCGCTGGACGCGGTCATGGCCGAGATGTACGGGCGGACGACCGGCTGCAGTGGCGGCCGGGGTGGGTCGATGCACCTGTTCGACGCGAAGACGCGGTTCTACGGCGGCAACGCGATCGTGGGCGGCGGGCTGCCGCTCGCGGTGGGAGTCGCCCTGGCCGACAAGATGCGCGGCGAGTCGCGGGTCACGGCCTGCTTCTTCGGCGACGGGGCGGTGGCCGAAGGCGAGTTCCACGAGTGCCTGAACCTGTCCGCCCTGTGGCAGCTGCCGGTCCTGTTCTGCTGCGAGAACAACATGTACGCCATGGGCACCGCGCTGGACCGGGCGCAGGCGCAGACGGATCTGGCGATGCGCGCCGCCAGCTACGGCATGCCGGCCTGGGCGGTGGACGGGATGGACGTGCTCGCGGTCGAGCAGGCCGCCCGGCACGCGGCCGGGGCGATCCGCGGTGGCGGCGGGCCGCATTTCCTGGAGCTGCGCACCTACCGGTTCCGCGCGCACTCGATGTACGACCCGGACCGGTACCGGGACAAGGCCGAGGTGGCGCAGTGGCGTCAGCACGACCCCATCGACGCGCTCACCGCACGCATGCGGGAGGCGGGTGAGCTGACCGACGAGGCGCTGGCCGCGATCGACGCCGGCCTGGCCGCGGCACTGGCGGGCGCGGTCGAGTCGGCGCGGGCCGCCCCGCTGGAGCCGGTGGCCAACCTCACCCGTTTCGTGTACAGCCCGAGGCAGTCATGAGCAGCTCAGAGCCAGGCAAGACCAGCTACCGCGAAGCCATGCGGGAGGCGCTGCGGGAGGCCCTGCGCGCCGACGAGCGGGTCTTCCTCATGGGTGAGGACGTCGGCCGGTACGGCGGCTGTTTCGCGGTCAGCCTCGGCCTGCTGGAGGAGTTCGGCCCCGAGCGGATCAGGGACACGCCGCTGTCGGAGTCGGCGTTCGTCGGCGCGGGCATCGGCGCCGCCCTCGGCGGGATGCGGCCGATCGTGGAGATCATGACGGTCAACTTCAGCCTGCTCGCCCTCGACCAGATCATGAACAACGCCGCCACCTTGCTGCACATGTCGGGCGGCCAGTTCAGCGTCCCGCTGGTGATCAGGATGACCACCGGCGCCGGGCGCCAGGTCGCGGCGCAGCACTCGCACAGCCTGGAGGGGTGGTACGCGCACATCCCCGGGCTGCGGATCGTCGCCCCGGCCACGCTGGAGGACGCCCGCGGCATGCTGGCGACGGCGCTGGCCGACCCCGACCCGGTGCTGATCTTCGAGCACGGCTCGCTCTACAACATGACCGGCGAGCTGGCCCTGGACGCTGGCGCGGTGGACATCGACGCGGCCGCCATCCGCCGGCCCGGCACCGACGTGACGCTCATTTCCTACGGCGGAACGCTAGGGACGGCGCTGGACGCCGCCGGTGAACTGGCGGGTAAGCACATCTCGGCGGAAGTCATCGACCTGCGCACGCTGCGGCCGCTGGATGACGAGACGATCCTGGGCTCGGTGCGCCGCACCCACCGGGCGGTCATCGTCGACGAGGGGTGGCGGTCGGGCAGCCTCGCCGCCGAGGTGAGCGCGCGGATCATGGAGCAGGCGTTCTACGACCTCGACGCGCCGGTGGAACGGGTGTGCAGCGCCGAGGTGCCGGTACCGTACCCGCGGCATCTGGAAGAGGCGGCGCTGCCGCAGGTGCCGGGGATCGTGGCAGCCGCCCAGCGGGCGGTGGGCTGAGGTGGCCGAGTTCCTCATGCCGGCGCTCGGCGCCGACATGGACGAAGGAACGCTGGTCGAATGGCTGGTCAAGCCCGGCGACCAGATCCGCAAGGGCGAGATCATCGCGGTCGTGGACACCGCCAAGTCCGCCATCGAGGTCGAGTCGTTCCACACCGGGACCGTCGGGCAGCTGGTCGTCCCGGCTGGCCAGACCGTCCCCGTGGGCACGGTCATGGCGACGATCACCGGGACCGGCGCGGAGGCGGCCGGGCAGCCCACAGCCAAGCCCAAAGCGGCCAAGCCCAAGCCGGCCAAGCGGGCACCGGCCAAGCGGGCACCGGCCAAGCGGGCACCGGCCAAGCGGGCACCGGCCAAGCGGGCACCCGCCAAGCCTGGGGCGGCCAAGCCACAGGAGGCCGCGGCCGTGCTGCCGGGCAGCCCGCTGGTCCGGCACGAGGCCGAGCAGCTCGGGGTGGATCTGGCTGCCGTGCACGGCAGTGGCCGGGGCGGTGCGATCACCCGCGGCGACGTGGAGCGGGCCGCGACCGCCCGGCGGCTCCGGGTGACCCCGCTGGCGCGCCGGCTCGCCGCCGAGCTCGGCGTCGATCTGGCTGCCGTCACGGGTTCTGGCCCGGGCGGCGCGATCCGGGAAGCCGATGTGCGCCAGGCCGCCGGCGTGCGTGCCCCGGCGGCCCAGCCAGCTCGCGCCGGCACCGCCGAGCGGGCCGGAGCGATGCGGCAGACAATCGCCCGGCTGATGGCGCGCTCCAAGCGGGAGATCCCGCACTACTACCTGAGCAACACGGTGGACCTGGGGACCGCCATGGCCTGGCTGCGCGAGCGCAACCGCAGCCTGGACATGTCAGACCGGCTGGTCCCCGCCGCGCTGCTGCTGCGTGCCACCGCGCTCGCCGCCCGCCAGGTGCCGCAGCTGAACGGCTACTGGGAGCAGGACCACTTCGTCCCCGGGCCGGCCGTGCACCTGGGCGTGGCGATCTCGCTGCGCGGCGGCGGCCTGATCACCCCCGCCATCCATGACGCCGACGGCCTGCCGCCCGGCGAGCTGATGGCCAGCCTGCGGGACCTGGTGACCCGGGCCAGGGCCGGGCGGCTGCGCGGCTCGGAGCTGACCGACGCCACGATCACCGTCACCAACCTGGGCGACCAGGGGGTCGAGTCGGTGACAGGCGTGATCTACCCGCCGCAGGTCGCGCTGGTCGGCTTCGGCAAGGTCGCCGACCGCCCATGGGCGGTCGGCGGGCTGCTGGGGGTCCGGCCCGTGGTCGTCACGACACTGGCCGCCGATCACCGCGCTACCGATGGCTACACCGGCGCCCGTTTCCTCAGCAGCATCGATGATCTGCTGCAACGACCGGAGGAGCTGTGACTACCGAGCAGGCACGCCAGACAATCAAGGACATCCTGCGGGAGGTCGCGCCGGACGGTGACCCCGACACGCTCGGGGACGACGCCGACCTGCGTGGCTCGCTGGAGCTCGACTCGCTGGACTTCCTCAACTTCGTCGAGGAGCTGAGCAAGCGGTCGGGGCGGCGCATCGACGAGGACGACTACCCGCAGCTGGCCACCCTGGCGAGCGGAGCAAAGTTCCTGGCCGGGCCGTGACCCAGACGCGCGACTTCCTTGACCGCTTCCGGCCGGCCGGAGCGCCGGGGGCGGCCGCGCGGGCGGGCGTGCCGGCTGACCGCGCCCGGGAACTGGCCGCCGAGGTGGACCCGGTGCTCGCGCTGCTGGACGGCGTGCAGGCCGAGTGCGAGCGGATCATCGAGACGGCACGCCGGGAAGCGGACCGGATCACCGCGGACGCGCACGCCGGGGCCGAGCGGATCGGGCGGGAAGCCGGCGAGCGGGCGCGGGCCGCCAGGGACAAGGCGGCCGGGGAGGTGCTGGCACAGGCCAGGGCGCAGGCGCGGCAGGCCGCCACTGACGCCAGCGAGCAGGCACGCCAGGTCCGGCGGCTGGTGCAGCGCCGGCTCCCTGGCCTGGTGACCTCCGCGGTGGGCCTGGTGCGGGCCGGCCTGGCCGGGCAGCCGGGCGAGGCAGGCGAGGCGGGCGGGCCGGCATGAGCGTCGCCTGGGTGGCCGGCAGCGTGCGGGCCAGGGCCCTGGCCCGCCGCCGTATCGGGGCCGGGCAGGCCCGGCGGCTGGCCGCTGCGGGCTCGCTGGAGGACGCGCTGCGGCTGCTGGCGGCTACCGCCTACGGGCGCGAGACCCGCCCCGGGCAGACACTGGCCCAGGCGCAGCACGCTGTCGCCGCGGCGATCCTGTGGGACCTGCGGGTGCTGGCCGGGTGGCTGCCCCAGGGCGGGGTTGCCCTGCTGCGGACGCTGGCCGCCTGGTTCGAGATCGCCAACGCCGACGAACTGCTCGCCGGCCTGGGCGGCGGCCAGCGGGGGGACCAGTTCACCCTGGGCTCGCTGGCCACCGCCTGGCCGCGGCTGCGCCACGCGAGCAGCGTCGCCGGCCTGCGGGCAGGGCTGGCCGCCACCGCCTGGGGTGACGTGGGCGCCGACAGCCCGGCCGCGGTGCGGTTCGGCATGCGTGCCCGGTGGGGGCTGCGCCTCACCGGCTTCGGCGACCCGCTGCTCACCTGGGCCACCGCTGGTACCGCCCTGCTGGTCGCGGGCCAGCGGTTCGGGTCCGGCCAGGCCATCCCGGCGGCCGCGCTGCCATGGCTGCGCGGCGTCCTCGGCACCGCCGCGGACGAGGGCACGCTGGCGGGCATGGCGGTGGCGCTGCCCGCCCGCGCCCGCTGGGTGCTGGCCGGCGTCACCGCCGGCAGCGACCTCTGGCGGGCGGAGGCGGCCTGGTGGGCACGGGTCGAGCGGGATGGCTTCTTGCTGCTGCGGACCTCCGCCAACGACGCCACGCCGGTCACCGGCGCCGCGGCCGTGCTCGCCGCCGATGCCTGGCGGACGCGGGCCGCGCTGGCGACCGCCGCCGGCGGCGGCGGCCCACTGGAGGCCTACGATGCCGTGGCTTGAGGCGGCCGCGCCGGTGCGGATGGAGCGGGTCGCCCTGGTGGCACCCGCCGGATCGCTGCGGCAGGTCCTCGTCCAGGTGGCCGACGCGGGCGCCGTCGAGATCGACGAGAGCGGCCGCGATGCCGACACTCCCAGCCTGTCCGCGCGCCTGCTGCGGGCGGCGGGACGCGAGCGCCAGACCCCGGCCCTGTCCGCCGCCCCGGCCGACCCCGCCGAGCTGGACCGGGCGAAACGCTATGACCTGCTGGCGGGCGAGGCCCAGCTGGACGCGCACGCGGCCGCGGCCGTCCGGCGCGGCAGTGCGGCGGGACTGGCGGGCTGGGTGCCCGCGAACCGGCTGCCCGAGGTGGCCGGGCGGATCGCGGAACTCGGCGGTGCGCTCGTGCCGCTGCCGCATCCACCGGGCAGCCAGGCACCCACCCTGCTCGGCGGGCCGCCGCTGCGCCGCTCCCTGATGCCGCTGGTGCGGACCTACGGGACTGTCCCCTACGCCGACATCGACCCGAGCTGGCTTGCCTGGGCCAGCTACGTGCTCATGTTCGGCATGATGTTCGGCGACGTAGGGCAGGGGCTGCTGCTGGTCGGCGCGGCCGTCGCGCTGCGGGCCGGCTGGCCAGCCCGGGCCCGCCGTTACCGCCCCGCCTGGCCGTTCGTCGGCGGCGCGGGGGTGGCCGCCACCGGGTTCGGCCTGCTGTACGGGGAATGTTTCGGGCCTACCGGCCTGGTGCCCACGCTCTGGCTGAACCCGCTCGACGAGCCGATCCCGCTGCTGCTCGCCGCCCTGGCGGTAGGCGCGGTGCTGCTGGCCGGCGCGTACGCGCTCGGCGCGATCAACCGGTGGCGCGAAGGCGGCTGGCCGGTCGCCCTGTACGCGCCGTCCGGCGCGGCGGGCATCTCGCTGTTCCTCGGCATCGGCCTGGCCGCCGGCGGCTGGTACTTCCATGACGGCGCGCTGATCTGGGCGGGGGCAGCCATCGCCGTGGTGGGCCTGGTCCTGGCGTTCATCGGCTTCTTCACCGAGGCCGGGGGTAAGGGCACCGGTGTGGTCCAGGCGCTGGTGGAGCTGTTCGACCTGGTGATCCGGCTGGGCTCCAACGTGGTGTCGTTCGCCCGGCTGGCCGCGTTCGGCCTGACCCACGCGGCGCTGGGCCTGGTGGTGTGGGAGGGCACCCAGGCTCTGTGGCACAAGGGCGGGGTGATGGTGGTCGTGGCTGCTCTGGTGTTCGTGGCCGGGAACGCCGTCGCGTTCGCGCTGGAAGCGCTGGTCGCCGCCATCCAGGCGCTGCGGCTGGAGTACTACGAGCTGTTCTCCCGGGTTTTCCAGCTGCAGGGCCGGGAGTTCCGGCCCTGGCACGTGCCGACCAGCAGTGACCCGGCACCGGCCGTCACGGCGGCCGGCCCGGGGTGAGGAGGTGGATGTCGGGTGTTCGCCTGGCTGATCGGGCTGCCGGTGATCGTGGCAGCGGTGGTGGCGGCGCGTGCCGCCGCCCGGCGCGGCCCGCGCGCGGGGTATGTCCTGGCGGCCGTGGGCCTGCTCATCGCGGTCGGCGCGGTCGTGCTGCTGGCCGCCGCCGCTGGCCCGGCAGGTGCCGCCAGCGGCGCGGCGGGCGCCAAGGCCGCCGCGGGCGCAGCCGCCGCGGGCACCGGCAGCAACACGGCCGCCCTGCTGGGAGCGGCGATCGCGGTGGCGGGTTCCACCATCGGCGCGGGGGTCGCGGTCGCCTACACCGGGGCGGCAGCCCTGGCCGCGATGAGCGAGCGCCCGGAACTGTTCGGCCGGGCGATGGTGATCGTCGGGCTGGCCGAGGGCATCGCGATCTACGGCCTGATCATCGGGATCATCCTCATTGGCAAGGCATAGCCGCGATGTCCCGGGTGGCGGTGATCGGCGAGGGCGCGCGCGTCCAGGGCTTCGTGCTGGCCGGTGCGCTGGTGCTCGCTGCCGAGGACGCCGCGGCCGTGCGGGCCGCGTGGCGCACGCTGCCCGGTGACGTGGCCGTCGTGGTGCTGACTCCCCGTGCCGCCGATGTCCTGCGTGAGGTCACCGGGCTGGCCGGCGCCAGGCTGACCGGCGCTGGCGGGACCGGCGCTGGCGGGACCGGCGCTGGCGGCGCCCCGCCAGACGGCCTGGCAGGCCGGCCCGGCGTGCTGCCGGTGGTGATGCCCGGGGAGGCATCGCAAGGCCCGGCGGTGACGCCGCCATGACCAGCATCCCGGGCCCGGGGGCTGGTCCGCCCCCCGGAGATCCGCCCGGCCCGCTGACCCGCCGGCGGTACGGGGAGCCGGCGATGCTGGCCGCGCTCGCCCCGGTCCGGGACGCGATGCTGCGCCAGGCCTCCGAGCAGGCCGCCGCGATCGTCGGCCAGGCC
>Ga0307372_10008948_pt1 | contig 13948 bp, 5 predicted proteins | sample OX1MG_FD_202533 | JGI IMG/M metagenome (GOLD analysis project Ga0307372, IMG submission 202533) | Soil microbial communities from Risofladan, Vaasa, Finland - OX-1 | ecosystem: Environmental > Terrestrial > Soil > Coastal area > Acid sulfate soil | place: Finland: Risofladan, Vaasa | collected...
CGCGTGGTTCTCCCCCGAGGGCAAGGAGATGGCCGAGCAGGACTGGCAGGTGAGCTTCGCGAAGTCGATCGGCGTCTTCCTGAACGGCGCCGAGCTCCCCCCGTCCGCCGTGCTCGGCGAGCGGCTGCACGACGACAGCTTCTTCCTCGTGCTCAACGCCCACTGGGAGGCGATGGACTTCGTGCTGCCCGACGAGAGCTTCGGCGCGGTGTGGACCTACGTACTCGACACGGCGCGCGAGAAGGACGCGTTCCCGTCGCCGGGGAGCATCGAGGTGCGCGCGGGCGCCGCGCTCGCGGTCGAGGCGCGCTCCGTCGTCGTGCTCACGCGCCCCTGAGCCGGTCGCCGCGCGCGGGCCGCGCGCGGCGGGTCGGCGCCCGGGGCCGGCCGGTCACGCGCGCACGAGCAGCGCGACGGGGAGCTCGGCGAGCACGCCGGCGATGTCGAGCACCCCGCTCGCGCCGTCGGCGGGCCGGCCCGTGAGGACGTCGACGTAGCTCCCGCGCGCGGATCGGGGGACCTCGACGGTCGTCGCGGCGTAGGAGCGCGCGCCGGCGGGCAGGTCGTCGTCCGCGCAGTCGAGGCCGCCCGGACGCCTCGTGACGACCGCGAGCGCGGCGCTCCCGCCGCCAGTGCGTGCCCACGCGAGCACGCGGTCGGCGGCGCGGCCGGTGGCCGGGACCGGGACGTGGGCCGCACCGGGCGCGAGCGCGCCGGGCGCGAGCCGGTGCGCGCGCATGCACGCGGCGGTCACGAGGAGCGGGAGCGGGAGCGGGAGCGGGAGCGGGAGCGGGAGCGGGAGCGGGCGCGCGAGCGGGAACGGGCGCGCGAGCGGGAACGGGCGCGCGAGCGGGCGCGGGCGCGTGCTCGCGGCCGAGCGTGTCGAGCCGCCGTGCGAGCTCGGCGAAGTCGACGGGCCGGCGGTTGTCGGGGTCGACGAGCGACAGGTTCCAGTCCTCGTCGCCCTGGTAGCAGTCCGGGATCCCGGGTAGCGCGCAGCGGAGCACGACCGCCGAGAGGCTGAGCGTCGCGCCGAGGCGCGCGACGTCGTCGACGAGCGCGCCGAACGCCTCGTGGACCGTGCGCGCCCCGTCGCGGAGCGCCGCGGCGGCGAGTGCGAGGAGCGCCGACTCGTAGGACCGGTCCGGCTCGTCCCACGACGTCGCGAGCTTCGCCTCGCGGGCGCCCTTCGTGAGCGCCTGCCCGACGCGCCCGGCGAGGTCCCCGCCGTGGGCGCCGCGGTCCGCCGGGAGCACGGAGAGGATCATCTGCGCGGCCGCACGGGTCTCGCCGGGGGGGAGCGAGCCGACCGGTCCGCCCTCCTCTTCGAGGAGCGCGCGGAAGCGTGCGAGCCCGTGCTCGAAATCGGCCGCGCGCTCGCCGAGCGCGTACAGGCGCGCACGGGCGTCGCCGGAGCGCTTCGTGTCGTGGGTCGTCGAAGGCACGAGCCCCGCCCGCCGGCTCACGGAGCGCGCGGCCGCGCGCTCGTGGAGCCGCTCGACGCCGTCCGCGCGCGCGCGACCCGGCGCTCCGCCCACCTCGCAGAACGCGAGACGCCCGGGCATCCGGTACCACGCGGTGTCTTCGACCCCCTTCGCCATGACCGCGCCGGTGAGCTGCTGCCACTCGACGGTCGCACGGCGGCGGCCGGGGTCGAGGAGCGCGCGCCGGACGTCCTCGTGGCCGACCGCGGCCGTCGCGAGCGCGGCCGAGTCGTCGGGGTGGGCCGCGCCGTCGCCGAGGTAGGTCCGGTAGACGGGGAGCGCGGTGGTCACGTCCGCGAGCGCGGCCGGCTCGATCCCGAGCGCGCGGGCGATGCGCCGGAGCGTCCCGGCGAAGCTCGTCGACGCGACGAGCTCACGGCCGGCCCGGGCGCAGTCGTCGACCGCCGGCTCGCCCTCGCGGGACGCGGCGCGCGCGAGCGCGTCCATGCCGGCCGGGTCGACGAGCGCGCCGCCGATGTCGTCGATGACCTCGTAGCCCGTCGTTCCCGCGACGCTCCAGGTGTCGCGGAGGCCTTCGTTCTCGCCGAGGATCTTTTCGACGACGACCGGGATGCCGCCCGTGAGCCCGCGCAGCCGCTCGAGGTACTCGCCGGGCCGGGCGAGGCCGTCGACGTGGTCGACGCGAAGCGCGGTGACGGCACCCGACGCGACGAGCTCCGCGACCAGCGAGTGCGTGATCTCGAAGACCTCGGGTCGCTCGACGCGCACCCCCACGAGGCCGTCGATGTCGAAGAACCGCCGGTAGTTGCGGTCGGAGCGGTCGTGCCAGTCGACGAGCCGGTAGTGCTGCGCGGCGAGCACCTCGGCCGGCGCGTCGTCGTCGCGGGGCTCGCCACCCGAGATCGGCAGCTCCGCGTCGCCGACGCGAAGGACGCGCTCGCCACCGTCCGCCCACGCGAGGCGCACGCCCCCGGACGCGAGCGCGTCGGGGAGCGGGCGGTCGAGCAGCGGGAGGGTGACCTTCCCGCCCCCGGCTCGCCAGTCGACGTCGAAGATCGCGGCGGCGTCGCACGACTCGCCGAGGCGCAGCACCTCGCGCCACCACGGGCCGCGCGGCCACGTCGACAGGTGGTTCGGCACGACGTCGAGGACGCAGCCGAGGTCCGCGTCGGCGAGCGCCGTGCCGAGGCGTCCGAACGCCGCCTCACCGCCGAGCTCGGCCCGCAGCCGGGTCGGGTCCGTGCCGTCGTAGCCGTGGGTGCTGCCCGGGACCGCCTCGGCGACCGGCGAGCAGTAGAGGCAGTCGACGCCGAGCGACGCGAGGTACGGGACGAGCGCCGCCGCGTCGTCGAAGCCGAACCCGGGTCCGAGCTGGAGCCGGTAGGTCGGGCCGAGCCGGCCCGTCACGCGCCGTCCGGACGGGCAGAGCGCCGTTCGACGAGCACGACGGCGGCGAAGCCGTCGAGACGGACCGGCGCGGGTGCGTGCCGCGTGCCGTCCACCTCGCTCCCGCGGGCGAGACCGGGCGCGCCCCGGGTGGCGCGCACCTCCCAGCGCGCCCCCGAGAGCGCGTCGAGGCCGATCGCCGCGGCACCGTCTCGGGCGGCGAACCGGCAGATCGTCGCGACCGCCGGGGCCGCGAGCGCGGGATCCGCGCGCCGGACCACGACGAGCGACCGGGTCGCCGGGTGCGCCGTCGCAACCGTGCGGGAGGGGTCGAGCGACGCGAGCGCGGGCTCGCCGCGGCGCATCGCGAGCAGCTCGCGCTGCCACTCGAGCAGCTCGCGGTGGCCGGGTGCCGCCGCGAGCGAGCGGTCGGGGCGGCTCGCCTCGTGTGCCGCGGGGTCCTGCGGGTCGGGTGCGGCCGGGCCGTGCGCCGCGAGCTCGGCGTGCCGGCCCGCGCGGACCGTCGCCGCGAGCTCGTCGTCGCCGTAGCTCGTGAAGAAGTGGAACGGCGCGGTCTCTCCGTACTCCTCGCCCATGAAGCGCAGCGGCAGGTAGGGGGCGAGCAGCACGGTCGTCGCGATCGGGTATTGCGCCTCGGTCCCGAGCAGGGACGCGAGACGCACCCCGTTCCCCGCGTTCGCGACCTGGTCGTGGTTCTGCGCGTACACGACGAGGCGAGCGCCGTCGAAGCGCTCGGGCATCGGCGCGCCGTGGCGGCGGCCGAACGCCGTCGAGCGGCGGCCCGCGAGGACGAAGCCGCGCCCGGTGGCCCGGGCGAGGTCCGTGACCCCGTCGAAGTCCGCGAACCACCGGTCGCGCTCGCCGGTGAGCGTGGAGCGGAGCGCGTGGTGGAAGTCGTCGTCCCACGACGCGTCGCAGCCGAGGCCGCCCGCGGCGACCGGCGTCGTGAGCCGCGGGTCGTTGGCCGCGCTCTCGGCGATGACCGCGACAGCCCGGCCCGCCGCCCGGCCCGCCGCCTCGACGGCCGAGGTGAGCTCCGCGAGGAAGGGCGACGCGCTCCGGTCGAGGATCTCGTGGACCGCGTCGAGGCGCAGCGCGTCGACGCCGAGCTCGGTGACGAGATAGCACGCGTGCTCGACGAAGTACGAGCGCACGGCGTCGCTCCCCGGGCCGTCGACGTTGATCGCGGGGCCCCACGGGGTCGTGTAGCGGTCCGAGTGGTACGGGCCGAAGGCGTCGTGGACCGACCCCTCCGGGCCGAGGTGGTTGTAGACGACGTCGGCGACGACCGCGACCCCGCGCCGGTGCGCGTGCTCGACGAGCGCGGCGAGGCCGTCCGGGCCGCCGTAGCTCGACTGGACGGCGAAGGGGAACACGCCGTCGTAGCCCCAGTTGCGCGTGCCGGGGAACTCGGCGACGGGCATGAGCTCGATCGCGCTGTAGCCGGCGGCGGCGAGCTCGTCGACCGCGTCCGCGACGCCGGCGAAGGTGCCCGCGGCCGAGAACGTGCCGACGTGCACCTCGCAGATCACGTAGGCGGCGAGCGGCAGGCCCCGCCACGCGCCCTCCCCGGGACGTCGCCGGGCGACGACGGCCGACGGGCCGTGGACGCCCTCGGGCTGCGACCGCGCGGCTGGGTCCGCGTAGGGGCCCTCGCCGTCGAGCAGGTAGCGGTAGCGGGTGCCGGGGCCCGCGCCGTGCGTGACGACCTCATGGAAGCCGTCCGCAACGGGTTCGAGCTCGACGGACCGGCCGGCGAGCAGCAGCGCCACGCGGTCGCGGCCGGGGGCCCAGACGCGAAAGCGGGTCGTCCCGTCGTCGAGGAAGGTCGCGCCGTGACCGCTCACCACGCGCGCCCGGCGAACGCGACGATCGCGAGCGGCGGGATCTCGCACTCGAAGCTCGCCTCCTGCCCGTCCCACCCGGGCTCGGTCGCCTCGCGCCCGCCGAGGTTGCCGATCCCCGACCCGCCGTAGAGCTCGGCGTCGCTGTTCAGGATCTCCCGCCACCACCCCGCGAGCGGCACGCCGATTCGGCGCGTCCTCGGGACGGGCGTGAAGTTCGCGACCGCGACGACGCCCTCGCCCGTGTGCCCGACGCGCAGCCACGCGAGGACGCCGTCCTCGGGCGCGTTCGCGACGATCCAGGAGAAGCCGGCCGCGTCGAGGTCGCGCCCGTGGAGCGCCTCGTGCGTGCGGTAGCAGCGGTTGCAGTCGGCGACGAAGCGCGCGACGCCCGCGTGGGCGGGGTGCTCGAGCAGCTGCCACTCGAGCTGTGACTCGTGGTCCCACTCCTTCCAGGTCGCGAGCTCGCCACCCATGAACAGGAGTTTCCGACCGGGCAGCAGCCACTGGTAGCCGTACAGGAGGCGGAGGTTCGCGCGCCGCTGCCAGTCGTCGCCGGGCATCTTCGCCGCGAGCGAGCCCTTCCCGTGCACGACCTCGTCGTGGGATAGGGGGAGCAGGTAACGCTCGCTTCCCGCGTACAGGGCGCGGAACGTGAGCTCGTCGTAGTGGAAGCGCCGGTGTGCGGGGTCGCGCTGGAGGTGGGCGAGCGTGTCGTGCATCCAGCCCATGTCCCACTTGAGCGAGAAGCCGAGCCCGCCGCCCGAGGTGGGCCTCGTGACACCCGGCCATGCGGTCGACTCCTCGGCGATCGTGAGCACGCCCGGGAACTCCTCGTGGACCGCGTCGTTCATCTCGCGGAGGAACGTGATCGCGTCGAGGTCCTCGCGGCCGCCGAAGCGGTTCGGGGTCCACGCGCCCTCGTCCCTCGAGTAGTCGAGGTAGAGCATCGACGCGACCGCGTCGACGCGCAGTCCGTCCGCGTGGTAGCGGTCGAGCCAGAAGCACGCGGAGGACGTGAGGAACGACCGGACCTCGTGCCGGCCGTAGTTGAACACGTAGCTCCCCCAGTCGGGGTGGACCGCGCGCGCGGGGTCCGCGTGCTCGTAGAGCCGGGTGCCGTCGAAGTCGCCGAGCGCGTACGCGTCGGTCGCGAAGTGCGACGGCACCCAGTCGAGAAGGACGCCGACGCCGGCCGCGTGCAAGGTGTCGACGAGCGTCATGAGCCCGTCCGGCGGCCCGAAGCGCGCGGTCGGGGCGAAGAACCCCGTCGTCTGGTAGCCCCACGACCCGTAGAACGGGTGCTCCATGACGGGGAGCAGCTCGACGTGGGTGAAACCCATGCGCGTGACGTGCTCCGCGAGCTCGACGCCGGCCTGCGCGTAGGTGAGCGACGAGCCGTCCGCACGCCGCCTCCAGGAGCCGAGGTGCACCTCGTAGACGCTCAGCGGCGAGCGGTCCCCCTGGATCTCCGACCGCCGCTCGACCCACGGCGCGTCGTGCCACTCGTGGTCGAGCCGGGTGAGGACCGACGCCGTTCCGGGGGGCGGCTCGGACGCGAACGCGAACGGGTCCGCCTTGTCCCGCGCGCCGTGCGGCGACTCGATCGCGTACTTGTAGCGGGTCCCGGCGCCGACCCCCTCGACGATCCCCGCCCAGATCCCCGAGGAGGCCTGCGGCGCGAGGCGGTCGACGCCGGCTCTCCAGCCGTTGTGGTCGTGCACGACGCTCACGGCGGTCGCGTCGGGCGCCCACACCGCGAAGCGCGCGGCCGCGCGCGCGCCGTCGAGCAGGTGCCCGCCGAGGCAGTCGTAGAGGCGGCGGTGCCGGCCCTCGTTGAACAGGTACCGGTCGAGCTCGCCCACGAGCTCGGTGTGCTCGCCGCCCGCTGCGGGCGGTGGGGTCGGCGGCGTCATCGGATCCTCCTCGGCTCGTGCCGGCGTGCCGCGTCGAGCGCGCGCAGCAGCGCGAGCGCGCGACCGTCCGCCTCGAGCTCTTCGACGGTGCGGGCGAATCGTTGCGAGAAGTTGCGGTGCCCGCCCGTCGTGCCCGGGAGGTTCTGGGCGCGCGGCTCGGCCCACAGGTCCTCCGCGGCGACGAGCACGGTCTCGGCCTTCGACGCGCCGAGCTCGGCGAGCACCGCGGCGAGCACCGCGAGGACGTCGTCACGGTCCTGCCCGCGCAGCCGCCCGGCCGCGACGAGGCGCTCGACCGTCGCGCGCCGCGCGCGGGCGCGCCCCTCGCGCTCGAGGCGGGCCGAGCGCGCGGTGAGTAGCCCGAGGTGCTCGCGTCGCGCGACGTCGGTACCGGTGAACCATCCGGCCCACGTGGCGGTGTCGTGCGTGTCGACGTACGCGACGGTGCCCGCCGGCGGCCGGAGCGGCCCGGAGGACGCCCCGAGGTCGAAGATCGCGACGCGCGTCCCGGCGATCCCGTGCGCGCGCAGCTTCGGGCGCAGGCCGCGCTCGACGGTCCCCAAGTCCTCGCCGACGAGGCGCGCGCCGTGGCGCCACGCCTCGAGGCACGCGACCGCGAGCAGCTCCTCGAGCGGGTACGAGACGTACGTGCCCTGCGCGGCGGCCGCGCCGGCCGGCACCCACCACAGCCGCGACCAGCCGAGCACGTGGTCGACGCGCAGCACCGACGCGTGACGCAGGTTGTGCGCGAGGCACCGCCGCAGCACGCGGTAGCCGGCGCGTCGGTCGGTGCCGGGATGCGGCGGCGGGACGCCCCAGTCCTGGCCCCCGCCGAAGAAGCCGTCGGGCGGCGCGCCGATCGTGGCGCCGGCCACGTACTCCGCGGGGTGCGCCCACGGGTCGTAGCCCGCCGCGGAGCAGCCGACGGGGAGGTCGACGACGAGGCCGACGCCGCTCGTGCGGAGCGACGCGGCGACGTCGCCGAGCTGCGCGTCGGTGGCCCACTGGGCGAACGCGTGGCGATCCGCCGCGTCGGGGTCCACGTCGTCCGGGCCGATGCGCCCCGCGCGCCACGAGGCGGGCCAGAGGCGCGGGTCGGCGCCGGCCTTCTCGCACGCTGCCCTGAACCGTGCGTAGCGCTCGAGCCCGGGGTGCCGCGCGAGGTGGGCGCCGAACTCGCCGAGCCGACGGCCACCCGCCTCGCGCATGCGCCGGACGGCCTCGTCGAGCGCGGGCCGCGCCGCCGACGCGAGCGACGCGAGGTCCGCGCCCTTGCTCGCGTCCTGCTCCGGCGCGGTCCGCGGCGGTCGCGCGGCGTCGAGTAGGCGGCGCGTGGCGCCGTCGGAGCCGGACAGCTCCGGGACGCGGTCGAGGTCGAGGTACGCCTCGTTCCAGAACATCCGGCTGATCGGCGAGTACGGTCGCTGCCCCGGCGCGCCTCCGTCCGCGGTGGCGGGCTCGGCGAGCATCGGGAGCGTCGCGAGCGCACCGCCGCCGAGCCGCCCGACGAGGGCGCCGAGCCGGCCGAGCGACGTGAGGTCGCCGGCGGCACGGTCGCGGGCGTCGCGTATCGCGTACGCGGGTGCGAACAGGCCCCAGCTGCGCTCGTCGCCTCGCGCCGTCCCGCCGTCCGCGCGGCGGGGTGCGGCGACCACGTGCGCGACGCACTCGCCACCCGCGTGCACCGAGTGGACGCCGTAGGGGAGCGGCGCCGTCGTCGTGCCCGAAGCGGCTCCCGGTGCGACGGGACCGAGGTCCGAGCCGTCCTCGCCGTGGAGAACCGCGGCGCGCCACGGCCGGACGCGCGAGAGCGCGGTCGCGAGCGGGTCGAGCGCGCCACGCCCGCCGTCCCACGCGACGACGACCGCCGGCACGTCCCCGCCGGTCGCGCCGGCCCCTTCGGCCCCGCCGGTCGGCTCCTCGAGCAGGGCGAGCACGGCGTCGAGCGTCTCGGGCGCGATCGCGCGTCGCCGCCCGTCCGCGTCCGTGTACGCGACCGCGACCCCGCGTGTGCGCGCGCGCCGCCGGAGGGCCGTCGTCGAGCGGTCGCTCACTGCCCGTGGCTGCCCGTGTCCGCGAGGAGGAAGCGCAGACCGTAGAGGGGGAGGTGGACCCAGCTCGGGCGGTTGCCGAGCTCGTAGCGCAGCTCGTACAGCGCCTTGTCGAACAGGTGCGCCGAGAGCGCCGCCGCGAGCTGCTCGTCGGAGTCGGGGAGCAGCTCGCGTGCTGCGCCGGTCTCGAGGTAGCCGCGCATGAAGCAGGCACCGGCCCAGAACGTCCAGCGGTCGGCGGCTTCGCGGTACGCGGGGCCGCCGTGCGTCCCGGGGCGCTCGTCCGGGTCGTCGAGGCCGCCCCGGAGCTCGAGCTCGGCGATCCCCGTGTGCGCGGCGTAGTGGTAGGAGCGGAGCATGCCGGCGACGTCCGTGAGGACCGAGCGGCGGAGCCGGCGCTCGCCGAAGCTGCGCGCGGGCTCGCCCTCGAAGTCCACGAACACGTAGTCGCGCCCCGTCGAGAGCACCTGGCCGAGGTGGAGGTCGCCGTGGACGCGCGCCCGCGCCCCGCTGCCGACCGATCGGATCTGCGCGACGCGCTCGAGCAGCTCGTCCTCGCGCTCGAGGATCCCGGACGCGAGCGCCCGCTCCCGGTCGTCCAGGTGGCCGAGCCGCTGGCGAAGGAGCGCGAGCGAGCGCCGCGCCGACGTCCGCATCGACTGGTACGTCGACCGCTGGCTCATCGCGGTGACCGGCTCGGGCCGGAACGCGACGTCGCCGCCCGCGGCGAGCGCCGCGTGGAGCTCGGCGGTGCGCCGGCCGAGGAGCTCGGCGGAAGCGGCCACCTCCGCGAGGCAGGCCGCGGCCGCCGGGTCGAGCGCGGGCTCCCTTGTCGCCGCGAGGAGCCCACCCACGTGGGCGGCGGGGAGCGCGGGACCGTCGTCGACGGGCACGACCTGCTCGAAGAACGCCCCGACGGAGCGCAGCGTCGAGGTCCACCCGTCGCTCTCGTGGGCGACGTACTCGTGCACGGTCGCGAGCGTCGTCGCGGGGCCGCGCGGGGCGTCGAGCTCGACGACGCCGAGCAGCCGGGCGACGGGCGCGCCGCCGGCGAGCAGGTGGCGGCCGATCTCGACCTCGGGGTGGGTTCCGGGCTCGACCCGACGGAGCGACTTGAGGACCGCGCGCGGCCCGTCGGCTCGCCCGAGCACGATCGAGGTGTTCGACTGCTCGGCGCTGCCGACGCGGGCGGGGAGCCGCGGCTCGAGGGTGATCGCGCGGAGCAGCTCGCGCGAGCCCGGCGTCGCGGATCCGGAGAGCCGCGTCGCGCCTGCGGCCGCACGGCGCCGGCGGCGCTCGACGAGCCCGAGCAGGATGCGCCCGAGCTCGGTGACGTAGTGCGCGTCGACGAGGACGCCGGGGGAACCCTGGGGCGAGGTCGTCCGGGCGAGGAGCGCCTCGGGGTGGTCGTGCTCGAGGGCCTCGCCGTCACGCGGCGAGACCATCGAGACGGGCATCACGTAGCGCTCGTGCTCGCCCTCGAAGTACTCGACGTTCACGACGACGAGCTCGACCCGCGGCCCCTGGCCGACGAGGGGGACGTGCTCGTGGACCGTCGCGGAGTGGATCCGGCGGTGCTTGCCGCCGAACCACCGCCTCGACTGCAGGATCGCCGGCAACGCGGCCTCGAAGCTCCGCCGCGCGCGGCCCTCGAGCACCCGCCACCACTCGGCGGGGACGCGCAGCTCCGGGAGCGGGCGCTCGGCGGGCGTGTCGTCCGCCGTCCTCGGCAGCTCGAACCAGTAGAACGCGTGCGGCGACAGCGTCACGAGGTAGGGGAGCTCGCCGATCGCCGGGAAGCTCGTCTGGCCGAACATCTCACGCGGCGTGACGCCGCGGAAGGCCGCGAGGTCGAGCTCGACGTACTGCGCGAAGCGCGAGAGGTTCGCGACCACGAGGACCTGCTCGTGCTCGTCGTGGCGGACGAACGACAGGACGCTCGGGTTGTCCGACTGGACGACCTCCATCTCGCCGCGCCCGAAGACGCGGTGCCGTCGCCGGAGCGCGACGAGCCGGCGGACCCAGCGCAGCAGCGAGTCGGGGTTCGCGAGCTGGGTCGTGACGTTCACGGACTCGTAGTGGCACTCGGGATCGATGTTCACCGGGAGGAACAGCCGGTGCGGGTTCGCCTCGGAGAAGCCCGCGTTCCGGTCGCCGCTCCACTGCATCGGCGTGCGGACGCCGTTGCGGTCTCCGAGGAAGACGTTGTCGCCCATCCCGATCTCGTCGCCGTAGTAGAGGACGGGGGTCCCCGGGAGCGAGAGCAGCAGGCCGTGCATGAGCTCGATCTTCTGCCGGTGGTACTCGAGCAGCGGTGCGAGCCGCCGGCGGATGCCGAGGTTCACCCGCGTCGCGGGGTCCTGCGCGTACGCGCGGTACATGTAGTCGCGCTCCTCGTCGGTGACCATCTCGAGCGTGAGCTCGTCGTGGTTCCGGAGAAACAGCGCCCACTGGCTCGACGACGGGATCGCCGGCGTCTGCTGCATGATGTCGAGGATCGGGAACCGGTCCTCCATGCGCAGGCCCATGAACAGCCGCGGCATGAGCGGGAAGTGGAACGCCATGTGGCACTCGTCCCCGTCGCCCGCCCCGAAGTACGCGCTCGCGTCCTCGGGCCACTGGTTGGCCTCGGCGAGGAGCATCCTGCCGGGGAAGCGCTCGTCGACGTGGCGGCGCAGCTCTCGCAGGAAGTCGTGGGTCTCCGGCAGGTTCTCGCAGTCGGTGCCCTCTTCCTCGAACAGGTAGGGCACCGCGTCGAGACGGAGACCGTCCACGCCGAGCGCGAGCCAGAAGTCGACGGTCTTCAGCATCGAGGAGCGCACCGGGGCGTAGCGGAAGTTGAGGTCGGGCTGGTGCGAGTAGAAGCGGTGCCAGTAGTAGGCGCCCGCCGCCGCGTCGTAGCTCCAGTTGGACTGCTCGAAGTCCTGGAAGATCACCCGTGCGCCGCGGTAGCGGTCCGGGTCGTCGCTCCACACGTAGAAGTTGCGCCAGTGGCTCCCCGGCTTCGCGGCGCGCGACCGCTTGAACCACGGGTGCTGGTCGGAGGTGTGGTTGAGCACGAGCTCGGTGATCACCCGGATCTGGCGCCGGTGCGCCTCCGCGACGAAGTGGCGGAAGTCCGCGAGGGTGCCGAGCTCCGGGTGGATCGAGGTGTAGTCGGCGATGTCGTAGCCGTCGTCGCGCAGCGGCGAGGGGTAGAAGGGCAGGAGCCACAGCGCCGTGACGCCGAGGCGCTGGAGGTAGTCGAGGCGCGAGGCGAGGCCGCGGAAGTCGCCCCGCCCGTCGCCGTCGCTGTCGGCGAACGCCCGCACGTGGAGCTCGTAGATCACGGCGTCCTTGTACCAGTCCGGTTCGACCGGCATCGGCGCCGCGGCGGTGCTCACCGCACGGTCCGCTTCGCGCGCGCGGCTCGTGCGCCCCCGCCCGCGCCCCGCCGCGCCGGGCGCAGCGAGGGCGACGGCTCCCCGGCGCCGCCGCGGCCCGGCGGGTCGGACGGGTCGGGCGGGTCGGACGGGTCGGGCGGCGGGCCGACCCCGAGGACGTGCGCGGGCGTGCGCGCGGGGTCGAGCACGACGAAGTTCCGGCTGCCCGACCACGTGTAGGTCGCGTCGTCGAGATGGTCGTGGACCGAGAAGCTCGCGCCGTCGGCGATCCCGAGCGCGCGCAGGTCGAGCTCCACGAAGCCGGACTGCGGCCAGTCGCTGTCGAGGTTCACGACGCAGATCACGGTGTCGCCCGTCGTCGGATCGCGTTTCGACCAGCAGATCAGCTGCTCGTTGTCCACGTGGTGGAAGTGGAGCGACGCGTCGTGCGCGAACGCCCGGTGCGCGCGCCGTGCCGCGTTCACGCGCGCGACGACGTCGGCGACGCTCCGTGGGTCGTCGAGGTCCCAGTGCCGGATCTCGTACTTCTCGGAGCGCGCGTAGTCGCCGTCCGTGCCGGGCCTCGCGGGACGGTCGAGCAGGAGCTCGAACGGCGGCCCGTAGATCCCGTAGTTCGCGGACAGCCCTGCCGCGAGAACGAGGCGGCCGACGAAGCTCGCGCGGCCGCCGTGCTGCAGGCTCGTCGCGCAGATGTCCGGCGTGTTCGGCCACGCGTTCGGTCGCAGGTACGCGCTCCCCGGCCCGTGCGCGAGCTCCTCGAAGTACTCGGTGAGCTCGCGCTTGGAGTTCCGCCACGTGAAGTACGTGTAGGACTGGTCGAAGCCGACCTTCGCGAGCCGGTGCATGACCTTCGGGCGCGTGAACGCCTCCGAGAGGAAGACCAGGTCCGGCTCTTCGGCCCGCGCCGCCGCGAGCAGCCACTCCCAGAACGCGAACGGCTTCGTGTGCGGGTTGTCGACGCGGAAGATGCGTACGCCGTGCGACGACCAGTGGCGCACGACGCCGAGCAACGCGGCGTAGAGCGCGTCGCGGTCGCGCGTGTCGAAGTCGATCGGGTAGATGTCCTCGTAGCGCTTCGGCGGGTTCTCCGCGCACGCGATCGAGCCGTCCGAGCGGTGCGCGAACCAGTCCGGGTGCTCGCGCACCCACGGATGGTCCGGCGAGCACTGGAACGCAAGGTCGAGCGCGATCTCGACGCCGCGCCCGCGGGCCGCCGCGACGAGCTCGTCGAAGTCCTCGATCGTGCCGAGCTCGGGAGCGACGGCGTCGTGCCCGCCCGCCGCCGAGCCGATCGCCCACGGGCTCCCCGGGTCGCCCGGACCCGCGACCGTCGAGTTGTCCGGGCCCTTTCGCGACGTCGCCCCGATCGGGTGGATCGGCGGAAGGTAGAGCACGTCGAAGCCCATGGAAGCGACGTAGTCGAGGCGCTTCACCAGGTCGCGCAGCGTCCCGGGGCGCCCGGGCTCCGGGCTCGCCGAGCGCGGGAAGCACTCGTACCAGGCCGAGAACGCCGCGATCGGCCGGGACACGAGCACCGACACGCGCGGCGAGGCGATCGCCGAGGCCCCCGGCGGGGCCGCTCGGAGGAGCCCGTCGAGCTCGTCGCACGCGGCGAGCACCCGGGCGAGGTCGCCGGTCCCCGACACCTCGGCCGCCTCGACCGAGAGCGCGCCGACGCGTCCCGCGTCGTGGCGCAGCGGGGAGAACGCGAGCCGGTGCGCGACCTCCGCGAGCAGGGTCGCGCCGCGCGCCGCGTCCTCCGGGTCGAAGGTCCCTGCGTCGACCCTCCGGCGGGCGTCGTGCCGCCAGCCGGCGAGCTCGTCGACCTCGCCGACGACCTCGACCTCGACCGTGCCCGGCTCGTCCACGACGACGTCCGCGGCGAAGCGGTCGTTGCCGACG
>Ga0307372_10008949_pt1 | contig 13947 bp, 16 predicted proteins | sample OX1MG_FD_202533 | JGI IMG/M metagenome (GOLD analysis project Ga0307372, IMG submission 202533) | Soil microbial communities from Risofladan, Vaasa, Finland - OX-1 | ecosystem: Environmental > Terrestrial > Soil > Coastal area > Acid sulfate soil | place: Finland: Risofladan, Vaasa | collected...
TCGGAGGTCAGGCCGGGACCCAGTGCCCCGGACACTACGCCCCCACCAGCCCAAAACCACGGAAGCAGGGCCGGAAGCAAAGAAGCAGGGCCAGGAGCGCCTACCCACATCCTCCCTGCCGAATATGTACTCCGTGGTAGCAACCCTGGCACGGTCTCAGGCGGCGCAGATCACCCGGTTATGGCGCACCGGTCGCGGTAGCGGGCGGTTGGTCGGCGGTGGCTGCCGCCGCTGTGTCGTTGGTGCCTGAGATCTGGGGCCGGGCCGTTTCTGATTGCCAGAGCGATGATCGGCGGCTAGCGGCAGACGGATACGGGCGGGTGAAGAATGTGCCGAAAGGGCCGCCGTTGCAGAGTCGGAGGTGCGCCACGTGGCCGCTGGCCGGATAACTGAACCGCAGGCGCGGCGCTGATCCAGGTTGCCATGGCGATGTTGGGCGGGGGGAGCGCGGAGCAGGCACGGGGCGGCGGGCAGACCGTTTCAATGAGCTTGTTTCACCCTCGTTTGCGCAGCGCAGCGGTTGTTTGACAGGTCGCGTGGATCTCTTTGCCGATGGCTAGCCCGGGTGCCGGGCCGGGCAGGGCGGTACGCGTGCCGGCGGCGGGCTGCCGGTAACGATCCGGGCGGAAGATGATCACGTTACGGCAGCGGCTGGTGATACCCCTGTGAACGCGAGCGGCTCCTGGTACACGGGTCGGTGCCTGAATCGTCCCAGTCCAGGAGCCGCCATGACTGTATGCCAGGGAACGTCGTTCACGCCGGAGCTGACCCCGGCGGGGTACGCTGTTCCGTGCCGGGGTGAAGGTCAGCGCCGGGACCTGCGAGGATCTCGCGGAGTCGCTGCGGCGCCGGCACCAGCGGAACGGGACGCGGTGGCGGCTGCTGTCCCCGCTGGCGCAGGCGGTGCTGGTGATCGCGTTCCTGCGCACGAACCTGACCTATGCGGAGCTGGCCGCCGGGTCCGGGATCTCGCCGTCCACGTGCTGGCGGGACGTCGCGGAGGGGATCAGCGTGCTGGCGGACCGGGGCCGGCGGATCAGCCTGGCCGGCGTGGCCCGGCTGGCGGTGAAGATGGGCTGGGACTACCTGATCGCCGGCGGCGTGCACGTGCCGGCGGTGACGTCCGGGCGGAAAACCGGAGGCCAGCGCGCCTTCTACTCCGGTAAGCACAAAAGGCACGGGCTGAACGTGCAGACCGTGTGCTCTCCGCAGGGAGAACTGCTGCAGGCTGCGGCGCCGGCCCCCGGCGCCACCGTGGACGTCACCGCCGCGCGGAAGGCGGGCATCGCCGCGGTCCTCACCTCGCTGACCGGCGTGCTCGCCGACCTGGGATACCTGGGCTGGGACGAGGCGGTGATCACCGGCCGCCGCAAGCCGCGGGGAAAGGACCTGACGCCGGCGCAGCGGGCCGCGAACCGGCTGCAGGCCCAGCTCCGCTGCGCCGGCGAGCGCGGCAACGCCCGCCTGAAATACTGGAAAGTCCTGGCCAGCGAGCTGCGGTGCCGGCCGGGACGGTGCACCGCCATGGTCAAGGCCGTCCTCGCCCTGCACTACATGGAACACGACCCGTTCGCCGCCGTCCGCGCCGCGTGATCCGTCCGGATCGTTACCGGGCCGCAACACCGCTGCCGCCGTCACCCCCGTACCCCAGGCCCGCCCCGGCCGCCCCTGAAGACCAGCAGAAAGAACCAGGACCAGGCATGTCAAACCGCCGCGTGCCCTGCGGAAACCCAGGATGAAAGAAGCTCACTGGCTAGCGTGGCGGTAGGTCGGGGGGCACCTGGCCGGCGAGGTGGGTGATGACCTTCCGTGCGATGGCGTCGAGTGCGGCGACTTCGTCGGCGGTGAGTAGGTCGATCATGTGGCGGCGGACGGAGGCGACGTGCGGCGGCGCGGCCCTGCGAAGGGTGGCCCGCCCCTGCTCGGTCAGGCTGATGAGCGCCCCGCGTGCGTCGTCGGCGCATGGCTGCCGTGCTACCAGGCCGCGTTGCTCCATCCGCCCGACGTGGTGTGCCAGTCGGCTGGTCGACCAGAGCAGCTGGGCGGCCAGATCGCGGGCCCGCCAGCGGCTATCGGGTCCCTCGGAAAGCGTCGACAGCACGTCGTAGTCGGTCTCGGAGAGGCCGGAGTCTTGGTGGAGGTCGCGCGCGATCTGCAGGTCAAGCAGCGTGCGCATGCGCCGGTAGCGGCGCCAGGCACGCTCCTGTGGGGCGGTCAGCCAACGAGTTGGTGCCACGGGCGCGATCCTAGCTTATTGCTGACGCGTCAGGAAACCGCTATGTTTGCTGATGTGTCAGCAAACATGTGGGCGCTCCGCGCAGGCTGCGTGCGCACTCCCGAGGCGGTGCGCCGCGGCCGCCTGGCGGCGCGCCTGGCGCGCCTTTACCTCGGGCTCGTCGGCTTTGGGGTGAGCCTGGCGCTGGTGGTGCGAGCCCGGCTGGGCCTTGGCCCGTGGGATGTCCTGCACCAGGGCATCGCGCGCCATCTTGGGATGCAGCTGGGATGGGTGACTATTGGGGTCAGCGGCCTGGTCCTGCTGGCGTGGATCCCACTGCGGCAGCGGCCCGGCCTGGGCACGGTGAGCAACGCGATCATCGTCGGCCTGGTCGTCAACGGTGCGCTGGACGTGCTGCCCACGCCTGGACCGCTGGGCTGGCGGGCAGCGTGGCTTGCTGGCGGGATCGTGCTGAACGGGCTGGCAACCGCCTGCTACATCGGCGCGGGCCTTGGCCCCGGCCCGCGGGATGGGCTGATGACCGGCATTGCCGCGCGGGGGTACTCGCTGCGCGCCGTGCGCACGCTGATCGAGCTGTCCGTGCTTGCGATCGGATTTGCCCTGGGCGGCACCGTCGGTGCCGGCACGGTGGCCTACGCGCTGTCCATCGGCCCGCTCACTCACGTGCTGCTGCCCCGGCTGGCCCTGAAAGAGCAACCCGGCAGGAAAGGAGCACGCGACCATGACTGACCTGAGCTTCGGGGTGGGCGTGCCCACCTCGGCCGCACGAGGTGACGATCCGGCCGGCCTGGCCCAGGAAGCGGAGCGGCTCGGATATGACTTCGTCTCCGCCGCCGACCATCCCTGTGGCAGCAACCCCAGCTACGACACGACGACCATGCTGACCTGGATCGCCGCGCGGACCAGCCGGATCAAGGTCGCCAGCCGTGTCCTAGCCGTGCCGTTCCGCCGCCCGGCCATGGTCGCCAAGCTCGCGGCATCAATGGATCTGCTCTCTGGCGGCCGGTTCATCCTCGGCCTGGGTGGTGGCTACTCCGACCAGGAGATCACCGCCCTCGGAGGCCCAGCGCTGTCGCCGGCCGAAAAGATCGACGGCCTCGCCGAAGCAATCCAGGTCATCCACGGTGCCTGGACACAGTCCGGCTTTACCCAGGACGGGCGCCACTACAGCGTCCGCGGGCTCGAGATGGAACCCAAGCCCACCCACCCGATCCCGGTGTGGCTGGGCACCTTCGGGCGACGCGCGCTGGCGGTCACCGGCAGGCTCGCCGACGGCTGGATCCCCTCGCTCGGGTACATGCCAGTCAAGGAGATCCCCGCCATGCGGCACCGGATCGACGCTGCCGCCGAAGCCGCCGGCCGGCGGCCAGACCAGATCCGCAGCATCCTGAACCTGGGCATCCGCATCGATCCAGATGCCGAGCCGCAGCCAGATGCGGTCACCGGCTCGGCCAGGCAGGTGGTGAGCCAGCTACAAGACCTCCTCGGCCTCGGCTTCACCGGATTCAACTTCATACTCAGCGGCCCAGACCGGAAAGCGGACATGCAGCGGATAGCCGAGGACGTGGTCCCCATCCTGCGATCCACCGGCTGAGCATGCCACGCCCAGAAGCGCCAGCTCGGAACACAATTCAGGTGGCCATGCCAGCAGTCAATTTGATGACCATAGCGGCCGCTCCGGTGTGGTGTTGACGTCACGCTCGGTGATTCGGCGGCGTCCCTTGCGGTGCATCCGCCTGGCCGCCTCGCGGCCAGGCGGATGCGTGCCAGCCCGCCCGAGTCTTACCGGGCGGCTCCAGCGACGTAGGTAGCGACGATGTAAGTTGCGTGCCGGTCCAGCGAGGCCCGGGCCCGGTCATAGCGCATGGTGGTGCGTGGGTCGGCGTGGGATGCGGCTTCCTGCACGTCCCGCAGCGGGACTCCGGCGTCCAAACTGGTAGAGAGCGGTTTACCAGCCATGCTGAATAGGTCAATCCGGAGCCCGGCAGCGGGAGGTCTTCGTCAGGGCTGCTGATGACGGGTTCGTGCTAGTTCGGCCGCGTACCCGGACCAGTCGCACATATCTCGGAGCCTTCGCGTTCTTCAATGCTGGTCCCTCAGGCCCGCCATGACTACCCGCCGCTTGGCGCTATCCCCGCTGAGGGTGATTTGGTCACAAACCATGAATATGAATGGCCGATATGGTTTGGAATCAGGCTCGCGCGCATGATGGCTCTGGTCGATAACTGGCAAGGCTCAGTTAATGGGATCAATTCCCTACAGGCTCTTTTGCATCAGGAGATCCTGATGTTTGATGTGTTTGATGCGACTGCCCCCGAAGGCGAAGATTTTGGTAGCTGCTCACGATCTTTCTCGCCGTCAAGCTCTGGTGACCCTGGCGGCGTTGCCGGTCACATTCGCAATGTCCAATGCGTTTCCTGCGGACACTCGCGGCCCCGCTGCCGCAAAGGAGTTCTTTCTGTCCCGGTGCGCAGCGAGCCTGACAGCATCGTGGTATCTACTTCGCGGCACCGATCTCTCTACGATAGATCAGATGCTGTCAACCTATCTCCTCCCATTGGAGGGAGTTGCTCGCCAGCGTTCTAGGTATCAGGAGGCTGCGGCCGGACTGGCATCACAGGCGCACAGGATCTGCGGGATTATCGCTTTGCACAGGAATCAGCTAAAGGTACGGGAGCATCATTGCAAGCAGGCGCTCGATTATGCAACTGTCGCGTCTGACGCTAGCAGTCGGGCATCCGCGCTGATATCGCTTGCAAGTACATACTTCTACAATTCCGATCCGGCACGAGTCGCTGGGGTGTTCGAGCAGGCATCTGATCTTGGTGTCGGCATGCCTCCGCTTCAACGGGCACGCGTCTACGCTGAGCTGTCAGTTGTTTATGGGCAACTGAGCCGTGAGCAGGATGCAATTCGCTCAGCTGAGTTGGCCGGGGAGATCTATCCTGACCAGCCCGAGCAGGACCCGAGTTTCCTCTATGCCGAGTTCACGCCGGCGTCACTAACCCTCGAACAAGGTCTGGCCTACATTGCGCTCGCTGAGCAGTACCCGGGACGAGGTTATCAGCGAAAGGCGGCAGATATATTTGAACGCGTCGAGAAGGCAGCGCCAACGGACGTACCAGACCGAATACGATTCGAAATTATTAACCATCAGGCAAGAACGGCAGTTCTGCTCGATGATATCGACGCATATGAGATGTATGCACATCGCGGTCTTGACGGTGTGGTCCTACTAGGAAGCAGGCAACGCCTGAGGGAGGTGGAGCGGGCATGGCGGAGCGCTACGGAGAAGTGGCCGCGAGAGCGTCGGGTCAGGGCACTTAGCGAGCGATTGCAACTCGCTTCGGGTGATGGCGGAAAGGAGCCCACCTGAAATGCCAGCCAGTCAGCGAACGGCGGTTGTCACGGGAAGTTCGAGCGGAATTGGCAAGGCTCTCGCCATGCGGCTCCTGCGTTCTGGATTCAGGGTGGTTCTGAACTACTCTACTAACGACCGGCAAGCGGCGGATACCTTGAGGCTTATTCACGACCATGATCATCGGGCCGTCCGCGTCGCATCACCGCTGGCCAAGCCTTGATCAACTTGAAGTAGATGATCATGTGAATAACCCTCCTTGTCTCTGTGTAGGGAGATCGACCCAGAGGTTATGTTGGTGAAGGCCGATATAAGCAGTGGCGATGAAGTCCGCAGCCTCATTGCACAAGCAATCGACAAATTTGGCACTCTCAACGTTCTGGTCAACAATGCAGCGCGGGTTGCCGACAAGCCTGCACTGGATATGACGGAGGGCGAATGGGATGCTGTTGTTGATGTGAATCTGAAGGGAGCATTTCTGTGTTCCCAGCATGCCGCGCGCCAGATGCTCAAGCAGGATGACGGCGGGGTAATCCTTAATATTGGGGCATCTACCGGTATCAGGGGTCGGCGCAATGGCGTTAACACCTGTGCATCCAAGGCCGGGCTGATGCTGATGACACAATGCCTGGCACTCGAATTGGCCCCAAAGATACGAGTAAACACCATAGTCCCCGGCCTCACACTTACGAGTGAGACAGAGCGGCGTTTCGGATTGTCCGATCCGCTTATCCGGCGCGCACGGGAGGACGCGATACCCATGCAGCGAGTGGGTCGGCCGGAGGACGTTGCCGATGTTGTCATGTTGATGTTGGCTGACGAATCCCATTTCATAACCGGGCAGAAAATTGTGGTCGATGGCGGTCAGAACATGTGGTAGTCAGTCCGGTCCCGGATCGTATGCGCTTGCGTCGCTCTTCCCAGAGAACATGATCAGCTGGCGGCGTGCCTGTAGCCTGGACCGATTACAAACGGTGACCAAGGTGAGGACGTGTGGCCCGGTTCGGGCGTTTGCGCTGGTCGTGACGACCGCAGGGTCAGAGAAAAGTCAGGGTCGCGAGCGGTTCGAACCGCCGGAAACGGACATAATGCGCGCGTGCTTCGTCACACTCACCTGTTCGAATCTATGTGGCTGACATGCATAGCAACTGGTCACCAGGTACTACTTAAACGATCATGGCGAAGGAATGGACAGATCGGCGGATATACGTGCGAGGCGTGATCACAGCTAGTCGCTATCCATGCTACATAGCGACTTCCGACCGCGTCGCGCCGCAGCAAGCAATTGCTAGCATAATGTAAGCATGCCGAACTTGCTGGTGCGAGATGTTCCCGAGGACGTTCATGCCGCGCTTCAGCGCCGGGCTGAGCGGCGGGGCCAGTCGCTGCAGCAGTTCCTCGCGGGTGAGTTGCGCCGACTGGCGGAGCGGCCGAGTGTCGATGAGGTGCTGGATCGCATCGAGGGCCGTAGCGGCAATGGCCTTGCGTTTGGGTGACCGGGGACTTTCCGGTTCGCGCCGACCAGGGGAAACTGCTTACATAATGTGACGCATGTCACACTGGATCCAGTCTAAGCCGCTTAACGCAAGGACATTGGGGCGGGCGGCTGCGCCAGATCGCCGAATACGAGCGGCTGAAAGCGGCTCGGACACTTGAGCGACCCGCGCGCAGATTATCCATTCTAAGCGTCTTGGCCCGGCCGCAGATTGATTCACTCTTCATCGACGACGTGACGCGGCCGCAGCGAGCCACTTATCGCATCGGCTCGAAGGGCGGTATCGGAGGCCCGGTTTCCGCTGAGACATCCGGCGTCGACTTGGATGCAGTCGGTCACGAGACGGATCAGGATGGCTCGGAACAGGCCCGGTCGGCCCATCGCTGGGCGGTGACAGCCCAACGGGGTCAAACGCGCGAATGATGTCAGAGGCGTGCACCTGGCGTGCACCTGGCGTGCACCTGGCGTGCACCTGGCGTGCACCTGGCGTGCACCTGGTCGTCGGTTCTGGGTCGCACTGGGATCAGACCCGGGACGTTCCGGAGACCGGTGGGATGGTCACAAATCCGGCGCGGCCTCTTACCGACCGTGCCCGGCTGAGTCCAAGCGGTCACCGGCAGCTACGTAGTTTGACTGCACGTCGTGGCGCCGAACCGTAATGGTCGTTGCGCCCGAAAGCAGCTTCACAATGGCCGGAACGCCATGAGGTGCGTTGCTCGCGGTTTAAGTTACCATTTCGTTGCTATTCGTCTGTCATCTCCGTGCCGGACTCACGCGTCTCACCTAGCAAGCACGCGGCAAAGAGTAGCCGTGGCGTCTGGGAGTACTTCCTTCTAGGGGGGATCGAGTGTCAGAGCAACCACCTGGCCAGGGCTGGACCGGGGACGCAGGGCGTGAGGCCTATCGGCCGTCTGGGCAGCCTTCGTACGGCGCGAGTCCGACAGGCCATTCAGAATCGGCTGGCGGGGCCGGGTACCCGGCCGGTCAGCACCAGCAACTGCCGCGCGCGGATTCGAAGGGGTTCCTGAGCTCGCTGTTCGACTTCGGGTTCACGTCGTTCGTGACACCCAAGGTTGTCAAGGTGCTCTATGCGCTGATCGTGATCGTGGTCGGGCTGAGCGCGCTCGGGTTCGCAGTCACTATGCTGGCGACGAATGTGCTGTTCGGCATCATCACGCTACTGATTGGCGCACCGCTGTACTTCCTGGTGGTCACGGCGCTGTACCGGATAACCCTCGAGTTCTTCATGGTCATCTTCCGGATGTCTGAGGACATCCGAGCCCTCCGCGAGCGCGGCGACCTCCGCTAAAGACACCGAATCCAGGTCGGTTATCGCTGGGTCCGGGTGACCTGAGCCACCGCAGTCTCCAGCCAACCTTGTCTACGACGTCGTCGGCTACAGGTTCCTAGCGGTCGCTCTCGGCGTGCCCAGCGATGCTACGAACGCCGCGGGAAACGCCATGACCATCACCTTCTTCAAGGATGGTTCTACCAATCATCCAGGCAGGCTCCGCCTGATACCGCCGAGGTTGCGGGTTCGGCGGGCGCTCGCGTGCAGGTGAGCGCATCCTCCGTTCGTAGGCCACGTTCTGGAGGGTGTCATGGCGTCCCGGCTGCGGCGGTTGGTGCCGGGCACGGTGAATGACGTGCTGGATGGGCACGTGAAACTGGACCTGGAGTGCCTGGACCGGCTTTACCTGCACGGCTATCTTCATCACCGACTGAACCCTCGACGCCCTCCCGCATCGGCGCCACCAGGGTCGCTGGACTGGACATCAACAAGCCCCAGATCCGCGCCGCGCTCTCGGCAGCATTAGCCCTGACCGCAGCACCGGACAGCTTCACCGTTGCTGAGGTCATCGCCAAGGTCCAGGCGATGACCAGGCAGCAGGCCGGCTACACGATCCGGTCGGGGGTGGCGCGGACGCCCCGGGCCCGGGAGAGGTAGTCAGCCAGGGTGCGGCGCAGCTCTGGGCGGCCGCGCGGGTCGCCGTAGCCCAGCGCCTCCGATGGTGCGCCGCCCAGTGCCCGGCGTGCCGCAGCGAGCCAGTCCTGGCGGGGGAACGCGGACAGGTCCGGCGAGCCTGCACGCAGGTCATACCGCAGCCGGTTCACCTCGGCCGCTGGCGGTGAAGGCGGAGCGCCGGCCCCGGCGGCCCGATCGGCGACCTGGGTTCCCGAGCCCCGCCGCGCGGTCAGCCAACCCTCTGCGACGAGCTGGCCATACGCCTCGGCAACGGTGTTCCGCGCGATCCCCAGGTCCCGGGCCAGCGCACGCGACGAGGGCAGCTGGGTCCTGGGACGCAGCCGCCCGGTCCGCACGGCGTCGCGCAGGGCACCCTCGAGGCCGGCGCGCACCCGCCGGCCTGTCACGTCGAGGTGCAGGTCGACCCCGGAAGTGGCCCATGTCTCAGACATGGAATTGGACCTTACCCGTGGGCAAGTTGTCTGCCTAGGCTCGGGATATGACGATCACCGAGAGCACCCCGCAAGTCCCTGTCCGGCTGGACTTCGACGGGCTCCTACCAGCCGTGACACCCAGGTCTCAGGTGCCGCCGGGACTCGCGCGAGCAGGAAGGGCGTTACTCATGACCACCGACCCGCGCACGCTGGCTACCACGTACTGGAAGTCGTGGAAGGAGCGGGACTTCGCCGCGCTGCGGTCCACGCTGGCCGACGATGTCACCTTCCGCGGCACCCCGGCGCCACCCCAGGCACCGGCACATCCATGATCACGGCTCGGGCGAGGTCCTGATGCGCGCGCAGGTAGGCGTAGCCGGCCATCCCGCCGATGTCGTGGCCCACCAGAGTCACCCCCGTCAACCCCATGGCGGAGATGAGCTGGTGCACGGTGTCGGCGAACTGCCCCTTCGAGCCATCCGTGGCAGCCCCGGCCGACCCCCAACACCCGGCAGGTCGATGGCGATGGCCCGGGCCTGCCTGGCCGCCACGGACATGACCTGCTCCCATGTCCGCCACGACTCGGGCCAGCCGTGCAGGAACAGGTGAGGAGCCTGGTCGTGTCGTCGCGCTCGCCGGGCGGCAGCGGATGTCCCGCACAGATCGGTCAGTTGCGTCGTGGCGAGAGGGCTGCGGCCATCAGCAACGCGCGACCGGCGCCCATGCCTCGGGCAGCACCTGCAGACGCTGGTGGCAAAGGCGCACAGAACGAGCAGCAACGCACAGGCGCGGCGACGTGAATACGAGCCCGACGGCGATAGGCCCGCCCGTCCCTGGCGAACAGAAGGGCTCAATCTGACTCAACCAGGGCCTGGCTATCCGGCTGACCCCGCGGTCCGGTGGGCCCGGTGACCTGCATCAGGCCCCAGTTCAGGAATCGTGATCAGATGCCTGCCCAGCGCCTGGCCAGCCAGCCCGGACAGCGGGCGCGGTGGAGCGGATCACCTCGGCCTCACCCTTGTCCCCGGACACTGGATATGGCTGCTGGGCCTGCTGCCGCTGAGCCTTGGCATCAGCAAGCTGGTGATCGCGATCCGCGCCCACCGCTCGGGCGAACAGGCATCCGCAGTGGCAGCCAAGGGCCTGCCCGGCGTGATCGGGATCACCATCGCCAACGGCGGCGACAACCTCGCCGCCTACACCCCGGTCTTCGCCACCATCAGCAGGGGCGCCGTCGCTGTCACGATCGCGGTCTTCGCCGCAGGCGTCGCAATATGGTGCCTGGCCGGGTTCTGGCTCGTCTCGCACCACAAGGTCACCCAGGCCATACGGGGCTGGGGGCATTGGATCATCCCAGCCGTATACATCCTCATCGGCCTTTACATCTTCGAGAAAACCGGTGCTTTGAGCCGCGTCCTACGCCCCTTAGCGTGGCACACGAGACCCGCCGAGTGCGTGCGGACAGACGGGCTGAACACGCGGGCAGCACGGCGGCGTGCTGTGGCCCGGGGCAGGGCGCCGCAGGCCGGCGCCGAGGTGGAGGCGCTGGCGCGGGAGGGTGCCCTGGCGGGCCGCTGGCTGCTGGATCCGCAGGCCTCCCGCGCGGAGTTCCGCGTCAGGCACTTCTGGAACACGATCACCGTGCGCGGCTGGTTCGAGAGGCTGGAAGGCGAGGGCACTGTCGGGCCAGACGGGACGGTCACCGGGCAGCTGGTCATTGACCCCGCGTCGTTGACCACGAAGAACAAGCAGCGGGACCGGCACCTGCGCTCCGCGGACTTCTTTGACGTGCAGCAGCATCCCCGGGTGATAGTGACGGTCAGCCGGGGCGGCAAGGGCCGGGTGGCGCGGGTGCATGATTGGCGGATGCCACTGTTCGCATTTGAAGGCCACGCGCCTGCAGTCAGCCCCGCGGCCTGGATCGCGCCCACTGCCACCCTCGTGGGGGATGTGCGGGTCGAGGCCGAGGCGTCCATCTGGTACGGGGCCGTGCTGCGGGCCGACTTCGGGGCGATTATCGTGCGGCGCGGCGCCAACGTGCAGGACGGCTCGGTCCTGCACGGTGGCAGCGACCCGGTCACCGAGGTCGGCGAGGGAGCGACCATCGGTCACCTGTGCGTGGTCCACGGCGCGGTCATCGGCGCGGAGGCACTGGTGGGCAATGGCGCCACCGTTCTGGACGGTGCGGTGGTTGGCCGCCGCGCACTGGTCGCCGCCGGCTGCACTGTCCCGCCCGGGATGAGCATCCCGGATGGAATGCTCGCCGTCGGGGTTCCCGCCCGGATCGCGGGTGAAGTCACCGCACGGGCCAGGCAGTGGGTCGAGACCAACCCCCAGGTTTACCGTGACCTGGCACGACGGCACGCCGCCGGTGTGCGCCCAGTCGCCAGGCCCGGGCACCGGTAACACCACCGCACGGAGAATGCCAGGTGCGCCGGGCGGTGTGACACAGCGCTGATGTCAAAGTGGCTCGCGACATCTGTGGTCCGCCTCGACAGCGGCTCAGTGGCTCTCGTCCGTGGTTTCGGCGGATTCTTGGTGCCCGCGGGCCGAGCGGGTGCTGTTCGCCCTGGCCGCGAACCGGGCACTGGCCGCGTCCTCCAAGCTCGCGGCGGCTGAGTGGATCAGCGGCGACGTGCACATCGACGGCCTGGAGGAGATCAGCGACGACGCGTGCTACCGGGCGATGGACTGGCTCCTGGAAATCGGGCCGAAAGTCGCCGAGCAGGTGTACTTCCAGGTCACCGACCTGCTGAACCTCGAAGTCGACCTGCTGTTCTTCGATACCACCAGCACCTATTTCGAGCTGGACGAGCCAGACGAGCCCGCCGGCCGCGACGAGCGCGGCAACATCGCGGGTCCTGGCGAGGAGGCGGTGAAGGATGCCGGGTTCCGGACCCACGGCAAGTCCAAGGACTCCCGCGATGACCTGCCGCAGGTCGTCGTCGGGATGGCGGTCACCCGCGACGGGATCCCGGTCAGGGTATGGTCCTGGCCCGGGAACACCGGCGACTCCGACCTGATCCGCCAGGTCCGCGACGACATGCGCGCCTGGTCACTGTCCCGGATCGTCTGGGTCGCCGACCGGGGCTTCTCCTCCAAAGAGAACCGCAGGGCGCTGATGCGCGGCGCGGGCGGCTACATCATCGGGGAGAAACTCCGCTCCGGATCCGAAGAGGTCCGCGCCGCGCTGTCCCGGCAGGGCCGCTACGCCACCGTGAAAGACAACCTGCAGGTCAAGGAAGTCAGGATCGGCAGCGACGACCGGTTCATCCTCTGCTTCAACCCCGCCCAGGCCGAACGCGACGCCGCGATCCGAGCCAGGCTGGTCACCCAGCTCGAGGAAGCGATCACCGGCACCGACAAGCTCAGCAAGACCGACCGGGCCAGGCTCGAAGGAGCACTATCAGCGGCGAAAGGGCTGAAGCGGTTCCTGCGGACCACGCCCGGCGGGCTGCTGCGCGTGGACAAGAAGAAGATCACGGCCGAGGCGAACCTGGACGGCAAGTACCTGCTGCGCTGCTCCGGCCCGCACCTGTCCGCCGAGGACATCGCCCTGGGCTACGAGCAGCTCCTCGAAGTAGAGCGCGGCTGGCGGGACATGAAGCAGGTACTTGACCTGCGGCCCGTCTGCCACCGGCGCGAGGACCGGATCCGCGCCCACATCCTGCTGTGCTGGCTCGCGCTGCTGCTCATCCGCGTCGCCGAGAACATCTCCGGATGGACCTGGCAGCGCATCCGCACCGAGGCCAGCCGCCTGCACGCCGTCACGTTCACCGGCCCGGCCGGCGCCTTCCGCCAGGTCACCGAACTCACCAAGCCCCAGCGCGATCTGCTCGCCGCCCTGGCCATTGACCCGCCCAAACGCGTCCAGGAACTCACCGCAGCCCGCTGACCTGCGCAAACATCCTCCGCAGCCGCTCGCGCGGCCGACGACCCGCCTAGACACACGCCCCCGTGCCTGGAAACCGCGCATCCCCGCAGCTCAGACCACGTTTTCGTGGACTAGAGAGCACATCCATCTGCGGAACGCAGGGGAACCTTGCTAACTGAATGCCTGGTCATGGAAGCGCACGGGCATGCGGCCCGTAACGATGCCCACGCCTGCGGCACGGTTCTTGCCAGGGCAGAGCGGACATTCGACCGTGCAACTCGCGAGGATGACCCGGCGTGGCTCGCCTATTTCGATGAGGCGTACCTGGCGGCCCGCATGGCGCAGTGCTTCCGTGACCTTGGCGAGGCTGGTCACGCGGCGCGGTATGCGCGGCGCTCACTAGATATGGACGGCCGCTACGTGCGAGGCAGGGCCTTCAACCTGTCCCTGCTCGCCAACAATCCTATATCGGGCTTGCCGGCGGCGTAGGTCTTCTATTGACCGCTCACCTCGATGGCCAGCTCGCGGGCCCGTTTGATGAGCTAGCCACGTTGGTCGTACCGCGTTCCGCCTCGCTTATGCGG
>Ga0307372_10008951_pt1 | contig 13944 bp, 13 predicted proteins | sample OX1MG_FD_202533 | JGI IMG/M metagenome (GOLD analysis project Ga0307372, IMG submission 202533) | Soil microbial communities from Risofladan, Vaasa, Finland - OX-1 | ecosystem: Environmental > Terrestrial > Soil > Coastal area > Acid sulfate soil | place: Finland: Risofladan, Vaasa | collected...
CACCTTACGCTCTCCCGACACGCTTCTCACGCCCCTAGGTGCGAACGCAGATCGCCCGACAGGGTCTTGCCAAGCGCCTCGACCGCCTCGCGCTGTTCTTCGGTGAGATGTTTGGGCACATCAACTTCCACGGTGACGAGAAGGTCACCCTGATGGGCACCCTGGTGCATGCCACGTCCACGTACCCGGAAGGTCTTTCCGCTCTTGGTCCCTGGAGGAACCTTGAGCGTGACCGAACCATTCAACGAAGGAACCGTGATCTGTGCACCGAGTGTTGCCTCGGTGTAGGTAACCGGGACGACAAGCGTCAGGTCACGACCGCGCCGTCCAAACAGTGGGTGCGACGCAACGCTCACCATCACGAAAAGATCGCCAGCGGGCCCTCCGTTCTTGCCCGGTTCACCGCGTCCTTTGATCCTGATGCGCTGGCCATCACTGACTCCGGCAGGAATACGCACCTTGACCTGGCGATCCTTGCGGATCGCTCCCGTACCAAAACAGGTCAGGCAGGGATCGACGACCTTGGTCCCACGGCCATGACACTCCGCGCACGGTGTCGACAGAGAAAACAGTCCCTGGTTGTCGTTGGTGACACCAGAGCCTCCACAGACCGGACAGACGACTGGGACGGTACCCGGCTTCGAGCCTGACCCGGAACAGGTCGGGCAGGTGATATTGCTCGCAACATTGACGGTCGTTACGAGACCTTCGACAGACTCATCGAATGCGAGATGAAGTCGGGCTTCGAGATCCGAGCCGCGCTGCGCGGGAGAACCGGCGCGCCTTCGTGAACTGCCTTGGCGAAAAACGCCACCAAAAAGATCTCCAAGATCTTCGACATTGAAATTGAATCCACCGGCGTTGTGCGCGCCATAGCCAGCGCCGCCAAACCCAGCAGCTGCGGAACCCATCCTGCGGACCTCGTCGTACTCCGTACGCTTCGCGGCATCGCCCAACACGTCATACGCGGCCGAGATCTCCTTGAAACGATCTTCGGTACCAGGGTTTGCGTCCGGGTGATACTGCTTTGCAAGCTTGCGATAGGCCCGCGTAATCTCTTTCTCGGTCGCCTCTGAAGAGACACCGAGCACTTTGTAATAGTCCTTTTCGAACCACTCGCGCTGTGGAGCCAATGTTTCTCCTTACCCGCGAACCTGCACCATTGCAGGGCGCACTACCTTGCCCTTCAACCGATAACCGGCACGAAGGACCTCGGAGACAATCACCCCGCTCTCCTCGGAGCCGTCTTCTCGTTCAAGATGCATCACGGCATCATGGATATTTGGATCGAACACAACTCCCGTCGCGTCGATCCGCTCGAGACCCTCTTTGGAGAGAACGTCGCGTGCAAGAGCCGCTATCTGAGTGAGTGCCTGTCGATCGGCAGTTGCCTCTTCAGCTGAGTTCTCGTGATGCGCGAGCGCGAGATCAAGCGCGTCGAGCACCGGAAGAAAACGCTCGAGCAACGACTCGGTGGAACGCGTGATTGACTCCGTCTGCTGACGAGTCACTCTCTTGCGATAGTTGTCGAACTCGGCCTGGAGTCGTCTCAGCGTGTCGAGATACTCATCGCGCTCGCGCACAACAAGGTTCTCGTCATTCTCAATAACAATCTCCTCGATGGGCAGGTCAAATGCCTCTGCAAACTCGAGCTCTTCTTCAAAAGCTCCAGAGTGGACTTGGTCCGCGTCCACTCTGGCCTCCTCATTCGTCGACGCGTGCTCTTTCGAGACGTCATCTTTGAACAAGGCGTCGTCTTTGTCCGCACGAGCATCTCCAAACTCAGAGGAGGCTTGGTGGGCATCCATTAGGCATCTGCACCTTGGTCATCGACGATCTCTGCATCAACGACCTCATCGTCAGAGGCTGTCGTTGCTCCAGTCGCTCCAGAGTTGTCCTGAGAGGACGCCTGCTCATAGAGCCTCTGGGCAAATGATTGTGAAGCACTGACGAGCGCATCGGTCGCGTTACGGATTGCCTCCACATCGCTTCCAGCAAGAGCCTCTTTCAAGGTCTTGAGTGCGGACTCAACATTGTCCTTCTCATCACCGGTGAACTTCTCACCCTCATCCTTGATGAGCTTCTCGGTGCGATAGACCAAGGTGTCAGCGCTGTTTCTTGTCTCTGCCTCCTCTTTGCGACGTCGATCCTCATCTGCGTGTGCCTCTGCATCACGCACCATCTTCTCGATGTCATCCTTTGGCAGTGACGACTGACCGGTGATGGTCATCGACTGCTCCTTGCTTGTCGCGCGGTCTTTTGCAGAGACGTGCACGATGCCGTTCGCGTCGATGTCGAAGGTGACTTCGATCTGGGGGATCCCCTGTGGTGCTGGTGGCAGGTCAACGAGTTGAAACTTGCCAAGTGTCTTGTTGTAACTCGCCATCTCCCGCTCTCCCTGGAGAACGTGGATCTCGACCGAGGGCTGGTTGTCCTCAGCGGTCGTGAAGACCTCGGAGCGCTTCGTCGGAATCGTCGTGTTGCGCTCGATCAGCCGGTGCATGATGCCACCCTTTGTCTCGATTCCAAGGCTCAGCGGTGTGACGTCAAGCAAGAGGACGTCTTTGACCTCACCCTTGAGAACTCCAGCCTGGATTGCTGCGCCGACGGCAACGACCTCGTCAGGGTTGACACCCTTGTGCGGCTCCTTGCCGGCAAGCTTCTCTACGAGCTCCTGGATCGCAGGCATACGCGTCGAACCACCGACCATGACAACGTGGTCAATATCGGTCTTGGTCAATCCCGCGTCCTTGATCGCTGATTCGAATGGCGCGCGACAGGCCTCGACAAGATCGGACGTCAGCTCCTGGAACTTCGCGCGAGTCAGTTTGAGGTCGAGGTGCTTTGGTCCCTCAGAGGTAGCCGTGACAAAGGGAAGATTGATCGTTGTCTCCTGAACAGCGGAGAGTTCGATCTTCGCCTTCTCGGCAGCCTCCTTGAGACGCTGCGTTGCCATCTTGTCTGCACCAAGGTCGACACCCTCGGTGTCTTTGAAGGTCTTGATCAGCCAGTCGATGATCCGCTGGTCCCAGTCGTCTCCGCCGAGATGGGTATTTCCAGATGTCGACTTGACCTCGAATACGCCGTCTCCGATGTCAAGCACCGAGACGTCAAAGGTGCCTCCACCAAGGTCAAAGACCAGCACCGTCTGATCGGCACCCTCCTTGTCAAGACCGTAGGCAAGTGCCGCGGCAGTCGGCTCGTTAATGATGCGAAGCACCTCAAGACCGGCAATCTGGCCGGCCTCTTTGGTAGCGGTCCTCTGAGCGTCGTCAAAGTAGGCGGGCACGGTGATCACCGCCTGGGTGACCGTGTCACCAAGGAATGCCTCAGCATCTCTCTTGAGTTTCTGGAGGATACGCGCAGAGATCTCCTGGGGCGTGTAGTCCTTCCCGTCAATATCGATCTTCCAGTTCGTGCCAATTTGGCGCTTGACTGACCGGATCGTACGGTCGGGATTGGTGATCGCCTGGCGCTTCGCGACCGTTCCGACGAGCACCTCGCCGGACTTGGTGAATCCGACAACCGAGGGTGTGGTGCGCTCTCCCTCGGCGTTCGGGATGACCGTGGGCTCACCGCCCTCGAGCATGGCGACGACGGAGTTCGTCGTTCCGAGATCTATTCCTACGGCCTTTGGCATGAATGTGCCTCCATCTTGTTGGTTTCCGACGCTTCTGTCGGAACCAAAAGCAGGCCTGCTGCCTCTGGCTCCAAACGTTGTGCAACCAGTGTATCAAAGTTGAGTCGTAGGCTGTCAAGTTCTATTTTTGGACCACCGCACCGGCGCTTTTGCCTTGCTCGACGATCTGCGGAGCGTGCACCAGATTCTCTCGAGAGATACCCCTCACAGCCAAATGACAGCCCTTTTCAGACCACTTTTTGGCACCTGAACAGGGACTTTACACTGAGTTAACAGAGGGGAAACACAACATTCTCACGTCTGGCACACCGGCGAAATGCAGCACTTTTACGATCGCCGCATTACTTAAGTGCCGCATCTGCGGTTAGACGGAAGGAGAGCGGATGTATTTCCCGTATCCGACATGGCTCAACGCAGGAGACAACTCCTGGCAGATGACGGCGGCGACGCTCGTCGGTCTGATGAGTCTCCCAGGCATTGCCGTGCTCTACGGCGGGCTGGTGAAGAAGAAGTGGGCGGTCAACACCATGTTGATGGCCTTCGCTGGCTTCGCCGCAGTCCTTGTCGTGTGGATTTTCTGGGGCTACAACATGGGCTTCGGTACGCCGTTGCACCTTGGCGGCTCAGGGTCGAACATTCTGAACGGCTTTCTTGGTCACCCGGGTTCAATCACCGGACCTGGACAAGAGACCCATCAGGCGCTCATCCCGCTGCTCGTAGCAGCCGGTCCCGCATTCCACTTCCCGACCGCGACACTTGCCTACTTCCAGTTCGTCTTTGCTGCGATTACGCCGCTGCTCTTCTTGGGAAGTGTGCTCGGCCGCATGAACTTCAAGGCCTGGCTGGTGTTCGTGCCCGCATGGACAACCTGTGTGTACACCGTCAACGCGATGATGATCTGGGGTGGTGGCTACTGGGCGCAAAAGGGCGCACTTGACTACTCCGGTGGTTATGTCATCCACCTTGCCGCTGGCGTCACTGGTTTCGTTGCGGCATGGGTCATCGGTCCCCGTCTGACGAGAGACCGCCAGTCGTTCCCTCCAACCAACCTCATGCTCGTCGCCGTCGGCGCCGGACTCCTCTGGCTGGGCTGGAATGGATTCAACGGTGGAGACCCGTACTTCGCAGGTACCGACGCAGCCGCTGCAATGCTCAACACGAACATCTGCACCGCGACTGCGCTGCTTACCTGGATCGCCTGTGACACCTACATCGGTCCAACAAAGAAGCCGACCTTCCTTGGCTCGATCAACGGAATGATCGTCGGACTTGTTGCGATCACACCCGCTGCTGGCTTTGTCAATGGCAATGCTGCGGCGTTCATGGGTGTCATCGCCTCGTTCCTCGTCTTCTGTGCGTGGACCTGGCTCCCCAAGTTCCGCCCGTTCTCGAAGGTCGACGATGCGCTTGGCGTCGTCTACACCCACGGCATGGCCGGACTCATCGGAGGACTCCTCACCGGAGTCTTTGCAGACCCTTACATGGTTGAGTACGTATCGGGAAAGACAAACCTTCCCTCGCTGTGGAGCGGTGCGAACGGTGTTGCCGGTTTGATGTACGGCAACTCTGATCGACTACTGATCCAGTTCCTGACTGCAAGCAGCATTATCATCTGGGACGGTCTGATCACCTTTGTCCTGTTGAAGATCATTGGACTCGTGATACCGCTTCGCTACACCGACGCCGAACTTGAAATCGGAGATGCGGCAATTCATGACGAAGAGGTTGAACCACCACAAACCGCCGTACGATCTGGCGTGCTCGTTGGCATGGCCGGAGAGGGAGCTGTCTAAATGAAACTTGTCGTAGCGGTTATCAAACCATTCAAGTTCGATGAGGTGAAAGAGGCCCTCAAGGCGGCCGGTATTCAAGGACTCACCCTTAGTGAGGTTCAGGGATTCGGACGTCAGCAGGGTCACACCGAGACCTACCGCGGTGCGGAATACACCATCGATCTCGTACCCAAGGTGCGTATTGAGGTGCTTGTCGAAGATGGTCAGGTCACAGACGTGATCGACACCATCTGCGCAACTGCACAGACCGGAAAGATCGGTGATGGAAAGGTGTGGGTGGTCCCCGTTGAGGAAGTCATCCGTATCCGTACCGGTGAGCGCGGGCCAGACGCCCTCTAACACCGCCTGAACGAACAGGGGCCCTGGTCGACATCGCCGACCGGGGCCCTTTCGTTTTTTTCGAGAACTTTCTGACTAGTTTGTCTCACGAAAGTTCTCGAAGTACCGACTCGGTGTCGGACCCCGCTGGTCCTGATACTTCGAACCAAGCGCCGATGACCCATAGGGCGTCTCTGCGGCAGTTGTCATGCGCAAGAAGCTGATCTGACCGATCTTCATTCCCGGATAGACGGTGATCGGCAGATTGGCAACATTTGAGAGCTCGAGCGTGAGGTACCCATTAAATCCTGGGTCGACAAATCCCGCGGTCGTATGGATCAGAAGTCCAAGACGACCGAGGCTCGACTTACCCTCAAGACGACCGACAAGATCATCAGGCAGGCCTACACGCTCAAGCGTCGATCCGAGCACGAACTCCCCGGGGTGCAAGATCAGCGCGTCATCTTCGATGACCTCGACGAGTTCGGTGAGATCCTCTTGATCGTCCTTGACATCAATCACCCGTTGACTGTGATTGCGAAAGACGCGAAAGAACCGGTCGACGCGCAAATCGACCGAAGATGGCTGGACACAGGAGTCGTCAAACGGCTCGATAACAATGCGCCCTTTAGCGACTTCCTCGCGGATGGTTCGGTCAGAGAGAATCATGGTTAGCTAGCACGATACAGTGGTAAAAGACGACAGGCGAATGCATTTTGACAATTCGCGTCGATCACGATGCGGGCGTAGTTCAGAGGCAGAACATCAGCTTCCCAAGCTGAGAACGCGGGTTCGATTCCCGTCGCCCGCTCCAAGGATTTTGCTGTACAACCCAATGATTGCACGGGCTTTTGATTGACCAGCAGTGTCCACTGCGTACCGACATTGTCCAGTGTTACGCGCCCGTTAGCGCCCACGAAGCGCCCACGAAGCGCCCGAAATGTTTGCTCGTGATGCCGCACTCTCGATCACAGGCAAGAGAGCAAGTCGGATGCAGAAACTTAGATGCAATCTTCGACCTCCTGCCGTAGTCATTGCGGCTCTTCCGTTCGACCGCACTCAATCAGTAATTAAGACATATAGAGCGTGCCAATAAGGACGTTCGCACCGCCGGCAAACCCGACGGGACGCGATCGACACCCAAAGCGGCTCTTACGCGAGGAGCAGAGCGACTAGGGGCGCTGGAACTGCCCAAACGTCATAGTCAAGATTGAGGATGCTCTTCGTCGCTAGAACACCAAAACCGAACTTGTTCGTCAAGACCTTCGCTTCTGCTCGCCAGCCGGCGTCCACCCATTTGCCCTCAATAGGTATCGACGTTCGAGGTCCACCAGGAGACTGCACATCGACGGGACATAGATCTATCTCGTTCCCCGAATCTGTCTTGATATAGCCGATGGTGTCGGCCGCGACCCACCTTCCTTCGTCAAGCGAATCAATGGCTCTCGCGAGCGAGACTCCCAACATTTCTTCGGTGAGACGAGTCACATCGGGTGTTGGCAGTCCCGCTCGAAGTCGGCTGGGTAACCAGGACAAAACGGGGTCTACAAGATAGAGCTTCGCTTGCGATCCCTGGACTATTTGTCCTGAGTCGCCATGTTGCCTACACCAAATGGCGCCAAAACTTGAAACCAGTCGATTGAGTCGCCCGTCCGTAGTGGCCCTCGTCCAAGAAAGCGACGATGCCAAGTTCGCGATGCTGAGAGGACTTGACGATCGAGTTTCAAGTTGGCTCAACAGAAGAGGCAGGGATTGCGGTGCGCCATCCAGTTGAATATCCCCGCGTAGCGAAGCAGCAATGTCACGAAGAAAGTCGCCTGACACGGCGCCATCCCTGCGGTGCTCGGCCACTGCTCGTGGAAAACCCCCGCAAGTGAGGAAGTCCTGCCACGCAAGGTCGTAATCGTCGACTTGAAACTGAAAGCCGTCGAGGGTAGCTCTTGCTTGGGCAGACTGAAGGTCACTGGGGTGCATCGACTCTGGCAGCGCGAGGGAAGATCGTGTGGCAACAAGGAAGTCTCGAAAGGTCATTGGGAGCAAGTGCCGACTTCTTCGTACTCCAGTGGAGCCTGCCCGGCCTGCCATCAGGTTGCCCTCGACATCTTCTCCATCTCGCCACCGGCTTCCAGTCACAATGACTGTGTCATCGCCGAGGTCGGTTCCATCGCGGGCAACCTTGATGATTGAAGTCCATCCGGATACATTGCTTACTTCGTCCAGTAGCCAGACACGAGGCCGCGAGGACGCAATATCTGCTGGACGGGTCAATTCACGTGCCAGCGTGAGTGACCGACGCAGATCTCGGGCCTGCATGCCATCGCACGGCACGTAAATCACTTGGAACGGGCTCACATCCTCGCGCTGGCACAGTGCACTTGCCAGGTCAAGGAGAGCCACGCTCTTGCCGACGCGCCTGGGGCCAGTGAGCAATACAAGAGCTCCGCCGACAGGCAGGCGAGCAATGTCCGCAAGAATTGGGGAGCGATAGCCGAGATCGTATTGTGCCCGGTCGCGCAGTAAGCGCCGGTCCTGGATCGCGGCGGCAGGGTCTTGGTGGGCGGCAGCGGCTCCCCACCAAGGATTTGCTGCCGCTAGATTCCGACGAAGCTCATCATCTCGCATGCTGCCAACTATACCGCGATCTATGACAGAAGGGAGGGGGTAATGGCATATCGGACATGACAGAAGGGAGGGGGTAATGGCATATCGGACATGACAGAAGGGAGGGGGTACTCTAAGTGCGAGCCGAGAATAACACTGGAACTTTGAGAGTGTCGTTAGGCAACCTGAAGGATTGGAATCTTTGCCGAATCAATAATCTTGCTTCCCAATCGCTCTAAATTGACATGTGTCCACCAACACCGAGCCCTGCTCTAGATGCTTGCCGGATACTTAGAAACAACTCCGAGTCATTCGCCGAGCACAGTAACTTGAGACCTTGCCATCCACTCTCAACGAGTCGAGCAAGAGATTCTCAAAACATTGAAGTCCGTCCACGTTGATTCAGCGAGACTGAGGCTTCAATTTGGCAACCTTGGCGGGCCTCACGAGAGCCTCGAGGGCGTGCGCGAGTACTCGGTCTCGATCTTGCGTTGCGTGCTGATAACGCAACGCTGCAGCGGCTGAAGAATGTCCAGCACGGTGCATCAGTTCGGCCGTGGTCGCCCCCGTTGCTGCAGCCAATGTCAAGCCAGTGTGTCGCAGATCATGCAGATGGAGGTCTGGGCGTCCGACCATGAGCCGGGCCTTAGACCACGCTCGTTGAAGGACGCTCGCTGTCAACGGTGCTCCAGCTTCAGTTGTGAAGAGAAGAGCGTCTGCTTCGGCTACCGTAAATCGCTCTAAGTGCTGGATTATCAGTTCCATCACATTTGCCGGCACTGACAAAGTTCTACGACCTGCCGCAGTCTTAGGGGACTTAGTGAGTGAACTTCCGTCACGGGTGAAAGTTCGACTCTGCTCGATCCGAATCGTGGAGTGAAGTACATCAACATCTCGTCTTCTAAGACCAAGAATTTCACCTCGTCTTAATTGACACCACGTTGCGAGCAGTACAACCAGTCGCAAACGATCTGGCATGGCGGCAGTAAGCGCGTCCACCTCTGCGACAGTCGCCATTGGCCGTTCCGCTGCATGTTCGGTACCGGCACCATTGACTTTGCATGGTGAATTAATGATGAAACCGTCAGCTACAGCAGTTCGCATGATTGTTGAAAGGAGCCGGTAAGCCTTGGACGCAGTACTGGTGTGCCTAATTGCCAGTTCCGCGTGCCAACCCCTGATCTTCGATGGTGCAAGTCCAGCAAGTGTGACTTGTCCCAATGTCGGAAAGATGTGGTTACTAAGTAAATACTGGTAGAGCTCTAAGGTTCGCACTGAAAGATCCGGGCGTCGCGATAACCACTCGTTGGCGTACGTTCTGAGAGTAACTTGTCCTGCCCGGGGGTCAATCCAAGCACCGCGGCGAAGATCGGCCTCGACTGTTGACAAGTACGCAAGCGCGTCAGCTTTCGCTGAAAAAGTTCCTGAAGAGTGAAGTCGCCCGTCGTATCTATATGTTGCCTGCCATCGACCTGACGGACGCTTACGGATCGACCCGAAATGCCTTCGCCCTGTCATGACGTGACCCTGGCTTTCGAGGTGAGCACTCTACGGCCGCAGCAGACCCCTAGCCCCTCAGTATTCGAGCAGCAGTAAACGGCGACACGAAAACTTTGGTCTGTCTTCTGCACGGTTATTGTCATGGTCTTGCCATGGTATATGGCCAGTGTGACTCCTCTACTTCGCTCTGATGGTATCTGCGAAACACTTTTACGAGCAACGCATTGTCGCCTCATCGTCTTGCCTCAACGCGCTGACCGGCAACCCACTGGTCAAGGTCTAACTCCAAGAACCTCACCCTGGTTCCCGCAAGTTTCACGAAGGGAATACGCCGTTCTTGGACAAGGCGCCGGATAAACCTTTCGGAGCATCCGAGGTGGCTAGCCGCCGCTGAGATGTCCAAAAGTGGTCGATCGACGTATTCGCGACTGGATCGCTCACGAACGGCCGAAACTTCCTGAGCAAGCGGTTTTCTATCCACGAGACGGCCCCACACGCGCTCTCAGATAGGCTGTCCGGCTTAGCGAACGGTCGTTTGCCATGGCCTATTTCCCTTCGCTACTGAATCACTTGGCCGGCGGTAATGCTGGCGTTAATGCCAGCATCGAGAACTTCGAACTCGGCGTCAGTGGTCGGGTGGTAGGCGGATTCGATCGGAAAAGGATTCACATCCTGCCATTCGTCAACGAAACTGTGGGCCATGTCGGTCAGTTGCCCATCGTGCTCTATGTCGACGATCGGGTGTTCGTCAAGGTACTGGCGGACACTGTCACTGAAGTCCAGCACCTGTTCCATATCCAATTGGCAATCGGGATCAACCATCGTTAGGGCACAGGTAATGAACAGTTCTACGGTCGGATCGGTCGCGACTGGGTTGCGCAGTTCGGGCCAGCCGCTCTCGACGGCCATTTGCAACGTTGCACGATCTATCAAGATCGGTTCTTCACTGTCTCCTACAAAGAGGGCCATCGTGGGCAGCCCATCGTTGAAGCCGAATACCATTCTCTGGGTCTCGCGTGAGACCGGATCAACGTTGTTGATTATCACTGGCGTTGGCAATCGTGGTGAGGTTGCCACTTCAACTTCGTGACCGACAGGACGTCCGTCAATTTCGTGGGCAAGCACGAGTCCTTCTCGTGCACTCTGCGGCGTGGAATCCGCAGGTGCCGCGAATCTCGCGTTCAACTGTCGCCATGCCTCGTTGACGAGTTCGTAGTCCCTTTCGGATTGGTCGGTCTCGTAGTTCCACACTGGCCCATCAGGAAGGTACGCGTCCGTCTGGTCCGGATCGGTTTGGAACGTTCGCGTATCTGGGTGATACCTCACAACGAGCGATACGTCTCTAGCCATCTCAATCTCCTTTCAGATGCCGAGTTCGCGCCACATATCGACAGGGCAGTCCAATACGTCGAGTTCCGCCGCCGAGAGTGGCTGGTAGTTGCTGGCTGGGGAGTCGCGCAGCGGAAGATCGATCGAGAGCACTTGGATACGTCCGTCGGACGCGTCGGCGAACTCTTGGATCCGCTCGAGCTCGACGAGATCTTCCGTCCGACGTTCGCCGGTGCGAAACATTGTGTCCACGTCAACCGAGCGCTCAGCGACCATTTCAATGCTGACGTCGTTCGTAACTTCAACTACGGGTTCACCCACCTCGAAGGTCTTCAACACCGCCGTTGCGGCCTTCTGGATGCGCCTTGTCGACGCCTTGATGCCCTGAATAGCCTCCGGGGCGCCCCCGGCCCAGCCGGCCACGTAACCGAAGGAGTAGTCGCTGGTGTCCATGCCGAGCGCCGTGCAGATGACGTAGGCCGTGGACTCAGCTTCGAGCTCCTTGAGCCCTCGCGCCAATTCATTGGTCGCCTCAACACCTGGATCGTGCAGGAGTGCGTGTCCGATCTCGTGGGCCAGCGTCTTGGCCTGCTGGGCCTCTGAGTTGGTGCTGACCACTCGGATTCGCCCCTCCGAGTGAGTGGTGTCACCGTTCGCGCCGCTGTCGAGTGACTCGGGTCGCTCGACGCGAAAACCAATACCCTGCGCGAACTCGGTCAGCTTGACGAACACACCCTCGGGCGCGAGTCCCTCGAGCTTGCTCACGATGTCGGGCAGATCTGGTCCCTCGGTCTGGCTGATATCGAACACGGGCACCAGCTTGAATCCGCGAATTTCACGGGCCTCTTCACCCTCGGGCGCGTCGTCCTTCTTGTACTTCATGGGCGCGAGTATCCGTAGGGCCGACTCCTTAGCCAACACCTGGTGGTCCAGTGCCTTCCAGGCGTTGTAACCAGCCACCCGCGTGGCGTAGGGATTCTGCATCAGGATCAACATGACGTTATTGGGGCTGTAGCGGTGGAACTTGCTCTGCACGTCGAGGTACTGCGTCCACTTCTCGCTGGTCGTGAGCTCGGCGATGCCGGCACTGAGTCCTTCGAGCAGTCCTGAATAGTCGCGCATACGACCTCCTCGTGAATCGTTGGGTTGGGTGGGCAGTGCCGAGACATTCGCCGAGGGAGCGTCCGCCAGGACGCCGTCCTGATCTCTCATAGCGGGCACTCCGTTGGCTTCGACTTCGCGCTTCTCCAACCTGTTGTTCCACTCGTCGGCGGCTGCGGCCTTCGCCTCGAGCAGGGAAATCTGCTCCTCCAACTCGGCGGCCTGTTCAGACAGCGTCAGCGAATCCTCCGAGCCCGCCATGTCGAGTGGCGTAGGAATTCCCAGCGTGCGCAAGTACTCCGGCGTGAGCTCGTCGCAGATGAAGGCGCCGCGAACCGACCGCTTGTCGTACGTCGCCCCTCGCAGGTCGGCGCCGGTCAGGCTCGCATCGAGTGTGACCGCTCCGCGCAGGGTTGACCCCCGCAGGTCCGTGCCGGTCGCCTGCGCGCCGGTCAAGTCGGCGAAGGACAGATTGCAACCTGACAGGTTGGCGAACGAGAGGTTGGCCGTCTGCAGATTCACGAACGACAGATCCATCCCCTGGAGGTCGGCACCGGAGAGGTCGGCGTTCGACAGGTTCACGCCGTAGCCAATCAACTGTGGCGCGCCGTTGACAACAAGGACGCGGTACTCGCGCTCCTTGCCTTCCACGGTCAGGGCGACAATCTCACTCATCAGCTACTCCGTTTCCGCCCATTTCGGGTCCTGGCAGCTCTTCGCACGGGGAGAACGGGCTTTCGGGGTGACCGGTGCGGGCCAACGCGCCCGCTGGCGCCAACGCAGCGCTCTCTGCGCAGTGGCGCACGAAACTGTCACCAAGCCGGGCTTTCACGTCGCCACCTCCGGAGATGCCGGATCGCCGTCATCAGGTGAGAACCTCGCGTCGCCCGTTGACGCGCCGTCGGTCAACAGCTCTTCGAGATCCTCGGGGACGCTGTCGCGCTGGTCAATCCACCACGAGGCGCTGGCGCGCTCGCGCGCCGGTGATTCGAGCCGTACGGCGAACTCTTCCTCGGACCACTCTCGATCGATGCGCCAGTCGTAGGCCTCGCCCATCAGCGTGTAGCGCACGCGCGCCGCCCAGGCCACCGCCTTTTCTGTCCCCACGAGCTCGGGCATTTGCGAGCCCAGCTCCCAGACGTCAATCTCCGTCGACTCTTTGGAGCGCTGCTCGGCGAGCCACTCTTCCCTGGCCTGGTTCTCGCCGCGCCCGGCGCGCCAGCACGCGGAGCAGTCCCGCTGGCCCAGCCAATGCGCCAGACCCGTGCGCTCTGACGGCGGCTTCTTCGACAGGTCGTGGTCCTGATCGTGCCCGCACCGGTGGTGCACTGTCCATGTAGTCGCTACGGCCATACCCGTCTCCTTCTCTCTAGCCCGGTGGTGGGCTTACTGCTCTGATTGACCCAACGCCGCGGCGGTCGCCCGGCGACGTCGCCGCGCGATGTCGTCCGCCACGAACTTCTTCCACGCCGCCTCGTCGGTTCCCGGGACCGGACGGCTCGGCTGGTGCGCAGCCGTCGTGCACTGGAGGTGACCCGTAAATGTGCGCAGTAGGATCACCACGTCGCGGTACGCGCGGTGCCAGTCCGTACCCGACGATCCGGGCGCCGTCTTGTCGTAGGCGACCCTCTCGTGATCCTTCAAGGCCTGCAGGGCGGCGAC
>Ga0307372_10008954_pt1 | contig 13940 bp, 12 predicted proteins | sample OX1MG_FD_202533 | JGI IMG/M metagenome (GOLD analysis project Ga0307372, IMG submission 202533) | Soil microbial communities from Risofladan, Vaasa, Finland - OX-1 | ecosystem: Environmental > Terrestrial > Soil > Coastal area > Acid sulfate soil | place: Finland: Risofladan, Vaasa | collected...
GCGTCCTTCACCGGCTACGACATCGACGGTGGGTACGCGGAGCTCGCGGTGGCCGATGCCCGCTACTGCTTCCGCATCGACGACGCGTTCCCGGACGTCCAGGCCGCCCCGCTGCTCTGCGCCGGTCTCATCGGGTATCGCGCGCTCACGATGGCAGGGGACGCGCGGCGCCTCGGGCTGTACGGCTTCGGATCGGCGGCGCACATCGTGGCGCAGGTGGCGCTGCATCAGGGACGCGAGGTGTACGCGGTGACGCGCCCCGGCGATACTGCGAGCCAGGAGTTCGCGCGCGACGAGGGCGCCGCGTGGGCGGGGGGCACCGATGACGGGATTCCGGAGCCGCTGGATGCCGCGATCATCTTCGCTCCCGCGGGTGAGCTCGTCCCCAAGGCACTCTCGGCCGTGGCCAAAGGTGGTGTCGTCGTCTGCGCGGGCATTCACATGAGCGAGATACCGGCGTTCTCCTACGATCTGCTCTGGGGTGAGCGCAGCGTTCGCTCGGTGGCCAACCTGACCCGCCGTGACGGTGTCGAATTCCTTGCCCTGGCCGCCCGGGTGCCGGTCCGCACCGTCGTCGAGACCCGGCCGCTCGAGCAGGCGAACGAAGCCCTGGCGCAGCTCCGCGCGGGAGCGGTCCAGGGGTCGCTCGCGTTGACGATCGCGTAGCCCGCAATCCCGGGCAGATAATGGAACCCGGGTCCGTACAAGACAGAGGTGTGAATCGATGGCGCTCGAGGCCGCCGAGACGGTCGCATCTCCACCCGTGTCATTCGGCACGGAACCAAGCAGATACCGCCACTGGCAGCTGACGGTTGACGGAGCCGTTGCCACGCTCGGAATGGACGTCGACGAGCAGGGTGGCCTGCGTGACGGCTACACGATGAAGTTGAACTCGTACGACCTCGGGGTCGACATCGAGCTCCACGACGCCGTGCAGCGGCTCCGCTTCGAGCATCCCGAGGTTGCCGTCGTCGTCATCACGTCGGCGAAGGACCGGTGCTTCTCGGCCGGCGCCAACATCGGCATGCTGGCGCAGGCATCGCACCCGTGGAAGGTGAACTTCTGCAAGTTCACCAACGAGACCCGATTCGCGATCGAGGATGCGAGCGCGCACTCGGGGCAGACCTACATCGCGGCCGTGAACGGCGCCGCTGCGGGTGGTGGCTACGAGCTCGCGCTCGCGTGTGAGCAGATCCTCCTCATCGACGACGGGTCGACGGCGGTCTCGCTGCCGGAGCTTCCTCTGCTCGCGGTGCTGCCCGCGACCGGCGGTCTCACGCGCGTCGTCGACAAGCGCCATGTCCGTCGCGATCTCGCCGACGTCTTCGTCACGAGGAGCGAGGGGGTCAAAGCACCGATCGCCGTGCAATGGGGGCTCGCCGACGCCGCGATCCCCCGCGGCAGCTTCGACGCGACGGTGCGCGAGCGCGCGTCGGCGCTCGCCGCCCGTGCGACGCGACCGCCCGCCTCGCAGGGTGTTGCGCTGGACCCGGTGGGCGCACGGGTGCATGCGGACGGGCTCGAGTACGAGCACGTCACCGCGTCGTTCGACCGCGATGCCGGTGTCGTCGCCATCACCGTCAACGGCCCGGGCGAACCCCCTCCGGCGGACGCCGGCACCGCGCGCCGGCTCGGCAGCGCCTTCTGGCCGCTCGCATGCGCGCGCCAGCTCGACGACCTGATCCTCCATCTGCGCACGAACGAGCTCAGCATGGGCACCTGGGTCGTCAGGACGGCGGGGGACATGAACCTGTTGTTGCAGCACGACAGGTTCCTGATCGCGGAGCGGTCCTCGGACTGGTTCATCAGCGAGGTCGCACTCCTGCTCAAGCGAGTCTTCAAGCGGCTCGACGTCACGAGCCGCAGCCTGATCGCCCTGATCGAGCCAGGGAGCTGTTTTGGCGGACTCCTGCTGGAACTCGCGCTTGCCTGCGACGAGCAATTCATGCTGGACAGCGCCGAGGACGGCGGGGAGCAGCCACCGGCGATCGTCATCACGGAGTCGAATACGGGTGTCTTTCCGATGGGGAATGACCTGTCCCGGCTCGAATCGCGGTTCTTCGGACGGTCCTCGGAGCTCGCCGCGGCGGTTGCGCTCGCCGGGACGCCGCTGTCTGCGGCGGACGCGGCAGGCGCCGGCCTCGTCACCTTCGCACCCGATGCCATCGACTGGGAGGACGAGGTGCGCATCGCGCTGGAGGAGCGCTCGTCGTTCAGCCCGGACGCGCTCTCCGGCATGGAGGCGAATCTCCGCTTCGTGGGACCCGAGACCATGGAGACCAAGGTCTTCGGCCGGCTGACCGCGTGGCAGAATTGGGTCTTCAGCCGACCGAACGCGATCGGCCCCGACGGCGCGCTGCGCCGCTACGGCAGCGGCCGGCGGGCCACGCTCGACAGGGAACGCGTGTGAGATGACCCTCAGCGCCGACTACACGGATCGAATCCCGAACAACGTCGACCTGCGTGGGGATCGGCGGCTGCAACGAGCGCTCGAGGCCTGGCAGCCGCGCTTCATGCAGTGGTGGCGCGACCTCGGTCCGGACCTCATCGCCCGGGATGTCTACCTGCGCACGGCGATCAGCGCCGATCGCGACGGCTGGGCGCACTTCGGCCACATCCCGCTCGAGGAGTATCGGTGGGGGATCTTCCTCGCCGACCGTGAGCCCGATCGGCGCATCGCGTTTGGCGAGCACATGGGGACCTCGGCCTGGCAGCAGATCCCCGGTGAGTACCGCGCCGACCTGCAACGCCTCCTCGTCGTACAGGGCGACACCGAGCCCGCGTCTGTTGAGCAGCAACGTCTGCTCGGGTTCACGGCACCGAGCCTGTACGACCTGCGCAACCTCTTCCAGGTCAACGTCGAGGAGGGACGCCACCTCTGGGCGATGGTGTACCTGCTCCACGCCTTCTTCGGGCGCGAGGGTCGCGACCAGGCCGAGCAGCTCCTGCTCCGGCATTCCGGCAGCGTGGACGCACCGCGCATCCTCGGTGCCTTCAACGAGCCGACACGAGACTGGCTCGCCTTCTTCATGTTCACGTACTTCACGGATCGGGACGGCAAGTTCCAGCTCGGCACGCTCGCCGAAAGCGGCTTCGACCCGCTGTCGCGCACGTGCCGGTTCATGCTCCGCGAAGAGGCGCATCACATGATGGTCGGCACGACCGGCATCGATCGCGTGGTGCGGCGCACCGCCGAGCTGATGCGCGAGCACAACACCGATGACATCGCGCGTCACGGCGGCATTCCGCTCGACATCATCCAGCGCTACCTCAACTTTCACTACAGCGTGTCACTCGATCTCTTCGGCGGGGAGCGGTCGACCAACGTCGCGAACTACTTCACCGCAGGACTCAAGGGTCGATGGCAGGAGGAGCGCCGAGACGACGACCATCAGCTCACCGATGCGACCGCCGCCGTGGACGTCGTCGTCGCCGGTCGCATCGAGTCAGCACGGATCCCCGCACTCACCGCGCTCAACCAGGATCTCCGTTCGGAGTACTTCATCGACTGCAACAACGGTGTGCGGCGATGGAACCGGCTGCTCGAGACGGCGGGCATCGAACGCACCCTCGCGCTCCCGCACCACGGATTCAACCGGCGTGTCGGCGCGTTCGCCGGGTTGCACGTGACGCCGGGTGGTGAGCTCATCGACGATGCGACCTGGGAGCGCCGTCAGGCGGAGTGGCTGCCGACCGCAGCCGACTACGACCACATCCAGTCGCTCATGACGCCGGTCTTCGAGCCGGGGAAGATGGCCGGCTGGATCGCGCCGCCGGCCACAGGGATCAATGGTCAGCCGGTGGAATACGAGTACGTTCGTCTGGCGTAGGGGTTCAGCCGGCGTCGCTGAGAACCTGGGCGGCGCGCGTGCGAAGCTCGGCCCGAATGATCTTTCCGGTGGCCGTCTTCGGCAGCGTCTCGACGACGAGCAGCCGGCGCGGTCGCTTGTACCCCGCGAGCTCCGCGCGGCACCGCGCAAGCACCTCGTCGACGTCGAGGACCGCGCCCGATCGCGGGACCGCGAACGCGATCGCGCGGGTCAGGCCGTCGGCGCCGAGCGCCCCGACCACGGCGGCCTCGGCGACACCGGGATGCCCGAGCAGGACGCCCTCAACTTCGGAAGGGGAGACCCACTCGCCGCCGACCTTGAGCATGTCGTCGCGCCGGCCGAGGTGGCGGTAGACCCCGCCGGCATCGACCGAGTACAGATCTCCGGTGGCAACCCAATCGCCGACGAACGTCCGCCGCGATTCCTCGCTCCTGCACCAGTAGCCGGTCGCCGCTGCGCTCCCCGCCACCCAGAGCTGCCCGGGTGCGCCGGCGGGCGCAGGCGCGCCGCCGTCCTCGAGGATCCGGACCTCGTGGCCCCGCACGGGCGTTCCTGAGGAGCCGGGAATCGCTGCGCCCCGCCGGTTGGAGATGAAGATGTGGGTCATCTCCGTCGAGCCGATCCCGTCGAGGATCTCGACACCGAAACGCTCGCGGAAGCGGAGGAACAGCTCGGCGGGAAGCGCCTCGCCCGCGGATACGGCCTGTCGCAGCGGGGCGAACGTGGTGGCGGGGAGATCTGAAGCGAGCAGTGCGGCGTAGAAGGTCGGGACAGCGAAGAACAGACTCGGTTGGTGACGCTCCATCAGTGATGCGATCAACGCGGGCGTCGGTGGCCGGGTCGGTTCGAGGATCGCCTGCGCCCCCGCGGCAAGCGGGAACGTCAGCGAGTTGCCGAAGCCGTACGCGTGGAACATCGGCGCAACGGAGAGATGCCGGTCGTCCGGTTGGACGTCGAGCACCTCGCTCGCGTATCCCTCGCAGGTGGTGCGGATGTCGGCGTGCCGGTGCATCGCAAGCTTCGGTCGGCCGGTCGTGCCCGACGTGCACAGCCAGAAGCACGGCGACTCGGCGGTTGTCGCATCGACACTGCCGTTGCCGCCGGCAGCCATGAGGTCGTCCCATCGCGGTCCGGCCGACTCCGCCTCGCCGTCGTCACCACCGACCCGGACGACCGAGCTGAGATCCGGAGCATCGGCGGCGAGCGCGGCGAGCAACGGGTGCGCGCCCCCGTCGACGACCGCGCATCGCGCTCGCGAATCGCGCGCGATGGCGAGGAGATCGCGAGGGGGCAGCAGCGGGTTGAGCGGCAGCGCCACCGCGCCGATCCGCATCGCCGCGAGGATGCCGGTGGCCAGCTCCACGCCGTCCTTGAGGATGAGGAGGACGCGCTCTTCGGGATGGACGCCGAGGCGTCGTAACCCCGCCGCTGCGGCCTGCACTGAGTCGAGCAGCTCGGCGTACGTCATGCGCTGGTCGCCGCAGACGAGCGCCACCTGATGACCGTTTCCCGACTCGACGTGGCGGTCGACGAGCCACGCGCAGCTGTTGAACGTCTCAGGCATCGAGGCGCTCAGCCTTCGCCCAGAGGTCGTGCAGTCCGGAGGTGAAGCCCGCGAGATCCGTGCGATGCGGGTCGTGCGTCGTCGTGTCCACCCAGGCGACGCCGGCGCCGGGCACGGCGTCTCGGACGGTCGCGGCGTGCAGCGGCGGTGCGAGGTCGTCGTGCAGGCCGTGGACGGCGAGGACGGGGCAGCGGATCGACGCCAGCTCGTCCACGATGCTCCACGATGCCCACGCCGGCGAGGTCCAGAGGTCGTACCACCGCCCGGCGACCTCGGCCCAGTCGGAGCCGTGGGCGCGTTCCAGGCTGCGTTGCATGGCCTCAGGCCACTCGGTGGGTGGACCCATGGCGCGGAGTGTAGCCACCGTCACCTCGTCCCCGCGAACGTGCACGGCGATCACCGTGACGCTGACAACCAGCGCGGGAGCGCGGGCTGCGAGCAGCAACGCGACGGTGCCGCCGTCGCTGTGGCCGATGAGATGGACCGGGTCGGGGCCGCGCTCCGTGATCAGTCCTCGCAGGTCCTCGACGTCCTCCTCGAACATCGCGGTCGTGAACGCGCGGTCATGCGGGGATCGACCGAATCCGTTGCGGTCGTACGCAATCGCTCGATGACCGCGGGCCGCTGCGGGGAGCAACGAGTCCCACGCGCGTGTCGATCCGACGCCATGGTGCAACCACACGGTTGCCGGCTGCCTGCCCGGGTGATCCTCGACGTGCATCTGGGCTCCGGCTCAGTCCAGCGGGACGGGGCGGTTCCGATCCTGCGTCCTTATCCCGCCGGTTTGTGCGAATGCGACGCGAATGCGTCATCGGAGCCTCTCGGCCGGCTCACCCGAGCCACTGCGTGCCCGTGGTCGTCGGTTGGCACGGCCGCGGGTCCGGTCGGCGGGGTGTCGCCAACGAGGATGGAGGTGATCGCACTCTCGGAATCGACCTCGGCAAGCACGACGACCTCGTCGCCGGCGAAGAGTGTCGTCTCAGAGTCGGGGGCGATCATGTGGTCCCGGCGGACCAGTGCGACGATGGCGGCCTCGCGAGGCAGTCCCAGGTCCCCGATCTGCATGCCGCAGGCCGGTGACTCGTCAGCCAGAGTCACCTCGAGCAGATGGGCCGATGCGCCCTCGAAGCTCATGAGATGGACGAGCGAGCCGACCGACACCGCCTCCTCGACGAGCGCGGTGTACAGCTGCGGTGTGGATACCGGGACATCGACGCCCCAGCTCTCGGTGAACAGCCACTGGTTGCTCGCGTTGTTGACGCGCGCGATGACCCGCGGGACGGCGAACTCCTGCTTGGAGAGGAGCGAGATGACAAGGTTGTCCTCATCGTCTCCCGTTGCGGCGACCATGACGTCGACGTCACCGATGCCGGCCGCCTGGAGCGACGACACCTCGCAAGCGTCGGCGACGATCCAGCGCACGTCGACGTGCGGCTGAAACCGTGCCACCTGCTCCGGGTCGACCTCGAGGATCTGCACCTCGTGACCGTGGAGCTTGAGGTCCGAGGCGACCGCCATGCCGACACTGCCACCGCCGGCGACGGCGACTTTCACACGCCCACCTTCACAGCGGCCGGATCGGGAGCGAGCAGTGACTCGAGCGTGGGCAGATCCTGCTTCAGCACCGCGATGTGCAGGAGATCGCCGTCCTGACCGACGAGCGAGGTCGCATCGAGGCGGGGAACGCCGGCGCGCGTCACGGCCACGAGACGGACCTTCCCGCCGGCTTCAAGGGCGGCAAGCTTCTGGCCCGCCAGCCGCTCCGGAAGGACCCGGTCGACGAGGAGCAGAGTCCCGGAGCCGTCGCGCCACTGGGGCGTGTACTCCTCGGGCAGCAGCCAGCGCCGGACCTGGTCGACCGTCCAGGTCACCGTGGCGACCGTGGGAATCCCGAGCCGCTGATACACCTGGGCACGTTGCGGATCGTAGATCCGGGCGACGACGCGCTCGACCCCGAACGTCTCGCGAGCAATTCGTGCCGAGAGGATGTTGGAGTTGTCGCCGGAGGTGACGGCGGCGAAGGCATCGGCCCCTTCGATCCGTGCCTCGGCGAGGGCGTCGCGGTCGAATCCGGACCCCTCGACGACGATGCCCTTGAAATCAGCCGGCAGGCGGCGAAACGCCTTCTTCGTCCGGTCGATGATGGCCACCGAGTGGCCCTCGCTCTCGAGGGCCTTCGCGAGCCCGGATCCAACCCGGCCACAGCCGACGATCACGATGTGCACGTCACCATTCAAGCAGGTCGCCGAACGGGTCGGTCGGTATCGCTCTGATCTCGGGCATGGGCCATACTGCGGCCGTGGAAGACCTCAGGACGCCGGTGGCGGCGCCCTCGCGCAACCTGGCGCCTGAACGCAGCGAGTCGCCGAGCGCCATCAACTATCCGGAGTCGTGGGCGTACCGGGTCAAGAACAAGATTCTCGGGCCGCCGATGGTCTCCGAACAGCTGACCCAGGAGCGATTGGCGAACCCCGTGGCCATCGGGGTGCTCGCTCCCGACATGATCTCCTCGTCGGCGTACGGCACCGAGGAAATGCTCCGGATCATGGTGCCGATCATCGGCATCGGCGCCTTCAGCATGGTGATCCCCATCACGGTGGCGATCCTGCTGGTGATGTTCTTCGTGATGTTCTCGTACCTCCAGGTCATCGGCGTGTACACGCGGATCGGCGGGTCGTACGTCGTCGCCCGCGACAACTTCGGGCCGAAGGTCGCCCAGGTCGCGGCCGTCGCGCTCCTCATCGATTACACAGTCACCGTCGCCGTGCAGACGTCGGCCGGGACGGCCGCGCTGACTTCCGCGGTGAAAGAGCTCGTGCCATACACGGTGCCGATCACCGTCGGCGTCACGCTGCTCATGCTGTTCGCGAACCTCCGCGGCATCCGCGAAGCAGGATCGTTCTTTGCGATTCCGACGTATTTCTACATCGGGTCGCTTGCGTTCGTGATCGTCACCGGGCTCGTGAGAGCGGTCGTCGGCGGACTGCAGACGCATGCAATCCCCACCAACCTCGGGTACCCCGTCGGACATCAGACGCAGGGATGGCTGATGGGTCTCGGCATCTTCTACTGCCTCAAGGCATTCGCCAACGGCGGCGTCTCGCTCACCGGGCTCGAGGCTGTCTCCGACGGCATCTCGAGCTTCCGTGCTCCGGTGGCGCGCAACGGACGCAAGGCGCTCGTGACGATGTGCCTGATCCTCGGCTTCCTCGTGCTGGGCACGTCGATCCTCGCGCATCTCACGCACGCCGTCCCGTACGAGGCGGGGACGCCGACCGTCGTGTCGCAGGAGGTGCGCTACGTGCTCGGTTCCACCTGGGTGGGGACCGCACTCTTCTATGTCGTGCAGGCGGCCACCGTGCTCATCCTGTTCACCGGTGGGAACACCAGCTTCAACGGCTTCCCATACCTCGCGAGCTTCGTTGCCGGCGACTCGTTCCTGCCGCGGCAGCTCACCAAGCGCGGCCATCGCCTCGCGTTCTCCAACGGGATCTTCGTGCTCGCCGTGGTGGCGATCCTCCTGATCATCGCCTTCAAGGCGCAGCTGAACGCGCTCGTCGGGTTGTACGCCGTGGGCGTGTTCACGGGGTTCACGTTCGCCGGGTTCGGCATGGTGAAGCACAACCTGCGATTGCACGAGCGTCGGTGGAGACTCGGTGTCGTCGTCAACGCGTTCTCGGGAACGCTGTCGCTCGCCGTGGTGCTCATCCTGCTCGTCACCAAGTTCACCGAAGGCGCGTGGATCGTCGCCGTCGTCGGGCCTCCGATGTACTTCGGCCTGATCCGCCTCCACCGTCAGTACGTGGAGGAGGAGAAGCAGCTCGAGACCGGCGCCGTCGCGGCCACGGAGGCGCCCGTGCTGCCGCGACACGTCGTGGTCGTCCTCGTCGGACAGCTCGACATGGCGTCGGCCCGCGCGGTGCAGTACGCACGCACGCTTCGGCCCGACGAGCTCCGGGTCGTGCATTTCAACATCGACACGGCGGCCACGGAAGAGTTGAAAGAGGAGTGGAGCAGGCTCGGTCTCGCGCATCTGCCGCTCGACATCCTGGAGTGCCGTGACCGGCGACTCGAACGTGCGGCGCTCGAGTACGTGGCCGACCTGGCGGCAGACGGCAAGACCGAATGCACGGTGCTGCTCCCGCGGCGAGCCTTTCACTCACGCCTGCAGCGCGTGCTCCACGACCGCACCGCGGACCGCATCGCCGATGCCGTCGGCACCGTCGCACACGTCGCCGCGACGATCGTTCCCTTCAACGTCGAGGCCGCACCCCGGCGGCGGCTGCGACCGCACGCGGTCCGACCCGAGGTCGCGCGGCGCAGGCCCATGGGGAGCTCCGGTGTCGACCGGGCACTGGCGCGGCGCGCGACCGATGCGACGCCGATCGTCGACGTCGCATTCCGCGAGCGCGTCCGGGTCGCCGGACGGATCCGGTCGTTGCGGGTGCAGACCGCAAAAGGCACGACGAACCTCGAGTGCGAGATCACGGACGACACGGGAATCCTCCTGCTGGTCTTCCAGGGCCGCCCGCGGATCCCCGGGATCGAGCCCGGAGCGCGCCTGATCGTCGAGGGGATGGTCGGGTCCTGGAGCCGGCGGCTGGCGATCCTCAACCCCGACTACGAGCTGGTCAGCGAGTAGGCCGGCTGCGCGGACCCGCGGCCGGTGGTCAGCCGGCGTCGGTCCCGTGCAGGGTCGCAAGCCAGGGCAGCGCCTCGGCCATCGGTCTGGCCAGGGTCTCGGTGTGGCGGCGGTCGAGGTGCCCGGCCGCATGGAGCGCCAGGGCGGCGCCCAAGGCGGCAGCCTCGGCGTGGTGCCCGGTCTGGCCGTGCTCGACTTTCCAGGACTCCAGCGATGACCGTCCCTCGGTCAGATCGAGCACCGCCCGCCGGAGCGCCTCCCATTCCGTGGTGCGGTGCGCGTCCTCGATCGCGGCGAGCGCGGCCGCCTCGGCCTCGTGGTACCGCTCGAGATGGGGGAGTCCGTACAGCTCCCAGCCGTGCGCCACCCGCTCAATGCCGGAGGGCGAGAGGGTTCGGAGGTCGTCGAGGAGCCTGGAGATGCTCTGGTCGTCGGTGCTGTAGCCGTAGCCGTCACTGTCCATCGCCCGACTCTGCGGGAGGCCGCGGCGCAGACGCAAGGCGCAGCCGAGCTGCTGTGCCAAGCTAGGCGCCCTCATGCCGGAATCTTCCCGCGGGCGACTCGACGGCACGGTTGCGCTCGTCACCGGCGCCTCGAGTGGCATCGGTGAGGCAACGGCCGTTGCGCTCTCACGGCTCGGCGCTGCCGTCGCCGTCGTCGCGCGGCGGTCGGATCGCCTCGAAGCCCTGGCCACACGCCTGCGTGCCGGCGGGGGCACCGTGCTGGTGATCACGGCGGACGTCACCGACGAAGCTCAGGCTGCGCACGCGGTGGAGCGCACGGTCACCGAGCTCGGGCGGCTCGACACGCTGATCAACAACGCCGGGGTCATGCTCCTCGGTCCGGTCGTCGGCGCGCCGATCGACGAGTGGCAGCGCATGGTGCACATCAACGTCCTCGGGCTCATGTACTGCACGCACGCCGCGCTCCCGCATCTCCTCGAAGCTGCGGCCGCTGGTGGTCGCGGGGTCGCCGACGTCGTGAACATGAGCTCCGTCGCCGGCCGGCAGACGAGAAGCGGCAGCGCCGCCTACGAGGCGACCAAACACGCTGTCGGCGCATTCAGCGATGCGCTGCGTCTCGAGGTCACGGCGCGACACGTGCGAGTGTCACTCGTCGAGCCCGGCGCGGTGAAGACCGAGCTCCCCGACCACAATCGCCCGGAGATTCGTGCCGCGCTCGACGCGCGCTTCTCGAAGATGGAACGTCTCGAGGCGGACGACATCGCGGAGGTGGTCGCGTTCATCGTCTCGCGCCCTCGCCACGTGGCCATCAACGAGGTGCTCGTGCGTCCGACCGACCAGGAGAACTAGGGGCTGATGCCCGGCTCGAGAAGGCGCGGCGCGATCCTCCTCTGGTCCTGCACCACTGCATCGGCCACGGTCGTGCTCGCTGCGTGCGGCAGCCCCAGCAGTGGGGCGACGACCCCGCGGCAGTCGGCGAGCGCGCCGACGTCAAGTCCCAGCGCTACACCGAGCGCCATGTCGGCCTATCTCGACCGGGCCAACATGGTCTGCGCGAGTGCGAGTGAAACCGGTGACGCGGTGGCGACCCCGAAGATCTCCACCGGTGACATCACCGCTCCGGCGGCATCCGACCTTCCTGCCATTGCGACGTACTTCCAGTCGCTGGTGCCCATCTTCCAGCAGCTCGACTCCGGCCTCAAGGCACTCGGCAAACCGCCCGAGATGCAGGTTGCGTGGACGCAGGCGATGGCAGTGTTCGATACGACGGTCGGCGACTTCCGCGAGGCGTTGGCTTCCTCCCAGGCAGGGAACCTGAGCGCCTACAAAACCGCGATCAGCCAGGAGCAGACCGATAACACGACGGGCTCCGCGGACTTCAACACCCTCGGCGCGCTGGTGTGTGGTGGAGGCGCAGCAGCCCCGACCCCGACACCGAGCTCAGCCCCTTGAATATCATCGCAGCAGGAGATGCGGCATGACTGACGGCGTGTGCGGCCACCTGGATCAGATCATCGACACGACTCCGTCGGGAGACGGTTGCGTCGAATGCCTTGCCGCGGGGCGGCGCGACTGGGTACACCTCCGTGTCTGCCAGGAATGCGGGCACGTCGGCTGCTGCGACTACTCGCCCGGCAAGCACGCGACGGCGCATTACAAGACCATCAAGCACCCGATCCTCCGGTCGTACGAGCCCGGCGAGGACTGGTTCTACTGCTACATCGACGACCTCATGTTCGAACTCGACGGCGCACCCGAAGCGCCGACGCACTCATAGTCAGGAGACGGGCGTGACACATATCGACGACTTGACCGACGAGCAGGCCGCGGCGTTCGGACACGCCTTCGTGCGCTGGCTCACCGACGAGGACCCGGCCGGGGTGGCGGCCTTCTTCCCGCAGCTCGATCCGCACGCCATGACCGACGTCACCGCTGCCGAGCTCGGCCGCGGGGTCCTCGAGGACGTTGTCGCGGATCAGTTCCTCAAACAGCGCTGAGGGTCACAGCACCGTGGTCACGGTCGTCGTGCCGGTGCCCGATACGCCCTGATCGTCGGTGACCGTCACGGTCACCGTGTAGGTGCGCCACGGACCGTACGTGTGCGACAGCGTGAACGTCGTGCCGTTGAGCGTGAGCGCGTGCGTCCCGCTGCCGTCGCCGTAGTTCACCGTCGCGGTGAACGTGTGACCGGCGACATTGCTGTCGGTGAAGCTGCCGGACCCGTTGAAGGCGCCGATGATCTCCAGGCCGCCACCATTGACCGTGACCACGGGCGGCTGGTCGGGCACCGGGGTTGGCGTGGGGGTCGGTGCGGGTGAGGGCGCGGGCGAGCCTGATGGCGGTGGTCCCGGGGTCGGTGTGGCGACCGGAGATCCCGGCGTCGGGGCGGCGCCCGGGGGCGGTGATGAGCCCGGCGTCGGATCCGTACCTCCACCGGTTGATCCCGAGCCCGGAGCTCCCGGCACGGGGCCCGACGGGTTGCCGCCGGCGGGAGCTGGACCGGGCCGCGATGGCGCGCTCCCCGTGAGGACGGAGATCGCGTGCGGAGTGTTCGACGGCAGCGTGGCGTGCGGGCTGACACCGGGTGCGGTGAGCGTCAGCGCGGTGGTCCCGGAGACGATCGCGGCACCCCAGTTCCAGCCGAGACGGTCGACCCAGGCGATGAGCGGGAGCTGTGCGACCCAGGACGCCAAGCCGACGACTCGCCAGAGCCTTCCCATCGAGATGTTGAGGAACGCGCGAACCACGACCGGATCGAACTGGGTGCCCGAGCATTTCACGAGCTCCTCGCGGGCGGCGATGACACTCACCGGCTTCCGGTATGGGCGGACCGCGGTCATGACCTCATAGGAGTCGGCCACCGCGACGATGCGGCCGCCAAGGGAGATCTGGTCACCGGCCAGGCGGAATGGATAGCCCATGCCGTCGTAGCGCTCGTGGTGCTGGACGACGGCGTCACCCCACTCGCCGAGCCAGGCGCGGAGGGGACCGATCAAGCGCGCGCCCTCCTCGGGATGGCGGCGAACCGCGGACATCTCCGCATCGTTCAACCGGGCCGGCTTGGAGAGGATCTCGCTCGGCACGACGAGCTTCCCGATGTCATGGAGCAGCGATGCCCATCGCAGCCGGGCGCGATCCGCGACGCTGAGGTTCAACTCGTCGGCGATGAGGTCGGCGAAGACGCGGACGCGCTCCGAGTGCCCGCGCGTCTGCCGGTCGTGAACGCTCAACGCCGCCACCAGTTCGAGCACCTGCTGCATGTACGCGACCTCGCCGCCCTCGATACCCCGGTCGCGCGCCTCCTGCAACTGGCGCTGGAGGTCACGGGGTCGTCCAACGCGGCGGGCAACGGCAAATCGCTTGGGGGCCCTGTCGGGAAAGAGCAGCGACAGGTTGAGCAGGGCGGCAAGCGGCAGGAGCCGGCGCCCCGCGCGCTCGAG
>Ga0307372_10008959_pt1 | contig 13932 bp, 18 predicted proteins | sample OX1MG_FD_202533 | JGI IMG/M metagenome (GOLD analysis project Ga0307372, IMG submission 202533) | Soil microbial communities from Risofladan, Vaasa, Finland - OX-1 | ecosystem: Environmental > Terrestrial > Soil > Coastal area > Acid sulfate soil | place: Finland: Risofladan, Vaasa | collected...
CAATGAGCCGCTCATCCCGAAGCCGACCTACACCGACGCGACGATCAACTTCTTAGACTATTGGTCGCAAGTCGGCGGCTGGGAAGACGGCTACGCGCTCAAGCAATTCCTGATTACCGTCGTCACGCCGTCGCTGTTAGAGCCGATTGCCGGGCATTGGTCATTCGCGCTCAGCACACTGCCGCCGGTGTACATCACCGGCTCGCTGCACGACGTGTACCGCGGCGCGGCAGACTTGTTGGAGCGCCAAGCCGCCATGTGGGTGCTGCGCTATGACATGACCGTTGACGGGCAGTCGCTGCACCGTTCACAGGCGGCGCTCATGCTCACCAAACTGGCGGCCACGTACCGCACGAAACAGCGCCCGCAGTCGATCACGGCATTTCGCTCTGACACGCGCACGCAATCGTCGCTGGCGGGCATCGGACTTGGGCCGACGCAACTCGATTATATGGGTTCTGGAAACAAGGGAGGAAGCTAAATGGAAGGACTTATTGAGGGTCAGATCGTCCATTACGTGCTGCCTGACGGCGCAAGCAAAGGCGAGCATCGCCCGGCAGTGATTGTCAAGGTATGGGACGCTCACCGGGCGCAAGGGACGGTCAACATGCTGGTGTTTACCGATTGCCTGAACGATGTGAGTCCGAGCGATCCCCAGACCGCTTCCTACGGCAGCGGCGTCGTGTGGGCAACCTCGATTCGCTATTCCGAAGACAAAGAACCGCGTACCTGGCATTGGATCGAGAAAGCGTGAGGTGACACATGGCCTGTTCAACACACAAGGGCAGCAGCGTCAAGGCGGCACACAAAGGCACGCGCGCCAAGAGCAGCGGCTCGGCCAAAACCGCGCACAAAGGCACGGCGGCGGCGCACAAGGGCAGCACGCACAAGGTCGCCAAGAAGTGCTAGGAGGATAATCGTATGCAGTGTCCGCATTGCAGAAAAGAGATCGGGACAACCGACGCGCCGCTGATCATTCAGGCAAATGTAAACGCGGCGAATGGGCCCGCGCTTCCAGGGTACGCTGTACCTGACGTGACTTGTGCAGGTACGCTCTATGCCTCACAGGTCGCATTGCCCTTTCTGAATAACGGCTGCGCTGGCAACGCTCCATCATTGACTTACATTCAGGTGTGACGCATGGCAATCTCAGCATCGGAACTCGCAAGCATACAGGCCGATTTGCAAGCGCAAGTCTGCGATAAGACGTGCATCATTCAGCGCGAGACAAGCAGCACGCCTGACGGCATCGGCAGCAGCGCGCCGACGTTCACGACGGTGGCAACGACGGTGGCGGGCGTGACCTTGCCGACGGCTAACGACTTGCAAAATTTCGCCTATGAGATTGGCGACAAGGCCACGTTCAAGGTGCATGTCCCGTATGGCACGAACGTCAAGGCGCTTGATCACCTGCTCATCGAAGCGCAGACGCTGGAGGTGCATATCTTGCTTGACCCGCATAGCGTGCCGGGGCTTTTACCGTTGTTAGTCGTGGAGATCAAATAATGCCGATCATCAACCGCTTTCCGCAGATTGCCGCCAACTTGCGCCCGGTGGTGAGTCAGTTGGTGCGCAAGGCCGCATTTGACATTGCCGCCAATGCAGCATCAGGCGCGGCAGTGGATACTGGCTTTATGAAAAATAGCATCTACGTCGTCACGTCGGGCGACAGCACGTATGGCGGCGGCGGCACACCGCCAGGCGACTCGTTTCTCTTGCCAGAAGTGGCCGCGCCGTCCGATGATCTGTCGGCTATCGTGGCCTGCGGGGCGAATTATTCGGTGTATATCGAGATGGGGACGCGCTTCATGGCCGCGCAGCCGTTCTTCTTCCCGGCGGTTGACCAGGGCGCGGCAGCCTTTGCGAGCGTGGCGTCGGCGTTTGAGTCGCTGCTGGGGGCCGTATGAGCGCGAGTGAGGCTGTGCTGGGCTTGCAATTCCTGTTCGGCATTCTCTCAGCAGACAGCACGCTGGCCGGGTACGCGCCGGGCGGCGGCTTCCGCTCGCTTGCCCCTGACGGCACGGCCACACCGTTCTGGGTCGTCAGTTTGCAATCGGCGGGCAAGGACAGCATGACACAGCAGGCCGTGCGCTTGCTCGCTAACCCGCTGTTCCTGATCAAGGTGTCAGGCCCGGCGTCACAGATGCAAGCCATTGCCAACGCGGCGGCACAAATCGATGTGCTGTTAGGCGGCGGGCAGGGCTTGCGCAACCGATCCGTGACCGGCGGCTGGATCGCGGCCTGCTACCGCGAAAGCGTGCATTTGCAGGACGAGGGCCCGATCAATGGCGTGGTGTGGTCGAATCTCGGCGGGTTGTACCGGATGGAGATCGAGCAAAGTTCGTAATCCGATAGTCTATTCCTTCATGTCGTGAGACAGCATAGGAGAAACGAATGTTATGGATAACGCGCTGTCCAGCCTTTATGAAAAGGTCGGACGCCGTTCGCAACTCGTATCAGCAGCGTGCAGTTCAGGCCACGCTCTTTACAGAACGCCTTGACACCATGAACGGTGTACTCAACACCGTTCGGATCAGTCACGATCAGCGTTCGCATTTGAAACGCATGGGCAAGCCGGTTTTGCGCGCAATATTCGGGATCGTGTTTTCTACCACGATTCGTGTTTGGCTTGCCGCGTTTGGCTATACTGATATGCTCGCAATTCTCCTGAGAATATTTCACACCGAGCGACGATCCGGCAATGGGATCAAGGTTAAACCCGCGTTCGCCAAACGGTTTGAGGGCGTCAAGGTAGTGCTGCTCGCGGGCAGTCAACAGGTCGGGGATCATCACCAACTCAAGGATATCGAAGACAAAGGACTCATATCCATACTTCTTCCAGGCCGCTTGCAACTTGGGGTTATGATGCTCGCCGCGCTGAAGACTTCCAAAGTGGGTTTTTCGCCGTTGACGCAAGTTGACGGCGCTACCGATATAGCATTTGCCGGTAATCGTACAGGTGATGCGATAAATGCCGGGAACGTTCGGGAAGTTCTCATGGTACAATGGGGTCATAGCTTTTCGTCTCCTAACAAGGCGCTGAGCTTAGGCATAGATCGTGCTATCAACACGGTTTATGCCGCTTCAATGTTCCCCCATTCTACCACATCACGCCGCTTCCTGTCTACCTTTATGAACTTTTCACCGTATGATTGTCTTTTATCCTTCATGCCGGGAGGCAGCAAAGGAGTATCAAATGATCGTCTCTAACCTTCATGTCGGGAGACAGTATAGGGGGGATGAAGCATGAGCTGGACACCAGAAGTCAGCGCGATCAACCAACGGGTACAAGTTGGCGCGGAAAGTACCAGCGCGCTCGGCACGGCGGTCGCCTGTGGCAAGTACCTGGAGTGTTTTGATTTTACCTTTGGCATCAGTCCCGATGTCGTCTTTTACACCGCGACGGGGCATAAATACGCCACGGCGCAGGAAGAGAATATGGAATGGGTCGATGGCAGCGCATCCGGCTGGCTCGACTACAACGGCCTCATTTACATCTTCGGCGGCGCGATGGGCGCGACCACACCGGTTGTGCACGGCAGCAGCGCCGTCGCCAAAGACTGGGTCTTCACACCGCCGATCACCGGCTCCATCGTGCCGCAGACGCTCTCGTTTCAGCAGGGCGACGCGATCCGGGCGCGCGAGTTCGCCTATGGCCTCTTCACCGAGGTTGGCTACAAAATCACGCGCAAAGAGACGACGCTCACCGCCAAACTGATCGGGCAGCCACTGACCGACGATATCGTACTCACCTCCAATCCAACCACAATTGCCGTTGCGCCGATATCCGGCAAGCAGGTCAGCGTCTTTCTTGACACCACGCAGGCCGGGCTTGGCACGACGCAACTCTTGCGCGCCCTGGCCGTTGACTGGGCCTTCAATTCCATTTACGGCCAATTGTGGGTACTGAACCGCTCGACGGTGGGCTTCACGGCGCACGTCGATAGCAAGCCGACCTGCACCGTCAAGATTTTGGAAGAAGCCAACGCGGAGGGCATGGCGTTCCTCTCGTACCTGCAAAGCGGCGTGACCTACTACCTGCGCGTGCAAGCGCAAGGCGCGTGCATCGACAACCTCACGAGCGTCTCGCTGGGTAGCCCGTCAGGCGGCACATTCACGCTCACGTATGGCGGGCAGACCACCGCCACGATTGCTTACAACGCCGCGGCATCCGCCGTCGAGTCCGCACTGGCCTTGCTCAGCAGCATCCCATCCGGCGATGTCACCGTGACCGGCTCAGCAGGCGGGCCGTATGCGATTGAACTGACGGGCGCGCTGCTCAACGCGCAAAGCGGCGGCGTGCTGTCCGCGATTACCGGATCAGGCACGGGCCTCACCGGCGGCACATTTGCCGTGACGGGCGAGCAGTCCTATCTCGCCATGACGCACGATATGGCGATCAAAGTCGGCAAGCCGAGCAATTTTGAGGACTCGGACGGCGTGTATGCGATTGAGTGGGAATGCACCGTCGTCGAGGATTCGACCTGGGGTCACGCGCAAATCCTGACGCTCACCAACCTGCTCTCCAGCTTATAAGGAGCCTGTATGCCAATTACCTTAGCCAAAATCACCAGCAACACCGCCGAGATCAGCATGATGGTCGGCGAGGATACGGTCAACGTCACGTACTATCCAGGTCGCGTGACGGAGAAAACCATCGCGCAATTGCAGGGCTATGCCGATGTCAACCCCGATCACTTTGCCGAAACCGTGCATGAGGTCAACGTGCTGATGGCAAGCCTCATCAAGAGTTGGGATGTGTACGAGGATGAGGCGCAAACCGTGATGTTTCCGCTTGATCCGGAGCGCTTGGCGGAGCTGCCGTTCATGTTCCGCACCAAAGTGGTGGTGGCGATCATGCAGGATATCCGCCCGGAAGCGGACGCGCCGCAGATGTAGAGCGCAAGAATCTGCGGCGGTATCTGGTCTTTAGCGCGCGCGGCGTCGAGTCGGACAATGTGACGTGTCCCGACTATTATCCGCTGTTCGTGGCGGCAGACCGCTGCCATTGCAAGCCGTGGGAACTGCTCGACGTGCCGCTGTTCTGGCGCGAAAAGGCGCTCATCGTGCAGTCTGCCGAGAATGAGGCGCGCGAGCAAATCGACGCGCATAAGTAGGGAACATGGTCGCACTCACGTCAGCACAATCGAATAAGGCGGTGCGCGCATGGCGGTAATTGCCGCGCAATTGGAAGCCGTCGTCAGCGCAACGGGCGTGACCACGACGCAAGCGCAACTGGAGGAAATGGGCGCGGCTGCGGATGGCGCGGGCGTCGCACTTGATTCGATCAGCGGCGCGGCATCGGGCGCGGGCGCGGGCCTGGACACGGCAGGAACGGGCGCGGCGGGCGCGGGTACAGGCTTCGATACGCTCGCGGGATCGGCGGATGCTGCCGCCACGGCACTGTCCGGGGTCGATGGCGCGCTCAGCACGACGGCGGGCGCGGCAGATACGGCGGCGGCGGGCGCGACGGACGCAGGCGGCGGACTCGATGTGCTGGCGGGTAGCGCGGATGTGGCGGCGGCCAGCGTGACTGGCGTTGATACGGCGCTCGGCGGCGCGGATGTGGCGATGGCGACCAGCGCGGCCTCGGCGGATGCGACCGCGACGCAATTCTCCGTGCTTGGCACGATGAGCGATAGCACGGCGTCGAGTATGAAGTCGTTTATCGGCGGCATTCCGCTATTGGCTGCCGCCGCCGTGGTCGCGGTGGGCGCGCTCTCCGTCAAGATGGCCGGTGACTTTCAAGAGAGCATGACGCAGCTCGTGACCGGCGCGGGCGAGAGCAAATCGAACCTGGACATGGTGAGCCAGGGCGTGCTGAATATGGCCGTGACCACTGGCACATCGACCAAAGACCTGTCAGACGGCCTCTATATGATCGAGAGTGCGGGGCAGCACGGGGCGCAAGGACTGGAAACCCTCAAAATCGCGGCAGAGGCGGCTAAGGTGGGAAATGCTTCTTTAGCCGATGTGGCAAACGGCGTGACGACCGCCATGACCGATTATGCGGGCGAAAATCTCACTGCCGCGCAGGCCGCCAACACGCTGATTGCGACGGTGGCGAGCGGCAAAACGCACATGCAGGACTTGTCACAGGCGCTCAGCACAATCCTTCCGGTTGCTAGTTCGGTGGGCGTGTCGTTCAACAACGTGATGGCGGCGATGGCAACCATGACCGGCGAGGGTGTGCCAGCCGCCGATGCGGCGACGTACTTGCGCCAGACCTTGATGAGCCTGGAAAATCCCTCAACCAAAGGCGCGGCGGCACTCAAATCTATCGGCCTGACATCTGGACAGGTCGCATCGGAAATGAAAAAGTCGCTGCCTGACGCACTGAAGATGATTACCGAACATTTGGCAAAGAAATTTCCCGTCGGGTCACAAAAGTATATCGCGGCGCTCTCGGCTATCTCCGGCGGCACGAAACAGATGCAAGGCATGTTGGATCTCACCGGCAAGCACCTCAGCACCTTCGACAAGAACGTGAAAACGATTGCGGCCAGCGTCAAGCATGGCGGCAAGAGTGTCACCGGCTGGTCGGAAACACAAAAAGATTTCAATTTCCAGATGGCGCAGGCGGGCGAAATCCTCCAAACCGGCATGATCCGCGCTGGCACGGCGTTGATGCCGATTGTGAGCAAGCTAGTCAGCGGCTTCGTGTCCTTTGTCGGTACGATGAGCCGATTCGTCGGGTGGCTCAGCAAAGGCTCGGCGGGCGCAACCATCGTGAAGGGCGTGCTGGCGGGCCTGGCTTTGGGTGTGCTGGCGTTCGTGGCGACGGCAATCCCGCCGCTGCTGGTGGCATTCGGCGCGTGGGCCGTGGCGGCAGGATCGGCGGCGCTCATGACGATCATTGCTGCCGCGCCGTTTATCGCGGTGGGTCTGGCAATCGGTATCCTGGTGGCGGGCATCGTGCTGGCGATTCAGCATTGGGGAGCCATCGTCAAGTTTTTCGAGGGCTTGTGGAAGACCGTGTGGGGCGCGGTCTCGTCATTCTTCAAGACGATCTGGAATGACATCAAATCGTTCTTTACGGGCATCTGGAACGGCATCGTGGCGTTCTTTACGGGCGCGGTCAAGGCCGTCGTCAATTTCGTAAAAAGCCACTGGCAATTGCTGGTGGCGATTATCGGCGGGCCAATTGTGGCGATTGTGCTGCTGATCATCACGCACTGGAATCAGATCAAGGCGTTTTTTATCACGATCTGGAATGACATCAAGCGACTGTTTATGGTGGCGCTCAATTTCCTGATCGCGCAAGTCACGACGTTTGTGAGCGATTTCGTGCGCGGCTTCACACGCCTGTGGGATCGCGCCAAAGGCATTGCCACCTCGCTGTGGGCGGACGTGGTCGGCGTCTTTAACGCGGCAATCGGGCGCGTGAAAACGTCGATCACGAATATTTGGAACGGCATCGTGTCGATTGTGACGACGTGGCCTGCGAAGGCGCTCCAATGGGGCAAAGACCTGATTCAGAATCTGATCAACGGCATCACCGGCATGGTCGGCGGCATAAAAAATGCGGTGGGATCAATTGCCAAGTCGATTGCGGGCTTCCTGCATTTCAGCAAGCCAGATGTCGGCCCCTTGCGCGATGTGGATAAGTGGATGCCTGATATGGGGGATAAACTGGCGAAGTCGCTCACGGCGCAGATACCGAAATTGTCGGCGGCAGTGAACCTGCTGGTGAAGCCGGTGTCCAGCACACTGTCCGGCATTGGCGGCGCACTGCCACGGATGCCGTCAGGCGCGGCCATGCTCCCCAGCAGCACGCCTGCACAGGCCGATCCGTATGCCGGTCGCCCGATCATCCTGCAAATCGACAGCACACAATTCGCGCGCGTGGTGATGCCCTTGATTGCGCAGCAACTTCGCTATCGTGTCGGCGTGGGAGGGCGGTAACTATGACCGTCGCTCTCACAGCCTATGGCACAAGCATCGCCTCGACGACCTTGCCGACGGCGGGAACGCTGGCAACGACGACGTGGCGCGGCGCGGACGGTGGCATCGACACGAAAATCAGCAATGCGCTGGGCTATGGCGAACTGACGGCGCTGGGAACGAACACGGTGTGGGCTGCGGCAGCCGGGCCGATTGGCAGTATCGCGCCATCGGGCCTCGGCTGGCTGCTCGATAGCGCGCTCTTGTTTGGGCAGACGATTGAGAACGGGCTGTGGACGCCGAGCGTGACCTTGCGCGTGACGCTGGGGACGATCACGGCGGATATGTACTTTCGTTCGTGGATATACGACACCTCCACAGGCGTGTATACACCGATTGGCACGCTGCTCTTAGCCGGGCAAACCATTAGCTCGAAGACGACGTACACCTGGGCCGCGCTGGGTCTGTCCGCCGCGTCATTCAGTTTCACGCAATATTTGTATCTCGATTGCATCCTCAACGTGCTGGGCAATTCTAATAGTTCGGGCAGTAGCGCGCAATTCGCGGTGCATCTGTCCTCGGTGGCAGGCGCGGGCGTGGCGGGCGATACGGCGGTCAGCACGCCGGGATTCGCGCCAACCTCGCTCATGTACGGCGTGACGACGCTGGAGAAGTACGTCAGCAGCACGACGGCGGCGGAACTGGCGGCGCTGGGGCCGGTCACGGTGCGCCTGCAATGCCACAATAAGGATCACGATAAGACGCAAGTGGTGAATACCACCAGCGTGACGGCGATCACGGCAGGCGTCAACACGGTCACGCCCGCATCAATGGTCAACATCACCACCTCGCAGTTGCTGTTCATTGCCGATCCGGCGGGAACCTCGGAATTTGTGACGCCGTCAGGGGTGACTGGCACGTCGTTTACGGCGACGTTTGCCAATGCGCATAGCGCGAGCGCGTATACGATCACCGGCGAAACCTTTGACTGGACACCGATGGATACGGCGGTCGATCTGTTTGTGGCGCTTAAATGTCGCATCGTGCTGACGATAGAAGGTTTTGCGAACTGGTGGCTTGATCCGACATGTTCATTGCCGATGTGGCAGGGGATGCAAATGTGGGGGTATCAGATCATTCAACGCTACGGGTCGGTGATTTGCGGCGTCGAGCAGGGCAATGAAGAATTTGCCTACGTCAGCGGCGCGTGTCGCGATGCGAGCGTGTATTACGGCGTGATTAGCCAGTCCTATCCGTTCTTGAAACCGCTCAATCCATCGCTCACGGTGGGGTGCTTTGGCTACACGTCCTACAGCGGCAACATCGGCAATAATGGCGATCCAGGCTACTGGTTCAACGCGCTCTATGCGCTCGGCGGCGGCCTGTACATGGATTATGCCAACTTCCACTACTATAATGCCGGCCATGATCCGCTGGACGCCAACCCCGGCGGCGCGCCCGCACTGCTGACGATTGTGGCGGCCATCAATAGCGCGATGGTGAGTAACGGCGTGAATTTGCCTATTCGCGTGACCGAGTTCGGCTGGGAGGGCAAAGGCAGCAAGGGCAGCACAACCTGCCCGCACGATGTTGGCCCAGCGGTGCAAGGCGCATACCTGGTGGAGGCGTACACGCTGCTCAAAACCGTGTCCAATGTGGAGGCGGGCTACCTGTATACCTGCGGCGGCGGCACGTTCTACGACTGCCACGACATCTACGGGCTGGCAAGCTATGCCACGGTGCAAACGTACTTTGCGATTGTGCCGACGCCGCCAGCACCGCCGGGGCCGCCAGTGGTCGGCACCGGGACGTATAGCGTGCAAACGGGCGGCGTGACGCTGTTCGTATTGGCCGGGACGCTCAGCATCGATAACACCATCGGCAAACGCTCGCAGGCGTCGTTCACGGCGTACACGAATCCGCCGCTGCACTTTGTGCAATATCAGCAGGTACAAATCTACGACGCGAGCGGTACGCTGGTGTTTAGCGGCTACATCACGACGCCGCAAGAGCAGAAGCCGGGCTTCCAGAATAGCCTCGTACACACGATTACCTGCTGCGATCAGCACTGGCTGGCGGATAAGCGCGTCATGGCGGCGGCATTTACGAACAAGACGTGCGGCGAGATGGTGCAGTGGATTGTCACGAACATTCTCGCGCAAGAGGGCGTGACGATTGGGCAGATTTACGACGGCATTCCGCCCGCAACGACGCTCTATCCGCAGACGACGCTCTACCCTGGCGGTAACGTCGGGCTTGTGCCGCAAGCCAATTTCGTGTACTGCTCAGTCTCGCAAGCACTGGACGCGCTGGTAAGCCAGGCGAGCGCGGCGGGCATCCCCTACTACTGGCAAATCGACGAAAACAAGGCGCTGTGGTTTGTGCCGTATACGGCTATCGTCAATACGGCAGTCGTCGATGGGACGCAAATCGAACTGGTGCAGAACCCGCCAACGCTGACCCGCGCCAATCCGACGTACAGGAACACGCAGTACATCGGCGGCGGCGTGCAGCAAACGGCGACGCAAACGGAAGTTCGCACGGGCGACGGCACGACGCAAAGTTGGGCGATGGGCTATGAGATGAGCGCCGATCCGACGGCAAGCCCGCCGGTGATTAGCATCGATCTCGGCAATGGCAGTGGCGGCTATCTGGGCTACACGGTGCAGTCGGTCGGTCTCAAGGGCGTGTCGGGGCAGCAATTTTATTGGGCGGCAGGCGACGCGATTATCGCGCAGGACAGCAGTGACACAAAGTTGCGCGGCGCGCCCTATAACGACTTGCTCAAGGTCGTGTATACGGGGCAGTACGAGACGATGATCCTGGCGCAGAACGCGGCACAAGTGGCGTACCAGGCGCAAGTGGACGGCACGTCGGGCATTGTGGAAGAGGTCGAGACAGACGCCACGATTACCAGCATCGCCAACGGCCTGTCGGAGGCGGGGCAACTGCTGACGCGCTACGGCGTGCAAGGCGCGCTCTTGCAATTCACGACACTGCAAAGCGGCTTTGCACAGGGACAACTGATTACGGTCAATTTGCCGATGTATGGCCTCTCCAACGCGCAAATGCTGATTGAGGAGGTGTCCGCGAGCGACCAGACGGATTCATTCAATATCTGGTTCACGGTCAAGGCGGTGCAGGGGCCGTATGACGTGAGTTGGATCGATTTCTTTATCAAGACGTTCGGGGCAAACGCGCCCGCCAACTCGATCAATGTGGGGCTATCCCAAAATGTGCCGTTCCTGGCCTCGTTCCCTATGGCAATCTCTGTCGCCATGAGCCTGACTGTCAACGTCTATGCTTGCCCTATCGTCAATACGACGCTGTATCCCAGCGCGACCAATTACCCTTGCTGAGGTGAATTATGACCGCCATTACGAAAACAGATGCTGGCTTAGAACTGTGGCGCGACGGCGCGGCAGGCGCGAATAACCCGATGATTACCTACGTCGCACTGGGAAACAGCACCACGCCGCCGACGGCAGGGGATACCGCACTTGGGAACGAGACATTCAGAAAAGCGGTCACGACGTATACCGACGGCAGCACCGGAGAAATTCTCGTCACGATGTACTTAGGCCCAAGCGACGATATTGGCGCCGATATCGAGGAAGTGGGCTTTGTGGGCGGCAGCACCGCCAACGCGCAACCGAATACGGGTATTCTCATCGCCCACGGCTTATGGAGTCACAATCCAAAGGCTGGGACGGAGAGCATCACTTTTACGCTTGATATGACCTTTAGTTAGTCCTTCACGCCGCGAGGCAGTTAGGAGCATGATATGGGAACGTATAGCCCGGCGTATGTCGCGCCGTACACGAACACCGGTTCACCCTGGACGAATGGCGGCGCGCCCGGTATTAGCGCGGCGTTTCTCGATGCCATCGAGGGCTGGGTGTACCAGGTCGATAACCCGCCGGATGTGGTGCTGACTGGCACGACGGCAGGCACGGCCACGCTCTATGAGACGGTGTACGCCAACCGCAAAGAGGTACTGCTGATCTTCGCGGGCTACGAGAATAGCGGCAGCACGCCGCAATCGATTGTGCTGCCGCACGCCTTCACGTTCATGGCCTGGGCGACGTCCGGCGGCTTCACCACGAGCAGCAGCAACGGCATCCAATTCTTGCTGTCAGGCACGGCGCAAAGCATCCACACCTGCGGTAGTTTGGCGGGCGGATCGTTCGCCACATCGACGACGCTGCTGCGCTATTGCCCAGGCGCGGAGGTGCTGGCCGGTTTCGACACGCTCTCGCTTGAGGGCAGTTATAGCGGCACGGCCTCCGGCATCGTGCGCATTCTCGGCAATTAAGGAGAGACATGATGCTTTTGCTGACGCTGGCGCGCGTCGCCACGGTGCTGATTTTTCTGACGACAGCCGTGGGCGGGCCGTATGCCATCCTGCTGCTGCGGCGCTTTATCGCGGCGCATACGCTGGCGCACGGCATCCTGATGGCGGAGCTTGAGGCGCTGCGGCGTCGCGTGACGCACCTCGATGAACGCGTATGACCAGTTGGGTCATGTACCTTACCATCATCAACTTGATTGTGATCATCGCGGGCGCGATAGGCGGCTATCTGGCGTACCGGGCGGCGTTTTCGCGCGCGAAGGACGAGATTACCGAGCGCGTGACGGGGCTGCTCAAAACGGAAAACGAGGTCTTACAACGCCGCGTCAAGACCGTCGAGGGCCGCTTGCGCCTGCTGATCAACTGGTTTGCCAAACAGGGCGTGGTGATTGAATTTGACGGCGAATCGCTGACGATCCGCGACACGAAAAACGGCATCACCAGCGTGCATCAGAGCGAAACGAAACCGAGAGAAAGCGAGAAAGAAGTATGACAAGCGAAATCAATGCCAATCCGAATTTTCCCAACGGCCTGTTGCCGCTCTATGACCCGACGAACGGGCAGGATGCGGTAGCATGGCAAGCGTCCTACGTTTCGACCGATTCTGCCACGAGCATCAAGTACGCGGCGGGGGGTGATGGTTGATAAAGTAACTAACGCGATCCTGGCAGGCAAAGCCTTTGTTGCGTCAACCGGCTCGCAGACCAGTTCCGGCACGTTTACCGAAGGTCTGTCCGTCTTTAATCCGACGGGTTCTGGGAAGACGCTGTACTTTTTCAGCGCGAAGGTTGGGGTGGCATCGGCGCGGATACACAGTCTGTACCTCGTGCCAACCACCGATCCGGCGTTGGGGACGGCGATCACGCCGATCAACGGACTGGCAGGCGGTAGCGCGTCGGTTGCCAGCGCATCCTACACCAATGCGGGCGCAAACATCTCGACCAGCGGCGATACGCTCATTGAAACGCTGTACACGCTGGCCGACAATACGACGGACTTTTTGGATGTCGATGAGGTCAAAGTGTGTCCGCCCGGCTATGGCATACTGATGGCCGTCTCGACGGCGACCAATGCCTGGGCGGCAACACTCAAATGGTGGGAAGCCTAGTCTTTGGCGGTCAGTGTTTCGATGACGGCAATGGCAAGCGCGAGCGCGGTCATTGAAACACTCGCAAGAGCGACGATCAATGATTTCATCAAATACCTCCTTGTTTTTGGGAAGTATACCACATGTGCGCTCGCTCGTGCGTTACATAACTAGGAGTGATGAATCGTGAGGAAATCATGCCGTATGCCGTGAGTCGCGGGCTGCGCCGCGTGGCGTTCCGCCCGTTCAACGTCAACACGAACGCGCACATGCCGACGTTTACGCACCCGTGGCGGGCTGTGACGGGCGATGAGATTGTGACCTGGAATACGGCGGCGAATTATGTGCATGAGCCGCGCTACGAACAGGCGCTCTATGAGCGCGTGTGCGATTGCGACATTGCGCCGGGGCAGACGTGTAATTGCACGCGGTGAAGAGGACTGGTATGAGGCAAGAAAAAAGCCGCTCGTTTGTAACGAGCGGCTTGGGAACTTACGGAGATCGGGGATTGAACAGGACGCGCTCTAATTCGTCACGGATAGGCATTCGCATACCCGCCTTTGCCCACTGTTTGGCGAAGAGGGTCACTTGCCTGTCCGTACCCTCTTGC
>Ga0307372_10008960_pt1 | contig 13930 bp, 13 predicted proteins | sample OX1MG_FD_202533 | JGI IMG/M metagenome (GOLD analysis project Ga0307372, IMG submission 202533) | Soil microbial communities from Risofladan, Vaasa, Finland - OX-1 | ecosystem: Environmental > Terrestrial > Soil > Coastal area > Acid sulfate soil | place: Finland: Risofladan, Vaasa | collected...
GCCTACGCCAAGCTTTCCACTCGCCTGGTTCCCAATCAGAACCCTGCGAAAATCGCCAAACTGGTCGAACGGCACATCCGCGCGCTGTTGCCCAAATCGGTAAAGTGCCAATTCGAGGTGCTGAGCACGGGCAAACCGTGGGTGGCGCCCTATACTCACCCGATTTTCCAGAAAGCCATTCATTCGCTCGAGCGCGGCTTCGGCAAAAAGGCCGTTTTCATCCGCGAAGGCGGCTCCATCCCGTTCGTAACTCAGATGCACGATACCTTCAAGGTGCCCTGCGTCCTGCTTGGATTCGGGCTACCGGACGAAAACGCCCACGCGCCCGACGAGCACATTCTGCTCGAAAACTATTTCGGCGGCATCAAATCCGTGGCACTTTTCTATCAAGAACTCGGCATGTAATAGACCGAAACGGTACGCGCCGCCAGAAAACCCCTATTTATCGGGCTTTTTCTGCGTTTTTTGCTTGCGTTCGCTAAAATGGACGGCTATAGTGCCTCGCTGTAGCCCGTAAAACCGGTCCCATTCCAGCAACTCTCCTGAGGAGGAAAGAATATTCGATGGCATCTCCGCTGAGCAAATCTAAAATCATTGCGCATCTGGCCGACAAGGTCAGCACTCCCGAGAAGCCCGTCTCCAAGAAGCAGGTAGGGAGCTTCTTCGACGAGTTGTTCAAGCTCGCGGTGAAAGAGGCCAAGAGCTCAGGCAAGTTCGTAATCCCCGGCATCGGTCGCGCCGTGAAAGCGCACCGGAAGGCGCGCATGGGTCGCAACCCGGCAACAGGCGAAGCGATCAAGATCAAGGCTAAGACGGTAGTTCGCCTGCGCGCGGCAAAGGCGTTCAAGGACGCGGTTCTGAAGTAGCCTCGTTCGGCGCAAAGATCTTGCGGCGAAACCCCTAGCGCCCTGCCTGAAGAGGCGGGAGGCGTTGGGGGTTTTGTCTTTACCGCTCGGATGTTTCCGCCACTGGAGTAAGCAGAAACTCCTGCCTAAATCTTCGCGCAAGAAAATCCAATCGCATGCGTGAATACTCCGCCCTCCTCACAGATCTTTACGAGCTCACCATGGCGGCCGGATATTTTCAGTCCGGCTTCGATGGACGCGCCACGTTTGAACTCTTCATTCGCCATCTTCCTCCGCACCGCAATTATCTGGTTGTTGCTGGCCTCGACGAGGCGATTGAGTTCCTGGAAAACGTCAATTTCGCGCCCTACGAAATCGACTACCTGCGCAAACACCCGCTCTTCGGAAAAATCCGTGCGGATTTTTTCGCCTACCTGAGCAAATTCCGCTTCACCGGCGAAGTCTGGGCCCTGCCCGAAGGCACGCTGGCTTTTCCCGGCGAACCGGTGATGCGCGTAACCGCACCTATCCTGGAAGCCCAGATACTTGAGACATACCTTCTTGCCACTCTTAGTTATTCCACGATGATCGCCAGCAAAGCTGCGCGAATCTTCACCGCCGCGCAGGGCCGAGGCATTGTCGATTTCAGCGCCCGCCGCGCGCACGGAGGTCCGGCGAGCCTGCTGTGCGCTCGCGCATCGGTCGTCGGCGGGTGCACCGGCACCTCCAACACACTCGCCGGTCAGATGTTCGATATAGCCACCTATGGCACCCAGGCGCACTCCTGGATCATGGCGCATGAAAACGAACCGGAAGCGTTCGGGCATTTTCTCGACACGTTCCCCGACGGCGCCACTCTGTTGGTCGATACCTACAACGTCCACAACGCAGTTAAAACCATCATCAAAATGGGACGCAAGCCGGCTGGCATCCGTCTCGATAGCGGCGATCTTTGCGCCGATAGCCGCTGGGCGCGCCGCGAACTTGATCGCGCCGGATGGAAAGACGTGAAAATCTTCGCGTCTGGCGATCTTGACGAATACAAAATCGCGGCACTGCTGAAACGCGGCGCGGCCATTGACGCGTTCGGAGTGGGCACCGCGCTCGGCACTCCAGGCGACGCTCCGCACCTCAATCTGATCTATAAACTCGTCGAAGTGGAGCGCGGCGGGAAATTTCGCGAAGCGGCGAAATTCAGCCGCGATAAAGTCACCTACCCCGGACGCAAACAAGTGTTCCGCCATTCGAATTCGCGCGGCGAATTTCAGAGTGACAAAATCGCGCTGGAAGACGAACCGCACCGTGGCGGAGACCCGCTGCTCGTGCGAGTGATGCGCGGCGGAAAACGCGCAATTGCGAAAGAGCCTCTCAGCGCGATGCGCCAACGCTGCATCGAGAGTCTCGCGCACCTTCCGCCGCGTTATTTACAGCTGAATCGCTTCGCCAAATATCCGGTGCGCTATAGCCAGCGCCTGAAAGCCATGCTCGAACAGGTTCGCCGCCGCGTGCAGCATTCGGCTGTAAAATAGCAGTAGCAAGGGCTGAATCGGAATCACATGCCACAGCGCAAAATCGTCTTCTGGTCCGTGGACATCCAAGCCGACTTCATGCTGCCGAGCGGCAAGCTCTACGTCCCCGGCGCGGAGAAACTTATCCCTAATATTCACCGCCTCGTCTCCGCCGCGCTCGCGTCCGGCACACTGATCGTTTCGAGCGCCGATGCGCATACGCCAAATGATACGGAGTTCGCGAATTTTCCTCCGCATTGCGTTGCCGGCACGCCCGGTGCGCGCATTCTGCCCGAAGCTCTCGGCAATCGCGTCTGCACCGTCGCGAACGATGCGTCTCAAAAATTGCCCGCCGATATTCTGAGCTGCCCGCAAATCCTGTTCGAGAAGCAGACGCTCGACGTCTTCGATAATCCGCGCGCGGGCGAGCTGATGGACCGACTCGGCCCGGATGAGGAATATGTCATATTCGGAGTGGTTACTGAGCTTTGCGTTCGCTGCGCTGCCAAGGGTTTGCTGGAGCGACGCCGCAAAGTTTCGATTGTTATCGACGCGATCGAAACGCTGCAGCCCGAAAACGGCCGCCGCACTTTGCAAGAATTGCAATCGCTAGGCGCTCGACTCATCACCACGCAAGCAGCTCTCGCAATGATAGGATCTCCACCGGCCAAGCCGGCCGCATCATCAGCCGAGCATTCAGCGCGGTAGCCGCAAGCAAAACGCGCGCAGCAAGCGCGGGCAACTTTAAGTCGAATATGCCGGACGAAAAACAAGAGCACGCGCAGGAGCTATTCCAGCAGGCTTACCGAGCGCAAATGGCGGGCGAGCTCGACCGCGCCATTGAACTCTACAAACGCTCAATCGAAATTTGCCCCACCTCCGAAGCGCACACCTTCCTCGGCTGGACGTATCACTTCCAGGGCGACACACGCGCCGCCATCGACGAGTGCAAGCGCGCCATCGAAGTCGATCCCACCTTCGGTAATCCCTACAACGATATCGGCGCCTACCTGATCGATCTCGGCCGCTACGATGAAGCGATTTCCTGGCTCGAAAAAGCGATCCGCGCACCGCGCTATGAACCGCGCCAATTTCCGCACTTCAATCTCGGCCGCGTGTATCTGGCGAAGGGCAATTTCCTTCGCGCCCGCCAGTGTTTTCAGGAAGCCCTGCGCATCGAGCCGGACTACCTGCTGGCGCAGCGGGCCATCGGCCGCCTGCGCCACATGATGAACTAGCTTTACATCCTAAGCGATGCTTTCCACTCTCACCGCCGGCCGCGTAACCGCATCGAACACCCACATCAGCGCCGCCGTCAGCACGCCAATCGCGACAATCACCCACCACATCTGCGCCGGTCGCCCCAGCACCGAGCCAAATTCGTGCAGCAGAAATCCTCCCAGCGGACCGCCCACCAAATACCCAATGGCGATGGGCAGAAATGCATATCCCATGTACAAGCCCTGCTGCCCGGGCGGAGCGATCAGCGAACAATACTCGTAGTAGCGCGAAGCCTGCGTGATTTCCCCAAGCGCCAGCACCACCAGCATCACCGGGAATATCCACACGCTCGGATGAATCGCCAGCAACGCGAACGAGAGTCCCGCGACCAAAAAACCAATGGCGATCGCCTGCACCGCCGGCATCTTGCGCGTCAAATACGTGATCAGAATCTGGAAAGAAATCACCGTAAGCGCTTCCACCGAAAGCATCAGGTCCACATTCGCCTTGGGATTGACGTACTTGACCAGAAAGTCCGGCGCGGAAACGAAAATCTGCCAGTACACGATGTAGAACCCAGAGCTTATAAGCAGAAACATCACGAAGCGGAAATTCCGCAGCACCACGAACATATTCTTGAGCGCCCGGCCCACGCTAGCCACCTTCGCTCCCGGTTCCGACGGCGGCTCGTGATAAAAAAACAGCGTCACCCAAAACATGGCGAACACGCTGACCGACGCCACGCGAAACACGTTCTCCATCCCCAGGCCCAATCGCTCGCGCACCAGCCACGCCAGCACGGGTCCCACCGTGCCGCCGATGTTCACCAGCGTGTAGTAGATCGAGTAGCCCATCGCACGCGTTTCTTCCGTCGAAGCGCGCGCCGTGGTCCCCGCCACGCACGGTTTCACGAACCCAGGTCCGATCGCGGGAAGCAGCAGGATCGCGAGAACCAGCCATTGGTCACCCATCGCGTGCCGCAGCGGCGCCATCCATGGCGCGGTCACCGATCCCAGCATCAAATACCCGGCCGTCAGTAGCAGGTACGCGAACATGAGCGCACGGCGAAAACCAAAACGATCCGCCAGCGTGCCGGCCAGGATGGGTGAGGCGTACACCACGAAACCGGCAATGCCCATCAGCGATCCGACCACTTGCGGCGAAAAGCGAAGCTGCTCGGCAAGGAAGAGCGCCAGCACCGCTTGCGTGGAATAGTAGCCGACGCGTTCGAAAATTTCCGTGAAGTTGGCGACCCAGAATGCAGGCGCGAACCCCGATCGGATGTCATGCCAGCGCTGCGCTAAATTCAAATTTTTCCCTCGTGCCAGCCGAACCGATGAATAGTCGCCGTGCGCTCCGCCAGCGCGATTCTAACGAACCTATCTTCATTGTGTACTGGATTTTCAAGCTCTGCGGTGCGAGGTACAACGAAGGGGGAATCGAAATCTTGCGTCTGGATTACACGATGGCGAGGATCACAGTATCGTCGAATGGCTAACATTCGACGCGGCCGGCACCCAAACGCCAACTTCGCTTTGCGGCGGCCTTCACAAAGCGTGGCACGCATCGCCTGCGCCCAGTTCGCGTTTTGTCTACTGTGCGACCAATGCTTCCATCGGAGCTCGCGAGCGCATGATCCTGTGGAACGCCAGCGCCAGCGCGCCCAGGCCCCAAATCAACGTCGCCAGCGTCACCATCCACCCGATGAACGGCACAATCATTAGCCCACGCAGGATCGCCAAACCCAGGGCCAGCCTGCCGATCGCCGGGCCGATTCCGCTTCCGAGGCCCAGCAATTTTTCGCCGATCCACGACCCCACAAAAACTTGCGTCGAATACAGCGCCACTAGATACAGCAGAAACGCTGTCACTCCAAGTCCCAATCCCACGATGGTAATCGACGCGAAAAACGCCGCGATGGGCGTCGCGAACAGAAACAGTATCCCCAGCCCGATTGCCGGTCCCACTCGGTCGCCCTGTTTCACCACACTAGCGAAAAACACCGGAGCGATCAGCAGCACTACCAACCCAAAAAGGAAACTCGCTCCCCAACGCATGATCTGGCCCCAGTAGTAGCCAGCTCGCGCGTAGTTTGGACCCGGTCTGCGAATCGTCACGATGGGAGCGGACGCCAACTTGGCCCCTGGCGCGACATCCGGTTCCACGCGCCCTGTGTACTTGATCTGCCCATCCACCACCGCTTGCGGTCCAAACTTTATGCGATCGGCGGTGACGGAAACGTTCTGGCCGAGCATGCCATTGATCTCCATCAGCCGCGTGTACGCCAGCACGTCGCCTCCCACACGCCCGTCCAATTCCGCGTCCCCGGTGAAAGCGCTTATCGTTCCGCCGACCCTCGCTTTCTGGGCCACTAACAACTCATCCGCCCAGCCCATCACGTTTTTTTCGACGTTGCCGTTAATCGTGAGCGACTGGTTCGCCGACCGAATGTTGCCGTCTACCGGGCCATTCACGGTAAGCTCGCGCCCAAACGCCAAAATATCGCCCTTGACGTGGCCATTCACCGTCGCGGACTCGGAAAAAATGATCAGGTCCCCGTTGACGTCGCCATCGATCTCCGTACGGTCCGCGGTGACGATCAGATCGGTGTTCACCGTTTGCCCGGCTGCTAGGGTGAAGCTCGGATTGCCGTGCCGCACTTCCGCAGCGCCAGTAGTCGAAGGCAGCGCCAGCAACAGGACGAGCCCGGTCATCACGAACGCGGCGGCCGTGAAATGGCGCAACCGCCTCCGCAGCAGCCATGCCGCCAGCAATCCCAATGTACCCGCCGCCATCACTTCCATTAGGCTTCGCATCGCGTCCCACCCTTTCCAGAAAGCGCCGCTGAAAAAGAGCATCGTAAGAATATTTCCCTGCGTGAAGCCGGCTGCCTGCGCCTGCGCGTACCATGGCTGGACCATTCCGGTCCATAGCGTGTACGCTCCTCCCGCCATCATCCCGAAAGCTGCAAACCAGACCCATTGCGCCATGTTCCGGCCCGGAGCCGCCATCAGCCGCGCCGGAATCATCTCGTCATCCGTCGTCAGCGCCTCGCGCAGCCAGTCGCCTTCGCGCTGTAGCGAGCGCAACAGCGCCCGGCACGAAGCGCATTCCTCGAGGTGCTGCGCGGTATCGTGCGCGTGTTCGGCATCTAGCTGGCCCTCCAAGTAAAACAGCCCGGTCATTTCATCGAAATGACTGTCGTTTCCATTCATGGCTTTCTCCCTGCGGCAACGCTGCGCACCGCGCTTTGGCCCAGCGCATCGCGCAATTGGTGCCTCGCGCGCAGCAGCAGCACACCCACAAACTGCCTCCGCACGCCCAGCGTTTCGGCAATCTCCTCGTAACTCAAATCCCCAAAGTAGCGCAGCACCAGCGCCGCCCGCGCTCGGTCCGGCAGCTTGGCCAGCGCCTCGCGAACTTGCTTGGTGGTGTGCTCCGCTTCCAGGCGCTGCAACTGGCTCGGATCGGGATGCTCCAGCGGCAGCTCATCCACGTCCCCGGTTTCCAGATCCTGCCGGATATGGCGCCGCCGCAGCGTGTCCCAGCAATGGTTGCTGGCCACCTTGTAAAGCCAGGCCGTAAACGGCCGCGACGAGTCGTACGTCCCAAGCTTCTGCCGTACCTTCATGAAAATTTCCGTGGTCGCGTCTTCCGCATCCTCGCGCGCCGGCAGCAACCGCCGGCAATACCGGTACATCGCCGGAGCGTACCGGCGATAGAGCTCGCCCCAGGCGTCCGCATCTCCCGCCCGGACCTGGGCCAGCACCTGCGCCAGTTCCGTTTCGCTCATCGCCCCGGTCGCCTTCTGCCTGTCCATGGATTGATACGTCCGCGCCCCACCAAAAATTTCACAAGTATCACAGTTCAACGCACTTGTCGCGGTCGCGATCGTTGGGTCCGGCTGGCGACAATTCCAGGCGGCCTCCCGCCCGCGATTGACTCAGGCCCCGCGTTCCGCTACCTTGGCGCAAGCACTCGCCACTCGCTCCGCACCGGAGGCTCCGCATGCCGCATCTTCATCTCGAGTCGCTGGTTCTGTATGTCCGGCCGCACTTCAGCTTTCCCCAGGACGCGCTGACCAACGAAGAAATCGGCCTCCGCTGGGTGCACATCGTCGCCGGCATCATCTGGATCGGACTGCTCTACTTTTTCAATCTGGTGGCGACGCCTACCCTGCAGCAAATTGAAGCGCCGGTGCGAGCCAAGCTTTTTCCGGCACTGATGTCTCGCGCCATGTGGTGGTTCCGCTGGTCCGCGTTGGTCACCGTCCTCGCAGGCCTGCGCTATTTCTGGATCATCCTGGCGGCCGACGCGCGCAACGCCGGCAACCCTTCGCTCGCTTGGCATTGGTTCGGATGGTGGCTGGCCGTGTGGATCCTGGCCTTCGCGCTGATCTACCCGTTTCAACTGCCCTCGCAAGGCTTTCTGGACAACGTTTGGCTCCGCGCTGTCTCGATCGCCGTGATCGTTATCGCTGCCTCGTGGGACGTGCTGGTCATCAACTCCGGACCTAGCTCTTCCAACGCTCATCTTTCCATCAGCGTCGGCGGCGGACTCGGCCTGCTTTTGCTCCTGAACGCCTGGGGCGTGGTTTGGCGCGCGCAAAAGCGCCTGATTCGCTGGACCCGTGCCTTCGTTGAAGACGGCACGCCCATGCCCGCCGAAGCGGCGCGGCTGGCGCGTTGGTCCTTCATCGCTTCGCGGGTCGGATTCTGGCTGTCGTTTCCGATGATCTTCTTCATGGCTGCGGCGGAGCACTATCCCTTCCTCGGCGGCGTCTCGATTTAGCCGCATTCTCCGTATCCCGCCGCGCCCCGTCATCATCCAATGATTGGCGCCCGGTGGAGTTTGCGATGCGGCATGTTGTCGATTCTCTGTTCCTCATTCTCGTGGCCGCACTGCTTGCCGCGCAGCCAGCGGCGGCGTATGAACACCCGCTTACGTCCGACGCAATCCGCGACGCCTACTTTATCGGCAAGACCAGCGCCTCGAAGCGCGAGGCATTTCTCTCCAGCTACACGCGGCACTTCCCACGGCCGGACGATGGTCCCTATATTTCGTTGATTCGAGTGATCACTCCCTTTGCCTACGTCGTGGAACGCACTGCGCGATCGCTGCCGGCCATCCATGCGCCCGACGCCGTGCAGGAATTTTATGGCAAGCCGATTCCCGTCCGCTTCCGCGTGCGCATCGACCTCACACCAACCTATGGCTGGCAAGTTCGCTCTCACGACGGTGGCGTGCGTTTGCGCAACCCCAACTTTTGGCGCAAGTTCAGCGTGCAAGTAATTCAGGGTAAGGACACGCTTCAGCCGGTCGGCGAACGCGGCGAGCCCGACTACAGCTTCGCCACCGACGGCTCTTCGTCCGTGTTGATGGGCGCCGATATTGAAATGGAATACGATCCAGCCGATGTGCGCTCCGCTCCCGTAACCGTCGTGGTACAGGCGCCGGACGGTCAGCAGATGGAAGCTACGTTCAATTTGGCGAATTTGCGCTAGAAAGTTACCAACAAAATTCCGGCTACGACCGCCAGCGCAGCGTCACCGGCCCAGCCAGAGGATTACGCAGCGGCTCTCCGGTGCGGCGCGATTCCAGCAGCGCCGCCTTCAACTCGAAATACCAGCGTGCCTGCCGATCGGCATCGTCGATCAACGTCATTCGATCCTGATATTTCAGCCCCAGCATCTGTTTCTCGATCACTTCCGTGTCCTGGCGGATGAACCGCGGTCCCAGCACGCGAATGATGAACGGCACGATCGGAAACCACGGCAAAATATTCCATGCCGCCACGAAATCCAACCGGCATAAATTCCGCTCCACCGGCGTCACGGTTGTCCGGCTCGAAAGCCAATATTTCCCCGCGCGTATCTGTTCGAACCGCTGATTCGGCAGCACGAAATCGATCATCGTAGTCGCCGGCTCGCCGGTCAGCAATTTCAAGATTTTGTACGGCGCGCTATTCGCGGACGGCGCGTGCGGACTCATGCGAAACCCATTCTCGATCGGCTCGAATTGTTTCGCTTTGTCGCGAATGCTGTGCCGCGTCCTCCACCACCACGCCTGGTGCACAAACGGTCCGTGCGCCGGGTCCATGAGGCCGATGATGGCTTGGTCCACGCCGCACGGCAGATCGGCGGCCAACCGCGCGATTTTGTAATCCTCGCTGAATTTCGGCAACTCTGGCGCGGGCGCAACTAGTGTTGCGGGCGCGCGGCCCTCGGGATTATCCATGAACACCCAAAAGTATCCGTCGCGCTCCTCGCACGCGAAGCTGCCCGCGTGGATGCGCTCGCATTTCAGTTTTGATTCCGTGGTCAGCGACGGTATATGCCGGCATTGCCCGGTGTGCGCGTCGAATTGCCAGCCGTGGTACGCGCATTCGACCGACGTGCCGTCAAACTGGCCGAACGAAAGCGGGTAAGCGCGGTGCGGGCAAATGTCGCGCAGCACAAAAGGCTTCCCGGCGGAATCTCGCCCGATCACCAGGGGCACTTCCAGCAGCATGGCGCGTTGAAGTTTTCCGCCGCGCGACTCATCGCTGCGCAGCGCTGGATACCAGAAGCCCCACAGCATTTCGCCAGCGCTGTCGGATGTATTCGAAGGGGCAGCTTCGTTCATTCGTTGCAGCATATCGTATTACACCGGCGGCGACAGCGGCAAAGGTGGCAACGTGCGGCTGGTTCGCTCGTCAGGTGAAGACTGGAGAGAAAGCACTGCGGGCGAACAGAATGCGAATTTTTTTGGGCGGTACCTTCGTACCGAGCGAAATAGACCGGGCGCGCTATCGACCAGTACGGGCTTCCGCGGCAAACTACTCAAAGATTCGGGGCCAGCGCGGCGCCCAGCAGATGACCCGGCGCGACGCTGATCTCGAGTTTCTGCACCTCCATCACTACCCCATGCCACGAGCGGCCGGCTCCCCCACCGGCCGCTCATTTTTTCAGGGCATCGTCCACGCGCTTACTTGGCTGAAGTATCGTTCGAACTGCTGCCAGCGTCGCTTGCCTTTGCCAGCTTGGCTTCCAGGTCCGTCAGTTTTTCCTTCGCCGCTTGCGCCGCTTGCTTCTTGGTATCAATTTGATCCTGCTCGGCCTGTAGTGCGGCGGCACCGGACTCGTTGGAGGAGTAGTTCGGGTTCTGGTAAAAATCCTGCTGATCGAGCTTGTATTTGCGTTGCGCGAAATCGAGGTCGGTCTGCAGAGTCTTCAGTACTTCTTTGGCCGATTTGACCTGGTCTTCGAGAGCAGACTTGTCTTTTTTTGAACTCGCAGCGCCTGTTTCCGCCGTGGACTTTTTGGCAGCGGTTGCCGAAGTGTTTGCCGAAGCGGGGGGCTCGGCGGAGCTGGCCGTCTGCCCGATCACATCAACGCCTCCGCTGGTGGGAATGTTGTCGTTATCCCAGACTTTGGCGGGTTTGGGTTGGTTTTTCTGCTGCTCGCGGGCGCGCCGAGCGGCGGCTGCAAGCGCATCCGGTGATTGTTCGCTTTGCGCGGGAGCCGCTCGCAGCGCCTGCGCAGAAAGTACCGGCAGCGCCAACGCGAGCACGATCAACGAACCGCAATGCGCGACTCTCATGCAATATCTCCCATGGATGCACCGGGTCTGGATGAACCGGCGGGTCGAGATTCATCATAGTCGCGTCCCAAAGCAGATGGCAATTCCGCAGAGCCCGCCGCAAACCAAAGAGATAATGCGCGGACAAGATGGCTGCGAGCCGCGGTGGCGCGGTGAAAGTGGGCGTACATTTCGGGGGGACAGGCATGTGACGGGACGTTCCGCCCTTGCATATGCCCGGCCCTTTGTTTTCTGCGACTTACGTGTGCGCAAGGTCGATTGAGCGTTCCGCCCTTTACGGAGTGATTCGCAGCATGTGATTCCTGGCTCGCGAGGGCAGAGTGCAACGATTTCGCGCCCTTGCCGCGCGCTTGCCTAGCGGGTGTTTGGTGCGTTCGGCGGAGGCGATTTGATCGCGTGAGGCAGCGCCATTCGGTCCACAGCAGGGTAAGCCGCGGCATTGCGAAGAGCTGCGTCAACCGCCTCGCCGGGACCGTTCGATAGCCGAGTTGTGAGTCCATGAACATGACTGCAGTTTGACGGTAGCAAGTTGTCGGTACAGGTTTCTACTGGCCGGAAGTACAGGTTTGGTACAGGTGCATGCGACGGAGTGCGAGGCGCGTCTGGGGAAATGAAAACTACGAAGTGGCCGGCCGGGGGCAACCCGACCGGCCACTGGAAAGCAACTGCCGACTTAGAACTGATACGAGATGGTGCCATACGCGGTGAAGGGAGCACCGGGATACGCGTTGATGGTACCGGGAGTGTCATTAAAGTAGCCGCCGCTGGTGATGTACTCGTAGGTATTTGCTTTCGAGTTAAAGAGGTTAAGCATGCTTGCCTTAAAGTTGAAGCTCTTGAAAGGTACGGTGAACGAGAGGTTGGCGGTCGTGTAGGACGGCATAGAGACGTTGCTAGGCTCACCCAGATTGTTGTCGAAAATGTGCTGCGAGCCGGTGTACTGAATCCAGAAGTGGGGCTCAATGAGGGTGTGATCGTTGTGCTCGAAGCCGTAGTAGAAACCCGCGTTCAAGGTGACATCGGGCGTGTAGGAGACCGGCAGATTGTTAAAGCAGGTAGCAGGAGTACACGGGATGCCAGGGCCGTTGGTGTTGAAGTTAGTGAAATGCGCGGCCTCGCCAGAGAAATTGAGAAACAAGTGGAAGTTGCCCATGGGATCGTCATCAAAAAAGGCGTTGACGCCGTGGTACGTCGAACTGCCGCCAGCGGTGATTTCCTCACCGGTGCCGGCCAAGGTGTAATCAATTTCCTGGTTGGTGTAATCCAAGTGGTAGTAGCTAACGCCCACGATGAAGTTCCTAAGCACCGGCGCCTCGGTGAAGTGAACCTTTGCGCCGAACTGCCCATAGGCGCCTTCCGCCAGTTGTATAGAATTGGGGTTGACCTTCTGGAATGGGCCGCCGCCGCCGCCGAGAGCAGGCGAGCGATAGGTGATGTCGTAACCGCCGTAGATGGTGAGCCAGGGGAACGGCATCACGCCAGCATCGATCGAGGGTTCCACCTGCTTCATGGTTTTATGAGCGGCGCAGAGCGAGCCCGCATCGACGGTGGTCTGGCCGTCAACAGTGCTTATTGTGGGAACGCCGAGGGCGTTGCTGTAGGGATCTCCTGGCACGCCTGCTTTCGACCCATAGAGGGAACAGTGAGTCTGGGGCGTGACCTGGACACCGCCAATCACAGGAAAGGTGAAGTCGCGTGAGGCCTGATCGCTATAGCTGGTGGAGAATCCAACGACGCGGACGCCGGGCGTGATATGGATTTGCGGAATTGGATGGATATCGTCCTGGGCATAGAAGGCGACATCATCCTGCTGGAAATAGCCGGAGCGGAACTTAGCACCGGGGTTTACGGTTTCCGTGGCGCCGTTCCCGCCTTGTCCAGGATCGAAGAATAGGTTGCGGGTGTTGTAGACCTCGTGGATCAGATACGCGCCGAAATTTAGGGTATTGTAAGGCAGAACTTTCTGGAGTCCGATTTTGTCGCCAAAGGCGTCGCTATGCGGGTTGTTCCACTCGTACATCTGAGAAATATTGCCAGCTTGAAGCTGGAAAATATCGGCGGTGCGGCGGTGGAAGCGGCGGATGTGCATGAACCAGGTTGTGTTCCGGAGGGTTGTGGTGTTGTCGAGAAGGAGGTTTTCACGGGCGTAGATAAGGCCCATTTCGTTTGTGTCGTACTTGTTGTACTCAGCGTGCGTGGGCGCGCAGTAGAAGCCACAGGTAGCCTGGCTGTAACTGTAGGAACCAGCCTGGTTCGTTAGCGCGACGCCCTGGTCGGTGACCGGGATGCCGGGAGGACGAAAGCCGCCAGACTTGGCGTAGAAGGCGCCGAATTCGAAGCTGCCCCGGGAGAACTCACGAATGGTCTTGCCAAAAATCGAACCGCTCTGGCTGGACATGTTGAATCCATCCGGGGCAGAACGGTACGCGTAGCCATCGCCAACGCCACCGCCAACCACGGTGGACCACCCGTGGAAATCTCCGGTATTGCCGACGAACGCGAGATTCTTTTGGCCGTACATGCCGTCCGTGGCAGAGACGGTGAAGTGATGGCTGACGGTGGGCTGAATGGGAGTGAATTCAACGCTGCCCCCGATGTTGGTGTAAAAGCGCTGGTCGGGAGCGCCGGGGCCGTAGGTGACGGCCAAATTCTGCATGACGAGGTTCTGAGGCATGGTGGCGGATTGCCACAAGCCACTGGCCACGTCGACGATTGGGATGCCGTCAAAGGTGATGCCGAGCGAACCCGGGGAGATGAAGCCCGACGGTTGGCCGC
>Ga0307372_10008961_pt1 | contig 13928 bp, 9 predicted proteins | sample OX1MG_FD_202533 | JGI IMG/M metagenome (GOLD analysis project Ga0307372, IMG submission 202533) | Soil microbial communities from Risofladan, Vaasa, Finland - OX-1 | ecosystem: Environmental > Terrestrial > Soil > Coastal area > Acid sulfate soil | place: Finland: Risofladan, Vaasa | collected...
CGACGGCGCGCGCACCCGGCGCGCAGACGGCGGAGGCGCCCGCGTGGCCCGCGGACTTCGAGCGGTTCGCCCCGGAGGTGGTCGTTCCCGTCCGCTTCACGTTCGGCGATCACGAACGGCTGTGGTCACTGTCGGAGGAGCACTTCGCGGAGCTGCGGGCGAAGCTCGTCCGGTCCCCCCGCGTCGAGGTCCACCTGCACCGTGCCGCCGGCCACAACCTGAGCCTCGGCTACAGCGCCCGCGCCTACCACCTCAAGCTGCTCGCCTTCGCCGAGGAATGCGTCGACGACGCCGGCCGTCCGGCCCGCGGCAGCGGCGCGGTCAGCCGGGAGGCTCCCCGGCATCGAACAACTCGTTGAACGTCTCGATCGCCATTCGCCGCCGTATCTCGTCGGGCACGTCGTCAAAGAGCTCGTGCAGGACCTTCCGGGTCTCGGGGAACGTCCCCTCGACGTGGGGGTAGTCGCTTCCCCACATGATGTTGCGGTAGCCGAGATGCTCGACCGTGGGGATGGCGCTCTCGTCGTGCTGGAACGACGTGTAGACCTGCCGGTAGACGATCTCCTTGGGTGTCGCGGACAGGGTGGGACGCACGAACAGGCTGTGCTGGCAGTAGGCGGTCCCTTCCCCCCCTGCCCCACCTGTTGCCTCACGGGCCGGCGACGGGCCTACCGGATAGGCTCGCCGGCATGGTGTACACCGAAGTCTCCCCCAGCCGCGCCGCCTCCCGGTTCATCGGTCAACCGATCGAACGCAAGGAGGACCAGCGGCTGCTCACCGGGCATGGTCGCTACGTCGATGACGTGACCTTTCCCGGCACCCTGTACGGTGCCTTCCTCCGCTCGGACGTGGCGAAGGCCACCATCACCCGCATCGACGTGAGCGGGGCCGAGGCCATGGACGGGGTGGTCGCCGTCTTCACCGGCGAGTCGATGAACCCCCACCACGGCGAGGGATGGCACGCCATGCTGGGACCCGAGCTGCTCACCCCTCCGCCCCTCGCCCCCGGCGTGGTGAAGCACGTGGGCGACCCCATCGCGCTGGTCGTCGCCACCAGCCGCTACATAGCCGAGGACGCCTGCGAGCTCATCGAGCTCGACCTCGACGTGCAGGAGCCCGTGACGGACTATCGGATCGCCGCCCAGGACACCGAGCACCTCGTGCACGGCGACTGGGGCCTCGAGTCCAACGCCATGGTGGCCGTGCCGTTCATGGAGCTGTCCGAGGACCTGGCGGCGACCTTCGAACAGGCGGCCCACGTCGTCGAGACCGTCGTCGAGCAGAACCGCTACGTCGGGGTGCCCATGGAGACCAGGGGCATCCTCGCCGCGTACGACAACGGCACCGACGAGTGCCGGATCGTGGTCTCCAACCAGTCGGCCCACGGGACCCGCAATTTCTTCTCCCGCTATCTGAAGATCCCCGAGTCCAACATCACGGTGGACCTCCGCGACGTGGGCGGGGGCTTCGGCCAGAAGATGTTCGTGTTCCGCGAGGAATGTGCCGTGGTGCTGGCGGCCAAGCTCCTCAACCGGCCGGTCAAGTGGATCGAGGACCGGCGCGAGAACCTCACCGCGGCGGGCCACTCGAGGAACGAATGGGCCAAGCTGCGCATGGCCATCGACAGCGACGGGGTGATCCAAGCGGTCACCATCGACCACAAGGCCGACGTCGGCGCGTACCCGATCTGTCCGGCGGTCATGGACTCCACCCTCGTCCCGGGGCCCTACAAGATCCCCCGTTACGGCTTCTCGACCGAGATGGTGTGGACGAACACCATGGGCAAGAACGCCTACCGGGGACCGTGGATGTTCGAGACCACCGCCCGCGAGATGCTGCTCGACTACGCGGCCCGCGAGATCGGCATGGACCCGGTGGAGCTGCGCCGGAAGAACATCCTCTACATGAGCGACCTGCCCCATACGAACCCGGCGGGCCAGACCTTCACCGAGATGACGGCCGGCGAGACGCTCGACCAGGCCGTCGAGCTGCTCGACTACCCGGCGTTCCGGGCCGAGCAGGCGGCCGCACGGGCCGAGGGACGCCTACTCGGGCTGGGCGTCAGCGTGTACGTCGAGCCCACGTCCATGGGAGTCCCCTCCCTGCACTCCGAGGGGGCGACCGTCCGGGTGGAGGGGAGCGGACGGGTCACCGTCTGGCTGAGCACCAGCTCGCACGGCCAGTCGATCGAGACGACGATGGCCCAGGTGGTGGCCGACACCATGGGGGTCGACTACGACGACGTCACCATCGTTCAGGGGACCACCCAGGGCACGCCCTGGGGTGGCGGAACCGGGGGCAGCCGGACTGCGGTGATCGCCGGCGGGGCGGTCAGGGCCGCGGCGGCCGAGGTCCGCGAGCGCCTCCTCAGGATCGCCGGTCACACGATGGAGGCGGCCCCCGAGGACCTCGAGGTGTCGATGGGGGTCATCTCGGTGAAGGGGAACCCGAGCGCTTCGATGACCGTCGCCGAGGTTGCCAAGTTCATTTACGACGATCCGAGCTCGCTGCCCAGCGACATCGAGCCGAGCGTGGAGGCCACCGTCCGGTTCCAGCCCTCGAGCTTTCCCACCTGGTCCAACGCCACCCACCTCTGTGTGGTGGAGATCGACACCGGGACCTGGCAGGCCCACGTCGTCCGCTACATCGTGAGCGAGGACTGCGGGAGGATGATCAACCCGATGGTGGTGGAGGGCCAGGTGTACGGTGGCGTCGTGCAGGGCCTCGGCGGGGTGCTGCTCGAGAACTTCGTGTACGACGCGGAGGGGAACCCGCTCACCACGACGTTCATGGACTACCTCCTGCCGACCACCACCGAGATCCCCGCCATCGAGATCGGCCACGTCGAGACCGATTCGACCACCAACCCCGGTGGTTACAAGGGCATGGGCGAGGGAGGGGCGATCGGCGCCCACGCCGCGGTGGCCAATGCCGTGGCCGACGCGCTGGCCCATCTCGGGGTGAAGGTGACGGCCACCCCTCTCGGGCCGAACGACATCTTCGAACTGGTCAGGGCGGCAGGGGCTCTCCCGGCCTGATGGAGGGGCGGGTCGCGGTCGTCACCGGCGGGGGCCGGGGCATCGGGAGAGCGCACGCCCTGCTGCTGGCCGAGCGCGGTGCGCGGGTCGTGGTCTGCGACGTCGGCTCCGAGCTGGACGGCAGCGGGAGCGACGCCAAGGTCGCCGACACCGTCGTGGACGAGATCGTCGCGGCAGGCGGTACGGCCGTCGCCGACCACAGCGACATCGCCACATTCGCGGGGGCCGCGCGTCCCGTCGAGCGGGCCGTCTCGACATTCGGGAGGATCGACATCGTCGTCAACAACGCGGGCATCGCCGGCGGGTCGCCGGTGGAGACCGTGAGCGAGGAGGAGCTGGCCAGGATCTTCGCCGTCAACTTTCACGGCTCGATCGGCACCGTCCGCGCCGCCTGGCCCCACCTGCGCGAGCAGGGTTGGGGACGGATCGTCAACACGGTCTCCGAGGTGGCGTTGGACGCCAAGATGGGCAGCGGGTCGATCGGCTACGGCGCGGCCAAGGCAGCGGTCTGGTCGGCCACCATCGCCCTGGCGGCCGAGGGACTGCCCCACGGGATCACGGTCAATGCCGTGTCACCGGGGGCGTTCACCCGCATGAACGAGGCGTTGTTCGGGCACGGGCGCCCACCCGGGCTCGACCTCGATCCGGTGCACGTCGCCCGCGTCGTCGCGTGGCTGGCGAGTGACGACGCGGGCGACGTCACCGGGAGGATCATCCACGCCGCCGCGGGGCAGCACCGTGAGTACCTCACCAGGCGCTTCCGGGACACCCCGCTCGTCGAGCGGCTCGACCGCGAGCTCGCCTGAGCCCTCCGGCAGGTCCTCGGGCAGCACTCCCGCCTCGCCGCCCAGGTCACCCCGGAAGATGACGGCCACCCGGGCGTTGGTCCCGCCCTCCCCTCCTCGGCGAACAGGAGGCCGGAGAGCAACATTTCGCTCACGGGCTTCATTATTGACAACGCCGACGGTATGCTACCCACACCCAGCCGGTGGTCGGGGGGAAATCGCCAACGAAGGCGCCGCCACGGGCGACGACCGAGTAGAGGGGGGCACCTCCGGGTGAGCGAACTGCTTCCGTTCATAGTGATCGGGATCGTCTCGGGATCCGTGTACGGACTGACCGGCACCGGTCTCGTCCTGACCTACAAGACGTCGGGGATCTTCAACTTCGCCCAAGGTTCGGTCGCGGCGCTGGCGGTCTTCCTCTTCTACTTCCTGCATGTCCAACACGGCATGAACTGGCCGTTGACCGTGGCCATCTGCCTGCTGGTGCTGGGGCCCGCCATGGGCCTGGCCCTCGAGCAGTTGGCCCGGGTCCTCGCCGACGTCAGCGACACGCTGAAGATCGCCTCCACCATCGGCATCATCCTGATCGTGCTCGGGCTCGGGCAGATCTGGTTCCCGACCAGTCCCCAGGTTCCCCCGTTCCTGCCCACGACAACGGTCCACATCCTGGGGGTGAACGTCGGTTACGACCAGATGACCGTCTTCGTCGTCTCGCTCGTCCTCGCCGTCGCGCTGTTCTACTTCTTCCGGTCGATCCGTCTCGGCATCGCCATGCGGGGGGTCGTCGACGACCCGGACCTCATCGCCATGACCGGCGAGAGCCCGAACCGGGTGCGCCGGTGGGCCTGGGTGATCGGGTCGGTCTTCGCCGCGCTGTCGGGCATCCTGCTCGCCCCGAGCCTGAACCTCGACGCCGCCATCCTCACCCTGCTGGTCGTGCAGGCGTTCGGGGCGGCCGCGATCGGCTACTTCTCGAGCCTCCCCCTCACCTATGTCGGCGGCCTGGCCATCGGCATCCTCGGCGCGGTCTCCACCAAGTACGTGACCCAGGTCCCCGCTCTCGCCGGGTTGCCACCCTCCCTGCCCTTCATCGTCCTGTTCATCGCGCTCATCGTCACCCCCCGGGCCAAGCTGGCCAGCCGGCGCTTCGTCCCCTCCAGATTGTGGGCCGACGCGTGGTACGCCCCGCCGCGCGTCCGGCTGCTCGTCGGCGGCCTCTTCCTCGTGCTGGTCTGCTTCGTGCCCGAGTTCGCCGGCACGAACCTCTCGGTCTACTCGGCCGCCATGGTGGACGTGATCCTGTTCCTCTCCCTGGGGCTCCTGATCCGCAATGCGGGCCAGGTCTCGCTCTGCCAGTACGGGTTCGCCGCGGTCGGAGCCGCGGCCATGGCCCACTTCACCACGGGGCTCGGAATCCCGTGGGTCCTGTCGATCCTCCTGGCCGGGCTCGTCGCCGTCCCGGTCGGGGCGATCGTCGCCATTCCGGCGATCCGGCTGACCGGTGTCTTCCTCGCCCTTGCCACCCTCGGCTTCGGCATCCTGCTGGAACAGATGTTCTACACGCAGAACTGGATGTTCGGGCCCACCACCAACGGCATCGCCGCGACGCGCCCCCACCTCGGAGGCCTGAACGTCGGGAGCGATACCGGCTTCTACTACGTGATCGTGGTCTTCGCCCTCCTTGCCGTGTCGCTGACCCTGGCCATCCGGAGCGGACGGATGGGGCGGATCCTGCGGGCCATGTCGGACTCCCCGCTGGCGCTCGAGACCCACGGCGCCACCGTGAACGTGGCGCGGGTCATCGTCTTCTGCATCTCGTCGTTCCTGGCCTCGATCGCCGGGGCGCTGACCGCGAGCCTCTTCCATTTCGCCGTCGGGAGCGAGTTCGCGTCCTTCAACTCGCTCACCCTGGTCTGCCTGGTCGTGATCATCACGATCGGCGACCCGTGGTACGCGATCATCTCGGCGTTCTCGCTGGAGGTGCTGCCCAGCCTGATCAACTTCAGCAACATTCAGGTGTACCTCGGCATCCTCTTCGGGGTGTCGGCGATGATGGTGCCGGTCACCACCCTCAAGCTCCGGCAGAACGCTCCCCAGGGCGTCCGGAACCTGGCCGGCCGGCTGAACCGCCTGCTGGGCGGGAGAGACGCGGAGGTGGCGGCACCGGCGGTCGGCGCGATCGTCGAGCCGGCGGCCGTCCGGCCGCAGGGCGAGGGTCTCGAGATCCACGACCTCTCGGTCCACTACGGGGGGGCGGCCGCCGTGCTGCACTTCGACCTGAGGGCCCGGACCGGTTTGATCACCGGTCTCATCGGGCCGAACGGTGCGGGCAAGACGACGACGTTCAACGCATGCTGCGGCCTGCTCAAGCCGACCTCGGGCCGCGTCACGCTGCACGGCGAGGACGTCTCGGGCCTGGGCCCGGCGGCCCGGGCCCGCAAGGGGTTGGGCCGCACGTTCCAACGGGTGGAGCTGTTCGCGTCGCTCACCGTGCGCAACAACATCGCCATGGGTCGCGAGGCGATCATGGCCGGTGGCAATCCGATCCGGCAGTTCCTCGCGCGCCCCGGTGACGCGAAGGTCATCGCCGGCGCGGTCAACCGGGCGGCTGCGCTCACCGGGATCGAGGGTCTCCTCGACCTGAAGGTCTCGGAGATCAGCACGGGCCAGCGCCGCCTGGTCGAGCTCGCCCGGGTGCTCGCCGGCCCGTTCGACATGATCCTGTTGGACGAGCCCTCCTCGGGGCTCGACGGCAACGAGACCGAGGAGTTCGGCCGGATCCTGAAGCGGGTCGTGGAGGAGCGCGGCGTGGGCATCCTGATCGTCGAGCACGACATGGCGCTCGTTCGTCAGATCTGCGACGTGGTCTCCGTGCTCGACTTCGGCGAGAAGATCTTCGAGGGGACGCCGTCGGAGATGCTCGCAAGCCCGGTGGTGAAGGCCGCCTACCTCGGGTCGGAGGGGGGCGAGGGCGGGGCCGAGCTGGCGGCGGCCGAGGCCGACGCGGCCAAGGCCTAAACTTCCACGCCCAGATAACGCTCGAAGATCTCTTCGCTCTTCAGGCCGGCCGACGGACCGCTGAAGGCGACCTGGCCATGGTTCAACAGGTACACGGTGTCCGCGAGCTCGAGCGCGCGCGAGACGTACTGCTCGACGAGCAACAGCGTCGTCCCCTCCCTTGCGATCGCCGCGAGGAACTCGAACAACCTGTCCACCACGAGAGGGGCCAGGCCCATGGAGGCCTCGTCGACCAGCACGAGCGTGGGGTTGGAGATATAGGCCCTGACGATGGCGAGCATCTGCTGCTCGCCCCCGCTCAGGCTCCCCGCGGTCTGCTTCTGGCGCTCCCCCAGGATCGGGAAGGACTGGGCGGCCCGCTCGAACGCCTCGGCGGACTTCCCCTTGCCCTTGGGCGAGAACAGGTTGAGGTTCTCCCGCAAGGTGAGGGACGGGAAGATCCCCCGGCCCTCGGGGACATGGCAGACACCGAGCCTCGCCAGCTGGTTCGGCTTCCAGCCGGTGACGTCCTTCCCGCCCAGGGTTACCGTGCCCGCGGTCGGGCGCAGGAGCCCCGAGACGGCCCGCAACAACGTCGTCTTACCGGCCCCGTTCGGCCCCAGGAGCGCGACCACCGTACCGGTGGGGCAGCTGAGGGACACGTCCCGGAGGACGGTCACCTCCCCGTAGCCGGCCGTCAACCCGTTTATCTCGAGCATCGCCCCCCCTGTCTCGAGCCACCCCAATGTCTACCAGTTCGCCCGGGAACCGAGTTAAAGAACTTGATACGATGACCCCAGCCGCCAGCAGCTGACAGGACGGCGATCCCGAGGAGACCAAAATGCCCAGCGACCTCCCGTACAAGATCCTCGACGCCGACAACCACTTCGTCGAGCCGCCCGAGCTGTACGAAAAGTACATCGACCCGAAGCAGAAGGAGCTGGCGATCCGCTACGTGAAGGACCCGTCCACCGGCAAGCGGATGCAGCTGTTCGCGGGCAAGCCGTCGAAGTTCACGGTCACCCAGATCACCTTCTCGCACGAGGAGCTCCAGAAGATGTTGGGCACCGACCCCAACGAGGACGTCGCCGAGGGACCGGAGTCCGAGGGCCAGCAGACGGTGCCCGGCATGCTGCTGAACCGTCTCAACCCGCTGAAGGGCCTCTCCGACGAGGAGCGGCGGGAGCTCGTGAAGAGCTTCCGGCACCAGTCGGAGGCGTACGGCAACCGCGACCTACGCCTGGCCCTGATGGACGACCAGCAGATCGAAGCGGCCCTCATGTACCCCGCCTCGGCCCACGACATCGAGTTCGAGTTCGCCGACGACGTCGACGCGATGTACGCCAACGTCCGGGCCTTCAACCGCTGGATCCACGAGGAGGTCGGCTACGCGCCGGACAACCGGATGTTCCTGCCGCCGTACATCGCCCTGGCCGACCCGGACCTGGCACTGAAGGAGCTCGAGATCCTCATTCAGACCGGTGCACCCATGGTGCAGATCAAGTCCGGCCACGCCCACGGCGGCCGCGGGAACTACTACGGCGGCCGCTCGCCCGCCGACCCCGTCTTCGACCCGATCTGGTCGCGGGTGAACGAGACCGGGATGCGGCTCTGCGTGCACCTCGGGGGCACCGACTACCAGAAGTACGGCGCCGACTGGTCCGAGGACCCTGACGTGACGTTCGGGGACTTCGACGCCTTTCAGTGGATGATGTACTGGGGTGACCGCCCCGCTCAGGAGCTGACCGCGGCGCTCATCCTGCACAACTTCTTCGGCCGGTTCCCCAACATCAAGGTCTGCCTGTCGGAGATGGGGACGGTCTGGCTTCCCTATACCCTGCGCAAGATGGACCACGCCTTCATGATGGGCCGGAAGGCCAGGTACGGGAACCTCGCCGAGCGCCCCAGCTCCATCTTCAAGCGTCATTTCGTGGTCGCCCCCTTCCCCGAGGAGAACGTCCAGCGGGTCGTCGACGAGGTTGGCATCGAGCCGATCGTCTTCGGCTCCGACTTTCCCCACGGCGAGGGCCTGGCCTACCCGTCGGAGTACGTGGGCGCCCAGCTCGGCTCGTTCAGCGAGGCCGACCAGTTCCGCATCATGCGGGGCAACCTGGCCGACTTCATGCGCATCCCGGCGTGAGCTGATCAGCCGAAGGCTGCTCCTGTCGCCTTGAGGGCGGTGATCTCCTCGTCGGTGTAGCCCAGCTCGGCGAGCAGGGCGACGGTGTGCTGACCGGCCAGGCAGGACGGGGCCAACCGGCCGGGGGTCTCGGACATGGTGACCGGAAGCCCCTCGCGCACGATGGTCCCGAACGAGGGGTGTTCGGTCTCGAAGGTCAGACCGCTCTCGCGCAACCCGGGGTCGGTGGAGGTGAAGGCGGAGGGGGTCAGAGGATTGACGACCACGCACGCCACGTCGCGGGCCAGGAGCAGGTCCTCCCATTCCTGCGCCGGGCGCTCGGCGAAGACGCCCGCGAGGTCGGCGATCAGCTCGTCGTCGTTGGCGCGGCGGCCCGCCTCCTCCGCGTACCGCCCGTCGCCGGCCAGATCGCGCCGCCCGACCGCCTCGGTGAACACCCGCCACCCTGCCTGGTCGGGGACGGCCAGGAACACCCAGCCCTCGCTCGCCCTGTAGTTGCGGTACAGGGCGTGGAGCCCGTACTGCTCGGGGTCCGGGAGCGGCACCGGCACCTTGCCCTCGTACTGCACGAAGTCGTCCGATACCCCGTACAGGTTGCCGCTGATCATCGTCGTGCTCACGAACTGGCCCTGACCCGTCCGCTGCTGATGGAACACGGCGAGGACGAGGGCCGACAGCACCCCGAGGGACGCGTGGGCGTCCCCTTCGGTCAGGCCGAAGATCCGGGGCCCGAGCACGGCCCGCAGCTCCGGCACGTTCATGCCCTCGCTCAGCTCCGGCGAGAGCCACGGGCCGCTCTGCCGGCCGTACCCACCGGTCAGGGCGGAGGCGATGGTCGCGTACATGGCCCGGTGCGCCTGTGGGCCGTCGTGCCCGTAACCGCCGGCGTGGAGGTACACGAGGCGGGGATTGAGCCGCTGCACCGTGTCGTAGCCGAGCTCCATCCTCTCCGCCACCCCCGGTCGGAAGCCGCACGCGAAGACGTCGGCGCGTTCGACGAGCCGGTGGACGACCCCGCGGGCCTCGGGGCTCTTCAGGTCGAGGGAGAGGCTCTCCTTTCCCTGCATCACCTTGGCCGCCCCGGTCTCGGTCACCCCGAAGCTCCACCGTTGGGGATCCCCCCTGGCGTCCTCGATCTTGATGACCCGGGCGCCGAGGGCGGCGGCAAGGGCCAGCCCGTTGGGCATCGCGTAAAAGTACCCGAACTCGACGATGGTGACTCCGGCCAGGGGGAACTCGGGCGAAGCACCCGTGGGGCCCGTCACCGCCGGCCCTCGGGGGCTCCCCCGCTCCTCGCCGAGCGACGGGGCCGACCGGGCGATGACCGACGGGCACGCGGCGAAGCGGCCGATCGGCCCGACCTCCGTGACGGGGCCGAGCCGGGGGTCCTCCACGACGACCGCGTGCCCGTTGTGGAGGACCTGGGGGTGCGAGAAGGCGTCCTCGGTCGTGCCGCAGATCTCGCAGGCCACGTCGGGCTCCTCGAGGATGCGCGCCATCAGCTCGTCCGAGCGCACCTCGCGGAACGCCTCCCAGACGGCGATCTCGAGCTCGTCGGCGTCCTCGACGGTCTCGAACACCGGGGCCCTCGCGAACCTCGGCTGGTCCATCAGGTGCTCGAGCCGGCAGACCCGCAGGATCGCCCGGGACTGGTGGGGCAGCAAGGAGCACATGTTGAACCACTTGCCGTCGGCGCTGCAGACGGTGAACGCGTTCCGGCTGGCCTTCACCGTTCCCACCGGAGGCGCCGAAGCCGAACCCTCTCCCCCGGCCAGCTGCCGTGCCACCTGGTACGTGGTGACCCCGAAGTAGTCGATCGGGCTCAGGCCCTGCCACATGGAGGCCTCCACCCGCTGGCCCCGGCCGGTGCGGTCCCGGACGAGCAGCGCGGACAGGACGCCCGCCAGGCCCATGTGGGCGGCGCCGTTGCTGGCGATGGGGATGTTGGCGAAGATCGGCCCGGCGCGGTAGGCGAACAGGCCACGCGAGAAGAGCCCGGCCTTGGCCGCCACCACCCCTTCGAACGCAGGCAGGCGGGCATACGGACCGGTGGAGGCGAACCCGCGGATGGCGCAGTAGACCAGAGCGGGGTTCGATCGGCGCAGGCTCTCGTAGTCGAGTCCCCATCCATCGGTCACGCCGGTTCCGAAACCGTCGATGAACACGTCGGCGCGGTCGATCAGCCCGCGTGCCCGCTCCCGCCCCGATCCGGTCCGGAGATCGGCGACGACGCTGCCCTTCCCCCGGTTCCACACGAGGAACCCGCTCGGCGACCGGCTCCGCAGCGCGTCACCCTCGGGGGGCTCGAGCTTCGTGACCTGGGCCCCGTTGTCGGCGAGCATCATGCCGATCATCGACCCGGCGATGCTGCCTGCCCCTGCCTCCACGACGGAGAGCCCTTCGCAGATCAAGTCCCCCATGAGCCATGCACTCCTTTTGCGAACGCGTGTCCGAATGGTACAGCGACGCGGTCGCGCAGAGGTCCAAGGGGCCGTGCCGCCCTGACCAGGGGGATCCGGTCAGAGGATCCGACCGAGGGGCCCGGCTCTGGGGTCCGGCCAGGGCCGCCGGTGCAGGGGCCGTGGCGGCCGCCGGTGCAGGGGCCGTGCCGGCCGCCGCCCCGTTCAGGCGCCGGCGAGGAAGCTCTCGAGGTTGTCTCGCATGATCCGGCGCTGCTCTTCCTCGGTGAACGAGGAGAGCTGGGCGGCGACGTACTGCGACGGGAACGCGAGCCCCTCCCCGTGGGGGAAGTCGGAGCCGAAGACGATGGAGTCGATACCGACCTCGTCCACCACCCGGCGGACGTTCTCCTCGGGGAACGGCGCGACCACGAAGTGCTGCCGGAAGATCTCCGACGGCCGGCGGTCGAGGCGACCGGTCTCGGACCACTTCGCCTTGCGTCCCATCAGGAACGCGTGGTCCATCTTGCGCAACGTGTAGGGGAGCCACACCGTCCCCTGCTCCGACAGGCACACCCGGATGTTCGGGAACCTCCCGAAGAAGTTGTGCAGGATGAGGGCCGAGGTCAGCTCCATCGCCGGCCGGTCGCCCCAGTACATCATCCACTGAAAAGCGTCGAAGTCCCCGAGCACCGCTTCGGGATCCTCCGACCAGTCCCTCCCGTACTTCTGGTAATCGGTGCCCCCGAGGTGCACCGCCAGGCGCACGCCGGCCTCGTTGACGATGCTCCAGAACCGGTCGAAGACCGGGTCGGCCAACGAGCGCCCCCCGAACGGGTTGTCCCGGCCGCCGTGCGCGTGGCCCGACTTGGTCTGGATCAGCGTCGCCCCTTGGGCGATCACCGTCTCGAGCTCCTTCACGGCAAGGTCGGGATCGGCGAACGCGATGTACGGCGGCAACCACATGCGACGTTCGGCGACGAACCCGACCTCTTCGTGCATCCAGCGGTTGAACGCCCGGATGTTCGCGTAGAGGGCGGCGACGTCGTCGGCGAACTCGTACTCGATGTCGTGAGCCGCCGCCGGGTACATGATCCCCTTGTCGATGCCCTGGTCGTCCATGAGCGCCAGGCGGAGGTCGCGGTTGCCGAAGGCCTCCGATTGGTTGCGGAACTCCGCCACGAAGGCCCTCCGCTCCTCTTCGGTCAAGCCCTTCAGCGGGTTGAGGCGGTTCAGGAGCATGCCGGGGACCACGCCCAGCTCCTTCTCCCCTTCCCCCTTCGGCACGGTACCCCGCCCGGTCCCGACGTTCGACGTGTCACCGAGCATCTTCTTCAGCTCGTCCTGCGAAAAGGTGATCTGGTTCGCCTGGGAGCTGTTGTACTTGGACGGCTTGCCGGCGAAGAGCTGCAGCCGGCGGCCGTCCGGTGCCGTGACGAACCGGATCGCCAGGTCCTTCTGGGAGGGATCGATATACCGCTCGAAGCAGTCGGGTGGCTCGTTGAAGTGATTGTCGGAATCGTTGATCAGGTACGGCAGGTCACTCGTCACGGCCATGGCTGGGCTCCTATCGGGTCCGTGCCGCCAATCCCCTCGGCTCTGCTATTCCGAAGGGTAGCTTACTCTCGGTTCCTCAGGGGAGCTCGAGCCCCAGACCTCCCAGCAGGGCGTCGAGCGCGAACGTGAACCGCTCGTCGCCCCGCCGGGCCGTCGCCAACACCCTGGGGCCCACGGTCAGGTCTCCGGCCATCAGCAGGTAGACGGCGAAGAGCGCATCTCCGGCAGCCGCCTCGTCGAGCCCGGCGTCGCCGAAGATGCCCATCAGAGCCTCGAGATGCCGCTTGGAGTGCACGGTCAGGGGGTTGCGCCGGAAGATGTACTTGCTGACGCCCGGATAGCGCCGGAGGGTGGTCCGGATGCTGAGCTCGAGCTCCGTCAGCCGCTCGTACCACTCGCCCTCCTCGGGCACCACGATCTGCCCCAGGATCTGGTCCGCCGCCAGAAGGAGGAGCGCCTCCTTGTCGGCGACATGCCGGTAGAGGGCGCTGGTGGCCGCGCCCAGGCGAGTGGCGACGTCGCGCATGGTGAGGGACTCCACACCGTGCTCCTCGATGACCTTGATCGCCACATCGACGAATTGCTGCTGCGAGAACGTCGGTGGACGCCCTCGCCGGCGCTGAGCTCCGTCCACGTGGGCTGTCGGCACGGGGTGAGCCTAGGCGAGCTTCGGCCGGCAGCCGTGGACGACGGGCGGCCCAGTGTGGCAGATTCAAAGCAAGGGTTTCAGAGTGGGAGGAGCGACGTTCACAGGGACGTTCGCAGGGACGGTCCGCAGGGACGGTCCGCAGGGAAGGGGCGGCGTGGAGCAGGCGGAGCAACAGGACCTCGCACCGGCCTTCTGGCAGGAGTGGGAGTCGAACCTCGGCCCCGAAGGCCAGATCTCGTACCGGTACCTCGGGTGCTCGTCGGAGGCCGTGTCCCGGCACCAGGCGGTGGGCCGGATGCGGATCCGCAGTGACCTGCGGGTGCCCGGAGGGCCTCTGCTGGCCCCGCTCGGGATCGCCATGCT
>Ga0307372_10008962_pt1 | contig 13927 bp, 10 predicted proteins | sample OX1MG_FD_202533 | JGI IMG/M metagenome (GOLD analysis project Ga0307372, IMG submission 202533) | Soil microbial communities from Risofladan, Vaasa, Finland - OX-1 | ecosystem: Environmental > Terrestrial > Soil > Coastal area > Acid sulfate soil | place: Finland: Risofladan, Vaasa | collected...
TCGACCGCCTCGGCGGGGCGCAATGGGCGCAGCGCAAGAGCCGGGTCAAAAAGGCCATGAAGGATATGGCCGACGAGCTGCTCAAGCTCTACGCCGCCCGCCAGGCGGTCCATATCCCGGCCTGCGCCCCCGACGGCAATTTCCAGCGCGAGTTCGAGGACGCCTTCCCCTACACCGAGACCGAAGACCAGGAGAAGGCCATTCGCGACGTGCGCCAGGATCTGGAGAACAACCGCCCCATGGACCGGCTGGTGGTCGGCGACGTCGGCTATGGCAAGACCGAGGTGGCCATGCGCGCCGCCTTCAAGGTGGTCAGCGAGGGCCGGCAAGTGGCGGTGCTGGCGCCCACCACGGTGCTCGCCTTTCAGCACGAGCAGACCTTCCGCCAGCGCTTTCGCGCCTTTCCCGTCTCCATCGCGCTGCTCAGCCGCTTTCGCAGCCGCGCCCAGCAGAAGGAGACGCTCGAGCTGCTCGCCCAGGGCAAGGTGGACATCGTCATCGGCACCCACCGCCTGCTCTCCCGCGACGTCCACTTCCAACACCTGGGTCTGCTGGTGGTGGACGAGGAGCAGCGCTTCGGCGTCCGCCACAAAGAGCGCATGAAGCAGCTCAAGAAGGAAGTGCACGTCCTCGCCATGTCGGCCACGCCCATCCCGCGAACGCTCAACATGTCGCTCGCCGGGCTGCGCGACATGTCGGTGATCGAGACCCCGCCGCGCGATCGGCTGGCCATCCAGACCGTGGTGGCGGCGTGGAACGAGTCGCTGATCGCGGTGGCCATCCAGCAGGAGCTCGCCCGCGGCGGCCAGGTCTACTTTGTCCACAATCGCGTGGACACGATTTGGGATATCGCCGCTCTGATCCAGCGGCTGGTGCCGGAGGCACGCATCGCCGTCGGCCACGGCCAAATGGATGAGGAGGAGCTGGAAAACGTTATGCTGCGCTTCGTGCGGCATGAGGCCGACATTCTGCTCTCTACCACCATCATTGAGAACGGCCTGGATATCCCGCTGGCCAACACCATGATCATCAACCGCGCCGACCGCTTTGGCCTGAGCGAGCTCTACCAGCTCCGCGGCCGCGTCGGCCGCTCCAACCGCCGCGCCTATGCCTACCTCTTGGTGCCGGCCGAGATCGAGCTGCCACCGCTGGCGCGCAAGCGCCTGGCCGCCATGCGCGAGTTCAGCGACCTGGGCGCCGGCTTCAAGATCGCCGCCCTCGATCTGGAGTTGCGCGGCGCCGGCAACATGCTGGGCGGCGAACAGAGCGGCAACCTCGACGCCGTCGGCTTCGACCTCTATGTGCAGATGCTGGAGCAGACGGTGCGCGAGCTCAAGGGCGAGGCGGCCGAGCCTACCACTGAGGTGCAGTTGCACCTGGGGCTCGACATCCGCATTCCCGCCGAGTACGTGCCGGAGGAGAACCAGCGCCTGCGCATGTACAAGCGGCTGGCCGAGGCCTCCAGCGACAGCGCCCGCGCCGACGTGATGCGCGAGCTGCGCGACCGCTATGGCCCGCCGCCGGCGCCGGTGCAGAACCTGCTGGCCTACGCCGCCCTTAAGCCGCGCTGCCGCCAGCTCGGCCTGCTCGCCCTGGAGCGCCGCCGCGACCAGCTCTGGCTGCGCTTCGCGCCCCAGGCGCAGGTGGATCCGCAGCGCATCGCCCAACTCATCGAGCGCACCCCCGGCGCCCAGTTCAGCCCCGACGGCACGCTCAAGCTCCCCTTCGCCATCACCGGCGCCGCCGCCGTGCTCGCCGACACCGAGCGCCTGCTCGCCGCCGTCGCCAGCGAGTCCACCCCCGCCAGCCCGGTGCAGTAAAGCAGTTTCACGATTGTCGCAGCCGGTGCGCTATTCCTCCGGCGGGGTGGTGAGGACGGCGGCGGCCTCGAGGCCGCGGGTGAGCTCGGGCAGGATGCCAAGCTCCTGGTAGACCGGCCGGATGGCCGCGCGCACCGAGGGCAGGCGGGTCATGAACCAGGCCGCGCCCAGCAGGCAGCAGGTGCCGTTGAGCAACAGCGTGTGGGGCGCGCCGATGCGGCTGGCGAGCGTGCCCGCCAGAAGGCTGCCCCAGGGCGCCATCCCCACGAACGCCATGGTGTAGTAGCTCATCACCCGTCCGCGCATCTGCTCGCCCGCCACCGTCTGCAGAATGGTGTTGGTCGAGGCCATCTGCTGGATCATGCCCATGCCCGCCAAGAAGATCAGCGGCAGCGAGAGCCAGAGCCAGCGCGAGAGGCCAAAGCCCACCAGCCCGGCGCCAAACATTGCCGCCGAGATCGGCACCAGCCGGGTCAGCCCGCGCACCGACTTGCGCGCCGCCAGCCGGATGGCCGCGACCAGCGCCCCGCACCCCGCCGCCCCCATGAGAAAGCCGAAAGTGTGCGGCCCGCCGTGCAGCACCGTGCCGGCGAAGATCGGCATCAGCACCGAGTACGGCATGCCCACCAAACTCACCAGCGCCAGCAGCAGCAGCAGCGCGCGCGCCGGGGCGAAGCCGGAGACGTAGTTCCAGCCCTCGCGCAGCGCGGTCAGCATCCCGGCCCGCGCCGGCCGCGCCCGCCGCGGCAGCCGCCGCATCGCCAGCAGCGAGACGATCACCGCCAGATAGCTGAAGCCGTCCATCAAAAAGCAGTAGCCCTCGCCCCAGAGCGCAATGATCACCCCGGCGATGGCCGGGCCCAGCAGCCGCGCCACGTTCACCAGGGAGGAGTTGAGCGCGATGGCGTTGCCCAAGTCCTCGCGCTGCTCCACCAGATCCACCAGAAAGGTCTGCCGGGCAGGCATGTCGAAGGCGTTGATCAGTCCCTGGAACACGCTCAAGCCGATGATCTCGGGGATGGTGATGTGGGTGAGCGCCAGCACCGCCAGCCCAAACGACTGCAGCATGGCCAGCGTCTGCGTGGCCACCAGCACGCGGTGGCGGTTCCAGCGGTCCACCCATACCCCGGCAAAGGGCGCCGCCAGAAAGGTGGGCACCTGGCCGGCAAAGCCCACCACCCCGAGCAGGATGGCGGAGCCGGTGAGGCGGTAGACCAGCCACCCGGTGGCGATGCGCGTCATCCAGGTGCCGATCAGCGAGATGCCCTGGCCGCCGAAGAACAGCCGATAGTTGCGGTGGCGCAGCGCGCGCAGGGCGAAGCGCCAGCCGGTGGGGCCGACCGGACCGGAGGGAGTTGCAGCCGCCATCTTTCCTATGATGGCAGACCGCGCCGACTTACTTGGGCAGCGCCGGGCCGTGCGGGCCGGGCGTGGTGATCTTGATCTCGAGTTCGGTCGCGGCGGGGAAGACCACCTGCGGGCCGCGGCCCAACCAGCGCCGGTAGATGGTGCGCCCGGCGCCGACAAAGCCCATGCCCAGCATCACCGGCGCCACTGGCCGAACGCGGGTCAACAGCACCGCCATCGCCGTGCCCCAAATGCGCAGATGGGTGCCCGAGCCGGCGTTCAGGCTCCAGGCGTTGTCGGCATCCCCGTGCACGGCGCTGGTGAGAAACAGGCCCAGCGCGATCGCGGGGGTGGCGCCGCCGGGCGGGGAGGCCTTGGCCTCGCCCTCGCCGTCAAGCTGCACCGGGCCGCTGGTGGCGGCGGCGGTCAACTTGGTCGTCACCCCCTGCTGCGCTCCGGTCGGCAATTCGAGGCGCGAGAACACAAAGCGCAGCTTGCCGCCGCGGCCAAAGCGGCGCGCCGGCTGCACCGCGACCACCTGCCCCACGAGTTTGGTGCCTTGTGGGATGAGCAGGAGTCCGTCGGGCGCCAGCGCAGGCTGCTCGACCGTGGCCTCGACCGGCGCCCCCCAGCGCGTGGTGGCGGAACTCAGACCTTGGTCCAGGCGGGCATGCAGCACCAAGCCGGGCGGCAGCGTGGGCGGCAGATTCTCTTGCAGCGGCGGCGCCGGCGCCGTGCTCGGCACCTCGAGCGCGGAGGTAAGCTGCGCCCCATAATGGGTGCCGGCGGCGAGCACCGCCGGGCGGTAGGGCAAGCTGTCCACCGCCTCCGTCTTCAGCGTCGCCCAGTGGGTTTGCTGCTGCAGCAGCGCCTCGGCGGCGTCCTCCTGCTGGTGATACATCATGCTGATGCGCCGCCCCAAAGCCGCCGTCTTGCCGCCGCGCGGCGTCGAGGTCACCAGATGCAGCGCCGGTCCCTCCGGCGCCAGCGCGGCCTGCAGCGGCAGCCAGGTGCCATCCGTCAGCTTCACCGTTTGAAAGCGCACCGTCACCTGCGGCAGCGGGCTGAAATCGCCGCCCATGGCCGCCTCCACCCGCGGCAAGAACGACGGCCCGCGGATCGCCGCCACTGTGCCCCCCACCGCCGTGCCCGCTGGCAACACCAGCCGGTTGTCGGCGTACACCGGCGCGGTCAGGTACGCGGTGATGGGCTGACCCACGCGATGCAGCGGCGTGCGCTGGGTCAGTTCCAACTCCAGGCGCGTGCCCTTGGGAATTTGTAGGGATGAAACCGGTGTCTGTGCGGCGGCTGCCGCCACGCCCGCCAGAACCAGGACGGCCAATTTATGCAATGGCAACCTCTACTGCTCTTGCCCCTAGTGTACTCGACCCCGCGCCCCGCCGCCGGTGGACCGATCCGGCCCGTCCGGCAAGGGGAGCTTCAATCGAAAAACCGCACCGCCGGTGCCTCTTCGCCGCCGCCGCCCAGGGCCAGTTTGGGGGCGGGCTCTTCTTCCGCCTCGCCCTCGCCCGGCGCCAGGAAGCGGTTGCCCTCCAGCCCTTGCTGCTTGGTATAGAGCTCAAAGTAGCGCTCGCCCCGCGCCAATAGTTCGTTGTGGGTGCCCCGCTCGACGATGCGGCCGTCTTCGACCACCAGGATCTGGTCCGCCGCCCGGATGGTCGAGAGCCGATGGGCGATCACAAACGTGGTGCGCCCGTGCAGCAAATACTGCAGTCCCTCTTGGATCAAAGCCTCCGACTCCGAGTCCAGGCTGCTGGTGGCCTCGTCCAGAATCAGGATCATGGGCTCGGCTAGGATGGCGCGGGCGATCGAGAGCCGCTGGCGCTGCCCGCCCGACAGCTTCACCCCGCGCTCGCCCACCACGGTGTCATAGCCCTTGGGAAAGCGCGGGGCGAACTCGTCCACGCGGGCGATGGCGCAGGCGCGCTCGAACTCCGCCGCGCTCGCCCCCGGCCGCGAAAACATGACGTTCTCACGAATGGTCCCGTCGAACAGGAACGACTCTTGCAAGACCACCCCCAGCCGGCGGCGGTAGTCCTCGAGGCGCAGCGTGGCCAGATCCACGCCGTCCACCTGCACCGTGCCCGATGTCGGGGTGTAGAAGGCCGCCAGCAGCCCGATGATGGTGGACTTGCCCGAGCCCGACGGCCCCACCAGCGCCGTCATCGTCCCCGGGGCGGCGGCGAAGTCGACGTCGTGCAGCACCTCGGGCCCATCGGCGTAGGCGAAGCTGACGTGGTCGAACTCGACCTCGCCCCGCAGGGTCGCGAGTGCGGCTTGGCGCTTGGGGTCTTCGTCTTCGGGGCGCAGCCCCAGCAACTCGTGGGTGCGCTCCAGCCCGGCCATGGCTTCGGAGAGCTGCGTGCCGATGCCCACGATCTGCATCATGGGCGCCACCAGCATGCCCAGGTAGAGGTTGAACACCACCAGGTCGCCGATGGTGATGCTGTGCTGCAGCACCCGGTGCACGCCCATATACCAGACCATCACCCCGACCACGCCCACCAACACCTTCGACGACAGGTCCATCACTGCGGTCGCCTGCAGCGTCTGGAAGACGTTGCGCAGCAGCTTCTCCAGCCCGGCGCTGAACACCTGCGCCTCGCGCGCCTCGGCGTGGTAGCCCTTCACCACCCGCACTCCGGCGATGGACTCGGTCAGCCGCCCGGTGACCTGGGCGTTGAGCTTGCGCCGCTCGCGGAAAATCGGCCGAATTGCCGCGAAGGAGCGGCGGATGCTGTAGCTGAAAACGATGATGAAGCCGCCCGCCACCACGGTCATGGCCACGCTGATCCGGAGCAGCAGCCCCAGCGCGATGGCGGAGGTGATGATGCTGCCGACGAACTGCACCAGCCCGGTGCCGAGCAGGTTGCGCACCCCCTCGACGTCGCTCATCACCCGCGACACCAGCGCCCCGGTGTTGTTCTCGTCGTAGAAGCTGACCGGCAGCCGCGCCAAGTGTGCCTGCACCCGCCGCCGCAGCTCGTTGATCAGCCGCTGCGCTTCCTTCGACAGGCCTTGCGACAGCGCATAGGTGGTGCCACCCTGCACCGCGGTGGCCAGCAGCACCGCCCCCAGGATGGGTGCCAGCAGCGCCGTCTTGTGGCCCACGATCACCGCATCGATCAGGTACTTGGTGGAGGTGGGCAGCACCAGCCCGCATACCCGGTTGAGCAGCATCAGCAGGAAGCCGACGAGCAATAGCCCCCAGCGCGGGCGCAGCAGCGCCCAGGCGTGCGGCCACACCGCTCGCCAACTCTTCTCCAGCTTGGCGCCCGACAGCGGCGGCCCGCCGCCCAAGCCATGCCCGGCGAATGCGCCCATGCCCTAGTGTAAGGGCTAGTGCGCTGGGGTAGCTGGCGGTGCGGCTGCGGCGCGAAGCGGCCCTCTGCCAATCCGACGACCCGGTCCGCGGCGTGCTGGTGCGAGGGGAGGGACTCGAACCCCCGGGCCCTTTCGGGCACCAGATCCTCTCGCTGCGACGACCGAGTCGACTCGGGCGAGGCGAGATCGAGGTCCCCGGGAGCGATGGTCCGGGGTGCCCTACCAGGTCCCGACCCGTCGCCGGCAAGCGATGCCTCGCCGCCCGAGCCGCCTCGAACGCCTCGGAGCGGTCGACCGCCCCGGCGCTGCTACAGCCGGGGGCGGGGAGGGGGCCGCGACCCCGGGGCCCCCGAAACGCCAGCGTTTCGGGCCTCAGTCTGGCGCGTCTGCCAGTTCCGCCACTCTCGCGCGGCAGACCCTGTTACGACACGGGCGCAGACGCTGTAACCCGCGGCCCGGCGTGCGAAGCTCAGCCGCTGCCTGGCGCATAGCAGAATGGGCCGGGTCCACGGGATTTCCGCCGCCGGGACTGCCGCCCGTTCGGGGGAGCAGTAGGCCGCCGTTCCCCCTTTGGCGAGCCTTGGGCCTGCGCTTGGCATCCAAATTGCCGACATGGCCTTCGGTCGCGGCGCAACTCCGGTTCAGCCCGGCAACCGGAATCCACCATGCAGACCCTGCCGCAATGTTTGTGGACCAGCCTCAGCCAGTTCAACTGGGCGCCGACCGACTCGGGACTGGTGCCCTTGGGCCGGGTGGAGTTGGGCGGCGGTGGCTCTGGCGGCGGCGGCGGGGCTGGCAGTGGTCTGAATTGAGTTGCGTGGGCGGGCAATCCGGTCGCGCAGCGCGCTGCAGTTTGCCTCGCTGGCCTCCCAAATCGAAGATTCGGTCCTGATCTTCGATCGCAAGCTGCGGCTGATCAGCTTAAACCATCAGTTTCCCGAGATGCGCGGGGTGCCGCCGATCGTGGGCCGCTCCACCCCTGAGATCCGCACCATCTTCCAGTTCTCGTCACCGGGGGGATACAGTCGGCTGCCGCTGGAGCAGGCGCTGACCGAGGGTCGCTCCTTCCATCTGCAGGGGACGGTGCATGTGACCACCAGCGGGCAATACATCGAAGTGATCGCCTCGGTGGCCCCGTTGCGGGATGAGCGCCAGCGCATCTTCGGGGTGATTGCGGTGATTACCGATGTCAGCGAGATGAAGGCGAGGCAGGTGCGCGACCTGGAACAGGCGCGCCATCTGGCGGTCGCGCATCTCACCGCCGGACTGATCCACGACTTCAACCATGTGCTGGACGTGGTGCAGCGCGCGGTGGCGGTTCTGGAACTCCAGGCGGACGCGGAGCCGAGGACGCGGCAGATTTATTACCAAATGATTGTGCAGGCGACCCGGGCAGGCGCGGCCATCGTGCAGCGGCTCCGCGACTACTTGGCGGGAAAAGGCGGGGAGCACACCTCGGTGGACCTGACCCGACTGGCGCGGGAGGCGGCCGAGCTGACACGGCCGCTGTGGGGGTCGCGGCCGGAGATCGAATGGATCGAGGATCTGCACCCGGCGTTGCTGGTCAAGGGCAACGCCAGTGATCTTCGACAAGTGGTCGCCAACCTCATCTTCAACGCGCTCGACGCCCTCAGCGGGCAAGCCCAGGGACGAGTGACGGTGCATACCGGAACCTGTCAGACGGGAGTGGTCTGCTGGGTCGAAGACAGCGGTCCCGGCCCTACCCTCGAGGCGCAGAGGCAATTGTTCCAACCCTATTTCACCACCAAAGCGCAAGGCCTGGGTCTGGGACTGTTCGCCGCGCAAAAGATCGCCTTGGCTCACGGCGGCGACCTGCGTTTCAGCCGCGAGCCCGGGGGCACGCGCTTCAGCCTGGAACTGCCGGCACTCGTGTCGAAGCCTAGTCAGAATGGAGTGACCGGCCCCAATGCGCTGGACGTCGGTTAGGCTGGGGCCGGCGCCGCGACCTTGCCCGAGCCCGACGGCCTTAGCAGCGCCGTCATCGTGCCCGGGGCGGCGGCAAGGATTCCCTCGTGCAGCACCTCGAGCCCGTCGGCATAGGCGAACCCTTGCAGCCTGTGGCGAAACAAGCACCGGCTGAAACGGAGACGTGCGAGGCCCGCGCCCAGAGCCGGTCTCGTGCATCCGACCGGAGCCGGAAAGCCGATTCGCCACGGGCTGCTATGATGGGCGCCAGCAGCCCGGCCTGGTGGCCGACGATCACCGAATCAATCAGGTACTTGGTGGAGGTGGGCAGCACCAGCCCGCACACCCGGTTGAGCAGCATCAGCAGGAAGCCGAAGAGCAATAATCCCAAACGCGCCAAAATCGCGCAGGCCGTTCGCGCCTTCGTGCGGGGTGTGCTGCCGGCGCGGCCGCGGCGGGAAGCGGCCCCCTGCCAAGCCGCCGACCCGCTGCTCGGCGAGCTCTGGGACAACCCCCGCGACGCCATCTACGACCGGCTTGCAAGAATTGGCGCCTACATGCCCCGACGCCGATTGGTCACCAGGTTGTAAATGATGGCGATCAGAGCCACGACTAGCAGGACGTGGATCAGGCTCCCGGCGACGTGCAGGCTGAAGCCCAATAGCCAGAGAATCAACAGCACCGCGACAATCATCCAGAACATGCCCAACGGTACCGCCTCAACGCGGGCGCGTCTGTCCTGAACGGTACAGCTCTGGTTCGCCCCCGGGGGCCCGGGCCTGCGGCGTGCTGGTGCGAGAGGAGGGACTCGAACCGCAACCCCCCGTAGAAAACACGGAAGTTGCTGTGTTTTCAATGTGCCCAACTGGCTGAAAACCCTAGACCCACGGTTCATTGGTACAAAATCCGGTACACGAGCCATCGCGAAAAACTTAGCTAGATCGCGACGCCCAGCGTCGCGGCGCTGTACGAAGGCAGCGCGGCCGCCCCAATAGCCGAAGGCCTCCTGGCGAACAATGCCGTAATCCAAGAGTTCGTACAGCACCGCTTCGACCTCGAATCCGATCCATACTATACTTCGTGAGCGGTAAATAAACCGCATCTTGCGCCGGGCGGGCGTAGCGGCGAGAGTGGTGCCATAGCGAGACAACGGGGCGTGGTGCTGTGGGACAAGTGGCGGGAGATGACGGCGGCGCAGGAGCGGAGCGGACAGACGGTGGCGGCGTTTTGCCGGGAGCGCGGGAGTCCATTCCGGAACGGGCGGCCGGCTGAATCGCGAAGCGTCACGGTACTTACCGTCAGGGGGAACGACAGTGAACCGGAACCCGGTCTTCCACAGCGATCCAGAAATCAGGGGTGGCAACCCGGTCTTCGTGGGAACGCGAGTGCCGGTTGAGGCGCGCGGCCGGCGGGTTGTAGTGCCTTCCGATGGGAAATGGCAAAATACGAGAGTTCCATGGCATGTCAGCCATCTCCGGACCGGGCCAGAGTCGTAGCGTCAGGAAGAATCAGATGGAAGCCACCTCAACCCTTCAGATCGGCTTTCTGCTGTTTCCGAGCATGACCCAGTTGGACCTGACCGGTCCGTTCGAGGTGCTGGTGCGCCTGCCCGATGCGTCGATTCACATAGCGGCCAAAACACTCGAGCCGGTCCGCACCGAACATGGCTTGTGCCTGCTGCCCACCACAACGCTGGAAGGATGTCCGCCACTGGACGTGCTGGTGGTTCCGGGCGGGCCCGGGCAGCAGGGGCTGATGGAGGACGCGGCGACGCTGCAATTCTTGCGGCGGCAGGCGGAGAGCGCGCAATACATCACGTCGGTCTGCACCGGCGCTCTGCTTCTGGGCGCAGCCGGACTGCTGCGTGGACACCGCGCCACGACGCACTGGCAGTGCCTACCGCTGCTGGAATGGCTGGGGGCCATTGCCGTGGAAGAGCGGGTGGTGACCGATGGCAAGGTGATTACTGCCGCCGGCGTCAGCGCAGGGATTGATTTCGCCCTGCAACTGGCAGCCCGACTGCGCGGCGAAGAGGTGGCCCAAGTGATTCAGTTGCAGATCGAATACGATCCGGCTCCGCCGTTTGCTTCGGGATCGACGCGTACGGCGCGGGCGGAGGTTGTTGCTCTGCTGCGCGAGCGGGGGGCGGGCTTGCTGGAACGGCGCAGCGCGGTGTGCCGCGAGATCGGGGGACGGGACCAGGAGGACTAGGCGACCGGGCTGGAGTGAAGGCACGACCTGCGGGTGGCGGGGGCTACGGGCGCGTTTCCGATGCTGCTGGATGGACCTCGGCAGTACGCAGGCCGTGAGACCCGCGCCAGGGCGGGGATCAGCGGTCAGCCTGGGCTTCAGCTCGAGGTTGAACTGGCAGAATCCTGGTGATCTTGCGTCCGCCGGCTTTTTCCCTGGCCTTCAGATCCTTGTAAATTCTCTGCCAGGTCCTAGTACCGAGACCGCGTGAATGTGTAGTGAAGCTTGCGTCTAGCCAGGCGGCGGGTAAACTTCCACTGGATTTTGGTCTGGGCGCGGTTGACGCGGCGGTCCCAGGCGCGAGCCTGGAGGCGCAGGGTGGCGAGGTCGCCGAGCCGAGGCACTGGCGGCTGAACAGGCTGATCGCCACCTCGGCCTGATTCAGCCAACTGCCGTGTTTGGGAGTGTAATGGACCGTGAATCGGTTCCACAACCAGTCCCCGTTTTGCTCCCCGAACCGGTCCACCACCGCCTTGCGGGTGCGGGTCGATAGATTGTCCATCACCAGATGGATGGTGTCGGCCGCCGGATAGCGGACGGCGATCTTCAGCAGGTAATCGGCAAACTCGGCCGAGCAGCGCGTCGGTGTCGCCTTCGTGAAGTGCCGCCCCGCCTTGGGCTCGACACCGCAAAACACGTTGGCGGTTCCGCAGCGCTTGTACTCATAATCCCGCCGTGCCACCCGCCCCGGCCGCATCGCTGCTGCGGGCCGCGTGTCGGCGTGCAGCACCACCGGCTTTTCGTCGATGCAAACCACCGGCGCCCGCTCGCTCAGAGGCTTTTCATACAGCCCGAGCACGTCCTCCCTGCGCGCGATATACTCCGCGTCCAGCTTCGCCACGCACCACATTTTTTTCCCGCCACGGCTTCAGGTCGTGATTCCGCGCTCCGAATCCAGCCCCTCGAAATAGCCCAGCATCAGCAGTCGAAAAAAGATGCCCGGCATCAGGCCGGGCCGCCCCAGCTTGGCCGCGTAAAAATGGCGGCACTTCGCCTCGCAATATGCGTCGAAGCCGTGATCATCCAGATACTGGTTCAGCCGCTGGTAGAACGGGTGGCTCGCGCTCTTCGGCAAATCCGCCGCTGCCACCCAGATCTCCTGCTGCTTCTGACTGCTCCCCCGCCTGCCCATCGCCATGTCATTCAATACGGCCGCGCCCCTCCATCGGTCTCACGCACCGGGTGATTTTCTGCGACTTGCACCACGGGCTGCTAGCTTCACTCGCCGCGCAGCAGGCGCGAAGGATCAAGGCGAGCAGCCCGCAAGGCGGGAGCGATACATGCGGTGCCGAGTAAGCTGAACAGAATCGCCAGCGCCAACCCCAAGGCAATCGGGTCAATCGGCTGTGTGCGGTAAAGCAGGGCCTGGAGCGAATCCCCCAGCACGGCGGCGGCTGCGAGCCCGCCGATCGCACCGGGCAGCGCCAGCCCCGCCACCCATCCCATCACCTGCCGGGCAATCTGGCCCTGGCTCGCGCCCAGAGCGGTGCGGACCGCCAAGTCGCGATCGGCGAAGCGCACCCTTTCGACGACCGCGGCAAACATCCCGAGCGCAGCCACTGCCAGCGCGAAGCCAGCAAAGGCGAGGAAACACCAGCCGACAAAAACCTGGCGTCGCGATGCCGCGCGCACCAGATCAGGGCCGGTTGTAATCTCGATCGGGAACTCAGGTGCCTGAGCGCGCGCCCGTATCCGCACCGAAGCGGCCAAGGCGTCGGGATTGGATTGCGTTCGGACTAGAAGGGAATCGAACCAAGCGGAGGACTGGGACGCGGGCAATATGATTTCTGGCTCCGGCGCCATCGTCAAGGCCGCATCGCGAAAATCAGCCGTGACACCAACCACGCGCAACCAAGTATGCGGCGCCAATTCGAATTCCAGACGGACGCCAAGCGGGTCCGCCCCGCCCAAATAAGCTTGCTCGAACGCATGGTTAATTAAGACGACAGGCTGAGCATTGGCGGAATCAGAGTCGGCAAACGCTCTCCCCTGAAGAAGCGGAATGCCGAGCACATTCAGATACCGGGGTCCAGCGACTTGAAACCAAATGTTTGGCAGCGTGAGATGGGTCGCCCCGCGGGCGACCACGACCTGGCCCGCATTGAGGCTGCGCGAAGCAGGCGGTGTCGCGGCGATCGCGACTTCGCTCACACCGGGAAGGGCGGCAAGGCTTTGGCGCAGTTTCTCCATCGTGGCGCGGCGCGCGGCAGGGCTGACGCCATCGGGCAAATGGAATTCCGCTGCCAGAAAATGGTTGAGGGCGAAGCCAGGGTTCTGCTGCGTAAGTCGCCACACCGATTGGCCCATTTCGGCCATCCCCGCCAGGAGCGCTAGCGCCGTCGCGAGTTGGACGGCAATTACAGTGCGCGCCCCGCGACCAGCGAGCGCAGGCCGGATGGACCTACGGCAGCACAGCAGTTCGGCCACATTACAGCGCCACAGTGGGCCTACCGAGGCAAGGGTGGCAATCAGCGCAAGGGTGGCTGCACCGACCGCGGCCATAGCCGCGATTCGCCAATCCAGAGGGAGATGGTAAGCACGTGGCAGTTCGGGCGGGATTCGTCTCTGCAACCAGGGCAGCGCTCCCCAACCGAGCAGAAGGCCGCCGCCGCCGCCGATGGCACTGAGCCAAAACACCTCCCGTACGATCGGCGAGATAAGATTCCAGCGACTCGCGCCGAGGGCTGCCTTGACCGCCAAGGCCGGCATTTCGGCGGCGGTGCGCGCCAGCTGCAGTCCGGCGAGGCTGGCTGCGGCGAGCAGAAGAAGCATGAAAACGGCCCAGAAGATGCCCTGAATTATAGGGCCGGCCGGACCCTCGATCTCCTCTGCGAAGGGACGCGCAAACAGGTGGGCTGCCATCTCGGATTTGCTGGCCCGGGCGGTGCCTAGAGCTGCAGAGACCTGCCCCAGGCGCCGGTTGACTGCATCGAGATTCAACCCGGGCCGCATACGGGCAATTGCGGGCAGATCGTGATCGTCGGCAGCGGCCTCATGGGGGAATTTGGTCGCAATTAAAAACTCGGCCAAATCATTGGCTTGGAACGAGCCGGGGCCGAATTGGAAGGACGGCGGGAGTTCGCCCACAATCGTGTGCGCTTCGCCCATGATCTTCACGCTCTTGCCCAGGCACCGTCCTCGCGGAAAGTATTGAGCACACATGGCCGTCGTTAGTAGCGCCACCGGCTGATCGGCATCTTGGGGGCCGAAATCGCGTCCGCGGTCGGGTTGGGCCCCAA
>Ga0307372_10008964_pt1 | contig 13921 bp, 12 predicted proteins | sample OX1MG_FD_202533 | JGI IMG/M metagenome (GOLD analysis project Ga0307372, IMG submission 202533) | Soil microbial communities from Risofladan, Vaasa, Finland - OX-1 | ecosystem: Environmental > Terrestrial > Soil > Coastal area > Acid sulfate soil | place: Finland: Risofladan, Vaasa | collected...
ATGTGGCGCCTGCTCACCGCTGGCCTTTGTCGCCCCGTGGTCGGTGACCCTGGGAAGCGAGACCGTAGCCGAGCCATCGACTGCAACCCTCCCGATCCAGAACGGGACGTATTTCGCTGGGCCCCAATACCAGAACCTCTCGACGATTTCCTTCTCGGTGCCGGACGGGGTCTACCAATACAGGCTCGCGCCATACGGAGCCTTCGGTCCCAATTCGGGCAGCGTCACGGTGGACGGCGCGGACGTCTCGATAACCGCAAACGGTCCGATACTGAGTTGCGCGGCGACGGCCGCCGCCCCGGGCCTGTCTCCGTGAAGATGCGCTGAGCGTCCCGCGTAATCGTTATATACAACGCTAAGTTGTATAGTGACAGTGAATTATTAGATGTCGAACGGTCCCCAGTACATCATACTAAAAGAAGGCAGCTCCGAGTCGAAGGGTAGAGACGCCCAGCGCAACAACATGCAGGCGGCGAAGCTCATCGCTGAGCTCGTGAAGACCTCCCTCGGCCCCAGAGGCATGGACAAGATGCTCGTCGACTCGCTCGGCGACGTCACGATCACCAACGACGGCGCGACGATGCTGAAGGAGATAGACGTCCAGCACCCGGCCGCGAAGATGATGGTGGAGGTCAGCAAGGCCACGGACAACGAGGTCGGCGACGGCACCACCTCCGGTGTCATCCTGGCCGGCTCGCTCCTCGAGAAGGCCGAGGAGCTGATCAACCAGGACGTCCACCCCACAGTGGTCGTGGACGGGTACATGAAGGCCCTCGAGAAGGCCGAGCAGGTCCTCGAGAAGATCGCCGAGAAGGTCGACCCCACCTCGCGGGCGGACCTCGTCAGGGTCGCCACGACCAGCATGCAGACCAAGCTCGTCTCAGACGACGCGCCATTCCTCGCGGGCCTCGTCGTAGACGCGGTGTCGCAGGTCGCGGAGAAGTCCGGTGACGGTTACAAGGTCGACATCGACAACGTGAAGGTCGAGAAGAAGCCTGGAGGCTCGATGCTCGACACCAAGCTCATCTCGGGAGTGGCGCTCGACAAGGAAGTCGTGCACTCCGCGATGCCGAAGAAGATCGAGGGCGCCAAGATTGCCCTCGTCAACTCGCCCCTCGAGATAGAGAAGACCGAGTTCAGCGCAGAGATCAGGATCAACGACCCCAGCCAGATGCAGGAGTTCCTCGACGAGGAGAGCAACATACTGAAGGGGATGGTCAAGAAGATATCCGACTCAGGAGCGAACGTGCTCGTCTGCCAGAAGGGCATCGACGACAGCGCCCAGCAATACCTTGCGAGGGCGGGCATCATGGCGATCAGGCGGGTGAAGGAGAGCGACATGACCAAGATATCGAAGGCCACAGGGGCGAGGATAGTCACCAACCTCGACGACCTCTCGGCGAAGGATCTAGGGCACGCCAAGATCGCAGAGGAGAGGAAGGTCGAGGAGGACAAGTGGGTCTTCATCGAGGGAGCGAAGAACCCAAAGGCCGTGACCCTCCTGATCCGAGGAGGCTCGCAGAGGGTGGTCGACGAGGCCGAGAGGTCGATGCACGACGCGATAATGGTGACGAAGGACGTCATCGAGAACCCGGCCATCGTGGCGGGAGGCGGAGCACCCGAGGTCGAGGTCTCCTACCAGGTGAGAGAGTGGGCCCAGAAGCTGACGGGCCGTGAGCAGCTCGCGGCGCTGAAGTTCGCCGAGGCCATCGAGGTGATAGCCACCATCCTAGCGGAGAACGCCGGGATGGACCCGATCGACACGCAGGTGGAGCTGAGGGCCAGGCACGCAAAGGGCGAGAAGTGGGCGGGAGTCGACGCGCTCTCCGGCAAGGTCTCCAACATGATGTCCAAGGGCGTGGTCGAGCCGCTCGCGGTCAAGCTCCAGATACTGAAGGCCGCGACAGAGGCAGCGTCGATGCTCCTGAGGATCGACGACGTCATCGCATCCAGCAAGATGTCAGGGCCACCGCCAGGCGCAGGCGGCGGCATGGGTGGGATGGGCGGAATGGGCGGCATGCCCGGAATGTGATTCGGGCCACCCCATTCTTCCCGACGGACGCAGACGCTAACCCTCCTACATAATTCTGATAGGAATACCCCACCATCACATTTATGAACTGGGTGGGGTCAGAGGAACCGACTCTAGTCGTGATGGAAGCGGACTCTGGCGAGCTTTTCTTCAGCATCGGGCCTTCATCTTCTAGATCTCACGGAGGCTTGACGAAGGGGACTTGGTGATCAGGATAGGCAGACGGACCTTCGAGGATATCCACTCGCACGCCGAGTCGACCTACCCCGAGGAGTGCTGCGGCCTGCTTATCGCGAGCTCGGGCAGCAAGGACGTCGTGGACTCTGTCAAGATGAGGAACGCCTTCACGGGGCCCAAGCACGACAGGTACCACATCGACCCCCTCGAGCTCTTCAAGGCCGACAGGGAGGCCGCCAAGAGGGGCCTGGCCATCGCCGGGATCTACCACTCGCACCCGGACTATCCGGCGACCCTCTCGAAGTTCGACCTCGCGCACTCCTTCCCGTGGTACTCGTACGTCGTCGTCTCCGTCCCAAAGGGGGAGGCGGGGGACACCAGGTCGTGGCTCCCCAACCAGGAGCGCAGCGGAGTCGACGAGGAGAAGATTGAGATACACGACGGCGCTACGGCAGACAAAGGAGTGAGCCAGAAGGCGTGACCGTCACCATAATCATCCCGACGGCGCTCAGGCAGCTCACGGACGACGAGGACGAGCTCAAGCTCAACGCGAGGACCGTCAGCGACGCCCTGAAGGAGCTCGTGACCGCCTTCCCCGGCCTGAGGAGGCACCTCTACTCGGAGGGCGGGCGCCTCAGGAGCTTCATCAACATCTATCTCAACGAGGAGGACATCAGGTACAAGGAGGGCGAGAGCACCCCGCTCAAGGACGGGGACACCCTGATGATAGTCCCGGCCGTCGCGGGAGGGTCGCACGCGCCGGTCGACGACGAGGGGCACGGCTCGAGGGTCTCCTTCTCCAGCGGCGAGTTCGCGCGCTACAGCCGCCACCTCATCATGCCCGAGGTCGGCCTCGAGGGCCAGGGCAAGCTAAAGTCGGCCAGCGTCCTGATAATAGGCGCCGGGGGGCTAGGGACGCCCTCGGCCACCTACCTCGCCGCGGCCGGAGTGGGGAGGATAGGGATTGTCGACTTCGACGTCATAGAGAGGAGCAACCTCCACCGCCAGGTGCTCTACACCGAGCAGGACGTCGGGAAGAGCAAGGCGGACGTGGCAAGGAAGAGGCTCCTCGAGATCAACCCCAACATCAGCGTGGAGGTGCACAAGGTGAGGCTCGACTCCTCCAACGCCCTCGATATTCTCGGCGCCTACGACATCATCCTGGACGGGACCGACAACTTCCCTACGCGCTACCTCGTCAACGACGCGTGCGTCCTCCTGGGGAAGCCCAACGTCTACGCGAGCATATTCAGGTTCGACGGGCAGGCCTCCGTCTTCTACGCCAGGGAGGGCCCCTGCTACCGCTGTCTCTATCCCGAGCCCCCGCCGCCGGGGCTGGTCCCCTCCTGCGCGGAGGGCGGCGTGCTCGGGGTGCTCCCGGGGATAATGGGCAGCATCCAGGCCGCGGAGGCCATCGACCTCATCCTTGGCATGGGGAGGCCGCTCATAGGGAGGCTCGTCCTCTTCGATGCGCTCGACATGACCTTCAAGGAGCTGAAGCTGCGCAAGGACCCCAACTGCCCCGTCTGCGGACCCAACCCGACCGTGAAGCAGCTGATAGACTACGAGGCCTTCTGCGGGACGGAGGAGCAGCTCGGCGCGGAGCTCGAGGTCTCTCCGAAGGCGCTGAAGCAGCTCGTCGACGAGGGGAAGGAGGTGGTGGTCCTCGACGTGAGGGAGCCCTTCGAGTACGAGATCGCCCATCTCGCCAACGCGAAGCTGATCCCTCTGGGAGAGCTCGCCGCCCGCGTGAACGAGCTCGACACCGCGAGGCCCATCGTGGTCTACTGCCACACGGGTCAGAGGTCCGCGCAGGCAGTCCGGTTCCTCAACGGGCTGGGCTTCAAGAAGGCCAAGAACCTGAGGGGAGGCATCAGGGCGTGGGGGAGCGAGGTCGACCCCACAATCCAGACGTATTAGCCGCCGGCATCCGATGAAAAACCGTTTTGGTCTGGACTTCTCCGCGAACGCCTGCCGACTCTCCTACGGCCCTGCGCCTCTGCCCATCGACCTGAATCTCAAAGCCGTGACGGCCACGACTCCGAAAAGGAACGCAAACACCGCCGCTGCCAAATAAGGTCCGGCATGCCATTCGAAGCTCTTCTCGGACACGAGATTCGGGTTCCCGCCCTCCATTGCGTAACCCCACTGCGGAAAGGTCGTCACGGAGCCGTATTTTGCACTTAGAAGGGAGGCGAAGAAATGCGTGTAGGCCCAGTTCTCCCTGGAGATTTGCCACCCCGAGTTGCCCCAGTTCCACTCTTGGCTGACACTGATCGTGGCGTTCAGCGTCCCGGCTACCGTGCTGTTTGCCAGCATGTAGAGGTCGTAGGTCGCGTTCGCGCGCGTGGGGCTGAACACGTCCTGTGCGAAGTTGCTGGAACTGGCGTTCATCGACATGGTCTTGCCGACGGTGCTGGCGTAGAGCAACCTGATGTTATCGGTGCCGGCATACAGGCCCTGCAGGCCGCCCAAATTGCCCGACCAGTGGACGACCGAGCTTGAAGTGTAGAACGTTGTCATGCCGTCAACGCTCCTAGCATTGAGTTCCTGCACGAACTGGTTCACCGCGGTGCCCATCGGAACGGTAGGCACGGAGCTCGCGGACGAACTTGGTGGGGCGGTCGAGCTCCGCGCAAGAAAGAGGTAGGCGGCGGCGACAACTATGACCATGATGATCACGACCGGGACCGCCGCCTTGGAAACCCCTGTCCTGCTGCTGATCCTACGCAAGTAGCTACACACCGAGTGGAAAGCAGGCGGTTGTATTTCAAATTGCGCCTCCGCAGCCTCAAAGGAAGAAGCGAGGCCGCCGCCTTCCGTGTTATTCCTATCCGACTAACTGCTTCGGCAAGCTTATGAACGCGGGGGTCCCGGCACACGGGTAGCCGATACCACTTTGCCGAAACCCTCCACGGACAGCATCCACGGACACGATTACTACGACGTCGAGACCGGCGCCTTCCGCGTCCCCCTCTACCTCTCCACCATCTTCGAGCACCCCGACCGGAGGACGGGCGAGTCGAGGAAGAGCGACCGGGGCTTCGAGCAGAAGTACTCGAGGGAGGAGAACCCCACCGTCCGGGGGTTCGAGAAGGTCATCGCCAAGCTCGAGAAGGCGCAGGAGGCCCTCGCCTTCAGCAGCGGGATGGGCGGGATCGCGGCGGTCTACCTCTCGGCCCTGAGCAGCGGAGACACGGTGGTCATCACGAAGGAGTCCTACGGCACCACGCAGGACCTCGCGCTCAACCTCTCGAAGTTCGGTGTCAAGACCATCCTCGCCGGGCCAGACACCGAGGACTTCCTCGAGAAGATAGACAGCCGCGTGGCGCTCGTCCTCCTCGAGACGATAACCAACCCCCTCGTCAGGGTCGTCGACATCCCCGCGATAACGAAGAGGTGCCAGGAGGTCGGGGCGAGGCTCGTCGTGGACAACACCTTCGCCACGCCCTTGCTCTATCGCCCTCTCGACCACGGGGCTTGGCTCTCCGTGCACAGCGTGACCAAGTACATCGGGGGGCACAACGACGTCGTGGGTGGGGCCATAGCCCTCAACGACCACCTCGACCTCGTCGAGCTCTGGGATTTCCGGAGGAGGCTGGGCTCGATAATGGGGCCCTTCGAGGCCTTCCTCGCCCTACGCGGCGTCGCGACCCTCAAGCCGCGCTTCGACCTCCAGAGCAAGAACGCGCTCGCCCTCGCGAGGTTCCTCGAGGACCATCCCAGGGTGGAGGCCGTCTACTACCCGGGCCTCGAGGACAGCCCGTACCACAAGACCGCGAGCAAGCTCTTCCTCGAGAAGGGAGTCTACGGCGGCGTCCTCAGCTTCAAGGTGAAGGGAGGGAAGCCGAAGGCCATCGAGGTCCTGAAGAAGATACGGCTCATCAAGCCGTCTCCCAGCCTCGGTGGGACCGAGTCCCTCCTCAACTATCCGATCACGAGCGCGTCGAAGACCATATCGCCCGCGGTCCGGAGGGAGCTGGGCATAACGGAGAACCTCCTCAGGCTCGCCCTGGGGCTCGAGGACGTGGAAGACCTCGAGGCCGACCTCGAGCAGGCGCTCAGCTAGCCCGCCTCGCCCCGCGCGGAAGGTAGACTGGTAATCCTGCAAGGTTATATGAATCGGCCGTCGAATGACGCGACCGTTGCCAGCCTCAGTCCAAGACGCTGGTCTTGTCCGCCGGGAACTAGCCCTCTCCCTCGCGGCGGCTCTACTGCTCGTCGCGTTTCTCGGGGCCCTGGCGGTCCCAGCCCACGGCGCGGACGACTCGAACGCGGGAAAGCTCAACCAGGTCCCGACCGTCAGCCCCTCTCAGCTGAACTCGGCCCTCGGCACGCTCGCCCAGGGGACCAACGACACGCAGCTCCAGCAGCTCCTCGCGGAGTTCCAGTCGCAGATGAACGGCGGGAACTACTCCGGAGCGGCTTCGACGCTCGTCCAGCTCCGGGGCCTCTCAGCCAGCCAACCGGGCTCCGTCCCACCCTCGCTCAGCGCCCTACTCCAGAGCCTCTCGGTCGGGAGCAACGGGGCCTCCGTCAACGCCAACTCGCTGGCCAGCCTGCTCAGCTCGGCCTCTGCTTCCGGGGCGGGCTCATCCAACGAGTCAGCGCAGAAGCTCGCCGTGGACATGCAGAGCCTCGCCAACCTCATGCAGTACGCGAACTCCACGCTGGCGAGCGAGCTCCTCCAGAACTCTAGCCTGCTGAGCCAGAGCGCCTTCGCCGGGAGCAATGGCATATCGGCGGGAGTCGCGCCGATCTCGATGCCGGGCGTCTCCGGGTTCTCTCATCTCTCGGTCCCGTCGCTCGGCGCGCCTTCGCTCTCCGTCGGAGCCCCTTCGGGCGGACTCCCGGCGGTCCCGCTGACCGCGTTCCTCGTACCGCTCGTCGCGGCGGCGATATTCGCGACGCTCTTCTTCTTCAGGGGAAGGGTGGTCGGCCTAATCGGCTCGCAGAGCCTCCCCGACATGACCCTCCTGCGCGGAGCCAAGGACGAGGGTGAGAAGGAGGTCGCGACCGTACCTGCCGACCCCCGCAAGAGGATTGAGTTCTACTTCGGCAAGGCCGTGAGGTTGATGGGGCGCAAAGGCGTCCCGAAGACGGAGTCGGAGACCCACCGCGAGTTCTCCTCCAAGTGCCAGGGCACGCCTGAGAGGCCACACGTGAGCGCCATCTCCTCTCTCTACGAGAAGGCGAAGTTCTCGGGACAGGAGGTGGGGAATCCTGACGCCGACCTCGCCGCCTCGGAGTTCTTCGCAATGGGCAAGGAAGAGGGATGAAGCTCCGCCAGTTCGTCGAGATAATGGGGGTGGTGGCCCTAGTGGCCGTCATCTACTCGCCCTCCAGCATAGGGTTCTCAGCCTCCCCCGGGGGCGACGGGGGGACCGCCCCGACAGACACCTCTTCCTCCGGTACCTCGATGTTCCTCTCGTACCTCCACCAGTCAGGTTACCATGTCACAGTGGCAAACACCACACAGGAGGCAGCCGCCCGCCTGGGCGGACTCCAGAAGCTGGTCTACGTCCTCATCGGAGCCGACACTGCCTTGACGAGCTCGGAGGTCAGAAACTTCCGGTCTGGATACGACGCCGGGATATTCTCAGCGCTGATCGCCGAAGGGAACTCCACCAACAAGGAGCTGCTCGCGACCCTCGGAGCCAACGCCTCGGGGCGTGCGATAGTCGACCAGTCATCCCTCTTCCAGGACCAGCAGGTGTTCACCGTCGACCTCTCCCTCCTTGCCCCGGGAGCCTTCAGCCTGACGAACGCCACGGGGGTGATCGACGTCGCCTCCCCGCTACTGCTCGATAGCTCGTCGCCTCTCAGCCCCGCGGCCACGACCTCGCCACAAGCGTACGACCTGCTAAACTCGACCCTCGGCCCGAGGACCGTCGTCGCGGCGGGGACAGGCCCGTCGGGGGCCCGGGCGGTCGTCCTCACCGACTCCGCCCCATTCACGAACTTCCTGTTCAACTACACGCAGGGGACCGTCGACGAGAGGGCCTTCGTCGCGGCCATGCTGAGCTACGTCGACCCGGGCAAGGCGACCCCGATCCTTCTCGACGCCTCGCAGTACACCTCAGCACAACCCCCGAAGTTCCAGGCGGGCATCCCCGTCGGACCGCTCGTGGCCTACTTCATCGAGCAGAACCTCGCGGGGCTCAACAGCTACTACGCCAGCTACCCCTCACAGGTGAGCGGGTTCCTCGGCGGATATGGGATCCACGTCTCCCCCGGCCTCGCGAGCGCGCTTGTCGCCCTGATCCTCCTCCTCTCGGTCTACGGGGCTTTGACGAGGTGGTTCGCCCCCGAAAAGAAGGGAAAGGACGACCAGCCCCAACCCAGCGTCGAGAGGACCATCGTCGCCGAGTCCAGGGCGAGGATTGACTTCCTCCAGACCTCGCGCTCCAAGGGCGGCTACGTCGCGACCCTGGCCCAGCTCTACGAGGTGCTCGACTCGATCGTGGCAGGCGAGTTCGGGGTGGGGGTCTCCTCCGTCGAGGAGCGAGTCCTCGCCGAGAAGATAGGGGCGGACGAGGCGAGGCGGGCTAAGAAGCTCTTCCTCGAACTCTCGAAGTTCCACGACTACGCCTCCGGGGAGAGGAGGTTCCTCTTCCCGCCCGTGCTGCGGTGGCGGGCCCTAACTGCGCGGACGACGCAGGACGCCGAGGCCTTCCTGAACCGGCTGGGCATCACGATAGCCGGGGAGGACGAGCCGTCGGGCCAGAGGATGGAGCACCTCATGAGGGAGAGAGTGAGAGCTTAACTGCCGACCAGCCCCGATGGGGGCTTGTGAGATAGATGGCGATGAGCCAGGCTGCGCAGGTGAAGGACCTCTCGGACAGGATCCTCGCGGAGGTGTCCAAGGTGATCGTCGGCAAGACGGAGGAGCTCAAGCTCATCGAGGCCTGCCTCTTCGCTGGCGGCCACGTCCTCCTCGAGGGCGTCCCGGGCGTCGCCAAGACGAGCATGGCCAAGGCGCTCGCGAGCTCGCTCGGCCTCCAGTTCGACCGAATACAATTCACCCCGGACCTCCTCCCCTCCGACATCATCGGGACCTACGTCTTCGACCAGAAGGTCTCTGACTTCAAGATCAGGAAGGGGCCCGTCTTCGGGAACATCATCCTAGCCGACGAGATAAACCGCGCTTCCCCCAAGACGCAGTCCGCACTCTTGGAGGCGATGCAGGAGAGGCAGGTCACCATCGAGGGGACGACGATGCCGCTGCCGGCGCCCTTCATAGTCCTCGCCACCCAGAACCCGATCGAGTTCGAGGGCACCTATCCCCTCCCCGAGGCGCAGATCGACAGGTTCCTGATGAGGGTGGAGATCGGCTACCCGACTAGGGCCGAGACCATGCTCATGCTGAAGAACCTGAGGGGCATAATGGAGACGAAGGTCAGGCCGGTCGCGGATGAGAAGTCGCTCCAGAGCCTCATCCCCTCCGCGGTCTGGAACGTCAACGTCGACGACTCGATACGCGGGTACATCGCGGACATCGTAGAGGCGAGCAGGTCCCACCCGGCCGTCCGGCTCGGCGGGTCCCCTAGGGCCGCGACCTCCCTCCAGACGGGCTCGGCGGCCATCGCCGCGATAGAGGGGCGGACATATGTGATCCCCGACGACGTGAAGAGGGTCGCCCCCCACGTCCTCGCGCACAGGATCGTCCTGAGGCAGGAGGCTATCCTGGACGGCGTCTCGCAGTCGACGATAGTGAACCAGGTGATCCAGTCGACGAAGGTCCCTTAGCCGATGGCGAACTTCAGAAGGACCCCAAGGGGAAACACCCTCCTTCTCCTCTCCGCGGTCCTGGTCTCCCTGGGCATAGTCGGAGCTCTGGAGTCGCAGGCCTTCCTACTCTACGCGGGCGTGGCGCTCTTCCTCTTCTACTACGCCTCCAAGCTCCTCCTCCAGCTCAAGGTCAAGGCCCTCGACAGGCTCGAGATAACGCGGAGGTTCTCTCCCAGGATAGGCGAGGGCTCTCTCCTCGAGGTGGATGTGGAGCTCGTGAACAGGACCTTCGTTAGGCTCCCCCTTGAACTCCAGGACTCCTACCCGCCGTTCTTCAGGATAAAGTCGGGCGCCAACGCCGCGGTGATCAACGTCCCCGCCAAGGGCTTCTCCGAGCTGACGTACAAGATCAAGCCGACCTCCATAGGGTCGAACGCCTTCGGCCCCCTCAGGCTGGTGACCCGGGACCTCGCCGGGCTCTTCTTCTACGAGAGGAGCGTCACGGAGACCTCACCGAGCGCCGTCGAGGTCACCCCGGCTGGGAAGGCGCTCGCAAAGGGGGTGCTCTCCGCGGTCGCGATTTCTACCTACGGCGGGAGCCTGACCTCGAGGATGAAGGGAGAGGGTCTCGAGTTCGCCGACATAAGGCGATACGAGCCCGGCGACCCATACAAGAGGATAGAGTGGCACTCGACGGCGAAGACCAATCACCTCATGGTGAGGGAACTGAACGCGGAGACCCAGCTCAACGTGATGGTGCTCCTGGACTCGACCGAGAGCATGGCCTACGGCGAGGCCGGGCGGACCAAGCTCGACTACGCGGCGAGGGCGGTGGCCTCCCTCGTCGGCTACCTCTCAAAACGCGGAGACTTCGTCGGCCTCACCGTCATGCAGGGAGACAAGCCAGCCGCGGTCCTCCCGCTCGCGAGGGGGGAGCTGCAGGCCCACAGGCTCCTCCGCGCGCTGGGCGGCCTCGCGCCCAAGGAGGCACCCACCGATTCGCTGAGGAGCGCGGTGAGCAGATGCCTCGCCGTCGGCGGCGTGAAGGGGAAGACCCTCTTCTTCGTCATCACGGACCTCGACTTGGAGCGTGACCTCCAGCCGCTGAAGCAGCTCCTCGAGATCAACCACGAGGTCATCGTGGTCTCGCCCTACACCCCTCTCTTCGAGGCCCACGGCCTTGAAGGTCTCGACCGCACGATCTACTCCATACGGACCTCCCACGAGCTGAAGACGCGCAAGAAGCTCCTGAACCAGGCGCTGGCGCTGGGGATACCGGTGATCGACGTGGGCCCGGACGACCTCTTCCCCAAACTGGTATTGCAGGTCGAGGAGCTGAGGAGGAAGGGAGGCTCTTAGCCATGTCCGACCCGGAAGAGCCGCGACCGCCTTCCCTCGTCTCTAAGTACGCCACGAAACAGGCCCTGATCTACTACTCGCTCGTCCTCCCGGCGCTCGTCGCGGAGGCGGTCTTCTCGATCGCTATAGTCTCGACGCCCGGTGACCTCCTCACCCAGGCCGCTCCGGGCGGGAGCGCGATCGCCGCCGTGGTGCAGCTCCTGCCGTGGGCCCTCCTAGCCTTCTCGGCGTACGCAATCTTCTCCTTCCGCCCGTCGCTCCTGATCACCCTCCTCATCACCTCGTTCTTCGTGGCCGCGAGCGTCGCGAACGGGATAGTCTTCCTGGGGGCGCAGCTCAACCTCGGCGACACGGTGATCCTGGTCGTGGCGGCGACCTTCCTCGCCCTCGCGGGTTTCAACTACTCCCGCGGCATCAAGCTCCTCGCCGGGAGGCGCCCCAACGTCAAGTCCTCCGGTCCTCTCGGCTACAACGCCCTCGGGGTCGCGCTCGAGTCCGCCCTCCCCCTCTTGGCGGCCCTTGCCCTGGTCGTCCTGGTCGAGACGGTCGTCGGCGACCTCGGGGTCCAGGCGGCCCACCTCCCCCCACCGCTCTCGGCGCTCGCCTCGCTATACCTCCAGTCGCGCATCGGCCTGGTCTTCACGACGCTCTTCGTCGCCGGAGCCGCGATCTGGGTCATGCGCCAGTTCCTCGAGCCGGTGATACTCCACTTCACACTGAACGCCGCCGACGCGAAGAAGGAGCTGCTCTCAGAGATAGAGCCGACGACCAAGAGCGTCCGGAAGGTCGCGCGCTATCGGCCCTCGGGCGGGCTGGCCTGGGGCTTCCTAACGGCCGCCTACTGCCTGGGGCTCCTCGCCGCCCTGGCTGTCTTCCTGCCGCGGGGGCAGTTCTCTCGCGACCTCCTCGCCGCCCTGGACCTTCACGCTCCCTCCCCCACGCCGGTGGAGACGCTCTTCCAGGACTCCATCCAGAACGCGCTGGTGAAGGTCAACATCCTATACGCCCATTCGCAGGATTACATCCGGGAGATAACCCAGCTCCTGTGGGGTTGATTTGGCCTCGCCCAGCATTTATAGCCTGAACTGCCCCAACGGCACATCGGAGCACGATGGTTGATGGCGACGAGCGGCACCAGCGGTGGCGGACCCAGGAGGTTCGCCGCGGCCTCGCTCTGGGTCGGCATAGTCCTGATAGCGATATCCATCTACTTCTTCCTGGCCTCGGTCACGCTGATCTCCCCTCCCACCCAGGCCGTCGTCGCGGCCCTCCTCTCGGCGATAATCGGGTTCGTGATGCTCTCCGCGGGCACCACGCTAGTCCGGACCTACGTCGTGGCGAGGGTGGTAGAGCAGAACCCAAAGTGACCAGCCGCCTCGAAACGGATTTAGCGGCGACCACGCAGCCCCGGCTCGGAAAGCCACAGTGAGCAAGCCGAAGACGGACGCCGCCCGCGACCCCCTCCTCGAGCGCCTCCCGATAATAGTCATCAACTTCAAGACCTACGAGGAGGCGACCGGGGACCGGGCACTCAGACTCGCGAGGATATGTCGGAGCGTCGCCATGAGGTACGGAAAGCGGATAATCATCTCCCCGCAGTTCACCGACATCTACAGGATATCGAGGGAGTCCTCCGCATACACGCCCGTCTTCGCCCAGCACATCGACGACAGCATAGGCAAGTTCACCGGCTCCGTCTCCCCCCTCGCCGTGAAGGAGGCAGGGGCGGTCGGCACGCTCCTAAACCACTCCGAGCGGAGGCTCCCGATCGAGGAGGTGGGGAAGCGGATAAGGGCCGCGAAGGCCCACGGCCTGATGAGCCTCTGCTTCGCCGACAGCATCGAGGAAAGCCTGAAGATCGCGTCGTTCTCCCCCGAGATGATAGCCTACGAGCCGCCCGAGTTGGTCGGCACCGGCATCTCGGTCTCCACGGCGAAGCCCTCCCAGATCACCGACTTTGTCAGCAAGGTCACCCCGAAGGTGAGGCGCCTCGTCGGCGCCGGGATTAGCAGCGCGGGCGACGTGAGGAAGGCCCTCGAGCTCGGGGCGGACGGTTGGGGTGTCTCCTCTGCCTTCACCAAGGCGAAGGACCCTGAGAAGATCCTGACCGAGCTGGTCGAGGCCTCGTAGGCGAGCCGACCTAGCCGAGCGCGAACGACTCGACAACGTTGGTCGCGGCCACGAAGAGCCGCCCCTCGCCGGCCGCCGGCCCCGTGAAGTGCTCGACGCTGCCCAGCGAGAACGTGTAATCCTGGTGACCGTCGCTCACGCTGAGGCCGAAGAGCGTCCCCGAGTTCGAATCCACCGTCCAGACGACCCCATCAGTGACTATCGGAGGGCCAGCGTTTAGGTTGCCGATGGCCATCCTCGTCGAGAAAGTCCCGTTCGCGACCTGGAGCTCAAACAGGCCGTTGATGCAGGGGACGAAGATGTAGGGACTCGAGAACGCTGTCCCTCCGAAGCTCTCGTCGCAGACGGGGGTCGAGAAGATCTGCCCTCCTATCCCGCCGAGCTGGCTCGCGTTCAGGAGGTAGCCGATGCCCTCCTTCCCTATCTGGAATAGCAGGTTGGGACCGACAATCGCGGGAGCCAGCGAGCCGAGGTCCCCGTCGGTCTGGCTCA
>Ga0307372_10008967_pt1 | contig 13920 bp, 8 predicted proteins | sample OX1MG_FD_202533 | JGI IMG/M metagenome (GOLD analysis project Ga0307372, IMG submission 202533) | Soil microbial communities from Risofladan, Vaasa, Finland - OX-1 | ecosystem: Environmental > Terrestrial > Soil > Coastal area > Acid sulfate soil | place: Finland: Risofladan, Vaasa | collected...
ACCAGGTACTCCTCGTCCGGAACCTCTTGGCGCATCGAACGGTAGAGGCCCTTGTGCTCGAAGAAGCAGACCGGATCCGGGTCCCGGAGCGCGGCCAGCAGCAGCCCCTTGGCGTCGTAGGGATTGGAGGGCAGGACCACCTTCAGCCCAGGCACGTGGGCGAAGAGCGCCTCCAGCATCTGGGAGTGGTAGAGAGCTCCGTGCACATGGACTCCCCCTCCGCAGGGAGCCCGCACCACCATCGGGCAGCTCCAGTCATTGTTGGACCGATAGCGGATCTTGGCCGCCTCGCTGATCAGCTGATCCATGGCCGGCGGGATGAAGTCCAGGAACTGAATCTCTGCGACCGGGCGCAGCCCCGCCAGGGCGCAGCCAATCGCCACTCCGACGATCGACGCCTCGGCCAGCGGGCTGTCGATGACCCGCTCCTCGCCGAACTCCTGGAAGAGCCCCGCGGTGGCCCCGAACACTCCTCCCTTGACCCCCACGTCCTCGCCCAGCACGATCACCCGGTCATCCCGGCGCATCTCGTCTCGAAGTGCGTCGCGGACGGCCTCCAGGTAGGTAATTTCCGGCACCTAGAGCCCCTCACCGTAGACGTACTGGAGCGCAGTGCTGGGATCCGGCGCCGGAGCCTGGTCCGCCTCCTCCTGAGCCTCGTCGATCAGCTTCTGGCACTCCTGGCGGATCTGGTCGGCCTCACCGTCGGTTAAAATTGAGCTCGACTCGAGATCCGCCCGGAAACGCTCCAGCGGGTCATGGCGGCGCATCTCCTCCAGATCCTCGGCGCTGCGGTAGCGGCGCTGGTCGTCGTCGCTGCTGTGGGACTGGAGCCGGACGCAGGCCGCCTCGAGCAGCGTCGGGCCACCCCCGCGTCGGGCCCGGTCCACCGCCTCACTGGCAGCTCGGTACACCGCCAGAACGTCGCCACCGTCGACCGACTGGCCGGGCATGCCGTAGCCAGCCGCCCGCTCGGAGACGTGTTCGACAGCCATCTGGAGCGACTGGGGAACGCTGATCGCGAAAGAGTTGTTCTCGACCAGGAAGATCACCGGCAACTGGTGGATGGCGGCCCAGTTGAGACCCTCGTGCCAGTCCCCCTCGCTGGTCCCCCCCTCTCCCACCGAGGCCACCACCACCCGGTCCTCCTTGCGGTATTTGAAGGCCTGGGCCACCCCCACGGCGTGGAGGATCTGGGTCGCCACCGGGCTGCCCCCAGTGACGATGTTGTGCTTCCGCGAGGAGTAGTGAGCGGGCATCTGCCGGGCGCCACTATTGGGGTCCCCAGCCTTCGCCAGCGCGGCTAGCAACTGGTCGCGCGGCTCCATGCCCATCACCAGCACCAAGGAGATGTCGCGGTAGTACGGAATGACCCAGTCATAGTCGCGCCGCAGAGCGTATCCAACCCCCACCTGGGCCGCCTCGTGGCCCTGCCCCGAGATCGCGAAAGGAGCCCTGCCCTGTCGGTTGAGGACCAGCATCCGCTGGTCAAGGAGACGGCTCAGGAGCATGTCCCGGTACATCGCCCGCAGCCGATCGCGCGTGAGACCGGCCACTCCCACCGGCGCCGACTCGGTCAGTGCCATCGCCTGCCTGCCTCCATCAAGTTGCGAGGACTCCGGCCATCCTAGCGCCGCCAGCAATGGAGTCTGTTGGCCAAAGTCGTGCAGGCCTGGGTCAGGTCGCCAGGGAGCGCCGCACCCCGACGAAGCTGCCCACCGAACCCAGTGCTCCGCCAGCGACGATGAGGGCGAGTACGGTCAAGGCGGCGAAGCGCACGCCGACCCCGAGGGCCAGGCTGTGCCCGCCCCCGAATCCCAACCCCAATCCGAGCAGGATCACCGAGGCCACCAGGGCCGAGACCACCCCGACGATGACCCCCTCCAGCACGAAAGGCCAGCGCACAAACCAGTCGGTGGCGCCGACCAGCTTCATAATCTCGATCTCGCGGCGACGCACGTAGGCGGCCGTCCTCACCGAGATGGTGATGATGACCAGCGCCACCGCCCCCACCACCGCCACCACCAGCCCGCCACCCAGCTGGGCCACGAAGATATAGCGCTCGAGGCGGGGGATGACGTCGGCGTTGTAGTCAGTGGGATGGGGACCGCTGTCCAGGAGCGCCGAGGTTCGCACCTCCCGGTTCAGCGCCGATACCGCCTTGATGTTGCGGAGATGGAAGTTGAGCGAAGCCGGCAGCGGGTTGCCAGCTCCCGACCTCTCCAGCAGGTTGATCGCCTGGGTGAGGCCAAGCGTGCTACCCGCCTGCTGAGCTGCCTGATCCTTATTCTCGAAGGTGGCCTGGGCGACCGTGGCAGGGTTGTCCAGGTTCTGCTCCAGGTTCACCTCGCTGGCAAAGGCCACATGGTCGGCCATGAACACCTTGAGCACCGACGCCTGCGACTCCTCAGTGTGAAGCACTCCGTCGAGGGCGTGCACCACCACCACCGCCACCCCCGCGCCCAGGAGCGTGAGGGTGATGGTCAGCAGGCTGGCCAACGCGATGCCCCGGTTGCGCAGGATGTTCTGGACCGCCACGCGCGCGACAAACTTGAGGGCGGGAATCGGATTCATAGGATGGCGTCCCCGTCTCGGAGATAGGTACCCTCAGCCTCATCCCGGACAATTCGTCCGTCCTCGATCGCCAGCACCCGGCGCCGGCAGAGGTCGACCACCTCGCGGTTGTGGGTAGCCATCACCACGGTGGCTCCCCGGTGATTGATCTGCTGGAGCAGCTGGACGATGCCCCACCCGGCGTCTGGATCCAAGTTCCCGGTGGGCTCGTCCGCGAGGAAAATCCGGGGCCGGTGCACCAGCGCTCTGGCGATGGCGACCCGTTGCTGCTCTCCACCGGAGAGTTCGGTGGGATAGGCGCTTAGCCGGTCCTCCAAGCCCACAATGTAGAGTGCCTCGCCCACCTTCTCTTTGAGATGGGGCCGCCCGGGATCGGTCACCTGAATGGCGAAGGCCACGTTCTGCTCCACAGTAAGGCTGGGGAGCAACTTGAAGTCCTGGAAGACGATACCCATCTTGCGGCGCAGCCGGGGCAGGTGACGGTGCTTGAGTCGGGCCAGGTCCTGGCCCTCCACCAGAACGTGTCCCTGGGTGGCCCGCTCCTCCCGGATCAGCAGGCGAATCACGGTCGACTTCCCGGCCCCGCTGGCGCCGACGACAAACACGAAGTCACGGGGTCGCACCGTGAAGGAGGCGTCCTGGATCGCCGCCTGACCGTTGGCGTAGATCTTGCTGACCTTCTCGAAGACGATGATCGGCGGTTCGCTGCGAGCGAGATCTGTGCTCCGAGCACCGGTCATGGCGACCGGTGCTGGCGGGCTGGTGGAAATCGACATCAGGGGAGGCTTTGTCCTCGTGCCAGGCTGACTGGCAGCCGACGGGCGGACCCCCAAGAGGGAGAGTGGTGAAGCCCTTGGCCGTTCTCGATTTTCGCTCGAGTATACCTTTCGCGGCTGGAAGCGGCAGCGGTCACCTCGATGGGCCCATGGAAAAACTTCGCGGGCGGGGGCGCACCAGCCCCAGTGCGAGCGCGGGTGCGACCGCTGGCGCTCAAAAGAAAAGCGACCGGTGTCAGACCGGCGCGGGCTGCGGCGTCCCTCGTTCCTGCTCTCGCTGGGTGGCCTCTTGCCGCAGGTACGCCTCGATGAAGGGATCGATTTCTCCATCCAGGACAGCTTCTACATTGCCCACTTCGGTGGCGGTGCGGTTGTCCTTGACAAGGGTGTACGGCTGGAGCACATAGGAGCGGATCTGGTTGCCCCATTCGGGCGAGATCAAGTCACCCTTGAGGTCAGCCAGGTGATCCAGCCGCTGGGCCCGCTGATAGTCGAGCAGCCGGGAGCGCAGAACCCTCCACGCAGTTTCCCGGTTCTGTTGCTGCGAGCGCTCGTTCTGACAGGTCACCACGATCCCGGTGGGGATGTGGGTGAGACGGACCGCCGACGAGGTCTTGTTGACGTGCTGCCCGCCGGCGCCAGAGCTGCGGTACACGTCGACCCGGATGTCCTTCTCGTCTACCTCGACCTCAACTTCGTCAGGAATCTCTGGATATACCTCGACCAGGGCGAAGGCGGTGTGGCGCCGATGGGCGGCGTCAAAAGGACTGATCCGCACCAGCCGGTGCACTCCCTTCTCCGCGCGCAGCTGACCGTACGCATGAGGGCCGGCGAACTTCACCGTGGCGCTCTTGAGGCCAGCCTCTTCACCCTCGGATTGATCCAGCAGATGGGTCTCCATCCGGTGAGCCTCTCCCCATTTGAGATACATTCGGAGCAGCATCTCGCTCCAGTCTTGGGCGTCCGTGCCGCCCGCTCCAGCGTGAACCGAGAGCAGGGCCGGGTAGTTGGAATAGGGGTCCTGATAAAGGAGTTCCAACTCACGCCGGTCGAGCTCCTGCTCGATCTCCGCGAGCTCGGCCGCGACCTCATCCATGCCCGACGCGTCCTCATCGAGCAACCGCGCCAGTTCGGTGGCGTCGTGTGTGCGATGGGCCAACGCGGAGAGATCCTGGAGCTCTCCCCGCAAGCGGCTCAATTCCTGCGAGGCCTGCTGCGCCCGGACCGGGTCGTCCCACGCCCCGGGCTGCCCCAGCTCCCCTTCTAGGCGATCGGCCCGGGCCTGCTTCCCCGCGAAGTCAAAGGTGCTCCATCAACTGGCAGGCTCGTCGGTACTCATCCGCGGCGCGTTCGGCCAGCTCGCTCATGACCGAGCAGTCTACAGCTCCTCCGCCAGAGCTCGGTCCTGGGCATTGCCTGACCGCCCATCAGCCATCCGATCGCTACTCAGCTGTAACAAGCGAGTGATATTGCGTCCGCCATAATCGGGAAATGTCCGGGCAGGAGGGGGACTTTGACGAACCGTCGATTCTTTCCCGCACCGTGAGGCTGACTCGTCGGCATCCAGTACTCGTCGGAGTACTGTGCTTTTTGATCATCGCGCTGCTACGGTACTCGGCTATCTGGCAGGGCGGGAATGTCATTGTGGGCGGTCCCCCCGACAACGAACAACATGCCTGGGAGCTTGCGTGGTGGGCCTTTGCGTTGACCCACGGTCTCAATCCGTTCACTACCAATTATCTCAGCTTGCCACATCATCCCATCAGCCTGATGTGGAACAATTCCACGCCACTACTGGCGATTCTGGTGCTGCCGATCAGCCTCCTGGCCGGAGGAGTAGCCGCGTTCAACCTGCTCATGGTGGCGACCTTGTGGGCATCGACCTCGGTTTGCTTCCTGTGCCTCCGTCGCTTCACTGCCCACCCACTGGCGGCGTGGCTGGCGGGTTTGGTATTTGGTTTCTCGCCCTTCGTATCCCAGGGTGCTGACTCCGGACGTCTGCCCTGGCTATCACTCTTCTTCCTTCCCGTTCTGTTTCTACTTTACCTCCAGGTCTTGGTCGAACGCCGGGGTGTGCGCTGGCGACTTGGACTACTAATCGGCATCGTACTCGCTGGACAGTTCTTGGTCTCGGAGGAGCTAGCGGCGGACGTGCTGCTCATGGCGGTGCTCATGACTCTGATTCTGGCAGCAAGCTACCGCAACCAGATAGCGGCGGCTGCCCGGTTCGCAGCGCTCCCACTGACGGTAGCCGCAGGTACCTTTCTCGCCGTTGGCAGTTACCCGCTCTACGTACAATTCTTCGGGCCCGGTCGCACCCATGGCGCTGTGATCCCTCTGGCGAAAGTAGTGTCCGACCTGGCGGGCTTCGTGTTGCCGACCCACTACCAGTTGCTCAACCTGGGCAACGCATTCCCAGCGTTTCTCTCTTTCCAGACCTCCGTTGGAGATTCCGCATCCTACCTGGGCCTTCCGCTGATCGGTCTCTTGGCCTTCATGGCGATCAGACAGGGGCGCGACCCTCTCACTCGTTGGTCGCTTGTATTGGTGGTGGTAGCGATGGTCCTGAGCCTGGGGCCCCACCTAACGTTCTTGGGCCATCCCACCGGTGTGCCTCTGCCCTGGGCTCTGCTCCGACACGTCCCTTTGTTGGGCCTGGCCGCTCCGCGCCGGCTGATGGTCTTCGCCTACTTGGGCGTGGCCGTGGTTCTCGTCCGCCTCTCCCAGGTGGAGTGGCCCGCATTCCCCAATTGGATCAAACTGAGCGCGGTCGCGGCCTGTTTGCTGACTCTGGCCCCGACCAGCTCTTGGTTTGGCACGGTGAGCGCCCCGCTCTTCTTCTCCGGCCGGGGAGTCACCGCTGTGCACCCCGGTTCACTAGTGCTCGTGGCGCCGGCGGGAGCTAACCAGAACCTCGGCACGGTGCCCCTGGCCGAAGACATGATCTGGCAGGCGGACGCTGGCTTTCGGTTTCGAATGATATGGGGAGATCTGATCCAACCGTCCAGGAAGGGCGACGCCGAACTCGTCGCCCAATCTCCCCTGAGCAATGAACTCTACTCGTTACAACAGGGTGCTGAGTTCCGGCCCACTTCGACCCTGATGTCGCGCATGCTGCGAGACCTGAGGATTTCGGGAGCCAGCTATGTGCTGGTCGGCCCCAGTCCAAGGAGACAAACTCTCCTGCGATTCTTCCGGAAGCTGATTGGCCGGAATCCGGCCAAGGTGGACGGGGTCGCACTCTGGGCGCTCCACCGCTGACGGTCAGGGCGTAGAGTCTCGATCTGGTCCGTTACCCGCCGAGCGTTTTTCCCAGTGCCCTCCCGTCCACCGCAGACGCACCTCGCGCTTTCAGCGCGGTGATGCCGCTGGTTCGCCTGCGTCTGATACCGATCATCACAGGCCGTGGCAGCGCTTGTACTTGCGGCCCGAGCCACACGGACAGAGCGCGTTGCGACTCACCTGCGGGACCACCCCCGGGTTATTGGCTGGCCGACTGGCGACCGGCGCGGGCACCGGGGGACGGCCCGTCGAAGGAGGCCTCGCTGACGAGGGATCCATTTCCGCGGCGATGGCGGCGGTCGGTTCCGCCTCGGGATGAACGGCAATCCCCTCCAGCGGCGTGACCTCCGCCGGTGTCACCTGGATCTCCGCGTGGAAGAGGTAGCGGACAATCTCCTGCTTGAGCGACTCCTGGAACGACTGGAAGGCGGAAAAGGCCTCGGCCTTGAATTCGACCAGGGGATCACGCTGGCCCATCGACTGCCACCGGATGTCGTCCTTGAGGTGCTCCAGAGTGGTCAGGTAGTCGGCCCACCGCTGATCGATCAACTGCAGCATCAGCTGGGTTTCGGCGATCCGCACCACGTCCTCGGTGTAGAGCGCCTCCTTCTCGGTATAGAGCCGCGCCGCCTCCTTGATCAGCGTGTCGGTGACCTCTTCGGGGCTGGCCCCCAGCTGCTCCAACTCCACTTCCTCAGCGGGCGGGAAGGGAAACACATAGCGAAGGCGATTCCACAGGCCATCCAGGTCCCACTGGGCCGGGTGACGACCCGGACAGTAGAGTGCGATCAGATCGCGGATCACCTCTTCAGTCCACTCGTTGAGGTTGTCGCGGGTGTCGACGCCCTCCAGAATCCGGTCCCGCTCCGCGTAGATGATCTCGCGCTGCATGTTCACCACGTCGTCGAATTCGACCACGTAGCGGCGGCTGTCGAAGTTGGCACCCTCCACCCGCGACTGCGCCGACTCGATCTGGCGACTAACCATGCGCGATTCGATGGGAACGTCCTCGTCCATTCCGAAGGTGGACATCACTCCCCGCATCCGCTCCCCGCCGAACACGCGCATCAGGTCATCTTCAAATGAGAGAAAGAACCGGCTCTCGCCGGGATCGCCTTGGCGGCCGGCGCGACCGCGCAGCTGATTGTCAATGCGGCGGGACTCATGTCTCTCGGTTCCCATGATGTAGAGCCCACCCAGGTCGGGGACCCCCTCCCCCAGCACGATGTCGGTACCGCGCCCGGCCATGTTGGTGGCGATGGTGACCGCCCCTCGCTGGCCGGCGGCGGCCACCACATCGGCCTCCCGCTCGTGCTGCTTGGCATTGAGAACCTCGTGCCCGACACCGCGCTTCTCCAGAAGCCGGGAAAGACGCTCGCTCTTCTCGATGCTCACGGTGCCGACCAGGACCGGCTGGCCCTTGCGGCTGCGCTCCTCGACCTCGTCGGCGATCGCGTTGAACTTGACCTCTTCCGAACGGAAGATGAGGTCGGGTTCATCCAGTCGCACCATCGGCCGGTTGGTGGGAATCGGCACCACCTCCAGCTTGTAGATCTTGTGGAACTCCTCCGCCTCGGTGATGGCGGTTCCCGTCATCCCCGCCAGCACCTCGAAGGTGCGAAAGTAGTTCTGGAAAGTCACCGTGGCCAGCGTCCGCTGCTCCTGCTGCACCTTGACGCCCTCTTTGGCTTCGATCGCCTGGTGCAGGCCATCCGACCACCGCCGCCCGGGCATGCTGCGACCAGTGAACTCGTCAACGATGACAACCTCGCCGTCACGCACGATGTACTCACGATCCTTCAGGTATAGCGCGTGCGCCCGCAACGCCTGGTTGATGTGGTGGGCCTCGTCCACGTGCTCGATGTCATAGACGTTGGCGATGCCGCTCATCCGCTCGATCTTTTCGACACCCTCGTCGGTTAGACTGCCAGACTTGGTCTTCTCATCGATGGTGAAATCGACCTCGGCAGTGAGCCGGGGGATGAGCCGCGCATATTGATAGTATTTTTCCGGTGATTCCTCACCCAGTCCGCTGATGATGAGGGGGGTGCGCGCCTCGTCGATCAGGATCGAGTCGACCTCGTCGATGATCGCGTAGTAGCGGTCGCGCTGCACCTTTTGGTCGAGGGAGCGGGCCAGGTTGTCCCGCAGGTAGTCGAAACCCATCTCGTTGTTAGTGGCGTAGACCACGTCGGCTTGATAGGCCTCTCCGCGCGTCACCGGCCGCAGGTGACGGAGCCGGAAATCGGTGTGCTGCTCGTCAGTGTATTCGGGGTCATAGACCAGCGATTGGTCGGGGATGATCACCCCGACCTGCATGCCCAGCGCGTGGAACAGCGGCGCGTTCCAGCCGGCATCACGGCGGACCAGGAAGTCGTTGACGGTGACGAGGAAGCAACCCCGGCCGGTCAGGGCGTTGAGGTAAAGAGGCAGCGCCGCCACCAGGGTCTTGCCCTCGCCGGTCTTCATCTCCGCGATCTTGCCCTGGTGCAGGACGATGCCCCCCAAGCACTGCACGTCGAAGGGCCGCATCCCGAGCTGGCGCTGGGCCGCCTCGCGGGCCACCGCGAAGGCCTCGACCAACAGCTCGTCGAGGGTCTCGCCGTGATCCAGGCGGCCTTTGAATTCGTCGGTCTTGGCCCGCAACTCGTCGTCGGAGAGCTGCCTCAATTCCTCACCGATCTCCCCGATCTCGGCGACCTCGCCGGTGTGACGTCGCACCTCCCGACGGGTGGGGTCGTAGATCCGGCTGAAGACACTCATGGCGCCAAAGGATTATGCCCCGGTCGGCGACTGGGCAACCATGACGGCCGCTGGCTCCTCGAAGTAGGCAGGGCCGGTGCCCGCTCCCCCGACCTCCATCCAGCAGGTTCGGGCGCCCTCCACCACCAGGATCAGGACCGCCACGGGGGTGAGCCCGACCTCGAGCAGGTGAAAACTCCAGACCGGCGGCAGCGTCGCCAGCGCCAGCACACAGAGGCCGGCCCCGAATCCGGTCAGGCGGATGTCGGTACGCCGCCGCCAGACTCCGAGCGCGAGGCCGGCCAGCACCAAGAAGCCCACCTGCCAGGGGACCGCCTCCGCGGGCCAGATGAGCAGGACCAGGACCAACGTCGCCGCGGAGAGCCCGAGCCCGAGCCCGTGAACCCGGCGCGCGTCGCGGCCGACGGTGAGCATGAAGAGAGGCAGCAGCAGCAAGTCGTCGTTGGGGTGGGCATAGGGAGTTGCCAGCAGCCAGATCCCGACCGGGAGGGCCACCGCCCAGGTGACCCTGCCCACGGGACTCACCCGCCGCCAATCCGGGGAGACCATCATCCAGACAGCGAAGACCACCATCGAGGCGAGGGCCGTCGCCACGACCACGATAGTGACCGGAGCCGAGAATCCGGTCCCGAGCCCCCAGGCGTGGGGCGCGGCGCCCAGAAGTCCAGGCAGGCCGGCGAGGTCCGGCTGCTGGCTGCCGACCGCGCTCCCGAAGACCCGCAGCTGGTGCACCCAGGAGACCAGGAGCGGCCAGCTGACCGTCAGGAACCCGGCCGCCACCAGGAGAAACCCCGTGGCGAAGTGAAGGGCCCGCTTTCGATCCGGCCACAGCGCCAGGAACATGAAGACGGGAACCGGCCAAAGCAAAGTGGGTTTGAGCAGAGTCAGGCCTAGGACCAAACCGGCGGCGAAGCTGCGCTCGTGCCAGGCTAGGAGCATCGAACCCGCCAGGGCCGCGAAGAGAATTGCGTCAAATTGACCAGCCAGCAATCCCAGCAGTCCGATCCAGGAGACGACTACTGACCCGGCCAGGATGGTGGTGTGGCGCCAGCCTAAATCCCTGGCCAAGAGGGTGATCGTGAGCACGAGGAGGCAAACCCCGACCGCGGTTAGAATCGCGTAGCTGAGCCAGAAGGGCAGATGAGTGAGCGGCACCAGCCCCCAGGCGGTGATCGGCGGGTCCACGAAGGTGTCGAGCACCGAGTTGAAGCTGGAGTAATGGTTCGCCGCCTGTTCCGCAGCCTGCAGGATCCCTAAGTGGTAGGGGTTGGCTCCCCGACTAATCAGCTCACTAGCCGCGTAGAAGACTCGGTAGTCGTCAGCCAGACCGCCCGGGCGGGGGGGGATCTCGTGAGGCAGGGCAAAGGCGGCCAAGCCTAAAATGCAGCTCAGAGCAGCCAGCAGCACCAGTCGCCGTAGCCGACGGCCCCGGTTGCCCAGCAAGTCCTCCAAGCTCCCCCCTTCTGGCACCGAGGTCACCGCCGAGTCACTCCACGTTCAGTGCTGCCACCGGGTCGAGGTCGCTGAGCTGCCGGGCCGGAATAACTGCGGCGACTAGAATGGCTGCAACCACCGACCCTACTACCGCGAGAACTACCAGGCCAGGGATCTCGAAGCTGAGCGGCAGCGCCGCTGAGTTGGCAGCCTGAACCTCCGGTGCGATCAGGGCGATCCCGACCGCTATCCCGAGGGCACACCCGGTGACCGCCGTGGCCAGGGCTTCCCCCAGAACCGCCCGACGCGTCTCCGCGCGGCTCAGTCCCACCACCCGCAGCAGGGCCATGTCCCGAGTGCCCTCCCGAGCTCCCAGCACGACCGTATTGACGGCGGCCAGGATGGCGATCACCACTCCCACCAGCGCCAGCGCCGAAAGCACCGCGATATCGTGCTCCACGCCAAGGTCCACTCCCTGCCGCACCGTGGAGACCGTCTCCTCCTCCAGGCCGTATCTAAACCCGGCCAGCGCCACCGGATGCTGCAGATTGCCCTCGCCCCGCAACTGCAGCTGGATCAGATTGAAGCCCTCGGCGGCCGTGCCGAAGTCCTTTTTGGCGACCGCGCTGTCGACCAGGACGGATTCCTCCCCGGAGGGACCAGGCAGGGTGTGGGCGACCACGCCCACCACCCGGAAGGAACCGGTCCCGGTCGTAGTGATGACTTTGATCGTGGCACCGACCCCGGCATGGAGGGTGCTGGAGAGCTCCAACGGCAGCAACACCCCTTGCCCCGCCGTCACCTCGGCGAGGGCGGTGGCCCGGTCGCCGTGCACGAACTGGAGCGCGCCGCTGATGCCGTAAGCGGTGGCCGAGGTGGCCGCCAGCGAAACCGCTTCGTGACCGACCCGGCCAGTCACGAAGCGGACTGGGGCCGACGCGACCACGGTGGTGGTTCCGGTCTTGGCCGATATCGCGCTCAGCACCTGCTTCTCGACCTGCTGACTCTGGACCACCGGGCTGACCAGGAGGTACTGGCCCACGAAGAGGTGATCTACCCAGACCTGGCCGGCGGTCAACGCGGCGCCGGAAAGGCCGACCAGGCCGATGGCCGTCGCCACACTGACGAACAGGGCGGCCAGGGCGAGCGAGGTGCGGGCCGGGCGCGTCCGCCCCCGCGCTGAAATGGCTGCCACCGGAGTTGCCATCAGCGGGCCCACCACCATGCTCAGAGCGCGCACCAGGAACGGGCCGACCCAGCCCAGCACGGCACAGATAGCCAAGTAGGCAAAGGCAGCGCCCAGCCCGACCCCCAATGCGCCCCGGTTCGCAAAGAAGAAGTAGGCGCCGAGTACACCCAGCACCAACAGCGGCAGCTGCAGCCGCCAGCCGCGACCCTGCCGAAACGCGGGCGGCCGGACCGCCAGCAGCGGCGGGATCCGAGCGGCCTGAACCGCCGGCAGAGTGGCGGCCGCCAGCCCCAGCAGCAAGACCAGGAGAAAGGCGGTCACCGTCCAACCGACATCAGCCTGAAGCTGAGGGGCCGGGCTGACTCCAGCAGGGGTGGAGACCGCGACCAGAATCAGCGCCAGCAAGTAGCCGACCCCCACCCCGAGCGCTGCACCGAGGGCGGAGGCGGCGACCGCCTCCCGCAGGAAGCTGCGAAATATCAGGCCCCGGCTGGCTCCGCCCAGGCGCAGCAAACCGATCTCGCGGCGGCGGTCGAGCACCAGCGAGCTGAAGGTGGCCGCGATCACCGCAAAGGCCAGTACCAGGCTGAGCGCGGTGATCCCGTCCAGGATGGGCTGGAGTTCCCCGACCGGGTCGCCCTGGGGCACCGACCGGGGGTTGCTGACGGTGTACTGGGTATGGACCGAATGGGACAGCTCCTTGAGCAGCTGAGACACGGTCGCTCCGGACCGCAGTCTGACCGCGACTTCCGTGACCTGGAGCCCAGCCGAGAACAGCTTCTGGGCGGCTGCTGGCGTGATGTAGACCGCGTCGGCGGTGAAAGGAGCGCCCAAGGAGGAGTTGGCAACGACCCCCACCACCTTGAATTTACGGTCAGCCTTGGACTCGATCAGCTGAAGGGTCTGGCCAATTCCGACCCTGCCGGGCGTGACTGCACCGGTGCTGAGTGAGATGCCGGGAGCAAGGTTCTGACTCACGGCCACCTGGTTTTGCGCTTGGGGGCGACTCCCTTTGATGACCGGCAGCGGTCGCAGCGCCACTCCCCTTGGGCCAGTCGCCACCAGCACCACCTGCCGGAAGGCGTGGGAAGGAAGTCGAGCCAAGTCGGCCTTCTCCTCCAGCGGGGCGGCGGCGGTGACCACCTGAAGCTTGGCGATCGCCTGCACCTGCGGGATCGTGAAACCCGCTCTGGCGAAAGGCTGGATGTCGTACTCGGCCGAACCCGCCCGCTGCTGGATGGCGGCGCTCGCCTGCCGGTGCAGCGCGCCAGCCATCAGCTGGGTACCGAGTACCGCCCCGCCGCCCAACGCCAGCGCCGCCACTCCCAGAGCCAGGCGGGCCAACGCCGCACGGCGCCAAAGGAGCGGGATCAACTCCCGGCGCCGCGCTCAGAGACCATGCGTCCCGAGCCGCTCCAGGAGCGGGGCGGTGTCGTGCACGGTCCGGTGACCCAGCTCCACCACCTCTTTGAACTCCCCGTCCAGCATGATCGCCACCCGCTCGGCATAGGCGGCGGTCCTGACGTCATGGGTCACCAGGACGATCGTGCGACCCTCCTGGCGACTGAGCCGGAGCAGCAACTCCAGGACCCCACGGCCCGCGTGGTAGTCCAGCGTCCCGGTCGGCTCGTCGGCCAGCAGCACGGCCGGGTCAGAGACCAAAGCACGAGCCACCGCGACCCGCTGCTGCTCACCTCCCGAGATCTCGTCAGGTCGGTGTCCCTGCAGACCCTTGAGACCCAGCATCGCCATCAGGTCGTGCGCTCGGACCCGGGCGTCCCGATCCCGGCCCAGCCCCCGGAAGGGCCAGGCCCGATTCCGCTCCAGCCGGTACGGCAGCATGACGTTCTCGGCAGCGGTCAGGCTGGGGAGAAGGTTGAAGAACTGGAAGATGAAACCGAT
>Ga0307372_10008968_pt1 | contig 13920 bp, 15 predicted proteins | sample OX1MG_FD_202533 | JGI IMG/M metagenome (GOLD analysis project Ga0307372, IMG submission 202533) | Soil microbial communities from Risofladan, Vaasa, Finland - OX-1 | ecosystem: Environmental > Terrestrial > Soil > Coastal area > Acid sulfate soil | place: Finland: Risofladan, Vaasa | collected...
AGGGCTTTTGGACTGACGGTGGTGCTCAAACGCTTAAAAGCTGCAATGGGTGAACTTTTTTTCCAGCAAAGAGCACATAAAGGGTATGCGTGCGACCGTATGATGGGTTGCGGGCTAACGTTTGAAAAGCGTTAGGCGTGGCAGGGGGGTCGCCTTGATCCGGGGACCCCTGCCGCAATCCACCACTTCTACAGCGAAAAGACTATGGTTTAATTGGCTAATTAAGGAAAGCGGGCATATGAAGTTGACTGGGCAATCTAGGGCCTGGGTTTGCCGTTCAAATCAAAGATAGAGAAGGCCGTACCTCCACAGAGATGACAAGGGGCATAAGGTGAATACACACTGCCAATCGGAGCCGAAGCGTCATGATAGCTTCTATCAAAATAGGCGCACTGTTTGCATTGCCGGTGTCTTAGGTTCCGTTCTCCGCAGGATACCCGACCATCAGCACCATTCGCTTGAGGTTGTTCTGTTTCTTTAGCTCGCTGACCTTCACCATTCAAATCCCCTTCCTCGCTTGCTCAAGATGGTCGGTCAACTCGTTGCCTGCATCGATTTGGACCTCTCATGTGGATGCTCTGCTCCTCGTCGCAGTAAGGGCGGATTCGGTAGAGCGTGTTGTTTATCTCGGCCTTCAGTTTCTTGAGTTCTTTGAGTTCTCGGTCGAGTTCATCGATGAATCCTTTCGATAAGTAGTCAGGCATTGCATTTACTTGGATGCAAAGAAATAAAATACCACACCTCAGAGAAGCGAAAGGAATCTGAGAAGCTTGGATTCAGTTCCTCAAGAGCTTAAGGAAGGAATCCACGAGGCGACTAGGTCTTTTCTCAAACGGGAGTCAGGCCTCCTCGACCGAGACAACTACGAAGTCACGGTCTCCACGGCCCTCTCGATTGACGTCTCTAAGAGGTTCGCAAGTCCCACATATCATGTTCACGCGGAGTACGATAAGCATGGAAAGAAGCACAAAACGCTCAATGGGATTGGAATCAGACCGGATATCCTGATTCATCATGCGGGAGACGACAAGGCAAATCTCCTAGTGATTGAACTCAAGAAGGGACAAAATCCTGACGACGACGACCTTAGGAAGCTCACCGGCATGACAGATCCTAAAGGGGAGGATGGCTACCGTTACACGTTTGGACTCTTCGTGGGATTTAGCAAGAACACTAACGGGAAGTACAACACGCATCTTCAATGGTTCAGCAAAGGCAAGAAGATAGATCAAGAAATCTTGAATGCCGATAGCGGAATACCCGGATAGAAAGGAACCGTCTTCTCTCCGGGCCTTATCATCACACACTTACTCACCCTCATTCCTGGGTTTCGAGCGGAGCTGGCCACCCTCGTCGCTGATGATACTCAGCTTGGGGGCTACTACGTTCTCCTTTGAATACTCCAGAGACTTGAAACCAAGGAACAGCTCGTCCCTGGCGATGTTGAGTTTCTCAATGGGAACGTCAAGCTCCCCCTCATTGAGTTGCTTGAGAAAAGCCCTTGACCTTTGGAGATACGGGAACTGCTTCGCGAAGAGCTTGCGGTTTTCGTATAGCTTCTCTGATACCGAAATGTCCTCTTTCTCCCTAGGGTCGTAAACCTCCATTTGATAGATAGGAACCTGATATATCAGTGAGACTCAGGAGACCACGCTTACCGCTCGAAGACAAAGACCTGCCAAGACTAGAACACCGCCTTGAAGAGTCATGATTACGTCGGTGCGTCGTTCGAGGGGCTAGGTTCGGAGCTGACTTCGTCCGCCATAGTTAGGCTCATTGAGCCGCTCATCTGAAACAGGCCACGAAACGCTTAATTACTTTTATTGCGCAGGCGCATCATGCGCAACATGAATCAACAGCAACTCAACGTCGCAACTGTCGTAAACATGGACACCCTCCAGTCCCTCGCGAAGGAGTTCAGGCAGCGGTTCGAGCTCTCCTCGGGACTAATACACGATAAGCTGGCGGGCAAGGAGTTCATCTTCAATCACGACGGGAAGGACAACTACCCCTTTGCGGGCTGGAGCGAGGCGTGTGACGGAGAGCTCCACCCCATACTCCCTGTGCAAGAGCAGGTCACCATCGCCTCGACCGACTCGTCCTGCATCCTCCTCGGCGAGTCCTTCGAGGGGGCTGTCTACGCCGTCCGCGCCGCCGTGGCGTTCAGCTGCGCCGGCCTCGTCAGGGGGTACTTCCGGGTCGGGCCCACCATCATATATCTCTCGGCGAAGGGAACCTACGGCCTCCCCACGGACCTCGAGCCGTTCGAGCTGCGCGTGGCGCTGACAGACCACCAGATCGCCGAGCGGATAATCAGGAACGCCGTCGAGCAGAAGATAGCCTCGACCCTCGTCGCCTCCCCGCAGATCTCCATCGTGATGGCGGACGGGTCTTTGAAGCACCCCTTCGAGCTGTACCCTGCGCAGACCGCCCAATCGGAATCCGACGCGTGCCTCGTGGGGTTCTCAAAATCGAGTTCCCTCGTCGCTTCGAGCAGGCTGACCGGGACGGTCTCGAAAGCTTCGGGCCCCGCCTATTGCGCGGCCCAGGAAGGCCCCATCCAGACAATCGTCGCGAAGTTCAGCAACGACGGACTGGTATTCAGGCTGGACGTGGCGAGGCCTATCGCGCAGCTCCAGAGGGTGCTGGGACTGATCCTCTGCAACGACGGGTTCTCGGTCGGCTATCCAGAATCCCTTAGGGTCGCTCACCACCTCTCGGTCTTCTCGCGGTCCGAGGATTGCGCGCTCAAGGCCTACCTCAGCAGGCGGTACTTACTCAAGCACCTGCCGGCCTTCGGCCTCAGAAGGATGACCCTCGGCGGCCTCAGCAACTCAGGGTGATTTGCGCAATTGAGAATCCTGCGAAAGGAAGGAGCGAACATCCTGGTGGTGGCCTCCCCCAACGAGAACGTGAGGCTCGGCGACTACCTCATGGTCGCCGACAAGGACGAAAGGAGCCTCATCCTCCAGATCTACGACGAGAGCTACCTCGACGTGAGCGGGATAGAGGAGGAGGTGGCCAGGGAGGAGGTCCTCTTCTCTTCCACTCAGGGAGTCACCGAGGACCCGGCCGACGTGGGGACCATCTCCAAGGAGATACGCGACATGAGGCTCCTCCAGTGCAAGGCGAGGGGGAGCATCGAGCACGGCCGGTACAGCTCCCGGAACGACTGGATCCCCTCGAGGACTGCATCCAAGATCACCAAGCTCAGCGTCAACGAGCTCCTCGACATGGTCGGGAGGCCGGGAGAGAGGTTCATCAAGATAGGCAGGACAGGGAGCAGGAACCACCCGTTCAGCATCCCAGCAGAGGCGCTCGACGGCCGGGTCACGATAATCACAGGGAGGAAGGAGTCGGGCAAGTCTCACCTCGCGAAGATGATGGTCCGTGGCCTGGTCCAACAGGGTGCCTACTGCATAGTCTTCGACCTCAACGACGAGTACGGCAGCATCGGGATGAAGGCCGACGGGAGCAGCACGGACATCGCGAGGAAGATCGACGTCAGGAGGCCGGGGCGCAACCTGAAGTTCTCGCTCGCCGGTGCCGGGCTCCGCGCCATCACCTCGCTCCTGCAGCACTCGCTCGACATGACGGGCACGTCGATCAGGGAGTTCATCCGGATATGGGAGGCGATGGAAGCCAAGCACGAGCTTGGCATGACCTCCCTGGGCAACTACATCCAGCAGTGGCGCTGCAACGAGTTCGTCCGAGACGCGCTCTATTCGAGGTTCTACACGCTCTCGAACTCCGGGATATTCTACGAAGGGAAGGTCGGCGATCCAGACACGAGGGACGACGACGCCATCGAGACGTTCTTCGAGACCCACCCCGATGGCGGCGCACTCGTAATCTCGCTGACGCGCACTTCGCCCCTCAACAGGAGGATGACCGTCGAGCTCGTCCTTTCGAAGCTCGTCGAGCTGCTTGAGCACAGGAAGATACCGCCGGTCTTTCTCCTCTCAGAAGAGGCTCACCTCTACCTAAGGGAGACCTACTGGGAGGACCTCATCACTAGGATGAGGCACTTCGGGGTCTTCGCGACGTTTGTCACGAACCAGCCCGACGCCATCAAGCAGGAGATCTACAGGCAGGCGGACAACATCTTCCTCTACAACTTCTCGAACGACTCCGACCTCTCGCTCGTCTCCCAAGCTTCGATGGTCGACACGGACACGGTGAGGTCGATCGTCCGCACCCTGCCCCCGAGGATGTGCCTCGCCCTGGGGCACGCAGTGAGCAACCTCCCGATACTTGTCACCGTGGACGCCTTCGACTCGCCGCCCACCGGGCTCACCAGGCTCTTCTTCCAGAAGGAGGGCGGCGCCGTCAGCGTGGCGGTCAGAGGACAAAGGAGCCCGGAGGCATGACGACCGAGGAGCTGGCGGTCTCCTCGGTGAAAGAGAGCCGCGCCCAGCCGGAGAGGGCTGAGGTCGTGGCCTGCACCTTCTGCAGAAGGAGGCTCGCGGACGAGTACTACTTCACCTGCCTGAAGTGCGACGCGTCCTACTGCTACATCCACACGTCGCGCCACCACCCGGCCCTCTGCGTCAGGCAGGTGGCAAGGCGGCAACGGGCTCAAGGCGCCCCTCTCCCGCAGCAGCAGAACGGAGACGTCCGCCTCCGGGGCGAAAACCAGCTCATCCTGGCGGGGGGCGATTCAGGCAATGGCTTTTCGGCAAATGTTTAATACTTATTCACTTGCTTTTGGGGCGCCATGGAATCGTCCCGGCAAGAGTCCATAGCAAAGATAGCGGGCGAAGTCGTCGCCAGCGAGGAGCCGGGCAAGGCCCTAAAGTCGTGGAGGGAGAAGCTCGGGATTCGGCAAATCAACCTGGCGAGGCAGCTGAAGCTCTCGCCATCTGTCCTCAGCGATTACGAGAGCGGCAGGAGGCCGTCCCCAGGAGTCCTCTTCGTAAGGAAGTACGTAGAAGCGATGGTCACCCTCGACGAATCGCAGGGGAGGGTCGCGTCGAGACTGCTCTCGAGGGAGGACAGCTCAGCGATACTGGCGATAAAGGAGTTCGTCGAGCCCATCAGCGCGGTCGACCTCCTCCACAGGGTGAAGGGGAAGGTGCTGGCGGGCGACCCTAGCAAGCTCCACCTCTACGGCTACACGGTGGTCGACAGCATCAAGACGATCTACGCACTCTCGGGCTACGACTTTTACCGCATCTTCGGCGCCACTACCGAGAGGGCCATAATATTCACCAAGGTGGGCATGGGGAGGAGCCCGCTGGTCGCCATCCGCGTCTCCCAGCTAAAGCCGCGGGTGGTCGTCGTCCACGGCCCCGAACACCTGGACCCCCTCGCAGTGGACCTGGCGAAGAAGGAAGGCCTCGTCCTGGCGCTCTCGCACAGCGCCGACGAGTCCGACATCATCTCCTCCCTCTCGACGCTGGGGCGCGAACGCGCCAAGCCCTGAGGCGCTCAGCCCTCGGGGAACCTTTTTTAGGTCATCACGGAGCCGCATCAAAAAAGCGGCTTATCGTGGTCCAAGTCACCCTACTCGCTTCCCTGGTCGACCTTGCCATCGTCGTCGCGTTCGCGCTCATCGCGATAGGGGCGAACGCTATCGACAGGCGCGGCTTCCTGGCCAGCCTCGCTGTGGGGTACCCGATCATCCTGGGGGGCGGCTGGAGGTGGTTCGTCATCGTCGCCACGTTCTTCGTGCTCGGCGTGGCGTTCACATGGTATCGCTATGAGTACAAGAAGAGCATAGGGAGCGCCCAGGAGAAGGGCGGCACGAGGAACTGGCCGAACATCCTCGCGAACGGCGGGATCGCCTCCCTCCTCGGCCTGGGGGAGCTCCTGGGGGGCGGACTCGTCTTCGCCGCTCTCTACGTGGGGTCAGTCTCGGCGGCCGCGAGCGACACGGTCGCTACGGAGCTGGGGCTACTCAACAGGTCCCCGCCCCGCCTGATCACCGACGTCAGGAAGAGCGTCTCTCCCGGGACATCGGGGGGCGTGAGCCCTATGGGCTTCGCCGGGACGCTTCTCGCCTCCGCTCTTATCGGGGTGGTGGCGGCGGTCCTGGGCGTCGCTAGCGGCCTCCAGCCCGTGTACGTCGTCGCCATCTCGATCTCTGGAGGGGTAATCGGCTCGCTCGCGGACAGCGTCGCGGGCGCGACCTTCCAACGGAAGAGCTACTGTGTGGTCTGCGGGAAGCCCTCGGAGAGCCTCGTGCACTGCGGCGAGCCCACCAGGTTCTCCTCGGGGGTGAGGCTCGTCGACAACCACGTGGTGAACGTCCTCGCAACGGTCTTCGGGGCGCTCGGCTCGGTTGGGCTGTTCTTGCTTCTGCGCTGAGCGCCCTCGCTTACTTGAGGTGGGCCTTGAGCCACTCGCCCAGCTTTTCCTCGCCGACCTTGTCCTGAGACCTGTCGTCCCTGCGCCTGACGGTGACGTCTCCCTTCGTGAGCGTGTCGCCGTCGATGGTGATGCAGAAAGGAATCCCCGCTTCGTCCGCCCTCGCGTACCTCCTGCCTATCGAGCCCGACTCGTCGTAGAACAGGTCGTAATCCGTGCGGAGCGAGTTGTAGAGCCGCTCTGCCTCGACGTCCAGCCCGTCCTTCGAGACAAGCGGGAATATCCCCGCCTGGATGGGCGCGACGTTGGGCGCGAGCGAGAGATAGACCCTCTCTCCTCCCTTGCTGTCCTTCTCCGCCCTGTATGCCTTCTCGAGGATCACGTAGAGGCTCCTGTCCACGCCCATCGAGAGCTCGAATATGTGGGGGAGGACCTTCTTCCCGTTGTCCTCCACCGTGTAGTCGGTCCCGCTCACCTCCGAGTGTCGCTTGAGGTCGTAGTCCGACCTGTAGTTGCACGCGACCAGCTCTAGCCAGCCGACGGAGGTCCTTACCTCGAGGTCGAATGCGACCTTCGAGTAGAACGCCTTTTCGAGGTCGGTGAGCGTCCGGAGCCTGATATCCGCCTTCGGGATGCCTGCCGCCTCCTCGTAGAAGCTCTGGATGAGGTAGAGATAGTACCCGATCAGCTTGTTCGGGACTGTCCCCGCCGCGATGGCGTCAGATACCCTTGTCGGGACAGGCTCCTCGTCGCCCTTCGAGACGGAGAGCTGGAAATCGGAGGCGACATCGAACTTGGGGAGCGAGACGTTCTCCGGGTCGAAGCAGACCTCTATCTCTGCCTGGTAGATCTCCCGCACCCTGAGCAACCCCTGCCTCGGGGCTATCTCGTTCCTGAAGCTCTTCCCGAACTGCGCGAATCCCTTGGGCAGCTTGAGCCGCTGCGTCTTGAAGAGATACGGGATGTCAGCGAAGATACCTTGGCACGTCTCCGGCCGGAGGTATGCCTCGTCCCCCTGCGGGCCTATGCCGAGCTTGAACATCATGTTGAACCTCTTGGTACCCGTGAGCTCGGCCTTGCACTTGGCGCAGCGGATGCCGTTCTCCTTGAGGAGCTCGTCATACTTTTCGTCCGGGAGGTTCTCGGGGGTGGGATGCCCCAGCTTCTCCTCGATTAGCTTGTCGGGCCTGTATAGCGAGTGGCAGGTCCCGCAGACGACTATGGGGTCGGTGAAGTTCGAGAGGTGCCCGGAGGCGACGAACACGGCCCTCGGCATTATCTGGGCGGCGTCGATCTCAACCATCTCGTCCCGCTTCACGAGGTTCTTTCGCCAGAGCTCAACGTACCTGTTCTTGAGCGCGACCCCGAGCGGGCCGTAGTCCCAGAAGCCCGCCGGCGTGTTGGGATATGCCTCCGCGGACCTGATGAGATAGCCGCGCCTTTGGGCGACGTTCATCACGTCGTCATAATTCGGCTTTTTGGACGAACTACCGGGAACGCCGCTTGGAGTCTGAGACATTATTGGCTACCATCCCTGGGGAGGAAGATTGAGAGCATTAAACCTCTTTTTCCCCGACGCCTGCCGCCCAACGTGACCATCGAAGGACGGTCGCCGCTTACCAGGTCTCCTATCGTCGAGAAGACGAAGGGAAGGGCGCGTCGTCCTGTCCAAAGGCGAATACCCAATCCCTGGGGTGAAGAACCCGGAGTTGGCTGCCGACTCAGGAAGACGAGTGACCGCAGCAGCCGCACGAGTTACCGTAGCCGCAATCGCATCCAGACCCAGAGCACTTTCCCAGCGGGGTGGTGCGGTTTGCGCAGGTGCAGGTAGAGACACTACAGGAAGAGCACACGCACCAGTCTTCGATTTCCTGCTCTATATATCCGAGGGGTTGTCTCCGCGACCCCCGCGCGTCGAGGGCTTATCCGAGGAGCCGCCGGCGAGAGCCAGGACCGGCAGACGAGGGTCCTCAGACTGCCTTGATCTGCTTGACGACGCTGGGTCTCACCTTCCTGAAGACCCTGTAGCCGCAGATGCACTTCACCTCGGGAAGAGAGGAAAGCTCCTCCTGGGTCGTCCTCGTCCCGCACCTTACGCATTCGTATACCGCCCCTGGGAAGACCTTGACCGGCTGCTCGACGGCGGGTACAACGGCGGCCGTCGCCTCGCCCGACTGCGTCGGCTGTGTTTCTGACATATCGTTCTCACGCGTCGGGGGGATGTATTTCTACGTTGCCCCATGAATCATGGCTTTTTCAATGATAACGGTTAAATTTCGCCTTTCCGACCCTCCCTCTACATGGCAAACGACAGAGCTCTAGGAGGGGTCATACTCCTTGGGAGCGTCCTCGGGATAATCGTCTACGGAGTTCTCCTCTACTTCTTCTCGAAGATAATACTCGAGATAACCGCGTTTCTAGGCGTCGTCGTATTGCTAGGGATCCTCGGATGGATAGGGTGGACGATGGCGACTACTCCTCCGCCGGAGCCCATGCCTGAGATGACCGGCGCGACTGGCCAGCCCGCCCCGACGCCGAGCGCCCCTGCGGCAGCAGGCACCGACAAGAAGCCTACCAGCTAGTCGGCTAGTATCTCCTGAATCTAATACCCAGGACTCCGAAGAAGAACCCCAGAATCTCGCCCGTACCCATCTTCGAGACCCCCTTCGTCCTCTCCTCGAACGTGAACGGCACCTCGAGGAGCCTGAACCCGTTCTTGTTCAAGATGTAGAGCGATTCCACCTGGTAGACGAATCCCGAGGAGCGAGGTGGGTGCGCAAGGAGGCACTCAACCGCGCTCTTCCTCAGCGCTTTGTAGCCGGTCGTCGTGTCCTTGACCTTCAACCCGAGAACCTTCCTAGAGTACCAGCTCGCCCCCTTGCTGATGACCCTCCTGCTCAAGCTCAGCCCCCTGAAGCTCCCCTCGTCGATGTGCCGGGAGGCGATGGCTACGTCCGCGCCTCCAGAGGCGACCTCCGCTACGAGAGACCCTAGAATCTCTGGCGGGTGCTGGAGGTCCGCGTCCATTTGCACGACGATTTCGGGGTCTTGGGCCTCCAGGACGTGCCTGAAGCCGTCGACGTATGCGGTGCCAAGCCCTCCCTTGCCCTCCCTCTCCAGGATCCCGAAGGCAGGGGTGCTCTCCATCAGGCTCCTTATCTCTGCGCCGGTCCCGTCGGGGCTGTTGTCGTCCACGAAGAGGACGGTCAGCCTCCCTCCCATCGATTCGAGGACGGGTTCAAGCCTCCGCTTGAATTCTCTGACGTTCTCCTTTTCATTGTAGGTGGGGACTACGACCGCGACCCGCGGCTGGCCTGTTGTGACGGTCATGAAATCAGCTTTAGGTGATGGGGGCTTATCCAGTGTCAGCCCTTTACCGCCTTCACGAACTCCTCGGCGACGAACTCGATCTCTGGCTCCGTCACTCCTGGGTGTACCGGGAGCGAGAGGACGTGCCCTGCGGCGCTCACCGCCGAGGGTAGGGTCTTCTCGGCGTAGCCGAGCCGCTTGTAGAGGGGCATCCTGTTGACGGGCGTCTCCCAGTATACGGCCGCGCCGACTCCCCGCGCCCTCAGTCTCTTCATGACCTCATCTCTCTTCTCTGCCAGGAACACGGTGTAGAGGTACCAGACGTGTCTCCTGTCGCTCGAGACCTGTCTAAGCGCCGCGCCCTTCATGGGCGAGATGGTCTCCGTGAGCACCCTCGAATTCCTCCTGCGCGCCTCGATGTACCCGTCGAGCCTGTCCATCTGGATCGACGCGACGGCCGCGGCCATCTCGGGCATCCTGTAGTTGAACCCCAGCACGCGCGTGTCGTACCCCGCCTGCATCCCATGGTTCCTCACCAGCCTGACGCGGTCGGCGAACTCGTCGTCGTCGCTGGTTATCGCGCCGCCCTCTCCCGACGTTATCACCTTCGTCGCATAGAGGCTGAAGCAGCCAGAGTGGTCGGTCTTCCCTGTCGGCCTGCCTCGGTACTCCGCCCCGAGCGACTCCGCGGCGTCTTCTATCACCCTGATCGAGTGCTGGTCTGCCGTCTCCCTGATCTCGTCGAGGTCGGCGGGGTATCCGTAGACGTCAACCGGTATTATCGCCTTGGTCTTCTTGCTCACCTTCCTCCGGACGTCCTCAGGATCGATGTTGTAGTCGTCCTTGATGTCGGCGAAGACCGGCTTGGCTCCGCAGGCGAGGACGACGTTGGCGGTCGCCTCGAAGGTGAAGGCAGGCACGATCACCTCGTCCCCAGGCCCTATCTCGTACGCGACGAGCGAGGTGTGGAGCGCGGCCGTGCCGGAGTTCACCGCAATGGCGTGCCTAGTCCCGACCCTGGCCTTGAGCTTCCCCTCGAACTCCTTGACGAACCTCCCGCCCTCGTAGGTGGCGTTGGTCAGAAGGCCGCTATCGAGCACCGCCATCACGGCTTCCTTCTCCTCCTTCCCCAACAGGGGGATGTTGATCGGTATGAACTTCATGCCATGGTCACCTCGCTGCGAGGGCGCTCCCCTCGTCATGGATTATTCCTACGACTTCCTCGAGGATCCTCGTCCCCTTGAAGTGCTCCCTGACGGGTGCGACAACCAGGTCGAGGTTCTCGGCGACCGCCTTCTTCAGGTCTGTGGGGTGAAGCTTCCCCGCCATGTACGCGCTCTCGAGTTCAGCATAGCTCTCGTATGCGACCGTCCCTCCATACTTCTCGGGCCTTACGACCTCCATCCTGTCCATCTCGTGGAAGACTATCTGCTTCGCAAAATCTAGCACAGGATTACCCTCGGCCTGCCTTTCGGGGCACCACGCCTTCCCGAGCTTCCTCGCTATCTCCTCGGAGCCGTCGTGGATGAAGATGGCGGAGTCGGGTTTGGACTTGCTCATCTTGCTCGAGACAACCTTGTCCGACTCGACGTCCTCGTCGATTCCCGCCGCCTCGGGCTTCTGGAGCCCCGCCAGAAGGTGGTGATGCACCGCGACCGGGACCTTCCACCCCAGCGACGGGAATACCTCCCTGACCAGGACGTGAACCTTCCGCTGGTCCATCCCGCTGTGAGCGATGTCGAGGTCCATGGCTTTTATGTCAGTGGCTTGCATCGGGGGGTAGATGTACTGGGCGACGTCGAGCTTTTCCTTCGTCGTCCTCCCCATTATCGTGAGGCACCGGGTGTCGCGCGCCAGCGTGATCTGCTTGGAGAAGCGCAGGAGGTCCATCCAGTACTGGTCTCTCCCCGCATAGAGCCTGCTCCCAAGCTCGAACTCGACCCCCGGACAGAAGAACCCGAATGCATCTCTGTAGTATTTCGAGACCCTCTCTATCTTCCCCAGGTCCCCGCCCATCTTGTTGTTGATGTAGCTGTGCCAGTCGGCGAGGAAGACCTTGCAACGAATGCCCGCCTTCATGAAGTCGTTTATCTTGAAGCCCAGGATCACTAGGGAGCCAAGGTGAAGAAGCCCAGAGATCTCCAGCCCGATGTAGTGCTTGGGGTGCGCCTCCTTCCCAAGAAGGACGGCGAGCTCGGTCTCCGTAAGAACCTCCTCCGTAGGCGGCCTCTTCACGAGCACAAGCCTTTCCTCTAGGTCCATGATTGGAAGTCGACCTCTCTTTCCCCTCGTCGGTCTCCATTTAAGCGATTCAAGCGACTCGGTCGGCGGCTCGAATCCAAGCCGTCAACCCGACTCGGCCTCCTTCGAGAAGCCGCTCAGAGACGGCCAAATCCTCGGTCGACAAACACTTAAAGGAAAGTTCGAGACAGACCGAGCGAAAATCCATGGAGCAGATGGACGAACTCCGTCGTCCAGACGCCAAGACACAGCTGATGTACAGAATCGTGTGTGGGGCGTCAGCGATCATCATCCTCGCCACGCTCACCTACGGCATCGCGACCTCGGCCCTGTATGCGAGCGGGAGCATCCCAGTCATAGGGCAGAACATGGTTAACGTCAGTTTCCCGCTACCATACTTTACACAGCCGGTGACCTATCTCAGCGTCGCCTCGGTGACGTTCTTCTACACGGGGCTGCGGTTGTGGCAGAACAAGGTCGCCCAGTGGTCGCACCTCACGCTCGCCTCGCTGCAGCTCGTCGCCATCGTGGTGGCCTTCGCTTCCGCGTATGCTGTGATGTACAACTTCATGCTCTGGGGTTCCTACTTCAGCGTCCAAGTCCTCTACAACAGCGTTACTGCTAACCCGAACTTCCTCTCGAGCTCCGGCCCTACGCCATGGAACTTGGTCTTCGCGACCAAGGTGTTCATGTCCCTCTTCGCTATAAGCGGTTACACCGTGTACTTTCTGAGAAAGGTGCATCAGGTGAGGGGCGTGGCCGACACCCTCTAGGCCTTCTTCTGGACCGCGGTCTCTCGCCCCATTGACAGCGTCTCGAGTTCGAGATACACGCAGATTATGGCGAAGGCACCGAAGACTGCGCCGCTGAAGAGCCCTACGTTGCTCAAGCTCGTTCCAAAGAGCGTCGCAGCTTGATAGACCTGGTACACGGTGAGGGTCAGCCCGAAAAGCGCGCTCGCTCCCGCCAGGGGCCTCGTCGCCCAGCTGTCGGGCATCTGGAGGAGCAGCAGGCCGCTGACAATGAAGGCAAGCGCGGCAAAGACCAACAAGGGCGCTCCTCCGGTCGCCACTATGCCTAGCCAGAAGACACCCTCGACTATGAACAAGATGGGAATCAGCAACTCCCTCGGCGACTTCGCCACGACTCCGACCGAAAAATGCAGAAGTTATAATCGTTTGTGTTCCCGTATCGGCTGGATATGGACTTCCTCGCCCTGCCCGCCGAAGGCGCTTCCGCAGTCCGCGCCTTGAACGCCGCACGCGAAGCTGAACCGGCGCGATCCACACTAGGCTGCGGTCTGCGCCGATATAGGGTCAGCTCTGTTGCTATAGCCTACGGGATTCCATAGCCTTCATTCGAGCAAATCATTTATCCATCAAGAATGGAGGTTGAATCTTCTATTGAAGCCGCTTTGCCAGGGAGTTGGGTGCCCTTCTTCAGTCCGAGGTAGTCCAACGCCCGGCCTGGGCACCAAACAATTAACTAGTTTTGCGCTTTATGTGTCCAAATGAGCCAGAACTAGGCTGCAATGGGCATTTTACCCGACTTTCCACATATTCCGTCTCTCTCTTCCCCTTGCAGTCGACGAATGCCCTTCTTTCACAATTATGTGGAAAATATCGCAACCCAGCCATTGCGAATACTAAGACGCAAATTGGCAGCTTCAGAGGTCTGAGCAGGGACCTATCGCGCTTCGTGTTAAGGATGACCTCCTATCGTTTGCGTTTCCATCCTTCACGTCCGCGTAAAGAATACCGCGATTCCACCCAATCCGAGTATGACCAGTATTGCGATAAGCTTACAGATCAGAGCGTTTCTGATTCTGGCGCTCCTTCAGGGCCCTTCCTATCTCCTGGACGATCGCGAAGTGCGTCAACTCGTTGGGGTCGTACTCCACGATGAGCTTCTTCGTCAAAAGGTGATAGTCTGTTTCTAGGACGCCGGCAAGGGCAGATAGGCTCTTCTGGAGGTGCTGGACTGTTTCGCCATCAGGGTCGCCCTTCAGCGTGACAACGGTCTCGCGGGACTTGCCCCTTGACACATCAGGGGTTTTGTCCA
>Ga0307372_10008975_pt1 | contig 13911 bp, 13 predicted proteins | sample OX1MG_FD_202533 | JGI IMG/M metagenome (GOLD analysis project Ga0307372, IMG submission 202533) | Soil microbial communities from Risofladan, Vaasa, Finland - OX-1 | ecosystem: Environmental > Terrestrial > Soil > Coastal area > Acid sulfate soil | place: Finland: Risofladan, Vaasa | collected...
CCGGGGGCGTCGGGGACGGCGCGTCCTGGCCACGTCGGACCCTTCTCAGGCGATGCCGCCCACTCCACCGGCAGGCCGCGGGCACGTCAGCGGCGTGTCGGCGGGGGCGGTTCGGTCTCCGCTCCAGACGGAAGCGATTCGGTCTCCGCGCCAGGCGCGGCCGGCCATCACCCGGCGGAAGAGGTGATGAGCACCTGCTTGAGGGCGTCGAACTCCTCGAGGCACTGTCCACTGCCGATGGCCACACAGTTCAGCGGATCACGGGCCACCACGATGGGCATCCCCGTCTCCTCCTGCAGCCGGGCGTCGAGACCGTGCAGCAGCGCACCTCCTCCGGTGAGGACGATGCCCTGCTCCATGATGTCGGCGGCCAGTTCCGGCGGTGTCTTGTCGAGGGTCACCTTGACGGCGTCGACGATGGCCGATACCGGCTCGTCGATGGCCCGTCGAATCTCCTCGGTGGACACGACGATCGTCTTGGGCAGACCCGTCACCAGGTCGCGGCCACGGATCTCGGCGTGCAATTCCTCTTCCAAGGGAAAGGCGGATCCCAGAGCGATCTTGATCTCTTCCGATGTCCGCTCACCGAGAGCGAGGCTGTACTCCTTCTTGATGAAGGAGATGATCGCCTCGTCGAGCTCGTCACCGCCGATACGCACGGACTGGCTCGTCACAATGCCCCCGAGCGAGATCACGGCCACTTCCGTCGTTCCGCCGCCGATGTCCACCACCATGTTGCCGGTCGGCTCGTGAACGGGAAGTCCGGCCCCGATGGCGGCCGCCATCGGCTCCTCGATGATGTAAGCCTTCCGGGCCCCGGCGTACTCGGCTGCCTCCATCACGGCGCGCTGTTCCACACCGGTGATGCCCGACGGGACGCAGATCACCATCCGCGGCTTGGCGAACCGCCGTTGGTGGACACGTTGAATGAAGTAACGCAGCATCTTCTCGCAGATCTCGAAGTCGGCGATCACTCCGTCCTTCAACGGCCTGATGGCCTGGATGTGGCTCGGCGTCCGGCCGATCATCCGTTTGGCCTCCGCCCCCACGGCCAGCGGACGACCGTCCTTCACATTCACGGCGACAACCGACGGCTCATTCAAGATGATGCCGCGACCGCGTACGTAGACCAGGGTGTTGGCCGTACCCAGATCGACCGCCATGTCGCGGCCAAGTAGGAAGAACCGATTATCCTTCATGCGCTTCGATCCACCTTGTGATCTGCGCGGGGGCTCATGCCTCACGCGCGAGCCCTCGTGGGTGTCGGGGGTCGCCCCAGGCTACGGGACCTGTGGACAAGGCACAAGAGCGCGGTTTGCTGCGCCTTCTCGCTGTTTGTGACCCCGGCACCACAGCGTGATGCCCCGCCCATCGACCCTGCCGACACCTGTCCGATGCCCGCCCGTCAGACCATATCGGGAAAGAAGATACTAATTTCCCGAGTCGCCGACTCGGCCGAATCCGATCCGTGGATCAGGTTCTCGCTCAGGATGGTGCCGAGATCGCCGCGGATCGTGCCCGGCGGGGCGTCGGCCGGGTTGGTGGAACCCATCAGCGTCCGCACGATCTTCCAGGTCTCGTCGGGACCTTCCACCACGAGAACCATCGAGGGGGAACGGGTGATGAACGCCACCAGTTCCCCGTAGAAGCCCTTGCCCTTGTGCTCCTCATAGTGCCGCCCGGCCGTCTCCTCGTCGATCGTCCGCAGAGAACCGGCGACCAGTCGGAGGCCCTTGCGCTCGAGCCGGACGATGATCTCACCCGTCAGTCCGCGTTCCACCGCATCGGGTTTACAGATCACGAGGGTGCGTCTCATCGGCGGCAGAGGCTACCGGCATCGGCGCCGGCCGTCGAAACCGGGTCCCCCCCTTGCCTGGTCCCGCCTCAGCCTCCTGGCCGGCCGTACCCGATCTTTCGGCAACGTCATTGCCCTGACCCGGCCCTCGATCGCCGCCGGTTCGGCATCACGCCCCCGTCACCCGCCCGCGTGACCCGCCCCCGTCACTCGCCCGCTTACTCGCCCACGTTCTCACCGCCAAAGCCCGGACCGGCTCTGTTCAACGAATCCGAGACCTCCCGTTGGCTGCTCGACGGCAGCAGCAGCGGTCTGGCCTCGGCCACCACATAGAGAGTGCCGGTGACGACCAGACGACCGTCGGCCGACAAACGCTGACGGGCCAAGGCCAGGGCGTCGACCATCGAGTCCGCCACTTTCGCTTCGAGCCCCACGGCGCGCCCGGCGTCGGCGATGGCGGCCGCGGTGATCGCCCGGGGCGACGGCGCCGTGCAGGCGATGACCATCCGGATTCCGGCCGGGATCAGCGCATCCAGCATGGCTGAGGGATCGCGGCCCTCCAGCATGCCCACCACAGCCACCGTCTCGCCTTCGGTAGGAAGTTCCTCCTTCAGAGTCTGGGCCAGGGCGCGGACGCCGGCGACATTGTGGGCTCCGTCGAGGATCACGAGCGGAGCACGTCCCACCACTTCCATCCGGCCCGGATTGCGCACCGAGGCGCAGGCATGTTCCACCACCTCCGGGGCCAGGGGTTGTCCGAAGAACGCCTCGGCCCCGGCCAGGGCGATCGCCGCGTTGTCCGCCTGATGGGCTCCGTGCAGGGCCAGATACACCTCGGGGTAGACCGCTCCCGGAGTCCGCAGGTCGAGCAGCCGACCGCCCACGGCGACCCGGCTGGCATCGCAGCCGAAGTCCTCGCCCCGCAGCCAGATTCCCGCCGCGCCCACCGCCGCTGCCCTTTCGGCGAAGACGGCCCGGAGCTCGGGATCGGACTCCCCCACCAGGACCCGGCAGCCGGCTTTGATGATCCCGGCCTTCTCGCCCGCGATGTCGCGCAAGGTGGGTCCGAGCACCTCGACGTGGTCGTAGCTGACGTTCGTGACCACGGCCACCTCGGGAACCACCACATTGGTGGCGTCCCAGGTGCCGCCCATCCCTACCTCGACCACGGCCACGTCCACGGCGCAGTCGGCGAACCAGCGGAAGGCGGCCGCCGTCAGCAGTTCGAACCGGGTCGGCCGTTGCGTCATCATCGATTCGATCAGCGCCAGCGACTCGAGCACCTCGGCCAGCTCTTCGTCATCGATCGGTCGACCGTCACGGGTCAGCCGTTCGTTCACCGTTTCCAGATTCGGGCTCGTATACGTCCCCACGGTCAAGCCGTTGGCCATGAACAACTCGGTCAGGATCCGGGCGGTCGACCCCTTGCCGTTGGTGCCCGTGACGTGCACGACCGGGCAGGCTCGTTCCGGATCACCGAGCAGCCGGCACAGTTCGCTGATCCGGTCGAGGGTGGGTGCGAGCAGCCGTGTCGGCATGGCCAGCTCGTAGTTTGTGTGCTCGTCGAGCCAAGCCACGGCCTCGTCGCGACGTACCGACGTACCGACGTCCTCGGAGCCGATGTCCACCGGCCCGAACCTCTGGGTCAGGAAGCAGCCCGGCGCGTCCGCACCGTCTTGGCCGTCCCGCCCTGAGGTATCAAGGTGGGCGACACACGGTCGAGCACAACGGCGCGGTCGATCACACAACGACCGATATCGGTCCGACTGGGCAGGTCGTACATCACCTCGAGGAGCACCTCTTCCAGGATGGCCCGCAGGCCCCGGGCTCCCGTTCCCCTGAGTAGGGCCTGCTCGGCCACCGCTTCCAGCGCGTCGTCACCGAGAACGAGCTCGACGCCGTCGAGCTCGAAGACCCGCTTGTACTGCTTGACAAGTGCATTCTTCGGCTCCACCAGGATGCGGACCAGCGCCTCCTTGTCCAGACTGGACACGGCACCGACCACGGGCAGCCGGCCGATGAATTCGGGGATCAGCCCGAACTTGATCAGGTCCTCGGGCAGCACGTGCCGGAGCACCTCGGAGTCGCGTGGCTCGGTCGTCCGGCGGACTTCGGCCCGGAAGCCGATCCCCTTGCGGCCGATCCGGCTCTCGATGATCTTGTCCAGGCCGGCGAAGGCTCCACCACAGAGGAACAGGATGTTGGTGGTGTCGATCTGGATGAACTCCTGGTGAGGGTGTTTCCGTCCCCCTTGCGGAGGTACCGAGGCGGTGGTCCCCTCGAGAATCTTGAGCAGCGCCTGCTGGACTCCTTCGCCCGAGACATCACGGGTGATCGACGGGTTCTCGCTCTTCCGGGCGATCTTGTCGATCTCGTCGATGTAGATGATCCCGGTCTCGGCGCGCTTCACGTCGTAGTCGGCGGCCTGGATGAGCTTCAGCAAAATATTCTCGACGTCCTCACCCACGTACCCCGCCTCGGTCAATGCCGTGGCGTCGGCGATGGCGAAGGGCACGTTCAGCATCCGGGCCAGTGTCTGCGCCAACAGGGTCTTCCCGCATCCCGTCGGTCCGAGCAGCAGGATGTTCGACTTGGCCAGCTCGACCTCGGTCGACTGGGTCGGACCCGCCTGCACCCGCTTGTAGTGGTTGTAGACGGCGACCGACAAGATCTTCTTGGCGTACTCCTGACCGATCACGTAGTCGTTCAGGAACTCGAAGATCTCCCGGGGCTTGGGCAGATCCTCGAACGACAACTCGGTCGTCTCGGCCAGTTCCTCGGCGATGATGTCGTTGCAGAGATCGATGCACTCGTCACAGATATAGACGCCCGGTCCCGCGATCAGCTTCTTGACCTGTTTCTGGGACTTGCCACAGAAACTGCATTTCACAAGGTCCCCACCATCCCCGAACTTCGCCACCGTCTCCCCTTCCTCCGGACCGAGCCCTACGCCACGCCGACGACTTCGGCCGCCGCGATGGCATCGCGGGTGGTGATCACTTCATCGATGAGGCCGTAGCCCACCGCTTCCTCGGCTGTGATCACGAAGTCTCGATCAGTGTCACGGGCGATCTTGTCGACCGCCTGGCCCGTGTCACCGGAGAGCATCGAATTGAGGAGGTCCCGCATCCGGATGATCTCCTTGGCCTGCAATTCGATGTCACTGGCCTGACCGGCCGCACCGCCCCAGGGTTGATGCAGGAGAATCCGGGCGTGGGGCAGGGCGAACCGTTTCCCGTGCGCCCCGGCGGCCAGCAGGACCGCGGCGGCCGAAGCCGCCTGACCGAAGCAGAACGTCGAGACATCAGGCTTGACGAACTTCATCGTGTCGTAGATGGCGAACAGTGCCGTGATGTCCCCGCCCGGTGAATTCACATAGAGGGAGATGTCCTTGTCCGGGTCCTCGTACTCGAGGAAGAGCATTTGGGCGCAGATCAGATTGGCCACCGTGTCATCGATCGGGGTCCCCAGGATGATGATTCGTTCCTTGAGCAACCGCGAGTAGAGGTCGTAGCCCCGCTCCCCCCGGCTCGTCTGCTCGATGACAGTGGGGACCAGGTAACCCTGGGCGTTGCCGACCACATTCATGCTTCGGCCTCCACGGTGGCTCCCTCTTCGGCTCCCACGTCCTCACTCCCTTGTTCGCCTCGGTCTCCGGCACCTGCCCCGTCACCGCGGTCGGCAAGTCCGTTGAGTGCTTCCTGCATCACGTCATCACGACGCAGGTCGCCACGGTCAATGGGCTTTCCCTCCTCATCGACCAGCTCGACATGCTCAAGCAGCCACTCGAGGGCTTTCGCCTTTCTCTGGTCCGAGCGTACCGCGGGGAGCCTCCCAGCGCGGTCGAGTCGGCGCCTCAAATCTGCGCCCGTCGTGCCCGCCTGCTGAGCCATTTCGCCCACCACGGCGTCGAGCTCCTCGTCGCTCACCTCCAGCTCCTCGGCATCGGCCAGGGCCCGTAGGGCGAGGTCGGCGCGTACGGCGCTGGCCGCCTCGGCCTGCAACTCGGCGAGCAGACCGGCACGATCCCGACCCGACGCCTGCAGGAATTGGTCGAGGGAGATATGTCTCTGCTCGAGCCTGTGACCCAGATCGTGAAGCCGTTCACGCACCTCGGCGTCGATCAGCGATTCCGGGGGCTCGTCCTGGACCAACTCGGTCAGGGCCTCGACGGCGCGCGAGCGCAGGGCCATGTTCGCCTGCATCACCTTGATCTGGCGCAGCTTCGTACCCAGGTCGTCGCGCAACGCCGCCAGGGTGTCGAATTCCGACGCCTCCGAGGCCCAGGCGTCGGTCGGCTCCGGAAGGATCTTCTCTTTGATCGCCTTCATCAGGACCCGGAACGACGTGGACTGCCCGACCCCGTCGGGACCAGCGATCTCGGCGCTGAACTGCAGGATGTCCCCCACGCTCGACCCGCGGAGTTGATCATCGAGACCGGCGATGTCGGAGCCGGATCCCACTTCGTACATGTAGTCCTCGACGTCGAGGTCGTCGCCCACAGGTCGCGAACCGTGCAGGTCGATCGTCACGTAGTCGCCGTCGCGCGCCGGCCGAACCACCACCTCGAGCTCGCCGGAATGCTCACGTACCCGGTCCACCTGAGCATCGATATCCTCGTCGGTGACCTCGACACCGGGAACCGTCACCACCAGTCCGGCGTAGCCGGCGATGGAAACCGTGGGACGGACCTCGACGACGGCGTCGAAGGTGACCGGTCCGTGGTCCTCTCCCGAGGTGATGTCGATCTCGGGAGCCGAGATCGGATCGACCTCAGTGTCGACCACAGCCTGAGCGTAGAGATCCGGCAGGGCGTCGTTGATCGCTTGCTGACGCAAAGCCTCCGCCCCACCCATGCGTGCTTCAAGGACCGGTCGGGGAACACGACCGGGTCGAAAGCCGGGAATCCGTACATCGCGCGCGAGGCGTCGGACGGTCGTGGCCAGGGCCGCGTCGACCTCAGACTCGTCTATCTCGACGGAGAGGCGGACCCGGTTGCCCTCGACCGGGGCTGCTGATGCACGCATAAGAAGGGCACAGTCTACCGGCCCCCGTCACTCTTCCCGTCCTCGTCGGCCGGAGCCCCGACGTCAGATCATGAACGCCATCGAGTCGACGACCGACTGTCCCAATTCTCCGTCACCCCGGATCTCCACCAGAGCCGCAGCCCGGGCCGCCTCCCCGGTCACCCGGCCGCAGGCGAGACGCCAGAACACTTCCAGGTCCATGCGCAATTCGGTGGTGGGTTCGCTCTCGAGGGCCTCGGTCACCGCCGCCCGGCCACTGCTGACGACGACCTCGACGCGCCTCGGGCTGTTCCCGGTCAACTCGAAGCGGACCGACGATCCCTCAGGGGCCTTGGCCTGCCGACCCACGACGAAGGGCATGGCCGAAACCAGGCGGTCGAGGGCCAGGCTGGCCGCCGGCCCCTCACGATGGCCGGGCCGGGCCGTGGCCACCCGGATGTCCTGCTCGTGCACCCAGCAATCCATGACCCGGACGCGCATGAACTCGCGATATGGCACCGGCCCCAACGGGCTTGGACCCACTTCGTCGAAGCGGGAGACCGGCCATGAGCGCAGTTCGGCCAGCCGTCGCTCGGTCGCCTGCCGAAAGGCAGTCAACACCTCGGGGCCGCTCATTCCCCGAAGGGCTACCACCCATCCCTCATTGCGGGCCCCGACTTCGTTGTGGACGTGCCCGGGCTCCGACAAGGGGTCGGGGGCAGCGTCACCGAGCAGCGAACGCTCCGTTCCCACCATGTGCGACAGCACGTCACGGACGCTCCATCCGGGACACTCCGACGGCATCTCCCACTCGCTCTCCTCGAGGCCGCCGCCCAACTCCCCGATGGCCTGCCAGGCGTCGTCGAGCACGTCGATGATCGGCTCCTGCGACCCTTCACCCACGGCGTCCCCTCTTCTCTTCGACCCGCCTTCTCCGACGGGACTCATCATTCACCACGCTCCCCGGGCTGCCACTCCCCTGTTTGCGGGCCCGGAATCCGGAGCTGTTCTGGAACCGAGAACTCACCGCTCAACGCGACTGTTCAGTCACGGTCCGTTGGTGACGTCGAGGAGATCAAAACGCTGGATCGCAGGTCAGGCCTCCGAGAGCCCAAAAGAACACCGAGCATCCACGTGCCCGGGCAACCCCGGCGGTAGCTTCGACCCGACCCCTCTACGGGGCGCAGCAGATGAGGAGGCCAATCGTGACTTCGTACGAGGGCTACTGCGTTAAATGTCGGGAAAAGCGCCAATTCGATGGCAATGAGGTCGAGTTGGCCAATGGGAGACGTGCGGCACAAGGCACATGCCCGACATGCGGTACCAAAATGAATCGGATCTTGGGAAAGAAGACGACGGCGTGATCCGGCGCGCTTGGTAAGCGCGCCGTCCTTTCTCCGGCACCGACCGGTTCGCGTTCTTCTTGGACGTGTGGACGGTCGATCGGGCCCCTGAATCACCGGTAACCGGAGCTGATTCACCGGTTGGCGATGGCGTCGAGGAGAGCACCCTCCCGAAGTCCCCACTCGCTCACCACGAAGTGGTCGACGCCCAGCTCCGTGGCGAACGTCTCCAAGATGGCCGCCCCGATGGGCAGCATCGGGGCCCGCCGGGCGGGCATACCCGGCAAGGCCAGCCGTTCCGGGAGGGTGAGCCCGGCAAGCTGGGCTGCCAATTCCGACACCTGTGGAGTCGGCAGCTCGACCTGGTTGACCTCGTTCGAACGTCCCGGGGTGCGACCCCGGGTTCTGGCCATGGCCAGCCTGGCCAAGGCTCGCGCCGTCCCCCCGCTGACCACCGCCCGAGCGGTGACTCCCGGATAAGGGGTGAGGGCCGTGGCCGACGGATGAAGCGCCACCGCCGTCCGTTCGGCGATGGCCGAACGGTCCCCCCTCGACAGGGGGTCTCCCGTGGCCAGTTCGCCCTGCAGACGTGTCGCCCCCACCGGGGCGCTCATAGCCAGAAGGATGTCCTTCCTCGTCCCCACGGCGATCTCGAAGCTCCCACCGCCGAGGTCGAGACCGAGAACCGGCCCGTCACCGATCCAGACCCCGGCCCGCTGACCGGAGAAGCAGAGTCGGGCCTCCTCCTCCCCGTCGAGAACACGCACCGGCGACCCCACCACTCGTTCGAGCCGGGCCACAACCTGCGGGCCGTTACTGGCGTCGCGGATGGCCGCCGTCGCCAGGGCCACCACCACATCAGGTTGAACGTCGTCCAAGGCCCGGCGGAGCCGGCTGGCGGCGGCGACCGATGCCGCCAGACGGTCAGGGGGAATAGACCCCCTGGCCCCGACGGCGAAGCCGAGGTTCAGTAACGCCCGGCGGCGCAGCACCGGTTCCAAGGTGCCACAGGGCCCAGCGTCACATACCAGGACCTGAAATGAACTGCTCCCGAGATCCCAGACAGCAGCCCGCACCGGCACGGTCCGACCGTAGCCGCATCACTGCTCACATCGGAATTCTTCGCGCCCGGGTCCATCGGTTCGCACAGTCGTCGGAGTGGCCGTTGCCTCGTCGGTGACGGTGATTCGCTCCGGTGGTGTCATCGTGGAAACCTAGACCCACGATTTCGACGCCCTGTCGACCGGGATCGGCGAAAGGAAATGTCGTGGCTGAGAGCAGTGGGGATGCGACAGCACCTCTGGCCTTCATCGAGGCCCAGACGAAACGCTTGAAGAAGATGGACCTGGAGGAGGTGTCCGAGCTGAAGCTCAGTCGGGCGGTGGCGGCCATGGCCGACCTGACCGACGAGGCGGCCCCGGACCCCGGCAGTGGCATCTTCGTCACAGCATGGAAGCGGACCGATCAGTGTCACCACTTCTGGGGCCCCACGGTGGGCCAGGAACGCTTCTGCACCAAGTGTCAGGTACCTCGGAGTGCCGTCACCTTCGAGGCCGACACGAGCCGCCCCGGCCGGCGGTCCTAGCCCCGCTTCATTCGACGGTCGTCGCCCCTTCGACTGTCATCACAGTTGTTCTGACTTTTCTGACCGTCACCGCGGTCGCGGCCGTCACCGTGGCCGCTGACCGTCGGGCCCGAATGGTGGTGGTCGGCGGGAGACGGCAGACGGCAGACGGCAGACGGCAGACGGCAGACGGCAGACGGCAGACGGCAGACGGCAGACGGCAGACGGCAGACGGCAGACGGCAGACGGCAGACGGCAGACGGCAGACGGCAGACGGCAGACGGCAGACGGTACCGTGCTGCCGTGCGGATCGGCGTCCTGATGCTCCCCACCGATCCGTGGCCGGAAACCGTCGACCGGGCCAGACGACTCGAGGCTCTCGGTTTCGAACACCTCTGGACCTATGACCATCTTTCGTGGCGTCGCTACCGGGAGCGGTCGTGGCACGGGACCATTCCCTGGTTGACCGGACTGGCCGGCGCCACCAGCAGGATCCGGCTGGGCACGATGGTGGCCTCTCCGAATTTCCGGCATCCTGTGACTCTGGCCAAAGATGCCATGACCCTCGACCACATCTCCTCGGGTCGTCTCACCCTCGGGGTCGGCGCCGGTGGTGTCGGCTTCGACTCGACCGTTCTCGGCGGGGAGCCGCTCAGCCGGGATGAACGGGCGCAACGGCTGGCCGAGTTCATCGAAGTGCTCGACCTTCTGCTCCGGCAGCCGACGACATCGTTCGCCGGCCGGTACTACAGCGTGGAGGAGGCGCGGATGATTCCCGGTTGCCTTCAGCGCCCTCGCCTGCCGCTCGCCCTGGCGGCCGGTGATCCCCAGACCCTGGGTCTGGTGGCCCGCTTTGCCGATGCCTGGATCACCTACGGCGACACGAGCCATGGCGACACGAGCCGCCAGGGATCGGACGCCGCCATCCGTCGGCAGCTCGACCGGTTGGAAGAACACTGTGCCCGTCTAGGCCGGCGACCGGGAACGGTCGACCGGATCTATCTGAGTGGCAACACCGACGAGCGGCCCCTGGCCAGCCTCGCCGCCTTCACGGACCTGGTCGGTCGCTGCCAGGCCCTCGGCTTCACCGATCTCGTCTTCCACCACCCCCGGGCCGAAGACCCCGTCTGGGACGATCCGGTCGAGATCGTCGAACAGATCGCGACCGAGGTTCTGCCGACACTGCGCTAACCCTTCCGCTGGTCATGACACACGACCGCGACGAGCACCCTCACCAGCACGACGACGACGACGACGACCGCGACCGGAATGGGCCGAATCGGTTGAGGCAGAAAGCGCCCGGGGACCCGGAGTCCGTAGTGTCATCCGGCCAACCCAAGCCACTGACCACGTCCTTCTAGGCTGGCTCCTCTTCCTCCTCATCTCCAACTGCAAAAGAGATTTGCGTTTCGACCAAGCTGTTCCATTCGATACGACATCAGTAAGTCCAATACGTACCCGAAGAAGGCGATAGCTGCTGCACCAAGAATCGTTCCAGCGACAGTCCCGGCGACGACGCCAAACACGACAGCACCCAATGTGTGGGGCTGATGGAGATGCACCGCCGTACCGATAACCGAAATAGGGCCTCCGATGAGGATCAACGATGCCGTAACCTTCAGGACACCCGAGACGACGAAGTTGGCCCTGCGGGTGTCCGAGATCGCTCCTTCTGGTTGTCTGAGCTTCCCCAAAGCGGCGGACACAACGATGCGCTGGTCCACGGCCTCGCCATGTGCCTCCAGGGTCGGGCGACTCTTTTCCCCTGGTGTCGTGCAAAGGATCTCGCCGCTCGTCGGGGTCGCCTACTCTGTTCATCGGTAGTCCTCTATGTTCGGAGAATGTGCGCTCGACCGCTGTGATGTTGGGCTACCCGGCGTGATCACGAAAAATCCCTGGTCAAACCGGAAAAGAAACGGGGAGTAGCGCAGCCTGGCAGCGCACCTGCTTTGGGAGCAGGAGGTCGCGGGTTCAAATCCCGCCTCCCCGACCGATGATGGCGATGGCCGGTGTGGCCAAGGAAGATCGGCCGCTCGGATAACCTCAGAGCCACTCTGCGGGCGTAGCTCAATGGCAGAGTCCCAGCCTTCCAAGCTGGTCATGCGGGTTCGATTCCCGTCGCCCGCTCTCTCTCACCCGTCGCCCGGTCCAGAATTCTCTCGTCAGGCCGGTGCCGTCTCGCTCGGCCCGCCGAGCTAAGGCGTTGTGATCACGGTGATCGAGGTGACGATATCGAGATCCGGCGAGAGGCTGGCCAGAACGGGGCAGTTCTTCTCGGCCAACTCGAGGGCCCGGTCGGCCGCCGCCTTCTCAATGCGACCGGTGACCTCGAAGTGGAGTTCGATCCGGACGAACTGAAGCGGAGGCTGGTCCCGCTGCTCCGAGCGGACGACGACGGTAAGGGCCTTCATCTGCTGGCGCTTCTTCTCGAGGACGACGACGACGTCATAGGCGAGACAGGAGGCCAGGGAGATCGGAAGGAGGTCGGACGGCTTGGCCCCGACGATCTCGGGATCACCGGAGATGGCGAGCCGGAAGGAGCGGGAGTCTTCTCCCTCGAAGAGCAAGCCCCGCTGCCACTCGAGGCGCTGGTTCCCGATGGACACGGGTCCTTTCTAGTCGGCCGGCTGGAGGGAGGTGAGCCATGACCGGACGGACTCGGTGAGTGGGACGGACCGGTAGCGTGCGCAGATGTCCGGCGTGTGGAGCCCGAGCGGTCGAGCGAGAACAGCTGACGGGGTCGGCGTCGCCTACTACGAGCTCGGGGGATCGGGCCCGGCGCTGCTGCTGGTCCATGCCACCGGCTTCTGCGGGGCGGTGCTCGGCCCGATGGCCGGCGAGTTGATCGACCGGTATCGCTGCATCGCCTTCGACCTGCGCGGTCACGGCTGCTCCGACCGCCCGCCGGGGGGGGACTTCGGCTGGTACGGCTTCGCCGCCGACGTACTCGGGGTGGTCGATCATCTGGGCCTCGAGGAGGTGGCCGGATTCGGGCACTCCTGTGGTGGTGCGGCCCTGCTGTTGGCCGAGGAGGCCCGAACGGGGACGTTCCGCGCCCTCTACTGTTTCGAACCCATCGTCTATGCCGGGGAGACACCGCCGGCCCCCACGGCCGACGGCAATCCGCTGTCGGACGGGGCCCGGCGGCGGCGGGAGATCTTCGGGTCCCGCGACGAAGCGCTGGAGAACTTCTCCGGCAAGGCGCCCTTCGATCAGCTCGACCCCGAGGTGTTGGCGGCCTACCTGGACAACGGTTTCGCCCCGGGGGCCGACGGGATCCGCCTGCGCTGCCACCGCGAGGACGAGGCCGAGGTCTACGACCACAGCCTGGCCCACGACGCTTTCGGCCACCTGGGTGACGTCCGCTGTCCCGTGACCCTGGCTTGCGGGGCCGAGACCGATGCCATCGGACCCGGGGCCCTGAAGCGCTTCGCCCGACGACTGGCCCGATCGCAGGTGGAGGTGTACAGCGGGCTCGGTCATTTCGGTCCCCTGGCAGACCCGGGCGCCGTGGCCCGGTCCGTCGGCTCGTCTCTGCATCGCATGGGCGTGACACCCACGGCGTAGCCTCGAGCCCGTGGCTCTTCCCGTTCCCCGTTCACTGTCGCCCTCGAAGGTGAGTAGCTTCAAGGACTGCGCCCTGGCCTTCCGGTTCAGCGTCATCGACCGGCTCCCTGAGCCGGCCTCACCCCATGCCGTGAAGGGCACCCTGGTCCACAGTGCCCTGGAGGGTCTGTTCTGGGAGCACGGCCCCGGCGAGCGGACGCCGGAGGCGGCTCGGGAGTCGCTGGAGGCGGCGTGGAGCGCCCTGCAGGACGACCCCGAATTTCTCGAGCTCGAGCTGTCGGACGAGGCGCGGCAGGCCTTCCTGGCCGACGCCGAGGGACTGGTGGCCGGCTACTTCCGCCTCGAGGACCCGAATGCCGTGACCACCGTCGGGGTCGAGCTGCTCCTCGAGGCCGAGGTCGGAGGGCTGCTGCTGCGAGGGATCATCGACCGGCTCGACGTGACCCCCGACGGAGAGTTCATCGTCATCGACTACAAGACGGGTCGGGTGCCGAGCGAGATGCAGGAGCACAGTCGGCTGGGTGGCGTGCAGTTCTACGCCCTGCTGTGCGAACAGGTTCTCGGCCGGCGACCGGTCAGCGTGCGGTTGCTCTATCTGAAGGAGCCAGTCGTGATCGCCGCCGACCCGTCGGACCA
>Ga0307372_10008977_pt1 | contig 13910 bp, 12 predicted proteins | sample OX1MG_FD_202533 | JGI IMG/M metagenome (GOLD analysis project Ga0307372, IMG submission 202533) | Soil microbial communities from Risofladan, Vaasa, Finland - OX-1 | ecosystem: Environmental > Terrestrial > Soil > Coastal area > Acid sulfate soil | place: Finland: Risofladan, Vaasa | collected...
CCCCAGGGCCGAGTCCGGATCCATCCGGGAATTGTCCGCCGACGGCAGCGACAGCCTCATGTCGCAGCAGCGGCCCAGAATCGACGCCGATGAGCGCGATCTCTCCACCCGACGCGCTTCCCGTCGCTGTGCTCGACGATGAGCAGCGTGTCGCCGTCGACCATGGCGACGGCCCCTGCCTGGTGCTCGCGGGGCCGGGGAGCGGGAAGACGCGAATCATCGTCGAGCGGTTTCACCGCCTCTCCTCGAGCGGCATCGGTGCGGGCCGGCAACTCGTCCTCACGTACACCCGAAAGGCGGCGGCGGAAATGCGCGAACGCGTGGAGCGGGTGCACGGCGGGTTCGCCGAGGAGGCCCCGCTCACCAACTACCACTCGTTCGCGCTCCGCGTGGTGCGCGAGTGGGGCTGGCTGCTCGGCATCTCGCCCGTCCTGCGAATCGCTGATGCCGCCGAGCAGTGGCTGCACGTCGAAGCGGTCCTCGAAGAGCTGCGCCCGAAACTGCTCTGGAATCCGCTGCGTCCGCATGATCTCATGGACCCTCTCCTCGACATCATCGGGACCGCGAAACAGGAGTTGGTCACGCCCGACGCGTACGACGCATGGGCGGCGACGCGTCTGGAGGGGTGCGAGAACCCGGCTGAGCGGATCGTCCTCGAGCGTCACGCCGACGTCGCGCGCGTCTACGCACGCCTCGATGAGCGATACCGGCGCGCTGGGGTCTTCGATTTCGACGACTGCATCCTCTATGCGGAGCGCCTCCTGCGCGAGCAGCCGGCTGCCCGCAGCGGCGTCGCGGATCGGATCAGCCACGTGATGGTCGACGAGTACCAGGACACCAACTACGCGCAGGCGAAACTGGTTGAGACGCTTGTCGCCGATCACCGCAATCTCTTCGTCGTCGCCGACGACGACCAGTCGATCTACAAGTTCCGGGGCGCGAGCCGCGCCAATCTCGACCGGTTCTCCCGCGAGTACCCCGAGCATCGCCAGCTCGTGCTCACCCATAACTATCGGAGCACCGAACAGATCGTCACCGCATCGCGCGCGGTCATCAATGTCGCGAGTCCTGCGACGCGCATCGAGAAGCACCTGGTCGCGGAACGCGGCTCCGGCTCCGCCGTTGAGGTCTGGAGCGCTCCGGACGAGCGCAGCGAGGCGATGGCCGTTGCGCGTGAATGCGCGCGTCTGGTCGCAGGTGGCATGCGCCCCGCTGACATCGCGTGGCTCTTCCGGCAGCACGTCGACATGCGACCTGCGATGCGCGCACTCCGCCAGTGCGGTGTCGCGTACCAGGTTGCCGGCGGCCGGGGGTTCTTTCAGGAGCGCGAGATCAAGGACGCCCTGGCGCTGCTCGCGGCCATCGAGGATCCAGAGGACTCGCAGGCGCTGCTCCGCTGTCTGACGCTCCCCGGGTGGGGTGTCGCAACACCGGGACGCGTGGCGCTGGTGCGCGCGGCACATGAGCACGACCTGCCGCTTGCCACGCTCCTCATCGACGCCGGGGTCGAGGGGCTCGACGAGTCCGACCTTGCGGCGGCACGGCGGTGCGTCGAGAGCATTCACGAGCTGCACGCGGCAGCGCAGCGGGAGGATGTCCGCGATCTCTTCCAGCTGGCCCTCGAGGCGAGCGGATTTCTCGGCATCGTCGACGAGCAATCCGGTGTCGCGCGCCTGCAGATGGGCGCGAACCTGAACAAGTTCGGCGAGCTGCTCGAGGCGTTCGCCGACTGGAGTGACGACCGCCGCGTCAGCACCACGCTCCGATACCTGAGCGTCCTCCGCGACAGCCGTGAGGCGGGCGAGCTCGCGAGCATCGAACCGATCGAGGATGGGGTCGTGCTCCTCACCGCGCACGGTTCGAAGGGACTCGAATGGCCGGTCGTCTTTCTCTCGCGCTGCACCGAGCGTCGCTGGCAGGGACGAGCCAAGTCGTCGTTCGACCTGCAACTGCCCGACGAGCTGGTCCCCGAAGCGTCGCCGCCCGGTGATGTCGCCGTCGATGAGGAGCGCCGGCTCTTCTACGTCGCATCAACCCGAGCGCGAGACCGGCTCATCTACACATGGGCACGCTCATATCCACAGCCTTCGAGTGAGGAGCTGTGCACGCCGTTCCTGACCATGGCGATGTCCTTCCGCGGTGAGGTGCTGTCGAAGGACGTCGCGGTTGACAGCACCGTCGCACTCCGCGCGCCCCGTCCGGCCGGCACCCCCGCGTTGCAGCGCCTCTCGATCGCGGTGTCCGACCTGGGGGCGTTCCGGAACTGCCCCCGCCGGTACAACTACCAGCGCCGGTGGCATCTCCCGGTGCGTACCGACGCGCGCAGCTGGTACGGCACCATGATCCATGAGGTCCTTCGCGCGGCGGCGACGCAGCGGATGGGGGCGCAGACCGTCACCCCTGACAGCGTGGCGGCGATGTGGCAGTCGGCGTGGGAGCAGTCGCACGGACCCAAGGGACGCCACCCGGAGTTGCGCGCGCACGGCGACGAGCAACTGCGCCGCTACGTCGAATCGCCGGGATGGACCGATACCGTCATCAAGAGCGTCGAGGAGCCGGTGACCATCAACCTCGACCACGCCGACGTCGCGGGCCGGTTCGACCGTGTGGATACGCGCTTCGACGGTATCCCCACGGTCGTCGACTACAAGACCGGGCGTCCCAAGGATGAAGGCGCGTTACGCGCAGACCTGCAACTTCGCGCGTACGCGGTGGGACTGAGCCAGCGCGAGCAGGCTGACACCGTCGCCATCGAGTTCCACTACCTGCAGGGCGCGGTGACGCGGATCATCGCCGACAAGACGTTCCTGCGCAAAGCGCACGGACACATGTCAGCGACGGCACGCGAACTCTCCATCGCGTCGAGCACCGGAGCGTTCCCGCCCAAGCCGTCGCGATGGCAGTGTCAGCGCTGCGATTTCCGTACCGTGTGTGACGAGGGCCGCGCGGCCGCGCTCGCGGACGAGTGAAGCCGTCAGCCGCAGACCGCTCGCCCCTTTGCGATCAACCTCTGCACGAGGGACACGGCCAGGGTTGCCGGATTCGCAGCGGGTCCGGAATCGATGCTCAGCGCGTAGATCAGGTCCCCGGCGCGGACCTGGATATCGGTATGGATATCGCCGACGAAGGTGCCCGAGTAGGGGATCGAGCTGTACGGGGCGCCCTTGTCGATCTGATACAGAAGGGCATCGTCGCCCATCGCCGGAATCGTCGGGGTCACCTCGACACCGTTGCCGTACATGGGGATGTTATTCGGCCGATTCGAGGCCCGCTGTCCCAGCATCCATCGATCCGCGGAAGCGACCGTGCCGTAGTCGGTGACCTCTTCCGCGAGCTGCGAAACCCGCTTGGGAGCGGCCGCCGTGGTGGTCGCCCGGAAATACTCATTCGCATTCCCAACCGACCCATCTGTCCCGTCGTCGAGGAGCGCGCGCGGACCAACCTCACTCATCGGCGGCCCGGTCGGTTCGAGGCCGGGCGGCAGCTGAGCAACGTTCAGAAGGCCCACGGTCTGAATCGCGCAGGGTCGCGCTGACAGACTGACATCAGGAACGGTGTCCGCCGTTGGTTGCAGGGCCCGCGTACCGCCTGTCGGGACGCCGCACCCGCCAAGAATGATGCAGATACAAAGGCCGAAGACAACCTGTGCAGTGCGCTTCACTCGCATCCTTCTGGAGGTCAATCGGTTGATCACGTCGGGTCGCGAACGGAGTGGCCTTGAACAGTGGACACCCAGGAGCCGGTGCGCGGATGGAGATTGGCATCCTCTGCTGTAACAACCCGGCACAGATGCAGGATTCGGGCTCGGCATGCTGCGCTGGTATGGAGCCTCACACTCGTGGCGCGGGATCAGCCGGCGAGGAGGTAGCCGGTTGACCTAGCCGCGTGCGGTGAGGTCGTCCAGCATCGAGAAGAGACGCATACCCACGCGCTGCGGGTCGACACGGTATGCACCATGCTCGTACTCATTGGTGATCCAGGGGCGGCAGTTGCCCAGCAGTGACACGGTCTCGAGGGCCATGGTGCGCTCGACGTACTCGTCGTCCCAGTACAGCGTGCCGACAACGGGAACCCTGTTCGCTCGCAACTTCTCGATGTCATAGAGCGGCGCCCATCCCTCGTACTCGGCGAGAACGTCCGCGACGTCACGGAGTGGTTGCAGCGGCGGCAGCTCCTCGAGCATCCAAGGAAACACGGCCTCGCCGGTGAAGCATGGCGCGGGCTGCGCGTCGAGCGCATAGCGGCCGTCGGCCTTTCTAGCGCGCTCGGCAGCCCAGCGCGTCGCCGGCCCGTTGGAGTACGCAGCCTCATGGAGCACGGTGTAGATCGGATTCGTCGCCGGCGCCATGACATCGGCGATGTGTTCGTGGACGACACCGCTCAACATGCCGAGCTGTTCGAGATCGTTGTCCGCGCGCTCGACGATGCCGTGTAGCTCGGCACCGCCATATTGCAGCCCCAGCTTCACGCCGAGCATGAGGAAGCGCCGCGCGCTCAACCGCTGCCCGTGCGCGTCGACATCGCTGTTCGTCTCCAGGTGGTCGACGATGCGTCGCACCCGTTCCGCATCCATGGGAAAGCGCGCGTAGTAGTCGGCGTTGCGGCTTGCGACATGGTTGAACAGCCGCGTGCAGATCTCCTCGGTCTCATGCAGCACCGGTGCAAACCCGCCGGTGATGATCACGCCGAGCAGATGCTCGGGGAGCTGCGAGAGATAGGTCAGCGAACAGAAGCCGCCGAAACTCTGTCCGAACACGTACCAGTCCGAGTCCTCACCGTACAGCGTCGCACGCAGGCGGTCGGCGTCACGGATGATCGAGTCCTGCCGGAAATTGCGGAGATATGCGCCACACGCGACCGGGTCGGCAAAGGGCAGGGCCCTCGCATCGAGCGGCGTGCTCATCCCCGTGCCGCGCTGGTCCAGCAGGAGCACGCGATAGCGCGTCAGCAGCTGTTCGAGCCAGCTCCCCCGGTGATCCGGGAATGCGACCTCATGACCGGGACCGCCTTGAAACCAGACGATCGGCCGGACATTCTGATCGCCCGCCTTCTCAGCGGCAACGACCTCGCGCGCATGCACGGTGATCTGCGGACCGGACGGCTCGTTCCAGTCAACCGGAACACTGATCCGGTGCGGCGTGACGAGCATCCGGTCGACGGCGACGTGTGGTGACATCACGCGATTGTCGCCGACGAATGGCGCGACGGGCGCCGACTCAATCCTTCTACGGATGCAGACGGAACTCGCGCCAGAAACCGACCAAAGAGGTTTCGTCGCCTTCGGGCTCGACATCCTCGGGGAGCTGTGTCCGCCAGGGGAGCATCAGATCGAAGACAACCTCCTGGATGGTCCAGAGGATGTCCATGACCTCGGTGATCTTGACCTGACGGCGCGCCAGCGCAGTCTCGACCGTGGACATCGCATCGGCGTCGCCCGTCTTGCGGACGGCGCCTTTCGCGAAGACGAACACCTTCCGCGCCCGTTCGGCGACGTCGGGTGGAACTTCCTTGATGCCCTGGAGGTGGGTTTCCTCGCAGAGCTCGATGGCGCTGTCGACCCGTTCGACCAGCCGGCGGAGTCGAGTACGCTCGACAACCTCGCGACGGTGACGGCGGCGAGCGGCATGCACTTCTTCAGTGGCGCTCCCGATGAGAAGCCCCGGGTCGACTACCTGACTACGCTCCAGTACCACGGGTTCTCTTATCACACCGCCTAGCCTACCGGCTGGGGTCGTTGACATCAACAGCACATTTAGGGTGAGATTGATGCATGGACCGCATCAATGCCGATCTTCTCCGCACTTTTGTCGAAGTTGCCAAGGTTGAGCACCTCGGCAGAGCGGCGGAAGCGCTGCAAGCGGATCAATCAACCGTCTCCCGAAAGATCGCCCGTCTCGAGGAAGAGGTCGGGGTGCAGCTCTTCGAACGGATCGGGCGCAACATCCGTCTGACCCAGGCCGGCCGGCGCTTCGTCAGCCGCGCCGAGCGCCTCCTGGATGACCTCCGCGACGCCGTTGCCGAGGCTGAGGGCGCCGTGGCCGCCGAGAGCGGACGCGTCTGCGTCGCCTTCCTGCACACGGTCGGAGCACGCTGGCTCCCGGAGCGCCTGGCCCGCTTCCTCGAGAGCTATCCGGCGGTCCGGTTCACGCTCGAGGAAGGCACCACCGCCGAAGTGATGAGCGGTGTTCTTGGTGGCGACTACGACCTGGGCATCCTCGGGCCGCCGCCGACCGGCGTCGTCGACCTCGAGATCCATCCACTGTTTCGGGAGCGCGTCGCGGTGGTGGTCCCCGGCAACCATCGGCTCGTCGGGCGCAGCTCGGTCACCCTCGAGGACGTTGCCGGCGAGCCGCTCATCCTTCCCCGTTCGCGAAGCGGGCTCCGGCGTGTCATCGACGCAGCGTTCGCCGCGCAGGGTCTGACCACGCACGTGGCGTACGAAGGTGACGATTTCACGATTGTCCAGGGTCTCGTCGAAGCCGGCCTCGGAACGACGCTCATGCCGATGCCACTCCCGGTGCCGAGCACTCGGGTGGCGGTCATCCCGCTTCGCGACCCGCCGATCGCGCGTACCATGGCCCTCTGCTGGGATCGGCGGCGAACCCTTCCACCAGCCGCCAATCTCTTTGCCCAGCGGCTGATCGCCGAGGCCAGCGAACCCTTCGATCTCGCGGTCAGCGCCTGACCACCCGACCGTTCCCCTTCCTCATATGAGCATCGCAATCGTTCTGATCGTCATCGCTGCCCTGCTCGCCGCCGGCGGGGTTGCCGCCCTCGTGCTCGGCACCCGAGGTCGGACGCCATCGCCGTCGTTCGTGCCACAGGTGAGCCAGGTTCTCGCCAACGCGCACCAGCAGGCCGCTGCCGTGGTGGCCGAGGCGCGCACCTCAGCGCTCCATTCGCATGAGGCGGCGATGGAGGAGGTGGCGGAGCGCCTGGCATCGGTGGAGAGCCGCGAGGCCCTCATCGCCGAACGCCACAAGCATCTCCGGGAGCGGCGGGAGGTGTTCGACGAGCGTCGCTTCGCGTATCGGAAGCGCCGCGACGAGATCGAGGAACGCCGTGCCAAGGTCGCCGAGCAGGGCGAGGAGATCGCAGCCACGCTTCGTGCCAAAGCCGCGCTCGATCGCGACGCGGCGGCGCTGCTGGTCCTCGATCGCGTCGCATCGGAGCTCGTCGCCGAGCGCGGCGCCCTCGTCGAGGCGACCGTCGCCGACATCATCGGCGAGCGCGTCGAGACGAGCGCCAACGACCTGATCCTCCAGGCGGTCGAACGTCAGGACGCTTCCAACGTCGACACTGCGCCGCGGATCTCCCCCTTCTCGCTCGAGGGCCTCGACGATCACGCCCAGGAGCGGATTCTGTCGGCCCTCGCGGTCATCGCCGAGCAGACGGGCGCCGAGCTCGGGGTCGACACGGAGAAGCAGCAGGCGACGCTTCGGACCGTTGATCCGATCGGGCGTGAGATCGCGCGCCAGGCTGCGCTTGAGGTCGTCGACCGGCGTATCCAGGCCTCCGAGGTCCCGCCCCTGATCCAGAAGACGCGGCGCTCAACGCAGCGCAAGGTCATGGAGGCGGGCGAGCGCGCGCTCTGGCTCATGCAGATCGAAGGGCGCCCCGAGCTCGCCGAGCTTGTCGGCACGCTGCACCACCGGTTCTCCTACGGCCAGAATGCGCTGTTGCACTGTCAGGAGACCGGTCACCTCTGCGGCGTGCTCGCCGCCGAGCTCGGCCTGCCGCAGAGCACGGCGCGCGAAGCAGGCATGCTGCACGACATCGGCAAAGCGGTCGACCACGACGTCGAAGGCGTGCACGCGATCATCGGCGGGGAGCTGCTCCGCGTCCTCGGAGTCGACGCCGGCATCGTGCACGCGGTGAAGGCGCATCACTTCGATGAGGAGCCGTCGACCGACCTGGCGATGCTGACGATCTGCGCGGACGCGATCTCCGCGTCGCGGCCCGGCGCACGGCGCGACACGCTCGCCACGTACCTGCTGCGTCTCGAGCAGCTCCAGACCATCGCAACCCGTCATGGCGGTGTTGACCGCGCATTCCCGCTGCAGGCGGGGCGGGAGCTGCGCGTCTTTGTGAAGGCATCCCAGGTCAAGGACACCGACATGCCCCCGCTCACCGCCGAGATCGCGCGAGAGATCGAGTCCGAGATGCAGTATCCGGGCGTCATCAAGGTCACCGTGATCCGGGAGACGACGGCGATGGCGACTGCGCCGGCGCAACTCGTGCCCGTCCGCGCGGCGGTCGCCGAGCACGCCGGCCACCATGAGCCCGAGCTCGACGACGACGTTGACGACGTCGACACCGGCTCAGACGACGCCTGACGCAAACGGGGGCGTGACACCCCCGGGCGGGTCCAGCACCCTTCGGCACCGCGGCGTTCTGCGTCCGTACGCTTCGCAGGGCTCCATACTCGCCGCGTTCTTGTCGTCGCCATCGAGCCATCAACCGCGACGAGCACTCCCGCGCCGACGCAACCACCGAGGACCCGTCGGCCACCGCCGACAACCTCCGTCGAATGTTCCAGCCCCGGACCCTTCCTCAAGGTCACGTTGGGGGACGACCATCACGTCGCCGATCGGCTCCCTTCTGAAGATCCCGAGAAGCGGCTAGAGCGCTTCAGCGATGACGCGAGCTGTTTCGGCGGGACGCTCGTGGAAGAACAGGTGCCCGCAGCCGTCGAATGGACGCAGCGTCGCATCGGGAATCTGGCGCGCGAGGATCCGCGCGTTCTCGTAGGGCGTGACGGCATCGTCGGTGCCGTGGAGCACGAGTGCCGGCGCAGTCACACCGGCCAGCCGTTCGAACGAGTCGTCCGCTTGCGACATCGCGAGGATTTGCGATGAGAAGACGCGCGGACCCACTGGATTGCGAGCACGTTCGGTGATCTGGTCCTCGATGAACGCGGGATGCGTACGCTGAAAGTGCGGCGAGTAGAGCACCGTACACGCCTGCCGGTACGCATCCTCCGGCGTGCGGGCCCCCCTGCCGAGCAGAGCGGCCCGGTCGGCGGGATTCGCGGCCACGCCACGGCCGCCGCCGGGCGCTGTGGCCGCGAGGATGAGTCGCGCAACGCGCTCGGGGTGATCGACCACGAGGTGCTGCGCGATCAATCCACCCATCGATGCACCGAGCACCGCGGCCGCCCCCACGCGCGCCGCATCGAGGACCGCGACCGCATCGAGCGCCATGTTCGCCAGGGTGATGTCGCCACCATCGCCCGACTCGCCGAGGCCGCGCGGGTCGTAGGTGATCACGCGGAGGCGGCTGCTCAGGTCCGGCATGATCGGATCGAAGACCGAGCTCCGCGCGCCGAGTCCCGGGATGAGGAGGAGCGACGTACCCTCGCCCGCCACGAAGACGGCGAGCTGGACGCCGTCGAGGGTCGTGGCCGACAATCGTTCGCGAGACACGTCGACACCATACCGGGCGATTGGTGCCGCACCATGCGTGCAGGCATGCCTCGCTTCTTCATCGACACCTCCCAGATCGAGGACGACCGCGCCACGCTCATCGACGCGGACGCGGAGCATCTTGCGCGGTCGCTGCGCGCACGTCCCGGCGAGATGATCGTCGTCATCGCCGGCGGTGCCGTCGAACACGGCGTCGTCCTGCGGGAAGTCACCCCTTCACGGGTATCGGGCGCCGTCGTCTGGAGCAGGCCGGTGTCGGGAGAACCACGTCTCGCGGTCCACGTGCTCCAGGCGATTCCTGCGCAGACGATGGACGCAACCATCGAGGCGCTCACCGTGGCAGGCGCGGCATCGATCCGCCCGGTGCTGACGGGCCGCACAGTGGTGCGTCCTGATCCCTCGCAGGCCGCGCGTCGGGAGGAGCGCTGGCAGGCCATCGCGCGCGAAGCAGCGCAACTCGCGGGTCGCGCGGCTCCTCCCGCTGTGTCGTCGGTGATGTCGCTGCGCGAAGCCCTCGCGCACCTTCCGGCAACCGCTCACCTGCTCGCGTGCGTCATACGCCGTGACTCGACGGCGATTCACGCGATCGCAACGACGTCGCTTGCGGAGATCGCGCTCGTCATCGGTCCCGAAGGCGGCCTCGACGGCGCGGACCTGGACGCGCTGGCCGCTGCCGGCGCCGCGTATGTCCACCTCGGCCCGCGAACACTGCCGAGCCGCCTCGCGGGCGCCGTCGCGACGGCGCTGCTGCTGGCCGGCGCCGGCGATCTCGACTCGATCGCGGAGCCACCGCCGCAATGAGCGTCCCCGCAGAGCGTCCGCTGCGTGTCGCACTGACCGTCCTGGGATGCAAGGTCAACTTCGCGGAGATGGCCGATCTCGCGGGCAAGCTCGCGGCAGGTGGTTGCGAGGTCGTGCCGGAAGGTGAGCAGGCGGACGTGCGCGTGCTCAACTCCTGCACGGTGACGGCGCAGGCCGACGCCACGACGCGGCAGCGCATCGGGCGCCTGCGTCGCATGGATCCCAGGGCCCACCTCGTGCTCACCGGCTGCAGCGTCGACGCCAATCCAGGCGCGTACACGAACATCGACTCCATCTTCGCGAACCGCGACAAGGACAGCATCGCGGACCACGTCCTGTCCATGGCGTCGCAACGCACGGCTGCCGCGACACATGGAACCGCGGGGATGCGCTCGCGGGCGTTCATCAAGGTGCAGGACGGATGCGACCACCGCTGCACGTACTGCATCGTCTGGCGCGCCCGCGGTGACTCGATCAGCCTCCCGGCCGATGCCGTGCTCGAGCGCGTGCGGGCCGCCGTCAGTGCCGGTCATGGCGAGATCGTGCTGTGCGGCGTCGATCTCGGGTCGTACGGCCGTGACCGCGGCACCGACCTGGCTACGCTGCTCGAGACGCTGCTGGACTCCTGCGGCCATGCGCGCATCCGTCTGAGCAGCATCAATGCCAACGACGTCTCCCCTGCGCTGATCAGCCTCAATGCGCACCCGCGACTGTGCGCGCACTGGCATATGCCGCTGCAGAGCGGCAGTGATCAGGTGCTCCGGGCCATGCATCGCGGGTATCGACGCGCGCAGTACCTGCGCGTGGTCCGCGCGCTTCGCGCCGTGAACCTGCTCACCGAGTTCACCACCGACATCATGGTGGCGTTTCCCGGCGAGACCGACGAGGACCATGCAGCGACGCTGTCGCTCGTCGACGACGTCGGGTTCCTCGCCGGACACGTCTTTCGCTGGTCGCCTCGTCCGGGGACTCCGGCGTCGGAACGCAGCGCCAGAGTGGATGACGCAATCGCACGGCGGCGGAGTGCAGAGGTGCGCCGAGCCACACAGCGCACCGGAGCCGCCTCCCGTGAGCGCGCGTGCAACCGCGTGCACGAGGTGGTCTGGGACGAGGTGGGCGACGCCGCCCACGGCCTCACGGCCGGCTATCACGAGATCGTCGTCGACCCCGCGCGCGGCGTGCGTCAGGGAGGGCTCAGCCTGGTTCGCGCAGAATCCGTCGAGGGCGACTGCCTGCGCGGTACCCTGCTGCGCTCATGAGCGATTGCATCTTCTGCGCCATTGCGGCCCACGAACTCCCGGCAACGATCCTGCGTGAGGACGACGAGGTGCTCGCCATCCGCGACGTCAATCCGCAGGCTCCGATCCACGTGCTCGTCCTGCCACGCGATCACATCATGTCCGTCCTCGAGCTGACCCCCGCGCAGGATCACCTCTGGGGCCGGCTGCTGCACGTCGCCCAGTCGATCGCCGAGGACGAGGGTGTTGACGAGACCGGATTCCGTCTCGTGATCAACACAGGCGCGAACGGCGGTCAGACCGTCGATCACCTGCACGTGCATCTGCTCGGCGGCCGCCGGATGACCTGGCCGCCTGGCTAGTGCGCCGGCGCTGAAAGGGGCGCGACGCGCACGTCGTTGCCGATGGCGCGCCGCGCTTGAGAGGGGGGCTGAACCGGGCCGTTACGCGCTGGGCGCGTGTTCGATGGTCTGTCGCGTGGCGCCGATCGTCACCGGGATGCGCTGCGGCGCGGCCTTCTGCGCACGCGGGATCTCGACGCGGAGCACGCCGTTCTCGAACGTTGCGGTGATGTCCTGCGCGCGCACTTCGGCGGGAAGACCGACCTGGCGGAACACAGACGTCGAGCGGCGTTCGCGACGCACGTAGGTGGTGTCCTTGGTGGTCTCGGTGCTGCTACGCCTGCCGGCGATCGTGAGCACGCCGTCGTCGAATGTGACCTCGACATCGTCGGGCGCGAGGCCGGGGACCGAAGCCTCGATGGTGAACGCCGCATCCGTCTGCCGGATGTCCACGGGAAGGCTCGTGTACTCGACGCCTTGACGCGACGTCGTCGCGGCGGCGGGCTGGAAGAGATGATCCATCTGCGTGTGCAGGTCGAAGATGTCGTTCCACGGATTCCAACGCACTATCGCCATCGCAATGCTTCCTTGTCGTGATGTCTGCTCTGGCCGCACACCCTGCGGCACAAGGGTTTTACCCGCGACGTTCGCGCGATAAACATCGCGAGCGTGCGTCGCGCCGATCAGCCGCGGAACGCGTCGCGCAGTGAGTCGAAGAAGCCTTTCTTGACCTCGGCCGGCTTGCCCTCTCGCCCGCCGAGTTGCTCGTAGAGGGCACGGTCGTGATGCGCGAGATGGCTCGGCACGACGACGCGGACGACGCAGATGAGATCGCCGCGGCGGCCGGTGCGCACATGCGGCACGCCGAGCCCGTGCAGCTTCAACTGACGTCCGGGCTGGGTCCCGGCCGGGACCTCGATGGGATGATCCCCATCGACCGTCGCGATCGTGATCGTGTCACCGAGGACCGCCTGCGGTACCGAGATCGGGAGCTCGTACAGGAGATCCTGCCCGCGTCGAACGAGGTTCGGGTGCGGTTTGACCCGGAAGCCCAGGTACAGATCCCCTGAGGGTCCGCCACGCGGCCCCGGCTCACCTTCTCCGGTCAAGCGCAGCGTGACGTCGTCGTCGACGCCGGCGGGAATGGTGACCTCGACCGTGTGCCGGCCCTGAATGCGACCCTGTCCGCGACACACCGCGCAGGGATCGGTGATCACCTGACCCTCGCCATGACATGTTGGGCAGGCGGTGACGTTTGTGACCTGGCCGAAGATCGACTGCATCTGCCGCCGCACCTGGCCCGCGCCACCACACGTTGCACACTGCGTCGCCTTCGTACCCGGCTTGGCACCCGAGCCGCCGCATTCGGTGCACGCGGTCGCCCGCGGCACCTCGACGGTGCGCTTGGCACCGAAAACGGCCTCCTCGAACGTGATCTCGATGTTCATGCGCAGGTCATCGCCGCGCTGCGGCCCTGTCTGTCCGCGCCGGCGACCGCCGCCGCCGAAGAACATATCGAACAGATCGAAGGCTGAATCGAAGGAGAAGTTGCCGAAATCAGGCGGCGCGGCGCCGTCGGCGACGTGCCCGTACGCGTCGTAGCGCTGACGCTTCTGTGGGTCGCTGAGGATCGAATACGCCTCCCCGACCTCTTTGAACTTCTCCTCCGCAACCTTGTCCCCGTTGTTGCGGTCGGGGTGATACTGCATCGCAAGCTTGCGGTACGACGCCTTCAGCTGCTCGGGCGTGCAGTCACGTGGGACGCCGAGCACTTCGTAGTAGTCGCGCTTGGCGGTTGCCATCGCCCTTATTTCGCAGTCGAGACGTTGCGTGGGTGCACGACGCGCACGATCGCGGGGCGAAGCAACCGGTCGTGCAATCGATAGCCGGGAACGAGCTCCGCGACGACGGTGTCCTCATCGACCTCGTCGGATTCCTCAGCGGCGATTGCCTCGTGCAGCGAGGGATCGAACCGCTCGCCGACAGCCGGCACGCGCACGACACCGAGACGCTCGAGCGCCGTCTCGAACTCGCGCACGACGAGCTCGAGTCCGCTCACAAAGAATTCCTCGGCCCCCGCCTCGCCCGCGTGCTCGACGGCGCGG
>Ga0307372_10008979_pt1 | contig 13905 bp, 10 predicted proteins | sample OX1MG_FD_202533 | JGI IMG/M metagenome (GOLD analysis project Ga0307372, IMG submission 202533) | Soil microbial communities from Risofladan, Vaasa, Finland - OX-1 | ecosystem: Environmental > Terrestrial > Soil > Coastal area > Acid sulfate soil | place: Finland: Risofladan, Vaasa | collected...
AATACCTGCAAGATCTGTCAGTGGGTGATTTGATTGCTGTCACTAAGGTGTTGCCCGAGACTGGCGTTGAGTATACCCTACAACAGCCAGAAATCAAGACGGTCAGCGCGGATGGCGTTGATTTTGCTTATCGCTACAACGATGTCAGGCTGCCCGAAGCGACCACTGAGGATTTGATGTGGTGGTTGGGTCTCTACATCGGCGATGGCTTCATCCATTACACAGCGGGCGCTGACAAGGCGCGTGTTGAGGTAGCCATTCCTGATACGGATCCGGCGGTTCGGGCTGAGCTAGTCCGCACGACGGAACTGCTGTTTGGCATCACACCCACGACAGGCGATAAATACCGCGTATCCGTCAACTCGACAATTATCGCCCGCTTCATTGAGGCGAATGGTTTCGCAGGCAAGGCGCTTGAAAAGCGCGTGCCTGAGTGGGTTTTTGGATTGCCGCAATCTCAGAAGCTGGCATTCCTCGGTGGATACCTTGACTCAGACGGGTATGTACGTGATGCTGAGAAGAATCACGATGTCGTGTTGACAAGTGGCAACCGCGACTTGCTTCATGACATGACAGAGTTGCTCTCGCTGTGTGGTCTCCCCTCGTCCGAGATTCATCGCTTCGAGTCAAAGCATCCAACCGATGCTGAGCGAATGGTCGTAGGGTACCGGGTTGAAGTTGCAGGGAACTTTGAGCGTATCGGCAGTCGCTCTCCACGGCGTTTGGAGCGGATGGACAAGCGCAAGTATCACCACGACTATTCCAGCGCTAAGAACACTAAATTCGTCAAGCACACGACTGAGTTCCACGGCTACGCGAAGATCGAGGCGATCACCCCGACTGCCGCTGAGATGGTCTACGACATCGAAGTCGAGGGGCCGCACAACTTTGTCGCTGAGGGGCTGATTGTCCATAACTCTGAGGTGGTGTACCACAAGGTACGCGAAGACCTGGAGAAGCTGGGCGTCATCTTCGTGGACCCCGGCACCGGTCTTCGTGAGCATGAGGAACTGTTCCGCAAGTATTTTGCGACGGTCATCCCGCCCAACGACAACAAGTTCGCCGCCCTGAACAGCGCCGTGTGGAGCGGTGGCAGCTTCATCTACATCCCCAAGGGTGTGCGGGTGGAGATACCGCTCCAGGCGTACTTCCGCATCAATGCGCAGAACATGGGCCAGTTCGAGCGCACGTTGATTATAGCGGATGAAGATTCATACGTACACTATGTAGAAGGTTGCACTGCGCCTACTTACACTAGTGATAGTTTACATAGCGCCGTAGTGGAAATCATCGTCCACCGCAACGCGCGTGTGCGCTACACCACCATCCAGAACTGGTCCAAGAACGTCTACAACCTCGTCACCAAGCGCGCGATGGCCTACGAAGGCGCGACGATGGAATGGGTGGACGGCAATCTTGGATCCAAGCTGACGATGAAGTACCCTGCCGTCTGGCTGATGGGCGAGCATGCGCGTGGCGAGGTGCTCTCGGTGGCGTTCTCGTCGAACGGGCAACACCAGGACGCGGGCGGCAAGATCGTCCACGTCGCGCCCAACACCTCGTCACAGATCATCTCCAAGTCGATCTCGAAGGGGACGGGGCGGTCGAGCTATCGCGGGCTGCTCAAGGTGCAGAAGGGCGCGACGGGCGTCAAGTCCAACGTGCGCTGCGACGCGCTGCTGCTGGACGAGACCAGCCGCACCGACACCTACCCCTACATCGAGATCGAAGAGGAAGATGTAGAGGTTGGCCACGAGGCGACCGTCTCCAAGGTCGGCGAGGAGCAGCTCTTCTACCTCATGAGCCGTGGGTTGAGCGAAGGCGAGGCCTACACCATGATCGTCAGCGGCTTCATCGAGCCAATCGCCAAAGAGTTGCCGCTCGAATACGCTGTCGAGTTGAACCGCCTGATCCAGTTGGAGATGACGGGGTCGGTCGGATAGAGTACAAGTTCACATCGCCCGCATCATCCCGGCGTCTTTGGCGCCGGGATGATGCGGGCGATGTGAACTTGCTGTCTGCTGAGAAGAAACATCCCTTATTGAACGAGGTTGCATACATATGACTGCACCTGTCGCGCGGCGCGGCTTTACTGAGGACGCGCTCGCCGAACTGATTGAGCGCCGCGACGAACCCGCCTGGATGCGTGAGCGCCGTCGCGACGCCTGGAAGACCTATCTGGGCATCCCCATGCCCACCCGCCAGGACGAAGAGTGGCGGCGCACCGACCTGCGGCGCCTCAAGCTGGACGAGGTCGAGCCACAGCCGGAGGCCGACAACAAGGCCAAAGGGACGTTGGTGCCGGAGGCCGAGCGCCGCGAGAACTTTGGCGGCTTCCTGGGGCTGCGCGACGCTGAGCGGGCGGAGTATCGCCTGAGCGACGACCTCGCTGCGCAGGGCGTCATCTTCACCGACCTGCGCACTGCCGTCCGCGAGCATGGGGACCTGGTGAGCCAGCATTTCATGACGCGCTGTGTGCCGCCCAGCGACAGCAAGTTCGCCGCGCTGCATGGCGCGTTCTGGGATAACGGCGTCTTCCTGTACGTGCCACGCGGCGTCTCCGTCGAGTTGCCGTTGCGCGCCGTCACCCAGGCCAACTTGCAGGGCCGCTCCAGCCTGGCGCACACCCTGATCGTGCTGGAAGCCGACAGCCAGGCCGTCTTCGGCGAAGAGTTTATCTCACCGGAGGGCGAACGCCAGGGCTTCAGCAGCCGCGTGCTCGAGATCATCCTCAAGCCGGGATCGAAGCTGCACTATATCGGCATTCAGCGGTGGGGCCGCACGGTCTACGACTTCCACACCGAGCGCGCCGTGCTGGAACGCGACACCACCGCCATCGTGCAGACGGTGGAACTGGGCAGCGCGCTCTCCAAGGGGCGCGTGGAGGCGCGACTCGAAGGTAACGGCGTCAACGTCAAGCTGCTCGGCCTCTACATCGGCGACGGCAATCAGCACCTGGACCGCTATACGCTGCAAGACCACATCGGCGCCAACGGCGTCAGCGACCTGCTCTTCAAGGGCGTGCTGGCGGGCGCGGCGCGCTCGGTCTACTCCGGGCTGATCAAGGTGCATCCTAAGGCAAAGGGGACGGCAGCGTATCAGCAAAACCGTAACCTGCTGCTGAGCCGCAAGGCTCGCGCCGACTCGATCCCGAATTTAGAGATCGCCGAGAACGACATCATCGGGTGCAGCCACGGCGCGACCATCGGCAAGGTGGACGAAGAGCAGCTCTTCTACCTGATGTGCCGTGGGCTGACACGCCTGGAAGCGACGCATCTGATCGTCGAGGGGTTCGTGGACCCCATCGTCGAGGTGACGCCGATCGCCTCGCTACGCGACTCCCTGCGCGCCGAGATTCAAGAGCGCGTCAACACCGTCGCGGCGGAGTAGACCTGACCCCCAGCCCCTTCCCACAAAGCGTGGGAAGGGGAGCGAACAGGCCAGCACATGGAGCAGACTATGGCGACGGTTGTCGAGGTGGGGCGCGCCAGCGACGCGCCCAGGCCGGGCGAAGCGATTAGCGTGATGGCGAACGATATTCCTGTCGCCATCTTCAATGTGAACGACGAGCTTTTTGCCATCGGCGACACCTGCACACACGAAGAATATCCGCTCTCCGAGGGTGACATAGAGGGCTATTGCGTCGAATGCGCGCTGCATGGCGCCCGCTTCGATCTGCGCACCGGCGACGCGGTGAGCCTGCCCGCCACCATCAACGCGGGCAGCTACCCCGTCTGGATCGAAGACGACACACTCAAAGTCGAGATGCCCTAACCACGGCCCCTTCCCACAAGCGTGGAAAGGGGCGTAGCGGGCGGCGCCTTTGCGTACCTTGCCGCTGATGTCGTAGACATCAGCAAGCTCCCCTTCCCACAAGTGGGGGAAGGGGCCGGGAGTTAGGTCTGCCTTATAGCTTCACATGATGGGTGAGGTAGGGCAGCCAGTGGATTGCCAGCGCCAGCAGGTGCGGCCCAAACACCAGTATGCCTATTACTACCGAGAGCATCGCATTGAGCAACACGGCTCCTGCCGCCACGTCCTTGGCGATGCGGGCGAGGGGATGGTACTGGCTCGTCACCAAATCGATGCACGCCTCAGCCACGGTGTTGAACATCTCGGCGATGAAGACCAGCGTAATCGCGACAAAGATCATGGCGAACTCAACCGGCGAGATGCGCAAGACCACCCCCAGGATGATTGCACAGAGCGCGATCGCCATATGCACGCGCATGTTACGCTGCGTGCGGACGGCGTAGAGTAGGCCGCGCCAGGCGTAGACAAAGCCCATGAGAAACGACGCGCCCGCCAGCCCCGGCAGGTGGTCTTCGATGGGCGCGCTCATCGCCTGGAGCGATTGCTGCGGCGACGATGCGCTGGGCGTCACCGTGGGCAGCGGCGCCGTGCGCGGCTCACGGGCTTCACGCGGGGCGCGCGCCGACTGCTCCGGCCTGGATTGCGGCGATTCAGATGATGGCATGGCGATACTCTTTTCAACCGGCGTGACAGAAGAATTTGCCTATCACGAATGTGGAAACACCTGGATGACATGACAAAGGCTTGCGACGAGACAACGAGGCGACGAGTTCAGCGGCTGACATCCAAACGCGCCAGGATCGCCATTTGCAGCGCGACCATCGCCTGGTAGCCTGCCTCGGTCTGGTCGTCGTAGCCGACCAGATGCAGCGCGCCGTGGACGAAGAGGTAGGCAGCTTCCCAGGCGACGCTGTGTTCCGCCTGTTGCGCCTGTTGGGCGACGGTCTCGCGCGAAAGCGCGATGTCGCCCAGGTGAACCGGCCACTCCTCGTCGTCGAAGGTGAACTCGTCGCCCGGATCCTCATCCCAGTCGTCGGCGTCATCGTCGAGTTCGTCGTCAGCCTCGGCGTCGAAATCGTCGGGGACGCTTTGCACGTCGTCTTCCAACAAGCTCTCCAATGACTGTAACGATTCGGCAGCCTCGATCTCTGCGGCGTCTGCGCCAAGGGTACTGGCCACCGTCGCGGCGGTGGGTGTGGCGCCGTTGGTTGCGGCGGCGATGGCGGGCGTCGCGGGCGCGTCGTCGTGCGTCTGCCAGAGCTGATCGGCGGGGGCGTCCACCAGCGGCGCGTCGAGCTGCGGGAACGAGAGCACGTCGGTCGCCTCGTCGCGTCCGCGATACTGCGCGTTGAGCGCGCGAATGCCCGCGTCGTCGCTGACCAGCAGGCTCACCTCGACCGACGCCGCGACGCCCACCTCGCGCATCGTCAGTTCGATGGCGTTCAGTAGCGTCTCCTCGCTCAACCCAAACAACGCCTGGAGGTCGCCGGGCGGCTCACAACTGATGTGCAGCGTAAACTCCTGGTCGTCGGCGTCATCCGTCACGGTTTCTTCTGTATTGGGCTGGCTGGGATGGGTTGGCTCGTTCGTCGGGCCTGGATCGTTTGGCATGGGTGTTGTCTTTCTTGCGCGTTTCTTCCCGCGTTACGGCATTGTTCGCGCCGACTGGCGACTCCGTCGTCTCGTCTACAGTATACCGCATACCGCGATACCGCATACTGCGCGAACGCGGCGATGGCGCGTGGATGAGCAGGTGGCGCCCGGTGGAATGTGGTACACTCTCCTCAAACAGATGCGCATATTTGGTACGACATGCGAGGAACACTATGGCTCTCCCACACCCTATCTTCACGACGCCCGACGAGTATCTCCAACTGGATCGACATAGTCCCGTTCGACATGAATATGTGGATGGACACGCCTATGCGTTGGCAGGTGGATCGCTCAACCACTCCGCCATCTGCATCAAGCTAGGGGTTTTGCTGTATCCGCTGTTGCGCGGAACCGCTTGTCGCGTCTATAACTCGGACGCCCGGGTCCGTCTATCGGCGACGCGCTATGTGTATCCAGACCTCACCATCAGTTGCGCGCCGCAGGATCAAGGTGAGACGGACCTCCTCACGGCGCCACGAGTCGTGATCGAAGTGCTTTCGCCCAGCACGGAGGTGTATGATCGCGGCGACAAGTTCGCGTATTACCGCGCGTGCGCCACGGTCAATGAGTACGCGCTGGTCGCGTCGGACCGCCAGGCGGTCCAAGTCTACCGCCGACCGCCGGAGCTACAGACTCCGGCGGCGCCCCAAGAGGAGCTTCCCTGGGAGGTACAAACCTATGCGCCAGGCGAGATGATCGCCCTGACGAGTATCGGTGTGCAACTCCCGTTCGACGAGATCTACGTGGAGACCTCCATCGTCTGACGCACTGGGCAGCCGTGCGCCAAAGACTTCAGAGCGCATGCCTTCACACGGCCTGCCTAAGTCAGTCCCTACTCATCGTAGTCGTCATGTCCGCCAAAGCCACCGCGCGGCTGCGGACGCGACGGTGGCGGATAGCCGTTGGGCCTGCTCACCGCGCCAGGGTTCCCATAGCCGCCGCGATTGTCCCGTTGCGCGCCGGGCCTGCTCGGCGCGCCGCCGGACGAGTTGGGCGCGCGGCGTGGTCGGCTGGCGCGGTCGTCGCCGTAGCCCGCGCCGAAACTGTCATCTCGCGTGCGGTTCCCGCCATTGGGCCGCATGGGCGGGCGTTGTGGATAGTCGCCGTTTGCGCCGTTGGGCGCGCCGCCACGCGGGCGCGCAGGATAGCCCCCCGCCGCCGACCCGCCGGGCGCACGCGACGCGCTACCAGAGCCAGATGCGCCCGGCATGCCGGGTCGGTCGGGCGCGAGGCGACGCCCGGCGGGGATGGGCGGCCCCTGACGCCCCAAATGTGGGTTGGGACGCCCGCGCGGTTGGCCGGGCTGGCCAGCGCCGCCACGCCCGCCGGGGCGGTTGCGCGCCGCGCGTCGCTGCGCCAGCGCCAGCTTGCGTTGCTGCGCCAGCCAGAAGTAGAGGGCTGCGCCGATCACCACCAGCAGCGCCAGCGCCCCGCCGCCCAGCAGCCATACGCGCGAACCGCCGCCTGCGCCGCCTGGCGCCGGTGTGATCGTTACCGTCAGCTTTGCCACATAGACCGAGCTATCCGTGTTCAGCAGCCGCGCCGCCACAGTATATGTGCCCGCTTTGGCGAAGCTGTGCGCGGCGCCAGTCGTCTTGGTGGTGAGCGCCGCCGTGCCGTCGCCGAAGTCCCAGCCGACGCTGATGAGCTGCGTGGGACCGGTGGGGCCAGCGGGCAGGTTGGGTTCGACGGCGTTGAAGCTGAGCGCTGTCCCCGTCTGGCCGCTACTGGCGTTGGCGCGCAAGCTCCCTGCCGTGCCGACCGCGATGCTGATCGTCGCCATGCTCTGTGCGCCGCGCGCGTCGGTGACGATCAGCGTCGCCGAGCCGATGCCGTTGGTGGTGAAAGTGTGCGTTTCGCGCTCACCGTTCGCGCTGGTGTTGTCGCCGAAGTTCCAGGTATAGGTCAGCTTGGAGCCGACAACGGCATGTGAACCAGCGCCGTCAAACGTGATGCTCTGGCCGACCAGGATCGAGGGTGATGTCAGCGCAGTGGCCTTGGCAACCGGAGGATTGGGAACACTGTTAGCGACCACATGAATCTGAGCGTTGTCGAACAAGGCCCAGGTCTTCGAGACGGCGTCATACGTGTCCGACGCGATGACATACGTGCCGGTCTGGGTGAAGGTGTGGGTGACGGTGACGCCGCTGCCCGTAGCCGAGCCGTCGCCGAAGTCCCAACGCCAGGTAAACGAGCTTGGGCTGGGCGCGAACGGCACGCGACTGAAGTCTTCATACAGCGTGATGGGCTGATTGACCGGGTAATCAAGGGGGAAGATACCAGCGTACTGTTCCTGCTGATAGTTGCCGTTGAAGGGGAAAGCCAGCGCGGCGACCTTGTTCGCCATCATGGTTGGCGCTGCGCCGATGCCACACGCCTGCGCGATCTGGGCGCGGAGTGAGCCGCCGGTCTGTGACGACGCCGCGCCGGACAGCCCTGGCAGGGCGGGCGCGACGCCCACCCACAGCGCCATGCCGACGCCCAACACGATCGCCAGCGCCGCCGCGCGCAGCCAGCGCGCCGCGCCATGCGAGCTGCTTGTTACCGTCGCCATGCCAGATTCGCCACTCATACGCTGCGCCCCTTCCCATCCCACGTTCCACGCCTGACCGCGCCCACCGTCAGAGACTGGCTAGGATGCTCCCATGATAACACGATGGCGCCGGAACGCCTGCTCCCGGCGCCCCATGTGGTACTCTTGGCGAGGACCGATACGCCGTCTGAGGTTGTTTGACACTACCGATGCGCGGCGTCTATACTGAAGTTGAGACTCGTTCATAGTGGGAGACGGGGACGCGCGGCGCTGCAATCACAGCATGCGACCGCTGAGCGCGCCTGATCACGCCCTGGCAATACAGCCGCCACAGACGATACAAAGCGATCACGACATGATAAGCGATGAGATACAGGAGTACGGGATGGCAGAGCGCACAAGCGATGTGAATGATATGCAGGAGCAGGAGCAATCGGGGGAGCAGGCCGAGGCGTCGGATGGGGGCGCCAACGCGGCAGACGCAGCGCCCACCGGCCAGCGTGTCGCTGACCTCGAAAGCCAGCTTGCCGCCGCCCGCGCCGAGGCCACCCAGAACTGGGACCGCTTCCTCCGCGAGCGCGCCGAGATGGATAACTTCCGCAAGCGGCAGGAGCGCATCTACGCCGACCGCGTGCAGCGCGAGAAACGCGAGCTGCTGGGCAAGGTGCTTGACGTGGTGGATAACCTCGACCGCGCCCTGCGCTACCAGGACACGATGGACCGTGAGAGCCTCCAACAGGGACTGCGTATGCTGCAATGGCAGCTCAACGAACTGCTCAAAGGCGAGGGGCTATCGCCCGTACCCACTGTTGGCCAACCGTTCGATCCCTATGTCCACGAGGCGATAGAGTCGGTGGCGTCGGACGAACATCCAGAGGGCGTCGTCGTCGAAGAGGTGCGGCGGGGCTACAAGATGGGCGACGAGACGCTACGCCCGGCGCGGGTGAAGGTGAGCAGTGGCGCCGACGCCGAAGGCTCTAACGCAAGCAACGATGAGTGACCTCGCTCGTATACGACACGTAGACAAGCGGTAGGCCAACCCGCCACACGTCGGCGAGACTCGCCACGCAGGCGCGCCGACGTGTGGCGAGACTCGCCGACGAGACGGCGCGCAACGACTGACACGACCGAGATGTATCCACGACGTCACCGAGGAATGATCGAGCAGCATGGCGTATAAAGACTACTACAAAATCCTGGGGGTAAATCGCAACGCCAACGCCGACGCGATCAAGAAGGCGTACCGTCAGCTTGCGCGCAAATACCACCCGGATGTCAACCCCGGCGACAAAGCCGCCGAGGCGCAGTTCAAAGAGATCAACGAAGCCTACGAGGTGCTTTCTGATCCACAGAAGCGCCGCAAATACGATACGCTTGGCGCCAACTGGCAGGAGCAGTTTGGCCCCGCGCCCGCCCGCACGCGCGCCAACGCCGGAGCGCGCACGGGCGCCAGGGGGACCGACGGCGCCGGTGGCCGCTCCAGCTATGACTTCGCCGATCCCACCAACTTCTCCGACTTCATCGACACGCTCTTCGGGCGCCGCAACGCGGGGAACACCGGGAACACTGGCCCTATGGGTGGCGCAGGACCCACATCGCGCCCGACCGCCAGCGCGACGCTACGCCGCAAAGGCGAGGATGTGGAGCAGCCGGTCGAGATCACCCTGCGCGAGGCGTACGCTGGCTCCAATCGTACCTATAGCGTGCAGCAGACCGATCCCTGCGTCACCTGCAAAGGCACCGGCCAGTTCAACGGGGAGACCTGCCCCGTCTGCAAAGGCACAGGGATGATCGAGCATACGCGCAAGCTGGATGTCGCCATCCCCGCCGGGGTAGACACCGGTTCGCGCGTGGCGGTGACGGGCGAGGGGCAGCCGGGGATGGGTGGTGGCCAGCGCGGCGACCTGATTCTGGTCGTCACCGTCCGGCCAGACCCAGTCTTCGAGCGCAAGGGCGACGACCTGTATGTGGATGTCGCCACGCCGCTGACCACGGCGGCGCTGGGCGGCGAGGTTGCCGTGCCCACGCTGGACGGCAAGCGCGTGTTGCTCACCATCCCCGCCGAGACGCAGAACGGCCAATCGTTCCGGCTGGCGAATAAGGGCATGCCCCGGCTGCGCGCCGAGGGGCGCGGCAACCTGCTGGCGCGCGTCCAGGTGACGATGCCCCGCCGCCTCTCCGAGCGCGAGAAGCAGCTATTCCAGGAGCTGGCGCGCGAGCGCCCGGTGGGGTAGGGCTGGGCGCGTGAACGCACACCCAGCTACAGCCCTGCCTTGCGCATCCGCTCCTGCAAGTAGCGTCCGTAGCCATCACGGTCGATCTCCAGCAGAGCGTCGGTCGCGTCGGGTAACGGCTGCTCCCAGAGCCAGCCGACGTGCAGCCAGAAGCCGGACAGTGCTTGCGAGTGATACACCCCGTCGGCGTCGGGCGCGATTTCCTTGTAGCGCCGCCCGTTGGCGTCGAGTTGATAGAACGCGGCCTCCTCAGCGACAGGATCGATCAGCCAGTATTCAGGAATACCGGCGTCGCTGTATTCTGTAAACTTCGTCATGCGGTCGCGTTTGGCGCTCTCAGGCGAGATCACCTCGACTACCAAATCTGCCGGCCCATCCACAAAGGTAGATTTGATGCGGTCCATGTGCGCCTTGGCGACGAAGATCACGTCTGGCTCACGTCCTGATCTGGTGATCTTCATCTGGAACGGTGGTTCAATTACTTCTCCCAACGCATGTACATCGTTGTACAGCGTCATGGTAACATGCAAGAATTTGGTGATCTGTTGGTGGCGTAAGCTGGCGGGGCTGGCCATCTCGATTGCTCCATCTACCCACTCTGCAAGGATGTCTTCATCCAGCCAATCCAGAAACGCCTCATAGGTGATTGGCTGCGATGGCAAGGGCTTGAAGTGATCGACCGGGAAGTCTTGCCAGCCATTGTGGTCGTCGGGTGGTTCCAGGTGGTCGGGAGTAATATTGGTTGATTGCGCCATTGGGGGCCTCGCTCACTATTTCAATCAGGCAGGGGGTAAAAGGTGATCGCGATCACCCCTCACTGCGCAGTGTATCACCAATCGAGATCAAAGGATGCGCTCTGCCGCCAACTGCGGTATAATGTGTAAGCATGGCCTGTGAACGATATTCAGCTTTCCTCACGCCCATGCGCTGTCACAAGCTCAAACCCATCATAGACGTATCGAAAGGAGGGGCGCCGAGGCCTCACCTGCAAGTCTGCACATGGTATGCGATCGTTCTCTCACCGCGCGGTTGATCGCGCGTCATACTGCTGCGCAGAGTTGCATCGCATCCGTCTAGGACCCGCCTGTGACGGAACAACAGGCCATCAGCGCACGCACACTTCATGGCTATCACCAGTGTAGAGCGAAGTTCGCCCGCGACGGACATCCAGAACAGCCCCGCGCGCGTCAATAACTTCTGCATCGTCGTCGCCACCGTCAACGGCACCGGCAGCCAGACCGCCAACGGCGCGCTGGTCCGCGCGTTCTTTCGCATGGGCATTCCCGTCAGCGGCAAGAATATCTTCCCCTCGAATATCGAGGGCCTGCCGACGTGGTATCATATCCGGCTGAGCGATGAGGGCTACGCCGCGCGGCGCGACACCACCGAGGTACTCGTCGCGCTCAACAAAGACACCGCCGCCGAAGACATCGCGGGCGTCGCGCCGGGTGGCGTCGTCATCTGCCCCGCTGAGTGGAAGCTCACCCCGGACCGCGACGACCTGACGTACTACACGCTGCCCGTCGCGCAGATGGCCAAGGATTCCGGCGCGGAGACGCCCAAGCTGCGTCGCCAGGTGGCCAACATGGTGTATGTCGGCGCGCTGGTAGAACTGCTGGGCATCGATGCCAGCGAGATCGAGCGCGCCATCACCGAACACTTCGGCGGCAAGCGCAAGCCGATTGACCTCAACTTCAACATCGTCAAGGCCGCCGCGCAGTATACGCGCGAGAATCTGCCCAAGCGCGACGCCTTCCGCGTGGAGCGCACGGACAAGACGGCTGGCAAGATTCTGGTCGAGGGCAACGAGGCGGGCGCGCTGGGCGCGATCTTCGGCGGCTTCACCGTCGCCGCGTGGTACCCCATCACCCCCTCCACCAGCCTGATCGACAACCTGAGCGACTACGCCAAAGACCTGCGTGTAGACCCCGCCACCGGCGAACACACCTACGCCATCCTCCAGGCCGAAGATGAGATTGCGGCGCTGGGCACGGTGGTCGGCGCGGGCTGGGCGGGCGCGCGGGCAATGACCTCGACCTCCGGCCCCGGCGTCTCGCTGATGACGGAGTACGCTGGGTTTGCCTATTTCACCGAGATTCCCTGCGTTGTGTGGGACATCCAGCGCATGGGGCCAAGCACGGGCTTGCCCACGCGCACCTCGCAAGGCGACATCCTGATGGCCTACTACCTCGGCCACGGCGACACCCGTCACATCCTGCTGTTGCCCGCCAGCATGCAGGAGTGTTTCGAGTTCGGCTGGCGCTCGTTTGACCTCGCCGAGCGGCTCCAGACGCCGGTCTTCGTAATGAGCGACCTGGACCTGGGCATGAACCTGTGGATGAGTGATCCGTTCGCCTACCCCGATCAGCCGATGGATCGCGGCAAAGTGCTCTCCGCCGAGGACATTCAGCGGCTGGGTGGCTTCCATCGCTACGAGGACGACGATGGCACGGGCATTGGTCCGCGCACCATCCCCGGCACGGATACCCCGCTGGCGGCGTACTTCACGCGCGGCAGCGGCCACAACGCCCAGGCGAAATACACCGAACGCTCCGACGAGTGGGAAGCCAACCTGCAACGGCTGGCGCGCAAGCACACCCACGCGCGCACGCTCGTCCCCAGCCCGGTGGTGGACGAGGTTGAGGGGGCCGAGATCGGCATCATCAGCTACGGCTCCAACGAGCCGGGGATCGTCGAGGCGCGGGTGATGCTGGCGGAGCGCGGCGTCAAGACCAGCTACCTGCGGCTGCGCGCCCTGCCCACCACCAGCGAGTTGACAGACTTCATCGCCAAACACCCGCGTCTCTATATCGTCGAGAACAACTTCGACGGCCAGATGCGGCGCATCCTGCAAAGCGAGGAGCCGCAGGCGGCGGCGCGCATGCAATCGATCAACAAGTGCGACGGCCTGCCGCTGACGGGCCGTTGGATAGCGACCTCGCTGCTGGCGCACGAACAGCACAGCGGAGAGGAATAGGACACACCACACATGGCGATTAAAGAACCACCCACCAACCTCAATGTGCTTGGCCTGACCCGCCAGGACTACCAGGGCAATCCCTCGACGCTGTGCAGCGGCTGTGGCCACAACACCATCTCCGCCGCCATCGTCGCGGCGGCGTATGACATCGCGCTGCGCCCCAGCCAAATGATCAAGATGAGCGGCATCGGCTGTTCCAGCAAGACGCCCGCCTACTTCATGAACGGCGCGCATGGCTTCAACGGCCTGCACGGGCGCATGCCCAGCGCCGCGACCGGCGCCCTGCTGGCCAACCGCACGCTGAAGGCGATCGGCATCAGCGGCGATGGCGACACTGGCAGCATCGGCCTGGGCCAGTTCAAGCATATGGTCCGCCGCAACGTGCCGATGGTCTACATCATCGAAAACAACGGCGTCTACGGTCTGACCAAGGGCCAGTTCTCCGCGACCGCCGATGAGGGCCAGAAGCTGAAGTACGCCGGGCTGAACGAGCTGCCGCCGATTGACGTGTGCCTGGAGGCGCTGGTGGCGGACTGTGGCTTCGTCGCGCGCTCGTTCGCGGGCGACCGCAAGCAGGTGGAGGCGCTGCTCAAGGCGGCGCTCAGCCATCGCGGCACGGCGGTGATCGACATCATCAGCCCCTGCGTCACCTTCAATGACAACGACGACTCCACCAAGAGCTACGCCTGGGG
>Ga0307372_10008981_pt1 | contig 13905 bp, 16 predicted proteins | sample OX1MG_FD_202533 | JGI IMG/M metagenome (GOLD analysis project Ga0307372, IMG submission 202533) | Soil microbial communities from Risofladan, Vaasa, Finland - OX-1 | ecosystem: Environmental > Terrestrial > Soil > Coastal area > Acid sulfate soil | place: Finland: Risofladan, Vaasa | collected...
TGACATGATGGAGGAGGCCAAGGCGCACGACGCCTACTCGCGCCAAGTTGCGCACGAGGCCATCCGTCGGTACAACGACCACATCGAGCTGTGCAACCGGGCGATCGAGGCCCAGCAGACAGGCCAGGCCGCGAGGACCGCCGCAGGGTCGCAGGCTGATCAACTCCAGAACAGTCTGGAGAAAGTCCAGGATGAACTTGAAGACCTCAAGAGGGATAAGACGCGCCTGGAGGCTGAGGTTCAGCAGAGGCAAGCAGCCATCCCTGAGTTGTCTCGGCGAATTGAAGCACTGAGCGAAAACACCCGTGGCAACGGTCACGGCCAGGACGGTCCCGCAACTGCAGCCGTATCCGATCCGGAAGCTCTCCGGCTGATCAACGATTTGCAACAGCAGGTTCGCTACGAGCGCGACCAGAACAAACGGCTCAAGGGAGGGGCGTGAGCCATGCGAGTCTGCATCCTCGGCTTCGGCAGCGTATGGCGCAGGCGTTGGGCAAAGGGCTCGGACGACCCGAGGCGCTTCGCTCGCGCGGCCTATTACAACACCACGGGCATCATGGTTAACGACAAGCTTCGTACCCGGTCGCGTATCGTCGGCCACGTGAGGTTCAACGGCGTGGGCGGGTTCAACCCGAACAACCCTACCCGGTTGATCGGGCGGGTGTTCGAGTGTGCAGCGCCCTGCATCTGGCGCGGCCAGAACAAACTCCTCTTCAAGGCCTTGCTGCCTTCTCGCGTCGAGCCCGACCGATACTTGGTCGTCACACGAGCGGCTGAGGTCGGCCGCCTTCGAGTTGGCGAGCCCGGTTGGTGCTCAGACGATACCTGGGTCATCGCCTTGAGCGAGTCGCGCGAGGACCAGGAAGCCATGTTGCTGATGGAAGCAGGCAGCGCGATCCGCACCTCGGTCGGGATCTACCGCCTGAAGCCGGATGTCGCCGCACCAGGACGTGCGGGCCTCGAACTCGTTCTGAGGGGGGAGGCTTAGCTCGTGCGGTACTGGAAAGGCTCAATCCACCTCAGCCCTTCACAAGACCATCCGCTGCTGCGGCAGGTCCTTCGGTCTGAGCACATCACCCACTCACAGCTCTTCGAGTTCATGCAGCTTGGCGGCTATGAGCGCAGCCGCCAGTCGTTCGCTTGGCGAATGCACAGGCTCGTTCGCGCCGGCCTAGTCAAGCAGCAACGGACGAAACTGTTTGGGGGCGAGCCGGTTTATTCGCTCAGCCGTGAGACCGGCCTGGAGCTTCAAGGGCTCGAGGAATACTGCGTCGTGTCGGCCAAGCCCAGCGAAGGAGACGGCGCAAACGACGTCCTTCACGCCGTCGAGCTCAACAACATCCAACTCTCGTTGCTCCGTGCGCGCATCCCGGCCCGCTGGATTCCTACGACCGAGGTCCGGTCCATCAACGACCTCAGCGGCTTGCCATACGTGAAGATTTACGATGCGGTCTTAGAATTCAGCCTGAACGGAACCTCGAAGAAGGTTGCGCTCGAATACGAGCGAAGCCGCAAGGCGAAGATCAATTACGCCGACATCGCCAAGGATACTCTTGCCGAGCAACGTGTCGCGCTGATCCTCTATCTCGTGGCCAACTACGACCTGCTGAAATTTCTGACGCACGAATTCTGGGGCATCTCGCGGCATGTGGTCTTCGGGCTGGCGCGTGAGTGGCACAATCGCCTTCTCGAAATGCCGGTCATAGCTCCGAACGGTTCTGCCTCGCGGCCCCTCCTTGAGTACCTGATCTGACCGATTAAACCCCGATTTGCCCTTCGATTGACCCTACTTTGCTGCATTTTGGTCCACTACGCCCTTTCGGGGCGTGCTGTAAACCTTTGGCCCACGCGAGGTTGCGCGTTGACTATAATATGTTCGCGCGTCGTTTTTCTGCCGAAAAACGACGCGCTGGCTTAAGTGTGATGGTTGGAAGTTGCAGCCGGTGTAGGCCGACGTGAGCACGAAGGTTATGCCATGTGAAGGTGATGTGGACGCGAGCGCTGCATGGAAAAGATGTCAGTGTTCAACGTAAGGCGGCGTCTCATTCCTTGCGCACCAGACCTGTTGCGCCGGCAATGAAGAATGTCGCGAAGATCCATCCGAACACGATTTGAAACCATCGAAATATCCGCAGAAAAGACGGCCATGTGACCCAACGCCCTCGCGGGGACGCTGGGGTAGCAGGGTCCGGGGTCCAATTACTATCCTGCCCAAGCTTGAGCACGGGTACGGAGTTCTCCAACGAATAGATGAACGAGTTGAAGTGCTGATAGTAAGGCGGAGGCTCGGCGTGTTTCTGATAATAAGTGTAGGCCTCCTTATCCGCGGGAGTCATCAAGCCAGCGCGATAGCCGACGTGAAAGATCGCGGTGCCCAAGACTGCAAGCCCGACAATCCACCAAACGGCCCACCCCGGGTAGTAGCCGTAGCCGATGGTCGCCTTCAAGACCCAACTCCACGTTCGCGAGCGCAAGCTTGCCCCTCCTAGGTTTTGTCGAACGCCCTCCATTGCGTAAAGGACGCGCCGTGCGCCGCGGTCATCACCCATTTCACGGAGCACCTTTGCCAGTTGCCGGTAAGGCTGTCCTTTGAACTCAGGATGTCGCCTAGCTCGCGAATCCGCCATGTCGCATGTCATGTGGTCAGAACTAAGAGAAGGCTCTGGCGGTGATTCGCCCTGTCGCCCCAGCCATTGCAAGCGTTTCACTGCGTCAGTACACCGGCTCGAAATGTGCCTGTAAACAAAGCCGTCCAAATAGAGGTTCCCTTGTGACGGCCAACTGACCTCGCTGTCGTACAGAGTGTCGGCTGAAGCGTTCCTGAGATCGACGGTCATGCCTCGTGGCTCGTGGACTTGGTCCAAAAAGAGATTGCCTTTGACAGTTGCGCTTTGCAGCTTCAGCAGGCGGAACTTGCCTCCATCGCACTGTAGGTCGCCTCCGATCTGAGCATGAAGTAGCCGGACCTCGCCTGAGGCGCTGAAGCCCGCGTTCAGGAAGACGCCACCCTCAATGTTCGCACGGTCAGCACTCAACACGTTAGGTTGCAGAGGTTCGCCAGTCTTCGTCCGCCTCTCTTCGTGTGGATTGCAGAATGTGCCCCCGCCACAATTCAAGTCGCCTCCCGCTTGCAACCCCAGAAGCCAAACCTCACCGTTCGAGACGAAACCATTGTTAAGGAAGACGTGCCGCGCCACCTGCGCGCCCTCGGCATTGAGCGCGTGTCGGAGTCCTTGCGTCCCTGACTCCAGTTGCGTTCCGAACGTTCCACGCACACAAGCCAAATCGCCTCCAATGTGTGCATTTGCCAGACGCACCCCGTCTTCCGCTGCGAACCCGTCCACAAGGAACACACTATGCCGAAAGGTCGCACCATCAGCAGTTATGGCACGGACCCGACTACCTGCAAGGTCCAGGAACGGAATCCAGGTCCCGATCAACCACATGGCATCTCTGAGGTGACACTGGCGGAAGGTAAGGGGAACCGGAACCTCAACGAACGAGAGATTGAGTACTCCTGTAATGCTAGCTCCCCGGAGGAAGATTCCGGTTGGATGAACCCTGCTGGCTGCTTCGGGTCTTGTTAAGAGCCAACGAATTAAATCGGCGCGAACTTCTCGCTCGTTACCCCAATCGCTGGAGTGAGCGGGATTGTTGGAGGGGTCTTTGTGATTGTCGGTCGGCCCGCAGCACACATAGTCGCCGCCGTATGCACCACGCAGTAGTTTGCATTCACCGGCAGTCAATTGACCAAATCCCGCATGGTCTGCCAAAGCTTCAAGGTCGCTGAAATGGGTAGCCATTTGAATCCCTACTCGAGTTCCATATTATAGCTGCCATTTCCAGACGAAGCCGACTTCCGCAATATGGGTTAAATCCATCTTCGAAAAGGAGGAATGAGTATGATCGTTGGCGTTACGCACGACAATGACGGCCGAGTTGTCCAGCGGCTGTCCGTATCCACCAAGGTCTCGATCGGCCTGCCGCCGAACGGTGACCGCAACCATCCCACCAAGCTCGACCACTTCGTCTTCCTGCGCAAGAAGAAGATGCCGCGGGGCGTCGAGTGGGAACCCGACCCCGACCTGACCGAGCATTATGGCGTCGAGTGCCGCGAGCTTCACATCATGCTGATTGATGACGACATCGAGAACGTCTTCCCCAGCTCCTACGCCTGGTGGACGGCCACCGAGCGGAAGTGCTGGGGCGATGGCACCTCGGCCACACGGCGCACGGCTGAGAAGCCTGCCGGGCAACCCTGGACTCCATGTGGCAGCGGATGCCCGGAGCTTGCCGCGGGGCAATGCAAGCCGAGCGGCGATCTGCGGTTTGTTCTGGCCGACTTCCCGCGCTTGGGGAGCGTGTGCCGCATTCACACCAGCTCCTACCGCTCGATACGGCAGATTCATTCCGCCTTGCAGGAGATCCAAACCTTCACGGGCGGCCGCTTGGCCGGGATCACTGGCAAGCTGATCGTTCGGCCGGAAGAGATCACCTATTTCGACCGCAAGGAAAAGAGGAAGAAGACCACTTCGGTCTGGGTCTTGAGCCTTGAGGTCGAAGGCGATGACATGCGGAAGCTTATCGCCAACCTGACGGAAAACGCTCGCCTCTTTGCCGAGACTCGAAAGCTTCTTGGGCCTGCTGGCAAGGTGATCGAGGTTGTTGAGGACGAGCAAGAGCAAGCGCCGGAAATTAACGGCGAGTTCTATCCGCCAGCGACGAATGGCTCTTCACCTGCCAATGGAAATGGTCCAACAGCGCCCATTGCGGGAGAGCGTGTTTCCGACAATGGGAGCGAGGGCATTGCATCCGCGAGCCCCGGTGCGGGACACCCCAATGGCAAAGCTGGGACGAACGGAGCGGATAAGCCGACAACCGCCCAGCCATCCTCGCCCCCTCCGCCGAAGAATGGCAACAGCTCATCGGGCAACGCTGGGCTCAATCAGTTGCGGAACGAGTTCCTCATGACCGCCCGCCGGATTGCCACCTCCACAAAGCGTCCGATTGGCGACGTGGTCGAGCAGGCCACGGGAGGCGCGCTTAAGTACGGGGACATCGGGCGGCTGACCGAAGGCGATGTCCCGAAACTCAAGACCGCCATTGAGCAAATGGCGACCGCCGCCAGCCCGGCAGCCCAGTAACAAGCCAGCTTCCATCCTCAACGAATTTTCGAAACCCGCCTGTTAACCCCGCCTCGAACCCTGCCACCAAAGCTGGAGCGTTGGTTTAATGTGTGTGTTTTGCATCTGTGCATTGTTGCTGACGCTCCAGTCCCTCCGTGTTTGGAGTCCAAAAAACATCCATTCCGCGCGCTTGAGTGGAACGGCTGAGGCTGGAGGACGCAAAGAGTTTGTGGTATTCGCAACCGACGGAGAGACTACTTGCTATCCCAGGAATGTGACAAATCCTGAGTCAGGAACACGGAGAAGTCAGGCGGGGCAGGGTTATAGTGCTGGGGAGGCGTCGCGTTTTCCTCGCTTATCTCCCAGTCGATGTTTGCGTCCTCCGTGCAAACCACCATGAAAGGATGACCGACGTCATCTCCCTCATTGATATTGTACGTGAGTTTGACCTTCCCGTTGTTCCAGCCGGTCTCCTTGCCGATGACTCCGTGAATGTTGGCCGGTCCGTACTCAGCTGATAAGTTCTCCCGAAACTGGTCGAAGCGATCTGGCCCGATCTCGTGGTGGAATTCGCAGATGCCCAGCAGGTTGCGGTGGTAGAGGCGAAGTTCAAGTCGGTTTCCATTTGCTAATTTGTACCAGAATGGTTCTAAGTTGTTCTCCCATGCGCCAGGAGGGAGCGTCGCGATAGTCTCTGACTGTGGCTGCCCTAGCTTGAGGCCCTCCATTGTGTCTGGCAACTGCGTCGAGACGTAGGGGTCGGGCTTGGGCTTGTCTCCCCATTCCGCTTTTTGTATCTGGACAAGTGCAAGTTGCTGCTCCTGATTGCCGGAAGGGTCTGGCGTCTCTAATGCCTTCAGGAGCTCAGGATAGTCAATCAGGTGGATTGAGATATAGCGAGACCCATTTGCGCGCGTCCATTCTTCGTACGCGATCCTCACGTCACCATCCGTCCAAACCCACCGGCGTGCTGGATAGCTGCGATCTCGCTCGTCTATTTCAATTGTCGGGGCCCCCAGTTGCCCGAAGGTAGTCTCCTGCACTTTACTGGCATCGTCAGCGTGAAGATAGTCGAGCTCGGAACTAACGTCTACAGCTCGACCGTTTGCGAACGTAACCTGATCATAGATTCCCCCAGGACCTTTCTCAACAACCCACGCGTCACCCGTAGGTCTTAAGGAAGGCGGTCCGGCGCCCTGGGCGTTCTCAAGTCCAGGATGCAGTTGCACTGCAGCGGTGAATGTCATGCCGAGCGAAAAACCCCGGAGAGACGTTGGAATACGACCAGAGCTTGTGATTTGGAGAGCCGGAAAGACCCTTTGCATCGCGGTACTGGTCGTGGTGGGGGGCGGTACTGGCGGTGCGGCCTCTTGGGTCGGCTGAACTGTGGGAGGCGTTGGCGAAGGCGCGTTGAAGGTACGAAATATCACGACAAGAAATACCGCCACGACACCGACGATATAGACGGCTGGTTGGGACCAATAGGTAGACTTGGGCTTCTGACTCGGAGCTAGGCCCTTTCGTTTACTCGGGAGGGATCTACCGGTCATCATCGGCTCTCCGCAGGAGGAGCAAACAATTGCTCCGTCTTGGTTGTCAGCGCCACACGAAGAGCAGAACATTTTCATACCTCAGCATTGCGGGGCACAAGGTGTTTGGCGAAAAACTCAAGGTGTTGTGGGAAAAGCAGCGTGCCATTTACTGACCCGACCGTGCCCCAGCCCCATTCACCGCGAGCCCAGCCAAATTTGAGGTAAAGGAATTCATACACGACTCTTTCCTCTCTGCACGTGTGGGTGTCTGACTCAAACGCGCCTGACTCGCGGATATCCCGAACTTCTTGAGCACCTTCCGCTTCGAAAAGGAAGCATAGCTTTAGCATCAAGGGGCTCCAGCCGGGGTCAGAGCAACCCCACACTTCCAAGATCTCAAAGAACTGTAACTCATCCTCCGATTTCGGCTTGAGATCAATAATGAGCTTGAAGGAGGTCACGTCCGCTCTTTCGGAGTCAGTCAAATAGTGCGTCAGGAGATCACGCTCGTCCAAGTGCCAGCGCAAGGTTTGATTAACGACCTCGTTTGCGGCCGCGGCACTTCGGATGCGTTTGGCGAACGGTCCTGCCTGACCGCCAAGTCCGTCCACAGGCCGCACAAACTTGTATTTGTGCCCGTCCTCGATTCTTTTATAGATCGCAAACATTTTTCGCTTCACCCAAGTAATTGATCTGGCTACAGCCCAGATTATATACCCACAATTGTGCCAATAAGCGAAAGGAGGCAAGTACTGATGTTTGGAGAAATGGAAACGACCCGAGTGCTCGATCTTTCAAAACGAGAAACGCTGAACGAAGCCGCTGCAAGGCTGTTGCAGTTCGCAGAATTCCCAAGAGTCCTTCGGTGGATTCAGTTCCCAACGGCCGTGGTGGTCTTTCTGGCCCATCCTGACGCCCTCGATTGCGGAGCCATCTACGTTTACGATCGGAAACGGTGCGTCTGGCTTTGGGTGGATTTCAACGACCGGAATTACGGCGGGTACAGCCCGGCGGAATTCGACGTCCTGGTCAACCAATGCCACTTTCTTCGACTGGTCGAGTCCCCCAAGCTGCTTTCCCCGGCCATGCAGTGGTTCGTCACTCCCGGCCAGCAGCCCCAAAGCCCCTCAAGCCAGCCGGTCTGAAATCCACCCCTTTTTCACTCCCTTTTCGAGCCTGTTTGTAACACACTGAAAACACGCCACTACCAACATGTTTGGCAGCCGTTTGACAGAAAATATTTTCCGTTTTACCACTGCCAGTATGGAATTGTGGCGACCACCCGACGTGCGAGAGGAAATGATGCGGAGGCACCGTCTGAAAGCGCCCGCGGGCGTCGTGGCGGACTACTTCCGCCTCTTCGTCAATCGGCGGGCCTACACCTTGCAGTCCGACCGGCCGCACCCGGAAAGCGGCCGGCATTACTACTTCCGGCCCACCGACAAGAAAACCGGCCAGGGACTAAGCCTGACGCTCGACACCATCCGGCGCCACATCGAGGGCGAAATTACGATTGCTCTCTATGCGATCAATCCCGAAAACCAGCGATGCAAATGGGTGGCGATTGACGCCGATTACAAAAACGCCCTTCCGGACCTGATCAAGCTTGGCTACTACCTGAAGCAAGACGGCGTCGAATCGGCGCTTGAGAAGAGCAACCGCGGCGGACATCTCTGGGTGCTGATGGCTGAGCCGCTCCCGGCTCGTGATTGCCGGATCTATGTTTACGACCTCGCCTCCCGCCTTGGCCTGCCGGTGAAGGGCGCTGGCCTTCCAGAAGGGATCGAGGTCTTTCCCAAGCACGATGAATTGAAGCCGGGCGAATACGGTAATGCGATCCGCGGACCGCTCGGCATCCATCGCGGGGCCGCAAAGCGATTTTGGTTCTACGGCGCCGATTACGACCTTGAGAAGCAGATGCGATACCTCAATTCGCTTCCCAAGGTGACGGCGGCGCAACTCGCCATGTTAATCGCAGGAAAGACGGCGCCACCTCGGGCTGGTCGTGCCGAGACAAAATCCGAACCCGAATTCAAGCGGTGCACGGGCGGGCCAGAGTTCCGAATCCTCGACCACATCAACACAAAGCTGCGCAAGGTTGGCCGCAACTATGTGACGCGATGCCCTTCGTGCGCCGAAGCCGGCCATGACCGCAGTGGCGACAACCTCGCAGTCTCGATTGACGACCCGCGCAAGTACATCTGCTGGGCCGGTTGCACAAGAGAGATGATTCGCGCGGCCGTGGGCTGTCCGAAACCTGCGCCGCGTGGCGTGCATTAGGAAGCAGAATGCCTGAGAAGCATTTTGAGAACCCGAACTGGAAGCCGCTCGAAAAGGTCATCGGGACTAACGGCTGTGGACCTTTCATGTGGATGTGGCGTGAAGCAGGAGTCGAGTTCTACAAGCACATCTGTACGCGCCGTTACCTGCTGCTCGATTCGGAAGGTCATTGCTACGGTCACGGCCCAGGCGGCCTTGAGCCAGCCGACATTCGAGCCGAGCTGGAGCGGGTAACGGAGCGACCGGCATGAAAGCACACGGCAGTGCGTATGCCGGCGCTCGGAATCAGACCAGCCGCTGTGGATTAAAGCTGGACGACAAAAAGAATGGAGATGGAAATGGCTCGTGAAAATCGGTCGCGCGACGAAGCTCGGCGTGGACTGATCCTTGCCCGGAGCGCGCTGCGGAAGCTGGCAGAAGCCGGAATATTCGCCAAAGCGGCAGTTAGCCTCGAACACCAGCACCTCGCGCATCGCTATGTGATTCGGGGGATCGAGTCGGGCGGGGCGGTCGAAGGAATCGGCCATTACGTGACCTTTTGCCGCGAGAGCGGGGAGCCGCTTTCCTGGCTTCATCCGCTCGATTCGATTGGTGTGAATGGAGTGCATGCAGTCGTAATCGCGCAAAGCCTCGTCCGGGTTGAGATCTTCCGGCGCGGGCACACCTACGACCTCCTCATCACGCATCATGCGCCCGGTACCACGACTGACGGAAAGCGGCCAGCGCTTGAAAGCAAAGTCCTATTCCGAGCGTATGACGGCTACCTCTCACTCGATCTGGTGAAAGAGCACAAGAACCAGCGCGGGTCGGTGATGCCAGCGTTTCACTCGCGAGGCGGTGAACCAATGCCGGTTCCCGCCGAGTTCGAGGCCGTGCTCAAGGCTGTCGCGGCCGGGGTTAATTGCGGCGGATGTGTTCACCGTCACTACTTGCACGCACCCGAACGAGAGGAAGATTCCGCCACGGAGGCAGGCCAGTGACCTCAGTAGGCGACATCGAAATCGAGCTTGCCTTTCGTATCGCAGTCCGCGGGCGAATGCGCGATTTGGCTGAATTGATGCGAACGCTGGAGCACACCGGAGCCTTGATTCTCTTGCCTCTGAATAAGATTTCGCCAGTGGAGGAAGACGGCAACTCACAAATTTTGGTGACCATTGGGAGGGTTGAGCCATGAAAGTCGGAACCAAAAGTGTGATCTTCGGCGCCCACTGCATTTTAATTCATCCTTTCTTCGTCGCCCGGGCGTGGTGGAAGTTGTACGGCTTCCCTGCCGATCCCAGGCTCTGGGCCGCTTTCTTCCTCCATGACGCCGGTTACTTGGCCAAACCGAACATGGATAGCTTCGAGGGCGAGCGGCACGTTCTCCTCGGCGGCCGCGTCATGGGCTTGCTGTTCGGTCCCAAGTGGCGCGACTTCACGCTCTGCCACTCCCGCCATTGGGCCAAGCGCCTGGGCAAGCCGTACTCAAAGCTCTGCGTTGCCGACAAGCTTGCATTCGTCATGACGCCCGCCTGGCTGTATCTTCCGATGGCCCGAGCGAGCGGAGAGCTTGTCGAGTACATGTGCGTCGCCAGCAGCCGACAGTCGGGCGGCAAATTCAGCAACTTCGAGATGAGCTAGCTCAAATGCCGTAACCCCGAGGTCTGGCTCGAAGGACTCAAGAGCTACACGCGGCGATGGATTGAAAAGCATCGTCACGCAAAGTCTGACGAGTGGACAGTGCTTCGCTCGGGAGAGCCGGAAGCTGAGATCTGCGTGGCAAGGGGGCATTGAGCGGTTTTGCATTGCGAATGCAGATGTCAACGGTCGGGAGACACCATGAATGAAAACCAAGAACGTCAGCAGAGCACATTGTCGGTTCGAGTTCCGCAGTCACTTCGCAATTACCTTCAGCGTGCTCGCGGGGCTCTCGCCAATGGGCACGGAGAACGACTCTCGCTCTCCGATGTAGCGAAGGTCCTGCTTGAGGAGGCCCAGCACTCACCGCTCGACGAGCGGTTGCTGGTGTCGTCTCTGCTGCTGGACCCTACCGGCACATTGCTCGCGATTCGGGCGAAGTGGGAGCGCCAGGCAGTCGTATCACCTGCTGAATGGATGGTGCTTGCACGATACGTCGAGGTGGCGTGTGAAGGAACGGCGGAAGATCCCGCGTTGCCGAAAGGAGAGTCCTTTCTGGATCTGCTCAAAGCCCTTCGAGCCCTATTGAAGCTGCGAGCGAAGCAGCCGTCGAGCCGCGATCCCTATTATTTGAACAAGTTGCTTCCCTCGCGGGTTAAGCATGATGGGGATGACGCCCGAGCGATCACCGCTGCCGCTCTGGTGGACAACCTCATCGAAGAGTTGAGCGAACCCGGCTCACACGCGGTGCCGGTCTACGCGGGTCGCGCCTTGCACGTTGCATTGCGGGACGAGGAATATCCGAGTGTCCTGGCGCTCCACGAAGCCCTTGCCCCTTTTCTTCCCACGGTGTTCCGGCTGGCGGCACGCGGGCATTGGCTCGAAGAGCGTCGCCCGTTGCGGCCGCCGGACGCCCCCGTTTGGAGGGGAGAAGATCCTTACAGGCATCCCGCTTTTCCTCCGGCTCTGGCTTACGGCGGCGAGTTTCAACTCACCACGTTGGCCACTCAGGACGGCGACCTCGAGATGGCGTTGCACATGAAAAGTCGAGACGCACTGTTTTCATTAGGCCCTATCCGCAGATCTGCGAATTCGTCGCCCTCCTGGATCGATTGCCCGAGACCGGCTATTGGAGAGGCGTTGGATTCAACGGCTATACCAACGCCTGCAATCGTGGAGCCAGTGTCACTCGGCTGTACTTTCGCCGTCATGGAACTGCCCTTGGCTTTTCACTCCAGGAGTGGGATGCGCTCAAGGAGGTCTTCGGCGTGGCCCTTGAGTCGCCGGGGATAGCGCCAATCCTCGCTGAACTGCAACTGCAGTACGGTGACACTTAGCTGCGGTCGGGGTCACAGGAAAGGAATTGAGATGAAGACAGAAACAGAAACGCAGCCGACAACGGCGAGCGAAGCATCCCTGGACCATAAACCTAACGACGCACCCAGGCAGGAACCCTTGCGCCGCCGCCTGCCTGATGAACGCAAAGCCATCGTGCATCACTTTTCCGTAGGCGGGCACGAGGGCTACTTGATGGTCGGACTGTACGAAGACGGCCAGCCGGGCGAGATCTTTATCCGCATGGCGAAGGAAGGCTCGACCATCGCAGGCCTCATGGACTCATTAGGAATCGCAATTTCCCTGGCGCTTCAGTATCACGTCCCGCTCTCCGTCCTCTGCCAAAAGTTTAGCCACACGCGATTCGAGCCGAGCGGCTGGACCGGCGTCAAAGAAATCGGATACGCCAAGTCAATCATGGATTACATTGGTCGCTGGCTGGCGTTGAAGTTTCTGCCGCAGGATTCTTCGTCTTCGCCGTCCGAAGGAGACATCCGAATCTTGGAAGCCAGTCCGGCTCCCGCACCCCCCACAATATTAGGTAACAACGGGTCGAATGGCGACGCGCCAGCGTGCAAGAATTGCGGCGCGATCATGACGCGCGACGGCTCGTCTTATCGTTGCGGGGACTGTGGTCGGACGAGTGACCCGTCGTGAGGCAAGCCGGGAATGTGGGGGAGACTCAGGAGAGAGCGACTAACTGACGTGCCTGCCTCCACTGGTCGGGGAGCAATTCTGCCAGTCGGTTGTGCCGATGGCTGCTGATGTGTTCGAAGACATCGCGCAGGTATGGTATTCTCGCTCGACGCATTTCGGCGGTCCCAAAATGTTTGCAATGGGAGGAGGGAACATCATGAAAAGAACACTCGTGTTATTGATCATCGCTTACGTTTTTACGCCGTCCGCGTACTCACAAACCGCAAACAAGCTGCGCGTGCTCACCGCCCCTGGGGTTACAGAATCAAAACCAAAGGATTGGAAGAACTCACTCGCCATATCGGGCGACAAACTCATGCTGCATTGCCCGCAATGTTCGCCGGTCCAGACCGTCGCCATCGCCAAAACAGACATTGCGAGCCTTCGCTACGGGCAAAATGCCTACCATCATTGGGTGAGTGGGATCGTTACCGGGGTAGCTTCGCTCGGCGTTGGGCTCATCGTGGGCGCAATGCCGCATCATCAGCATTATTTCTCCGTCGACACCAAAGACGGAAAGGCCCTCGGAATCCAAGCCGACAAACACGATTACCGCCAGATTGCAGGAATGCTAGAGAACTTTGCCGGAATGCCGATCAAGGTAACGGCGAAGGATGCCCATTTTTTGAGCGGATTCAACACTCAAATCGTGGCCGCTGAAAGCAAGTAAGGGTGCGTTGCTGTCAGGCAGATCAGGACTAGCGCCCAAGCAACGGCACAAATCGCTCATAGGAAGTTCGAGGTGCTTTAGAATTTTCACATCCGTGTGGTCGAAAAGCAGGCGGCGTAGAACGCGCGTACCCCACTGCGATATGACTGAGGCACATTAAGTTTGTTTTCTATGGCGAATTACTTCCAGTACTGATCCTGTTCGAAAGGATTTTCTTCAAACCACTCCGCGAACCGCCCCTTCTCTTTATCAAATTGCCCGATGGCCAGGAAGCGGTAGATGCTATCGGCGCAGGAGTGAACGATGTCGGGGTTGCCCTTGCAGAGTCGCTTTATGTCCTCAGGAATCGCCGCCGTCGTAATGAGGAAACCGTACCGGGCCCCGAACACCTCTTTATAGAGCTTGGCCTGGTAGATGTCCTCCAGTTTTGTGGCTTCCTCCTTGACTTCTACAGTGACAAGATCGTTATCGTATTGGCCTTCAAGAAAGCCAAAGAGATCCGGCCGTTTTTTGAGAAATGCAAAAGCGATCTCCCTGCCGTCCGGGATGCCCGCTTTGAGTTTCTCGCTCAACCCCTTCCTGGCGGTGATTTCCAAATGGAAACGCCGCCCCGTAGCCGCAAGGAGGTCTTCAAGCCGTTCCTTTATCG
>Ga0307372_10008982_pt1 | contig 13904 bp, 8 predicted proteins | sample OX1MG_FD_202533 | JGI IMG/M metagenome (GOLD analysis project Ga0307372, IMG submission 202533) | Soil microbial communities from Risofladan, Vaasa, Finland - OX-1 | ecosystem: Environmental > Terrestrial > Soil > Coastal area > Acid sulfate soil | place: Finland: Risofladan, Vaasa | collected...
AAATGTGTTGAAAAACAACTAGACGAGGTTCTAGACGCTAATTCATCCTATCGCCACTGCAGTCCGCAGATCATGGTCGGATCGGATGGATTTTTAACTTGCTTTGGTGTCAACTGATATTTTTCTATTTTTATCGTGCTGATTGTTTTGACAGCAATCGGTTTTGTCTTGATGCTCACACTGGCTGTCTTCCAAAATACAGGATCAGTGTGAGTACCTGGAGATGTTTGCTCATAAATAAGATACGTAATTGGCTTCTTAGTGCATAAATAACCTTTCTCTTTATATACTCCCGTCCTGCCGAAATAGCTCATCGCATATTTTTTGGAATATCCAAAATTATCTGTTGAATAGACATAATAACCGAAATCCTGCTGTGCGTCATTATAAACATACTTTGCGACCTCTTCGTTGACAATCCATGAAGACGTATCCTTTCCTGAGAAAGTCGTCTGCCATGCATGTACAATGAAATTATTGTGTTTTATCATAAAAAGCATAAATACTGCAAAAAATATACCAAAGACTCGTCTGTCCAATTTCAAAACAAGGGACCCAAGTGCTATTGATAATAACGGGTATAATCCCCAATAATAATAATTCCAAACAGTTCCTTTAAATAAAAACGTAATCAGCCAAAAACAAAGAACATATAAATAGATAAGTAATACAGCCGTTCTCTGTCCGGATTTTTTTGAGACTGCCCATAGGTATGCAATGCCGACATTAAGCAGGATAAAAAAAGTGTTAACGAGAGGATTGTTAATACCAACCAAATTTAACGAATTAAGAAATCCCTGCCATCTATTTGCAACAACAAGTTCGGGTGTAACCTGATTGAACGTACTGGCATTATGATGAAAAATAAAAGCATACAGAGAACGCGTTTCCAAAAAATTATGCCGTAAATCGAAAACAATATATGTCGACAACGGAACAAGGGCTAAAAACCATATCAACTGATACTTTATTTGCTTTCTGCGAACGAGAATTACCAGTGATAAAACAAATGTAATGAATAACATAATCGAACCGAAAGCAGGCTGAAATTGAATGATAAAACCGCTGAGAAAAGCAGCCCAACCAAGATATTTGACATGTTTCTTCTCAATAAAAAGATATATTGAATAAAGTAACATTGGCGATAGAATAATTTGCGCGAAACTTGACGTAAAACCGGTTGCTAAAAAGATAATTGTATAAAGAAAGATCGTAGTCGCAACGATTCCCACAAAAGGATTAAAGATTTTTTTTGAAATATAAAAAATAGACCCGAGACCGAAAAGAGTAAGAAGTAACCAATAATAGCCAATTATCAACGGGTTACCATTGCCGATAATAAATGCAGGGACGTTGATATAATACCAAACCGGTCCAAAAAAGAGACCGGGAATTCCGCCTGCGCGAGATCCGAGAAGCGTTAATTTGTGATTGACTGCAATATCTTGAATAAGCAAAAAATCCCGAGCGATATCAGTATGGAAAAACAAATCACCAATGAAGAGATGATATGCAAATAAATAAATTCCGTATGTTATACAAGCGAGACAAAAAAAATAATAAAACCTCATCAATGTTGTAAGGACCTGAGATACGATCTGGGGAATCTAAGCGCTGAAAAAAACGAAAAGACAAAACCCGGCCAACCATCCCGAAATCCCTTATGTCGAATATATGTTAAAAGAAACCACCAGGCAGGCAAAAAAATAAGATATTTAGCAGGCGCCATAAGTGTAGTATTATTTTTACTTTTTTGCAAATCGGATGCTATCAAATCAATATACCGATTATTTCTCTGCAGATACCGGGCAAAATTTGGTGAATCGATATGATAAAGATCATGCTGCAGCCAGCCGACACGACCTTCAACGACCATTTGTTCGTGTACACTTTTGCAGGGGAGATATGCTTTTCCCTTTCTTATCAATCGGATCACGCCATCCGGATAAACACCACCATACCGCATATATCTGCCGAGAAAATAATTAAGCCGAGGGATGAAAAAAGCAACATATGGACCTGTCTGTGTACCGATATGTCCGTCTCTCTTTTCTAGTAATACCTGATGTCGTAAAAATAATTTTCTGTTGGGAAGTGATTCTTGATAGGTTGCAATCTCATCATCATCCATAGCAATCACCCGCATGATCTCTTTCGCAAGTCCAGGACTCACCCGCTCATCCGCATCAAGCTGCAGAATCCACTTATTTTCAGCAAGATCGATTGCTTTTTGCTTGTTGATATGAAAGATAGGAGGATTGTCAGTGACTAGAACTCTTGCTCCGAATTTTTTTGCGATCACAACTGTTCCGTCAGTAGATGTTCCGTCAACAATAACAATCTCCTCCGCGATATCTTTTACAGACGTAAGACATGCTTCCAAATTTTTTTCTTCATTATAGACAGCGAGTACAACTGAAAGTTTGTTCATGGATTATCTTTATGATCTACCAATAGGATTGCTGCCTTGCCATCCGGATAATAAATCGTATCTTTTGTTTTAACTGTGCTGAGAAAATTACTGGTCGACCCTACATATAATACATCATTTTGCATATTTCCCTGATACCAATAAGATGATTTGAAGATGTATTTGCCGAATTGCTTATCCTCTAATTGATTCTTACCATTCATGGTAAGTTGTTGATACTGCCTTGGTGGATAACGGAGATAAAATAAAAAGAAAATATATGACTGATCCATCGGAATTTTATTGGATATAATTATTTTTTTATATTGTCCCTGAATTTTTTCTACTTGTGGAATAGCCTGTTGAAATCCATATTGCCAATCCTTTGCATCAAAATAATTCAACTGGACGAAGTACTGATTGAGATAATACGTAAAATTAAACAAAGCAAAAATAAAAAATAAAATACAAAAGCTTAAGGTAAATACTTTATATTTAATACTTAATACTAAATACTTTTTAAAAATCTGAAAAACTGATACGTACCCGATAGCAATAAAAATCAACAACATAGGAAGGAGGTTCATCGTCCTTACCGCATGTGGTACCTCAAAGGTTATTGAAGCAGGGACAGGCGCAAGAATCAGCCAAGAAAAAATAACATATTTTGTCTTCTTGCTATATTTCCCGAATAGAAAAAAATAAATTCCTAATAGAAGAAATGGTAAGTTAATAAGATAAAGCAGACCCATGTTCGGCGCATGATGCCGTGGATTATCACCTTCAAGAAATAGCCAATTCAGATCAAAATGAGAAAGATAGCCGCCGATGATCTCTTTTGCATAAATAATTCGTCTGTTATCAAAAATCATTCCTAGCTGATCATGATTTTTGCTATCATCTGCCAAACGGATATCATTATTTTTCACAAGTTGACTTTGTTGGGAAAATATACTTGTCCCCTGTGCCCGCTGCAGTGACCCAGGATTGGTGAAAATAAACTGTATCATCGGCAGAATTACAATCAAACCAATTATCAAACTTGAAACCAGATATTTTTTGGGAAGTGTAAACAATTCTTTACGGTAGTTAATGATAAGCGCCAATACCAAAAGGGGCGTAAACACACGCTCGCTTTGATAGACAGACAGATTTAGTCCTGCAAAAAGAGCTGCGAGTAATAGCATCCATGGCCGTTTTAATCCTTTAAGAAAAAACAGACCCACCAATAAATTAAAAGTCAAACCGACATTGGTTTCAAATGCGGTTCGTGAGAACTGTATCTGCCACGGAGAAATTGCAAGTAAAAATGCGCTGAGAAGTGCAAACCATTCTGTGTAATTCCGTATAGAGTTCTGTTTGTTTTCGCGCTCGCCAAACAGCTCCTTCACCAAAAGATATATTACTAAAACGCCAACTACTCCAAATACGGCAGATGGAAAACGGATGGCAAAAACCGTCAGACCAAATACTGCAATTGATGGAATCGCGAAATACGAATACAAAGCAGGTTTGTAATCATTAAAAGATCGAAGAACAAATGGGAAGAACGATCCGAATTCATCCCGACCGGTATGCAAAATCGAATATGCATTATACCCGAGAGCCGCTTCATCAAAGTCGGGTGAAGCAGGAATTGTGCCGAGCGACCAAAACCGCAAGGCAATGGCAACGATGATGATTGCGAATAAAATAATTTTACTTTTATTCATAGATTATAATGATGTTGATATTACTCTGACTTTTGGCGGCTTCAACTTATATGCCGTCAACACAGTAACACCATCAAGCGTATAAAATTTCTGTAACACAACTGCATTACTCGGTAATTTATCCGATTCCGCAATATATAACGAATGGAAATCAGTTTTCGCGTCTCCAGGTTCATCGATGAACGAGTATTTATCAAACTCGGCAACATGGACAAATCCGAATCCGTCATCGTATACTTTTGCGATATCTCTGAACTTTTGCGGTGGATATTTGAGATAAAAGAGCGTATAGATATATCCCCTGCCCATTCCAGATATATATATGTGATCATACTTCTGTTGATGATCAGCAATATAACTGATCACTTGTTTATAGCCATATTGCCATTCAAGAGAATATTCTTTTGGGTAGTAAGTGTAATAACCATGGAGATAATAACCGACAAATAAAAATAAAATCACAAGTAATCCTGTAATAATCATTTTTTGATATCGTTTAATTGCCAACACTACAGTGACAAAGCCATAGGCAGTCAGTATCTGCCATGTTGGTAAAGTCACTTCGGTACGAAGCGCGTGTGGTGTTTCTCTTGCTACTGCTGCGGGAATTATTCCGACCAAAAGCCACACCGGTATAATCCACCAATTTCCCCGTCTTTGCCGAAACAGAAATAATATCCCGATGACAAAAAATGGAAGATCCCACAGATACATCTGCCCGACATCCTGTGTTGAAAACTTTGGATTAGGATCGCCTTTGACAAAAAGAAAACTCGGATTAAGATTGTCAAAATAATGCTCCAAAAAATCCTGTGCATATGCAACCCTACGGTTATGAATAATCTTTGACCACCAGATGTCATGATCATTCGCGATCTCCTGGTTTGCAGTTGTAATAACATCAAGATCCGAAAAAATATTTACTTCCTGGTATCTAAGCCTTGCCTGAGGAGATAAAAGGAATGGAGCAATTGGTGCGAGCAATATAACACCAAAGATAAACGATATGATAGTCGCCTTTTTTATTTCCACGAGAGATTTAATATGTCCGGCAACCAGCAAAGCGAACAATATCGGCGCAACAACCCTCGTACTATTAAAGGTATAAACCGAAGCAGCAAAACAAAAGACGGATAATGCCAAAAGCATAGGTGTACGTCTCAGGGCAAACAAGAAAAGCCACACGCCGCACGCAATGAAAAAACTTGCTACATTGGCTTCAAAAGCAGCACGTGATAGCATAATATGCCATGGGGAGAGTGCCATAATGAGTGCTGCTGTCAATGCTACATATTCAGAAAACTCGGATAACTCAGCATGCCAGAATTTCAGATTGACCGGAAAACCAGAACGATTTTTCCGATCTTCCGATCTTCCGATCTTTCGGTTCTCTGAGTCTTCAAAGTTTTCTGAAACGAACAATTCTTTCACCAGAAAATAGGTTACAAGTACAGTCAGTGTCCCAAAAAGCGCAGAGGGAAATCGCACGGCAAAAGCGGTCAAACCGAAAAGCCAGACAGGAACAACAGTCAAATACGCGTATACCGGCGGCTTGTAATCCCCGAACGAAACAAAGGATGTGTACGGAAGAAATTTTCCAAATTCATCTCTCCCATCAGTGCCGATTGCATACGCGTTGTATCCCCAAGCAACTTCATCCCAAGTCAGTGAAGGCGGATTTGATCCCAGCTGATAAAAGCGCAGCACTGCTGCAAGAAGTACGATCAGAAAAAGTAGAACCCAAGACTTTTTAAAAAATTGTAAACTCATCTTGAAATTTTATCAATTAATTACCGCGTCATTCAGCGTATCATTCCGCTTGGTACCGTATATACTCTGATTTTACTCAACAAACCGATATTTAAGCAATGTCCAAAGCGCCTTTGGACCATCACGAAACGGACGTAGTTTTTTCCCTTCCTCATAGTTTCTCGGATTTGTCGAGATAGAAACTTCTGCAATCTTATATCCTTTCTTAAGTAATTTTGCCGTAATTTCTGGCTCAAAATCAAAACTTCTTGCTTGTAATCTTATATCTTTTAATGCCTCACGAGGTACAAGTTTGTACCCGCATTCCATATCTGTTATCCATTGAAAATAAAGAATGCTTGTGATGAGACTCAAACATTTATTACCTATATATTGTATAAGAAATCGTAGAGTTCGTTCATCTCTTCTAAAATTGGGCAAGCGTCGTAGGCGCGTCCCATAAACAACCTTTGCATTTCCCTCTTCTAATTTTTCTATTAATTTCCCTATATCTTTCGGAGCATATTCCAGATCTGCATCTTGAATAACCACATAATCTCCTGTCGCTTTTTTCAATCCCGTCCGTACAGCAGCGCCTTTCCCCTGATTCTTTTTATGTTTTATAAACATAAATTTCGGATTTCCAACTTCTGATTTCGAGATTACTGATGCCGATGCATCTGTCGATCCATCATCCACAACAATATATTCAACTTGTTTTACCGAAAATTTTATTGACAAAACTTTTTTAAGAAGTTTACCGACAGTTTTCTCTTCATTATAAACTGGGATAATAATTGATAATTTCTTCATTATTCCTAACGAGTATGCAGAGATTATAACAAATTACCAGTGTATGTGTAGTATACTTTAATTACTATTTAAATATATGTTACTCAATAAAAAATTCATTGCCGCGCTACTGCCGTTTATTTATTTATTGATCCTGCTTTTTCAAAAAGACCTATCAATGATCGGCGATCTGGGAAGGCATCTCAAAATTGGACAAGTCGTTCTTCAGTGCCACTGCGTTCCGCAAACCAATCTTTTTTCTTATACAAATCCTAACTTTCCTATCGTAAATCATGAATGGCTCGCAGAAGTGGTCTTCTATCTGACATCTGCTGTATTTGGTGTGAATGGATTACTAATTTTAAAGATGATCCTTGTATTTGCTGCCACGACATTGATATATATTGTTGCATTAAAAAAAGGCTCTCTCTTTTGGGTAACGATTTTTTCACTCGTAAGTATCACTATTTTTTCAATGCGATTTTTTGTGCTACCTGAACTTTTCAGCTATGTCTTTATCGGACTGTTCCTTTTTCTTATTGAACGTTACAAAAAAACAAAAAAGATATATCTGTTATGGTTTCTTCCCATTCTGGAAATACTGTGGGTAAATATGCACATTTACTTTATCATCGGTATAATTCTGTATGTATTTTTCTTTTTAGAAACATGGATCATACAAAAGAAATTCTCCCGATTAATCCTTATTATTGGTATTACATTGGTGTTTACAACGCTCATAAATCCAAGTGGAATCCGTGGAGCGCTTCTTCCTTTTACGTTTCAACAAAATTACGGATTTGTTGTCGAAGAAAATGAAAGCCCGCTGATCATCCTTAATCCCAGCAGCACCAATACCAATACGGCATACACACTCGTTCTGCAAGTGATGATGTTTGAACTTCTCATCGTGCTTTTTGCCGTCGGATTCTTTTTGCGTAAACAATGGAAAGAAATATTTCATATGGGTTCCGGTACTGTAGCAGTGGGACTGGCACTAAAATTTACCAGATGTATCAGCCTATTTAGTCTACTCGGATTTATCCCACTGGTACAAACTTTTACCCGTATTGAAGAAAAAATAAAAGACATACAGGCAAAAAATATGCTGAAGGGGATAGTCGCTCTCGGCGTTCTTATCGTGGTAGGAGTGCATATAACCGGCCTTATCACATATAAAATTTTAGGGTTTGGATATGAACCGTCCGCAGAAAACGCAGTTGCTTTTATGAAGCAGGCAAACGTAAAGGGGAAAATTTTTAACAATTATATCATCGGCAACTATCTAATCTATGGACTCTATCCGCAGGAGCGGGTATTTGTGGACGCGAGGCCTGAAGCATATCCGTCGACTTTTTTTCCTGATTATTGGCGGATGCTATCCGATCCTCAGTTTTTCAATCAGCAAGTTGAAAAATATAACATCAATGCTGTTGTCTTTAATGTGGCAACTGATGATCCTGCAAAAGTTCGACCTTTCTTGCTGGGTTTGCTGCAGAGTAAGGACTGGGTGCCGGTCTATGGAGACGGTGTTGTAACAATATTCGTCCGCGATAATCAAGTTAACAAAACAGTTATTGATAAATACCGGATAAATATTAACTAAAACAAATTATCCGAAAAGATAACAGCATGTTCACCTTTTGGTATAAACACGCCGCGGAAATTATAATCTGTTCGGTAAATCACAGCTGATTTCCCATCCACCGTCACATGCCATGTTGGGTAATAAGTATCAGTCAAAACTAGAAAGGTGTTTCCGGTACTTTTTACTGTTATTGAAACTGAATTTGCCTGATAATTGTTTATATGAGCAGTACCATTTGTGAAATTCTTCATTGATGAATCCCATCCTTCAACAACTGCGGTTTTGCGAAGATTAAGTTGTTTGTCAAACAGTAACTGAATCGCGACATTCTTATTGCCTGCAGATTTTAACGAAGTGACAAAAAATACCCGCGGAAACGCTTTTGTATTCTTATATATCTGTGTTTGTCCTTCAGAAAATACCTTAACCAAGTTTGCTTGACGAATATCAGTAAGACTCACAACATACTTTATTCCAAATAAATTGATAAGACGGGATGAAGTGTTTGTAGGAGTAATAATTCGGTCGAAACCAAAAGGCGTATGGATATCCGGCTTATTTCGCTCCATCGCGATTATCAATTCTCCGTAGCGCTGCAGATATAACGGATCATATCCGTCAAGACTTTGTAAATGATACATGACAGAAAAATTCGGCGGCAGGATACGTGAATCCGTTTCCATTATTCGAAACTGACCGTGCTGATTTTGTAAATAAGAAAGCGTTTTTGTAGATGGAAATAAATATTGCCTTTCTGTAAACGGATCGAATTTCCAGAAGAAGCGAAAGACATCAAAAATTACAATAAGAATAATGATGCATGAAAAAATCTCAGCAAGGTAATATTTTTTATGAAACTTTTTATTCGCAATAGCCGAATAAAGTAACAATAATAGCGAAATGCAAAGGTATAACCCTGTCGGAAGGTACAGATTATGTTTTGCAATCGAGACATGGTCAGGAGAAATCGGAATCGTAAAAATATAACCCTTCAAAATATAAGACCATAACAAAACGAAAATAAAACCGATAAAAAGAATCGGATAAATAATCTTAAACTTCTTTTCATGATGAAAATAATAGTCAAAACCCAACGCAGCAAGTACTGCCAATGAAAAATCCGTCAGAAATAATAACCGCGTTGGCTGTGAAGTGGATAAGAACGGGATATTCCAAATAAATGGCAGTTTGGCGAAAATAGTCGGTAATGAAAAAATAAGGGAAAGAAAAAATATAGTTCCGAAAAATAACGTCTTTTTGTCTTTCCGGAAAAACATCGCATAGAGCGCAATAATTAACGGACCAATGCCAACATATCCAACCAGCTCGCCATAATTCCATGTTCCCCAGTAATTCAATGTTGCTGGATTGCCGAAGAAATCAGGAGAAACAAACTGAATAAGATGTTGCCAAGGGATAAACCAACCATCTTTGAGCCAGCTATTCGCCTGATCAGCACCCCTCGCGCTTTCAAAAATATATTGTAAGGTCGGAAACCATTGTAAAGAGGTAATGAGTATTACAATCAAACCGTGAATAACAAATGGCAAATATCTTTTCCATGCTCTTTTCCAAAAATGAGTTTGTTTCCCTTCATTTCGGGTTATCTGAATAATTCTCACGATGAGATAAGAAGCATGAAGAAGAAGCATATAAAAGAAAAGTTGAATATGACCTGCGAAAAATGCTGCACATTGAGCAAAAATAAGTACAGCCATCCACTTATAAGAAACTTTTTTTAAAATATGTTCTTTTGCAAGCAAAATAACGGGTAGCCATAATGCAACCTGAATAACAGAATTCCATTCCAACCAGGACACGGAAAAACCACAAAAAGCAAAAACAATTCCTCCAAGAAGCGACGACGAAAGAGACAATTTCATGTAGCGCAAGTATAAATAGAGGAATAACCCGGCAAGGAGTGGTTGAAGAAAGACTAATAAAGACCATCCCAGCCAAAAAGGAAAAATAAAAAGAAATATATTAAGCGGATAAAATACTGCACTTTGAAAATTTGCAAGCAACAGTGTACCGGCAAAGCTATACGGATTCCACAGCGGTAATTGAGCCTGTTTTTCAATCGTTATCGCGAGATTTCGCCAGGGATACTGTTGCCGTACAGGGTCAGTGATAAGAAAATTTTTGTACGGAATACCGTTTGGATATTCTTTGGCATAAAGATCTCTAAAGGGGTGATACAATCCGACAATAGTATCTGAAGGGATAGGCAATCTGCCGTGGAGAAAAAAAGGATAAAAGAAAATGCCGATGATAATTGCAAATAAAACCGGTACAATAAATTTCTTCATCATTATTTGACCAAGTCATGGACTGACTTACAAAACTTCTCTTCACTGAAATCCTTTGCCCGTATTATAGCGTTCTTTGCAAGATTTTGCCGAAAATCTTCATCATCCGCAATTTTTTTTGTTTTTTCAAAAAATTCTTCGAGCGTGTCCCACAACAATCCGTTTTTTCCGTCAGTCACAATTTCTCGCTGCCCTCCGCTGTTAATGACAATTGGTACAACTCCCGATCCCATCGCCTCTACCGTCGTGATGCCGAAATGCTCTGCAAGTTCTGGATGTTTTTCCAAATCTTCTCCGTATCCTGAAGCATGCCAATAAATTTTTGCTTTATTATAGAGTTCAAACAATTCACTATTTGTTTTATTAATATGAAACTCAATCGGATACCCCTCTGCTTTTGTTTGTAAATGAGCAAACGCGTCTATATCCTCATTTTTTACACTTGCCGCGATAATAAATTTCCAGTTTTTAAAACCAGTATCGACAAGTTTTTTAAAAGCATCAATCATAAATCCCTGCTTCTTATAATCCTCGGCCGCCACATTCTTTACCCGAAATCGTCCAACATGCACAATTACATTCTCTTTTCTTATATCTTCAATCTTAAATCTTAAATCCAGTTTCACCGGTGGATAAATCACTGTATTCTTCACTCCAGGAAAAATCGGGTCATTAAATTTTTTTGTAAATTCTGAATTATAAAAGATCGCAGAAATATGCTTCAGTTTTATTTTATCTTTAAAACTCCTGCTATGGTTTTTCGGCAGTGGCTGTTGAATATGAAGATATAACTTAGTAGGAAAAATAAATGGAATACTCCCGTCACTCAATATAATAATTGCATCGTAACTTCTTACTGCTTTTGTTCTTACGATAAAACTGACAGCAGGTGAAAAAATATTTTTTGCAATGGTAATATTTTTTAAAGGCAGCCCAAACCGTTTTCTGAGTGCTTCTACTTCCGACTCATTATCCCAAAAAATAGAGACATCATGCTGCTGGGCCAGACAAGATGCAAGCATCATCATATACTTCTCGCCTCCCCCAAAATCATCGAGATAAGGATCAAAGACACCGATTCGCATATCTCCATTCTACCAGCTTTCCTCTCCTCTTGCATACCGCAGCCTCTCATGATACGATACAACATATGAACGCAACCGTATGGACCAATGTAGTGCTCTATATCCTCTTTTTATGGTCACTCTTTTGGAAAGGAATTGCGTTATGGCGTGCATCTCAGCTCAAACAACGCAACTGGTTTGTTGTTATGCTGGTTCTCAATACCATCGGCATTCTTGAGATCGTCTATCTTTTCAGATTCGCGAAGAATCGGCTTACATTTGATGAAATGAAAACATGGAAAAAAATTTTTGTGAAGAAAGTCCCCGAAAAAAAGACATAGAAAGCTAATCTATACAACCTCCTCTATAATGGTATAATCAAAGAGACTAAGTAACATGGATTCTGGTCTTTTTCTCTATTTCTCTTTGTTTCTCGTTGCCATTCTTCTGGCTTTTTATCTTCCCGGAAATATTTTCGTCAGAAGATTGTCTCTTACAGGTCTGCAAAAAATGACGCTGAGTATAAGCTTTGGCATCGTGCTGTGGGCATTACAAGGATTTTTGTTCGGATACCTCAATATCAGGTGGATGACGTATCTCTATCTTTTAATAAATACTTTCGCATGGTTTGCAGTTGTTAAACCGAACATATCTGGTAAAAAAATAGTCTTTCCTAAAATTACCAAACAAAACACTCTACTTTTTATTTTTATTATTATAATTGTCCTTTCACAACTGAGTATGACCTTTGCAAATGGTGCTACATCCTCAAAAGGACTTTATTTTTGCTGCGGATTTCCTGATACATTCGCCAATACCGCGTTAACAAATGAATTGATAAATAATTTCCCCCCAAAAGAACCAGGAGTTAGCGGTGTATTACTGAAAAACTATCATTTTCTGGCTAACCTAACAAACGCAGATCTCATTCGTATTTTTCATATTCCGCTAATGTATTTGCAATTTCAATATACGATTTTACTTATAACGTTACTCTTTATTCTTAACATTCTTACCTTTGCGCAGCTTGCTATGAAAAACCGCTTATATATCTATTGGATTCTTTTCTTCGTATTTTTTAGCGGAGATTTACTTTTCCTCCTTATCTTTTTTCAAACTCATATATTGAGTTTTAATCACTCGTTTCTTGAAAATGCCGCTGATTTATGGTTTAGTCCTCCCAGAGTATACGGTGCAGCCCTCTTTTTTGCTGGGTTAAGTTTTCTCTATCTCTGGCTGAAAGAGAAGAGGAACATTATACTTGATATCCTTCTTGCAGTAACCTTCGGCAGTCTTATCGGTTTTAAGGTATATTTTGGCATTTTTGCGCTAACGGGACTTGGAGTGTTGACATTGTTATACCTTAAACAAAAAGAGTTCCGAAAGGTTATTACGTGTTTTGCTGCATTACTAATAAGTATCTGTCTTTTCCTGCCTATTAACAGCGGTGCAGGAGGTTTTGTTTTTACCGGATTCTGGAGATTTGAGGATTTCGCGGCAAATAGCTTATTCGGTCTGCAGAAAATGGAATCTGCGCGATATGTTTATCTTGCGCATGGAAATTGGCTGCATGCGTTACTAAACGATTTCCTCTACATCATTAATTATTTTGTTTTTATCTTTGGGACAATTCTGATTTCGTTGATTCAAACGAAAAAATCATTATCACTGTTGGATAATAAACTAAACATCTTCCTTATTTCAGGAATTGTGCTGAGTTTTATTCTAGGTTCGTTCTTCATTCAAAAGACTGGCGGATCAAATTCTTCCCAATTTTTGATCAATGATATGATTCTCCTCTCTATCTATGCTGCGCTCACAATTACATACTGGTCATCGAAATTAAAAAGAAAAAAATTACTGGTAATCGTGCTTTCGATTATTATCATCTGTCTTACTATCCCTAGAGTTATTTATGAAAATTATCAATCGTTATGGAGAATTGATCATCAGATTGGTGTGACAATCGACGAAAATCAGCTGGCTGCGCTTGATTTTTTACGTAATAAAACACCTGAAAATGCAGTCATCCTACAAAGTAATCGGGTCAATTGTGAATATATTCCTTTTCTCACACAAAGAAATACCTATGTCTGTCTTGATGGAGCGCCTAGTGACCGCGGTCTTGATCTCACCAGCCGGCTTGCAGTACAGGATAAGCTTTTCCAGCACTCCAATAAAAGTATTCTCAAACAGTTACCACACCTACGCATCGTGCAGTATCTCTATATGCCGACACCCGATTATCTTGCAAGGGAAAAAATATATTTAAAATATGGA
>Ga0307372_10008984_pt1 | contig 13902 bp, 4 predicted proteins | sample OX1MG_FD_202533 | JGI IMG/M metagenome (GOLD analysis project Ga0307372, IMG submission 202533) | Soil microbial communities from Risofladan, Vaasa, Finland - OX-1 | ecosystem: Environmental > Terrestrial > Soil > Coastal area > Acid sulfate soil | place: Finland: Risofladan, Vaasa | collected...
ACCATTTCGGCTGGCTCCGCATCCCCAGCGGGCGGCTTGTACTTCTCTTCCTCGCCCGACGCCACGACTGAGACGCTTCAGTGTGCTCTCAGCACGCTCCACCATGCGCACAGATTGGACGGCTACGGACCGTCGCCGGGATCGGCTTCGAGTGTCGCTTCGAAAATCTTTTTGGCGCGCTCGCGCGCGGCTACAGCCACCTGCCATTGCTCCGCTTGCACGAGCCGGCTGGCGAAGTCGGCCAGGAGCTTGGCCCCTTCCACATTCTCACCGGCGGCGCGCTGCCAGTCCGCGGCGGCGGCATTCCAATCCTGAAGCTGTTCGTAGGCGCCGGCGCGTTTGGCAAGCAGGTTGTTGTCGGCCCCCGCGTCGTGGAGGATGGCCTTCCCAGGCCGTCCAGAATCAGGCTCGTTAACGGGACGGCCTGGGAAGGCCATCCTCCCGACCCCCTCGCCGAAGATTTCGATTGCCCGGCGCCAATCTGTCTTATCGCCCTGAGTAAACAGGTCGCCGATGGAGCTTGCCCACTGTGGATGGCCTTCCACGAGCCGGTCGATGGCTTGCTGGTCGTCCTTGAGTCGATAAGCCGCGGCCAGCGTCTGCCACGGCGTTTCAAACGACCGCCCAAGACCGGTCGTGCCCGCCCGGTCCCAATAACAGGTGCCGTCAAACTGGGTGAAGGCCCAGCCGTTTATGAACGACCCGGCTTTCAGGCCGACTTTCTTGGCGTCGACCTCCAGGCGGACCCATTCGCCGGCTTTCGGCAATTTTCCCATCGGCAGACGACTTACCGTATTGGCCGTGCCAAACCCAATCAAATCCTCGCCCCAGTAAGCGCGGTGCTCCCACCCGGGGCCGTCGTTGAATTGCAGCATCACCGTTTTGGGCGGGTCTTTGGGATCGAGGAACACATAGGCGAACAAGACGTCATCGTCGCCGATCTGCAATCCGGGTTGGACGCCCTGGAAGAGATGTTGGCCGCGTCCTTGAACCTGACGGTGGGTCGATTTCTCACCGCTGAAGACCGGATGCTCCGGCCCGCTGACGAATTCCCAGGGCTTGTCGGCCGGCTCACTTCCAAGATTGGCCCCGGGCGGAGGCGCGTCATCGAGCCAGACATTCTCCAGTGACGTGTCGGCCAGCATCGCCTCGGCTTGCGCCAACATCTGATTGCGCAGCAACTCGTCGTCCGGGTATTCGTCGGTCATTCCCTGGGCGAAGTCGTCCAACGCCCGCTGCCACCGCTTCAGGCCGACATAGGCAGTACCGCGGCGGCGGTAGAGATGCTTGAGGTCAAGCCCCGGAGCTCTCACATGTTCCGCTACTACCGCGGGATCGCCGGAATTCTCACGACTTCCGCCAGCGGAGAGCGCCTGGATGGCGGCGGTAAAGTCGGCTACCTGCCGCTCAAAGTCGGACGACTGGGCCGCTAGTTCGGCGCGCAACACGAGCAAGCCGGGGTCATCCGGTGAGGCGGCGAGTTTCTCGCTGACCGCCGCGAGCAGGTCTTCGATCAAGAGATTCGTGACGTCGTCTTGAATGTGGCTGGCGTCTGCGAGCTCGATGATCTCCGGCTCCTCTTCCCCGGCGCGCTGGACGGTGAAACGGACCTGGTGGCCCTTTAACAACTCGGCCAATTGTGCCACGTTTTCGGCGGCGACGTCCACATCGTCGAATTTCAGCAGTTGGTCGCCGGCGCGCAGACCGGCGTGCCAGGCGGGCGAGCCGCGAAAGACGTGCGTCAGCTTGAACGGATACTCCGTGGCGCCGAATTTCATGCCCATATCCACGGATCGTGTGCCGTTGCCATCGTCGGCGCGGCGCTTCTCGCCGCCGGTCAGAAGCATGGCGCCTTCGGCGGGCCGGCCCTCGTGAAAGAGTGCCATCGCTATTCGTAAAAGGCCCGGCGTACGCAACCAGGTGTCGGGCGAGTTGGGACTGCCCAAACCAACCCGAAGCGCAAGCGAGGAATCTTCTGCGCTTACGCCTTCTTCCTCGCTTGCGCTTCGGGTTGGTGTTTGCTTCAGCACGTCGAATTGTTCGACGGCTGATTTCCACTCCTGGCGCGAGGCGTGCCAGTTGGCGCGGGACGCGGACGACGACGCCTGCACGGCCGCGTCGTCGGCGCGCTCGTGCGCCAGCTTCTCGAGCGACTCGTGAAGTCGCAGGTTTTCGGATTGCAAGCGGACGCGGTTCTGGAAATCGTCGACACCGGATTCCAGGCAGTCGGCCAGTTGCTCCCGAGTTGGACCCGATTCATCCCCGGCGCGAAGTACGGACCACATTATCGCTTCCTCGCCGGATGACGAGGCCAACAACCGGCTGCCATCGGGCGAAAAGGCCGGGCTCAGGGCGTGGAAGCTCCCTTCGGGGTCGAGCTGGATCAATTCGCGCCAGGTGGCTCTGTTCCAAAGGCGAATCGTACCGTCCACGCTGCCCGAGGCCAATGTGTGGCCGTCGGGCGAAAAGGCCACGCTCAAGACCATGTTGGTGTGGGCGCTCAGCGTTTCAAGCTGCTCGCCGGTGGTTGCGTCCCAGATGATGACGTTGCCTTCGGCGCTGGCCATGGACAACAGCTTTCCGTCGGGCGAAAACGCGACGTCATAAATCCTGCGCTGACCCTGGTCGCTGGCCGTCTCGGGGTTTTCCAGAACGTGCAATTCCTGCCAGGTGGCCGTGTCCCATATCCGCGCCGTACCGTCGTAACAGGCGCTCGCCAGCCGAGAGCCGTCTGGCGAGAAACTCACGGCAACACAATCATTGCGCTGCCCGCGGAGATAACGAACCACCCGTCGTGCCGCCACGTCGTAGACCAACAGCGGATGGTCACCCTGGTCTCCCCAGCCAAGCATCGCGAGCGAGCCAAACCCAGCGACAAGCTGCTGGCTGTCCGGTGAGAACGCCAGTGCGGTCACAAGTCCGTGATACTCGTCCGTTTTGAATCCGGGAATCGTGGTGGCGGCGGGCAGCACGGCCAACCGCTCGCGGCGGTCGATGTCCCACAGCTCGATGAACGAGACGTCTTTCTTCCCGCCAAAACCGACCGCCAACAGCCGATTGTCCGGCGAGAACGCGACGCTGTGGGTCGCGAGATCGTCGCTGCGCTCAGGCAGTTGGGCCACTACTTCGCCCGTCGCGCCATCGCGGAGCTGCAGCCGCCTGTTTTCGCCCGAGACCGCCATGAGCGTGCCGTCAGGAGAGAACCGGGCACGCGCGCCAATTGCGCCGGCGATTGTCTGCTGGAGAGAGGTGGCCGTTTGTTCGAGGTTCCAGAGCCGGACCGTCTTGTCCTTGCCCGCGGTGAGCACCTGCCTTCCGCCCGAAACGAAGGCTGCGGCGTCGACCTCCTTGGCGTGTCCGACCAGCGATTTGGGTTTGGCCGTCTCAAGCCGCTTAAAGTCGTCCCAAATCTTGACCGAGCCGTCCATGGCGGCGGTGACCAGTTGGCTGCCGTCGGGACTGAAGGCGATCGCCGAGATCGAGGCCGTGTGCGCCGAAGCGTGAAGCCCCAAGGGCTTTCCGCTGGCCACGTCAAAGAGACTGATCGCGCCCTGGAAGAAGTAACTGACCGCAACTGTCCCGCCATCGGGACTGATCGCCAGGGCTCGTTTGGTACTGCGATGACGGCCGATCTTGTCGTGCAGCCGCGTGATCTCGTGGCTTTCGCGGTTCAGCTTGAAAACGGAGAACAAGTCGAGGTAATCCCCCTGGCCGCCGACGGCCACGGTCAGACCATCGGCCGAAACCGAAACCAGTTGCACGCCGCGGCCTCGGGCTGCCAAGAAGCCGCGGCCTTCGGCTGGCAGTTGGAATTCTTGCCGGGCGATGGGCCTGGCGGTGGCGGCGTCCCACCAGCCGAGGCCCGTATCGACGGTCATCAGCATTCGGCCGATGGGCGAGAAGACCAGTCCGCCGCGCGTCTGGGCCGGAATCGTGCGGGCGTTCTCCTCGCCGGTCAAGGCATCGACCAGTCGCACCTGATCGCCGATCGCCAGTGCCACCCACCGGCCGTCGGGCGAGAGGGCCTGGTCGGTGATGCTGCGGCCCTTCTTCAGATCGAGCGCGGGCCGCGCCTCGTGCCGCGTGGCTGGATCCCAATGCTGCAGCCGCGCGTCGCCGTCGAGCGTGACCAGCTCGCCTGCGGGGCTCAGAGCGGCGTCGATGTCTTTGCCCTCGCTTGCGCTTCGGGTTGGTGTGAACCCTTGGATGACGGCCGCCCGGCTTTCCACCAGGCGGTTCAGGTAATGCCACTCAAACCCGCGCAGATCTTCCTTGCCCGCCGGATCTTTGTTCTCCGCCGGGTCGTAGTCGGCAAGCCGGGCATGGATTTGCGTGGCGTTGGCGTCGTCGTCGGCGAGAAGCCGGGCGGCTAATTGCACGTCGGTGGCGTAGCGGAACTCGCGGCTGCGCCGCTCTGCCTGTTGTGCTTCTTCTTCCGCCGCCACGGTCTTGCGGAGGTTTTCCTCGGCGTGGTTCTTTTCGCGCTTGACGTCGGCCAGCGCCGCCGCCGTGGCCTGCTGGGCCTGTTCGGCCTCGTGGGCGTTTTGCTCGGCCTGGTCGGCGTTTTGCTCGGCCTTGTTTGCGGCGTTCTTGGCCAGCGCCGCGAGCGTGTTCGCCCGGTTGTTGGCCACCAAGGCGGCGACGAAGGCGGTAACGGCGACGAGCGCCACGGCCGCCAGGCCCACCAGCATCGTGCGCAGTTTCCGCGTCGCCCGCTGCTCGTGCTCAAGACGTTGTTGGCGGGCTTCCGCCAGCTCTCGCGCCTGCGCGAGCTCTCTCTGCTGGGCGGTTTCACGGGCCTCGATTTCGGCGCGTGCCGCCTGTTGGCTGGTCTGGAGAAAACCGATCGCTTCGTCGAACTGGCCGCCGTATTGCTCGGCCCAATGGCCGTTGGGGTGTTCCGCGTCGCGCCAGCTCGAGGCGATTTGCAAGTCGGGATCGCGGAACAGGCCCGCTTTCCCTTCCCGCCAGAGCCACGCCGTGTCGGCCAACCGCCGGAAGATGCGCGCCGACTGGGCCTCTTCTTCCACCCAGCCGCGCAACTGCCGCCACCCGCGCATCAGGCTTTCGTGCGACAGATCGAGGACGGTCTGATCGTCCACCTCTTGCTCGATGCCGGGCATGAGAAACGTGACGCCAGGCCGGCGGTACGCACCGAGCACTTCGACCACCGTCGTTCGATCGGCGCCGGCGATCGCTTCCAGACGTTTCAGCCGTGTGGGCCGGCGGATGCCGCGGTTGTCGGCCCCTTTCTCGGTCAGCGTCTTGAAGATCCGCTGGCAAACCCGGCGGTGCTCCTCATCCGGGAGCGATGCGTAAATCTCATCGGCGTGGTTCGAGAGCGCGGCCTCCAGCCCGCCAATGGCCTCGAAATCGCAAAAGTCGATTTCTCGCGCGGAGTTGCCCTCGCCTGACCAGGACGTCGACCAGACGTCCCACATGCGCATTAGCGCGTGTTGCAACACGGGGAGTTGATCGGGGTCGTCGCCCACGTCGTTCAGCAGACGCTGCACGAGCAGCGGCGAAATCCGCGCGCCGCCGACGCCGATGGGCTTCTCGATCGCGTCACGCTTCTGGTCGCGGCCAAGACGTGGAATCAGGTATTCGGCGTCGTTCACGGCTTCAGCCAGTCCGGGAATCTGCGAGCAATCGCCCAGATAGTCCGACCGCATGGTGATCGTCACGTAGATCGGACACTCCGCCTGCTGGCTGGCGGTCAGCAGTAAGTTCACAAACGCCGCGGCGGCTTCTTCGGAATCAATTCCTCGCTGCCGAAAGCGGAACAGCTCTTCAAACTGATCGACCACGACGAGCAGGTTTGTCTCAGGCTCGAACACGTCGCACTGCTTCATCGCTTCGACCAGACCGAAGCGGCTGCGATTGAGCGTGGCGAGTAAACGAGGTAGCGTGTTGGGGTCGTCGGGGTCGTAGAGATCGGCCTCGACGAGGGCCCGCGCGAGATTCTCGATTGGATTACCGCCCGGTCGCAGGATCATCACTTCCCATGTCGAACCGGCGCGGGTCATCGTGCCGCCGTGCAGCTCGGCAATCATTCCTGCCCGAACGAGCGACGACTTGCCGCTGCCCGACGTGCCCACGACCGCCAGAAATCGGTTTTCGCGCAAGAGCTGCACGAGCGCGGCCGTCTGGTCCTCCCGGCCGAAGAACAGATGGTGTTCGTCGCTGCGGAACGGACGAAGACCGGGGAAGGGATTCGTGAGCGATTGCGTCAGACTCATCGCTGGACCTCCTTCGCCTGCCGGAGCGCTTGCACGAAGCCTTCGAGCGCCGCGGGATCGAAAGCGTCTGACGACTGTCGAAGAACGTCGGCCGAGACGCTCTTGAAACGCTCTTTGCGGTGGTTGAAAGGCGGCCCGACGTAGACGGCGCGGACGGCGATCGGCCGCGAATCTCGATAGCCCGACGCCTTCTGCAGGTCGCGGATTTTGAAGTCGACCCAGTGCATGCCGGCCGCCCCGTAGTAGATCAACCGGCCGCCGGCGGCCAATATCGCGTCGCGCACCACCTCCGACTCCAGGCGGCGCAAGCGCATTTTCCAAAGCAAGTCATTCGCCGGATCGACCGCCTCGGAGTTTGGCGCCGGCTGTGGGTTCGTCGCCGTCGCCGGCTCGGTCGACTCGCGTCGCGAAGCCTGTCGGTACGCCGACGAAAGGAGCATCGACTTCATCAGCGGCTTCACACGCCAGCCACCGGCCATGAACTCGGCGGCGAGCCAATCGAGTAGCTCGGGGTGCGTGGGTCGTTGTCCCTGGACGCCGAAATTGTCGGGCGTGGAAACCAGGCCGCGACCGAAAAGCTGCCTCCAAATACGGTTCACCTGGACCCGCGCCAGCAGACCGGCGGCGGGCGAGTCGGTCGCGGTCAGCCAGCGCGCCAGGGCCGTGCGCCGCCCGCTCGTCCCTTCGTGCGCGGGCGCGACCGTAGCGACGGCGTCGGCTTCCGAGCGGCAAAGCACGCGGAGAAAGCCCGGCGGCACCTCGGCGCCGGGCGATTCGTAGTTGCCGCGCAGCAGCAAGTGCGTCGGCGGAGGAGGCGCAACGTCGTACATCGCCTGGAGCTTGCCCCAAGTGCGGCGACCCGCGTTGGCCTCGGCCGCCTGGGCCTCCAATTCGGCCACACGCCGCTTGTCCGCCTCGTTCAACGCCGATGCGACGTCCTCCGGTTTCACCGCCAGTGTCGCGGAAAACTTGCCGAACAGGTACTTCTGGATCTCCGTGCGTTTCTCGGCGGCGGTCGCCAACGCCTGTTTCACGTCGTCGCGGATCGGTTCGGGCAGCGATGCCAATTTCGAGTCGAACCGTTGCGCTTCGTAGGGCCGTAGAAGTTTTGCGGGATGACGCCCACGTCCTCGTGGGTCAAGTCGCGCGCGGTCCGTAGGAAGCCGGTGGCGACGAGCGCCTCGCGGATTTCGGGTGCGTAGTGTTCGGCCCGCCGCCAATCGTAAAGCTCGTCACCGGCGAGCTGTTCCGTGACGAACCGGTCGAACGGCTTGTCGGCGTTGAACGCGGCGATCACGTAATCGCGGTAGAGCCATTTGCCGTCGCTGGTGATGATCTGCGGGCCGTCGACGTCGAAGCCGACCGTGTCGACGTAGCCCGCCACGTCGAGCCAGTGCCGCCCCCAGCGCTCGCCGAAATGCGGCGAGGCGAGCAAGCGGTCGATGAGCCGCTCGTAGGCCTCGGGCGCGGCGTCGGCGAGGAAGGCGTCGACTTCGGCCGGCGAGGGGAGCAGTCCAAGCAGATCGAGATAGACGCGACGTACCAGCGTCACCGGGTCGGCGGCGGGCGAGAAGATCAGGCCGCGGGCTTCGAGCCTGGCGAGCACGAAGGCATCGATCGGGTTGCGGACGCGCGTGCCCCCGGCCACGGCGGGCGGATCGGGCCGCGCAAGCGTTTGGAACGCCCAGAATTGCCGGTCGCGTTCGCTGACCGGGGGCGGCGGCGGCGGAATCGCGTCGGGCCGCTGGGCCGGCACGCCGGCAAGGATCCAATCTCGCACCAGGGAGACCTCGTCCGCGGTGAGCTTTCTCTGGTCGCCCGGCGGCATTTCGCCGCCGGCGATCCGTTGCAGCAACAGGCTTGCGTCGGGATCGGCCCGTTCGACCGCCGGGCCGCTCTCGCCTCCGCGGAGAATCGCCGTCACGCTCCGCAGGTCCAGTTGTCCCTTGGGCTTCTCGACGCCGTGGCAGGCGAGGCAATTGGCCACCACGATCGGCCAGACGTCGCGTTCGAACTGCGGCGAGCGCGACGGTTCGTCGGCGAAAACGCCGCGGCCGCCAACGAGCGCGCAGGCCATTACGGCCCGGGTCAAACGCAGGGCGCGGGTTGAATGTTCCCCATGCATTGCCGAATTCCTCGTTGCGTTCGGGCGGTTGCGTTCGTCCTCGTGAAGAGGCACGCCGGCATTTTAACCGATTTTTGGGTCGCAGGCGCCTATGCCGAAGCTGGTCAATTCGACAAGGCGGTGGAATGGCGGAAGAAGGCGATTGAACTGGTAAAGTCATCAACTTGACGCATGCACCGGCGAGAGGCAGCGGAACAAAACTGGGATAAACCTCCAAACACCTCAAGGGCAAGTTTTTAGCGGCCCAGAGTGTGCCTACTATTTTGCCCGATACGGTTTTCCCTCCTGATACAGCTTGAGCCGGCTTGCAAGATCCTCTTGCTCGCCGTCCGGCGCGAGGTCAAGCGCTTGCCGCTGCCCTTCAATGGCTTTGTCGAATTCGCCCGCTTCGGCGTAGGCGGCGGCAAGCGTGTCAAGCTCGTCGACGCCGTTCCAGGCGCTTAGCTCGCAGGCTTTCGTGGCGTCTTCAATGGCCAGCCTGCCGCAACGAACGCTGTCGTCGGGACAAGTGGCCCGAAGCCATGCCCGATTGTTGTAGGCAAGGGCATCCTTCGGGTCGATCCGGATCGCTTCGTCGTAATCGGCGAGGGCCTTGTCGAGGTCGCCCTTTTCAAACCAAACCAGTGCCCTAGTAAGCAAATCAGCCGCTTGGCCAACTCCTTGGCGTTGATGACTAGGCCCAACAGGCGGTGCCTGTAATAGCATTCCAGCTCGTCGTTGACGGCCTGGCGGCATGCGGTGAAGGCCCGCGCCGCCTTCTCCTGGAAGTCGGTGAGATCGCCGTCCATCAGCCCGTCGTTCAACTCGTCGTTGTGGCAAACCGCCCATCCCTCCTCATCGCCCCAGACAGACTAATAAAAAAGTTGTTGGGAATTCATCGTCACAAGCGTCGGCAGCGTCACAAACGGCTAAAAACAGGCCGCTCAGCGTCACTTCACCGTCACTTCACCGTCGCTTCATCGTCACGGATCGTCACTCATGTCCCAAAATCGCTCACCTTTGAGGACGACGAAGGACGGCCACGTCGTATTTGTGGGCCCGGACTCGCAACCTCAGGTGGCCGGCTTCGGCGAAGCCGTTCGCGGCACCCGCGCAGCGGGTCGGCGGAGCGTGGGAACGAGTAAATTTGTCAGTTCTGCACACCAACCCGCTGCGCAAGCAAGGCAAGCTGTTACGCGCCTTGCTTGCGCTGCGGGTTAGTGTCGAAGCAGCCCGCTCGCCGCATCAATACCAACTGCCAAAATGGCAGTCAAGGGTCCAAAAATTAATATCGAACCGCTGCGCGGCTGGATAAGGAGTAAAGGGGAAAAGCTGCTCAGGGGTAAGTCCTGGCCACGCGGAACCCAGTAATGGGGCTCCGGTTCGTGGGCGCGTAGGTGCAGCGGTCGGCGGAGCGAACGTTCGGTGGGAACCTGCCAAACGCGCCCCCCCGCAGCACACGCTGTCGATTGTCGACTAGGGGCGCCGCATCCAGCGTGTCGATGACGGAACCCGATGGACCGCCGGAATAATTTCCGTACGCATCGTGACACCACTCCAACACGTTCCCCAACATGTCGAACAGGCCCGCCTCGTTGGGCTTCAGAATCGCCACTGGCCAGGTCCGGTTTTCGCCGTTGCTGTTGTACCAGGCGTACTTGCCCAACAGGGCCTCCGTCGAACCATAATACCGGCTCGTCAGGGTGCCCGCACGGCAAGCATACTCCCACTCCGCTTCGCTCGGAAGGCGATAACCTGTCAGGTGGGCCGCATTGCTCTTGGCCTTCATCCCCGCCGCGTACTGTCCCTGCGCGTTCGGTTTGTAACACCATTGCTCTCGCGGAAGCCCCTCTTGCTCGCTCAGCCAGTTGCAATAAGCCGCCGCCTCGTACCAGGTGACCGCGATTTGCGGCGAATCGTCGGTCTTGACATAAACTTCGATCCCTTGAACCAGCGTCTCTGGACGCGTCTGTTGGAAGGCCGCGTAATCGGCGTGTGTCACTTCCTGCGCCGCCAGCGCGAACCGGCGCGGCAGGCGGCGAGTGTGTCGCGGTGATTCCAGGGGCAAATGCCCCGCTTCGGAAGCCGGGGAGCCCATCTGGAACTCATCCGCTTCGAAAACCACCATCGTCCGGCCCCGCTTGGTCACGTACCATCGCCGCGCCTCGGTCGCGGCGCGAGCACCGGCGGGAACGGCAGGAACGCCACGGAATGAATTCCGTGCCACGGCCTGTCGCTGGGCCTCGTTCTCGCTCAACGCCTTCGTGAACGCGCCGATTTGCTCCCCGGCCCCCCATTGCCGCAGTAGCCACTCGGCCGCGCCATGCATCCCCGCATCCAGGTCCTTCTCGTACAGAGCCAATAACCGCACGATCAACGGCCCGCGCTCGGCGGCCGAGATCTGCTCCACGCTGAATTCGCCTAGCGCCAGAACGAGCGCGGCGCGAACCGACGCATTGGCTTCCTCTTCGATCCGCCCAACCAGCACGCGTGGATCGCAGCCCAAGGGCCCCAGCGCATGGATCAAGTAACTCCGCACACGAGGGTCGGGATCGTGCCTCAGCAGCGGCCAAACCTGGTCGTCCGCGCCCAGCCGCAGTAAGGCCACGGCCGCGCTGGCCTTTCCCTGGACCTGCGCGTCACGCGCCGCGTCGGCGATCATCGGACGCCGCCAGACCGAGGCGGTCACGATTTTTGGTTTTTGATTTTTGATTTCGTATTGAGACTCGACTGAGATTGCGACGGGGCGGAAGCCGGCGGCTGTCAACTCCTGGCACTTGGCCAGGTGCGCGACCGGATCGAGGCCCAGCACGGGCGCCGACTCCCATTTCGAGTCCTTTTCCCAGACCCCAGCCAGCGACAGATCCAACTGCCCCATCGCCAACACCTGGCGAAACTCGTCGCGGTCGCGGATCGCCTCCAAATCGAGATCCCCCTGGATGGCCTCGAAATTCGTGTACCCCGCCGCCACCGCCCTGTGCAACAGGTCGGCCGCCTCCGCCGCGCAGCGGTCCTTGAGATCGACGTGCTCCGCTCCCAGGGCCACCGAGACGATCGCCAGCGCGCAGGCCGAATTGTAAAGCCAGTTCGCGTCTTGCTCGTGGCCAACCAGGGCGGCACGCAGACGATCCAAGCCCGCCGGATCGCCCGACCAGGCGGCCACCACCGCGTCGAGGTACGCCGCCTGCGAGGGATCGGCGCCGGCAGTCAGCCGCCCATGTTCCGCCACGTCGGCCGCCGCGGCTGCCTGGTTCCCCAGCCGAGCGTACGCGATCGCGCGGTACTGATGGGCGCCGGCATCCTGGGGATTCCGCGCCAGAACGCCCGTCAGATCCTCGATCGCCTCCGCATCTTGCCGCAGACCGTAGCGGGCGATCGCACGCTGGGCCAGCGCCTGGGCGTTTTGCGGATTTGCGGCAAGCGCCTGGCCGGCCTGCGCCAGCATTTGAGTGTAACGCTGTTGGCCGCCGGCGGGCGCCGGCGCCGCGGAAAGCGACACGTCGTCCAGGGGCTGGCCCGCTGAAGCCTGTGCCGCGAAGGCCGCCGGAGTTTGTGCGAAACTGGCCGTCGTCTCCGCCGGCTGCTTGCGGCGAATGAAGTTGAACCGCAGTTGACCATCGCCGGCGAGGAACTGCTGCATGCTCGTGAAGCGGTAACCGCCGGCATGTGACTCGATGTTGGCTGGGGAGTTCAAATCGGTTTGCGCGAGGAACAATCGCGCATCGTCATCGTCGCTCGCGCGCCGTACCCACACCACGGCGTAACGCTCCTGCGGCGCTGCGCCTGGCGTCGCGTATCCTGCCAGGTCGGCGGCCACGAAGCCAGCCGTCCGCATTTCAACTTCACGCTTCTCGATCTCTTCGGCCGTCAGCCCCTGGTCCAGCCGGAATTCAAGACCGTCGCGGGCCCAAACGGCCGCGACTCGCACCTCGGCTCCCGCCGCATAGGGCCGGAACCGCACGGGCCGATAACCGCCGGCGCGCAACGCCTCGGCCACGGTGATGAATGTTTCCAGCGGCATCGTCTGGCACAAAGCGAAGCGCTCGGCCAACAGGCCGTCGGCCACCTCCACCGTAGACATCACGCTCCGCGTGATGGAAGCATCACGCGGAGCGTGATGACTACGGTACGGCGACTCGCCGGACGCTTGCAGCCAGGCCGCGTCCAGCGGCGCGTCATGCCAATCAGGCGACAGACTGCGTTCGACGATGACTTTCAACAGCGTGATCGCCTCGGGGCCGTGCCTGGCGAGCCGCGGATACAGCGACGCGAACTGCCGCGGGTTCGCATCCCGCGCCAACTCGGCGAGCGTCGTTACTTGGTCGGCCGCGTAGTCAGCCAGCACGTCGGTGGCCAACGAACGCTCGGCCTCGCTACGGCCCGCGTCACGGTAGATCGTCCCCAGCCGAGGGAGCAACTGCCGCTTGACGGGCCGCAAGGCATCCATCCAGTTCCGGAGGAAAACCGAGCTGACTTTGGTGAGTTCGTCGGCCACCCAAACATCGACTTGCTCCCAGCGTGGGTCGTTGGGCGCATAGGTCGCCAGCGCGCAAGCGGCGCGAAACCGCGCGGCCGGATCGGCCTGGCCATCGCCCGCCGCGGTCCACAACCGCCCCTCGATCGTGGAAAACCGATCGGCCAAGGCGTTCCGAATCACTGCAAACTCGTCCGGCTCGGCAATGAGCAGTTGCGACGTGACGTACTCGATCAGGGCCTCATCGACGGGCAACAGGGCCAGGGCGGCGTGCAGCTTCTCCCGCGAGCCGGCGGCGGCCTGCTCGAACGTCTCGCGCAGCAGTGGATCGGTCCAGGTTCGATAGCCGTCGATTTCCTTGACGATCGCCGGAACCTGGGCGACGTCGGCGCTGGTGAGTCCCGCCACCAGCCCCTCGGCACGGGTCTGGTTCTGCTCTTCCAGATTTGCCGCCGCAATGCGATCTCGCTCGCGGACGACCGCGTTGCGAACGCTCACGCCGGCGGCGACGGCCGCGATCAGCAGCGCCGCCACGATCAGCGAGCGCAGGCCGTGCGTTCGCGCCGCCTGGCCCATCATCCTTCGCTGCGGCCCGGTCCATTTTCGCCTGTCGGTGAGCAGCCGGATACTGAGGTTTTCGTACCAGGACGGCAGATGGCGGTTTTCCGGCTTGGAGTTCCACGCCGCCGACCGCTCGGCCAACCGCAACTCAGCCCGCCCGCCGCGACTTTGACGTTGCTTGCGGGTCAGCCAGTCGCGCAGGGAATGCACGAGGTAGTCGTGCGTCAGTTGGTAGTAACGCGGAGCGCTAGCGGGCGAGCGGGGGGCGTCAGCCCCCTGTTCCACCACGCCCGATGCCACTGTGGTTGCCAACACGCCGACAGAACAGGGGGCTAACGCCGGGATACCTGCGCAGCGGGTCGGCTCGCCATCGTCGGCGCCGTCGGTCGGCGTGATCAGGCGAAGTTCGCCGTCGAGAATTCGCATCAACGTTCCGAAGTTATTGGACTGGGCGGCGTAGCCCGAATCGGCGAGCAACTCCTGCTCGGAACACATGTTGCCCTTGATGTCTGTGCCGATTTCGG
>Ga0307372_10008985_pt1 | contig 13901 bp, 12 predicted proteins | sample OX1MG_FD_202533 | JGI IMG/M metagenome (GOLD analysis project Ga0307372, IMG submission 202533) | Soil microbial communities from Risofladan, Vaasa, Finland - OX-1 | ecosystem: Environmental > Terrestrial > Soil > Coastal area > Acid sulfate soil | place: Finland: Risofladan, Vaasa | collected...
TGGCCGGACTGCTGCGCGTCGCGGTGATCGCCGCGCTGCTGGTCGTGGGCTGGCGGCAGTCCTACGACTTCGTCGGCGTCCTCAGCCTGGCCGCCATCTGGGGGGTGGCGGCCGCCGGCCTGGGCCTGGTGTTGGGGGCGGGCGGCCAGATCTCCCTGTGCCAGGCATCCTTCGTCCTGGTTGGGGCCTATTTCTACGGCGCCGTCACGGTCTCGTGGGCCGGCTCGAGCTTCCTGGCGCTGCTCGCCAGCGCGGCCGGCGGTGCCGCCGCCGCGCTGCTTGTCTCGCCGGTCTTGCGAGCACGCGGCTACTACCTGGCCCTCGCCACGATCGCCGTCGGCCTGCTGGCCGATCAGGTGGCGACCAGCTCGACGTGGATCCCCGGCGGTGCCACCGGCCTCAGTGGGATCCCGGCGCTGAAGGTCGGCCCGCTGGCGATCGACACCGAGGCGCGCTACCTGTGGTTCACCGTTGCCCTGCTGGCCGTCATCGTCCTCGCCCTGCACCGGCGCTACGGTGTCGGCAAGGTCCGCCGCGCCATCCAGACGCTGCACCACGACGAGGGGCTCCTGGCCGGCTACGGCGGCAGCCCGGCGCTGCTGAAGTTGAACATCTTCGTCGTCGGTGGTCTCCTCGCCGGGCTGGCCGGCGGGCTCTACGCCGGCAACTACAACTTCGTCAGCGACAGCGGCTTTGGTCTGCAGGAATCGCTGGCGCTGGCTCTGGCGGTGATGATCGGCGGTAGCGGCCGGCTGCTCGGCGCGCTGCTCGGGGCGCTCGTGTATGAGCTGAGCTTCACGATCCTCCCCAGCAGCCTCGCCGGCTACCGCTTCGCGCTGCTCGGCGTGATCGTGATCGCCGCCATGCACTACTTCCCGCACGGCCTGATGCCGAGCCGCCACGACTTCCGCGGCTGGCTTCCCGTGGTGCGTCTGCGGCGGGGGAGGCCGGCGGGCGATCTCGAGCACCCCGAGCTGAACCCGGTCGAGCCTCTGGGCGTGCAGCTCGTCGGCGTGACCAAGCGCTTCGGGGCGTTGCGGGCCGTGGACGGGCTCACGCTGACGATCCCTCCGGGCGCGCTGACGGCGCTGATCGGACCCAACGGCGCCGGCAAGACCACGCTGCTTGACCTGATCGCCGCCGATCAGTCGGTCGCCGCGGGGCGGATCGTGATCGGCGGGGTCGACGTGACGCGGATGGGTCACGTGAAGCGCGCCCGCCTGGGCATCGCCCGCACCTACCAGCGCGTGCGGCTCGTCCCCAGCCTGAACGTCGTCGACAACGTGCTGGTGGGCGTCGATCAGGCGGTGCGCACCGGCGGGCGTGTGGCCGAGTCCGCTCGACGACGCCGCGCGATCGCCGCCCTGGAGGACGTGGGCCTCGCGGATCGTGCCGAGGCGGCCGTGGGGGTCCTGAGCTTCGGCGAGCGCCGCCTGGTGGAGATGGCGCGGGCGATCGCGAGCCGGCCGCGGCTGGTGCTCCTCGACGAGCCCTCCTCGGGGCTCAACGACGGCGAGACCGAGGAGTTCGCCGCCGTCATCCGGCGGCTCCACGGCACGGGTGCGACGATCATCCTCGTCGAGCACAACCTCGCCTTCGTGCGCTCGCTCGCGGTCGACATCGTCGCCCTGCACCTCGGGCGTCTGCTGGCGCACGGAGCGACGGAGGACGTCTTCGAGCTCCCGGTCTTCCAAGAGGCCTATGTCGGCGTCGCGGAGGATGGGTTGTGAGCGACCCGGCCGCCGCCGGCGCGACGCCGCCGATGACCAACGCCAGCGAGGGTCTGCGCGTCGACCGGCTCTGCGCCGGCTACGGCGACCTCGTGGTGCTGCGTGAGATCTCCCTGGTGGCGCGCCCCGGCGAGCTGCTGGTGCTCGCGGGCCCGAACGGCGCCGGCAAGACCACCCTGCTCTCGACCATCATGGGTACCGTGACGGCCTCGAGCGGCAGCGTGCGCGTCGACGGCGCCGACGCGCTGGCCCTGTCCATCCACCGACGCACGCAGCTTGGCATCGGCCTGGTGCCCGAGGGGCGCGGCCTGTTCCCGTCGCTGACGGTGTGGGAGAACCTGCGCGTCGCGGCGAAGGCCGCGCGGCTCGACCGCGAGCAGACGGCCGCCGGCATCGACGCGGCCGTGCGCGCGTTCCCGTTGATCGGCGAGCGCCTACGCCAGCAGGTTCGCCTGCTCTCGGGCGGGGAGCAGCAGATGGTCGCCATCGGGCGAGCGCTGCTCACGCACCCGCGCGTGCTCCTGCTCGATGAGCCCTCGATGGGTCTGGCGCCGATCATCTGGCGGCGCGTGCTCGACACCTGTCGCCAGATCGCGGACGAGGGCCGGGTCGTCGTGCTCGCCGAGCAACGCGTGCTCGAGGCGCTGCGCGCCGCGGACCGCTGCGTCGTCCTCCAGCACGGCAGGATCGTGCGCGACGGGTCCGCCGATCGAGGCTCGATCGATCTTCCAGAGCTGCGCGGCTCCTACTTCAGCAGCGGGCGCGGCTCGTGATCGACTTCCTCCAGACCACCGAGGGCGTGATCACCGCCGCGTCGGTCTACCTGCTGATCGGCCTGGCCTGGAATCTCGTGTTCAACGCCTGCGGCTACCTGAACCTGGCGATCGGCGAGTTCTTCATCCTCGGCGCGATGTTCTCCTACAAGTTCGAGACCTCATGGGGCATCACCTCGCCCTGGCTCGTCGGCCCCCTCACCGTGCTCGCGGTGGGCGTCATCGGCCTGCTCGCCGAGCGGCTCCTGCTGCGACCCCTCAAGGACCGGGGTCTGCCACCGCTCGTCGTCACGATCGGAATCGCGCTCGTGCTGCTGCAGCTCGCGAACCTCCTCAGCTCGGCGGTCGCGGTGCGTCCCAACGTCTTCATCGTCGGGGGCATCGCGCCGGGCAACGTCCACATCGCGTATCAGGAGTTGGTGGTGTGGGGCACGGCGGCGATCGTCGGCGCCGGCTTCGTGCTCTTCTTCAAGCGCACCGACCTCGGGCGCACGCTGCGCGCCTGCGTGGACAACCGCGTCGGCGCCGAGACCCTGGGGATCAGGGTTGCGACCTACGCGACGGCGGCGTTCACGGTCAGCGCGATGCTCGCCGCGCTGGCCGGATTCGTGATCACCCCGACCGAGGGGGTGTCCTACAACAGCGGGGACTTCATCGCGATCAAGGCGTTCATGGCGGTGTCCGTGATGGGGGTCGGACGCAATGGCGGCGCGGTGGCCGGCGCCTTCCTGGTGGCGGCTCTCGAGGGCTACCTCTCCCGGTACGTGAGCCCGAACACCGCGGACGTGGTCGTGCTGATCGGCTTCGTCGTGGTCCTCTGCACGTACGCGATGCGCAGCGAGGGGCGTAGCGTGCTGCCCTCCTGGATGCGCCTGCGCCGTGAGGCCGCGAGCGTCGACGGACTCGAGACCGCCGCCTGAGACGTGAGCGAGCTTTCCCACCTCAGCGCCACCGCGCTCCTGGCCGCGCTCGACGCCCGCACGATCTCAAGCCGCGAGCTGCTCGAGCACTACCTCGCGCGCATCGATCGTCACAACCCGGCCATCAACGCCTTCGTGACGCTCGACGCCGAGCGCGCGCTCGAGCAGGCGGCCGCCGCCGACGCCGCCCGCGCGCGCGGCGATTCGCTCGGGCGCCTGCACGGGCTACCGATCACCGTCAAGGACTGCTTCGAGACCGAGGGCCTGCGCACCACGTGCGGCTTCGAGGGACTGGCCGACCACGTGCCGAGCCGCGACGCCGTGGCCGTCGCGCGCCTGCGCAGCGCCGGGGCCATCGTGTTCGGCAAGACCAACCTGCCGACCTTCGCGGCCGACGGGCAGTCCTACAACTCGATCGCCGGGACGACCAACAATCCCTGGGACCTCTCGCGCAGCCCGAGCGGATCGTCGGGCGGATCTGCCGCGGCCCTGGCCAGCGGCTTCACCTCGCTCGAGCTCGGCAGCGACATCGCGGGGTCGATCCGGCTGCCGGCGCACGCCTGCGGTGTGTTCGGTCTGAAGCCGTCGTTTGAGCTGATTCCGCTGCGCGGCCACATACCCGGACCGCCGGGCACCGTCGCGGTGGCGGACATGAACGTCGCCGGACCGCTGGCTCGCGGAGCCGAGGACCTCGGGCTCGCCCTCGGGGTGCTCGCGGGCCCCGATGCGCTGCGGGCCAAGGCCTGGAAGCTGGAGCTGCCCCCGCCCCGCCACGGCGACCTCGAGGGGTACCGGCTCGCCGTCTGGCTTGACGATGAGGCGTGCCGGATCGACGCCGAGGTCCTCGCCGTGCTCGAGTCCGCGTCGGCCGCGCTGGTGGACGCCGGCGCGCGGATCGAGCGGCGTGCGGGGCCGGTGGTGCTTGCCGACGCGGTGCGCGTGCACCGCTCCCTGCTGATGGGGGTGTCGGCGAGTGGCCTGAGCGACGAGCGGTTCGCCGGCATCGAGGAGGCGTTGCGCGGGTCCGCGGTCGACGACGGTGGCGATCGCCTGCGCCACATGCGCTGGCTGACGCAGAGCAAGCGCGACTGGAACGCGGTCAACGAGGAGCGGGCGCGTATCACGCTGCGCTGGGCCGAGTTCTTCGAGGATTACGACGCCCTGTTGTGCCCGGTCGGACCGGTGGCCGCGATCCCCCACGATCACGATCCCGACATGGACGGCCGGCGCGTGACGATCAACGGCGAGCTGCGCGCGTACTGGGACCAGGTGTGTTGGATCAGTCTCGCCGGCGCCGCCTATCTGCCGGCGGTCTCGGTGCCGGCGGGCCTGACGGCGTCCGGGTTGCCGGTCGGCCTGCAGATCGTGGCCCCCTACCTGGAGGACCGCACCGCGATTGACCTCGCCGGGCGGATCGCGGAGGTGGCGGGCGGCTTTTGCCCACCCCCGGAGCCCCCCGCCGTCGCCGCGCCGAGCGGGGCCTCGGCGTGAGCGTGCACGAGCTCCCGCTCCCGCCCGAGGCGCAGGGGACCGCTCCGGGGCGCGGACGCCTGACTGGCCGGCGTGTCCTGGTCGTCGGCGCGGGCACGATGACCGTCGCGGGCCACCACGGCACCGTGGGCAATGGCAGGGCGATCGCGATCCTCGCGGCCCGCGAGGGTGCGGGCGTCGCCTGCGCCGATCGCGACGCCGAGTCGGCGGCGGCCACCGCCGCGGCGATCACCGCCGAGGGTGGGTCCGCGCAGGTGGTGCTCGGCGACGTCACCGACGCCCTGGCCTGCACGCGGATCGTTCGCGACAGCCACGAGCGCCTGGGAGGACTCGACGGCCTGGTGCTCAACGTCGGCGTGCTCGGCCCCAGCGGCCTGGCGGCGACGACCGGGGAGATCTGGGATTCCGTGTTCGCCACCAATGTGCGCTCGCACGCGCTGGTGGCCACGGCGGCGCTCGAGTTGCTGGCACCGGGCGGCTCGATCGTCTTCATGAGCTCGATCTCGGGTCTGGTGCCCGGGATCACGATGCCGGCCTACGACGCGACCAAGGCGGCCGTCCTCGCCCTCGCCCGCCACACGGCCCTCGAGGGGGCTCCGCGGCGGATCCGGGCCAATGCCATCCTGCCGGGCGTCGTGGACACGCCGCTCGGCGCCGCCAGCGCGCCGCCCCGGTCGCGCGACCGCGGCCGCATTCCGCTGCCGCTCGGGCGGCTCGGCACGCCGTGGGACATCGCCTACGGCACGATCTTCCTGCTCTCCGACGAGGCCTCCTACATCACGGCCCAGTCCCTGATCGTCGACGGCGGGACCACCGCGCTCGCGCTCGGCGCGTAGCGGCGGGCACGACGAGATGAAGCCGGCCAGGTTCGCATACCACGCGCCCGAGACGCTGGCGGAGACCCTCGACCTGCTCGCCGACGCCGATCGCGACGTGCGCGTGCTCGCCGGCGGCCAGTCGCTTGTGCCGATGATGAATTTCCGCCTCGCGGTCCCCGAGGCGCTCGTCGATATCGGCCGCGTGGCCGAGCTTCGCGTCCTGCGGGTCGAGGACGGCGGCGAGCTGCGGGTCGGGGCCGGGACGCGTCAGGCCGAGCTCCTGCGCGACGGGCGGGTGGCGGCGGGCTGGCCGCTGCTCGCTGAGGGGGTCCGCCATGTCGGGCATCCGCAAATACGCAGTCGCGGCACCGTGTGCGGCAGCCTCGCCCACAACGACCCGACCGCTGAGCTGCCCGCGCTCGCGCTCGCGCTCGGGGCACGGCTCACGGTGGCCGGCAGCGCCGGCCGACGGGAGCTCGATGCGGAGGCCTTCTTCGTCTCCTACTACGAGGTGGCGCTCGAGCCCGGCGAGATGCTCGTGAGCGCTGCCTTTCCGGCGCCGCGGCCCGGCAGCGGCTGGTCATTCCAGGAGCTGGCTCGCCGCCGGGGCGACTTCGCCCTGATCGGCGCGGTGTGCGTCCTGCGCGCGGGCGACGACGGACGCATCGGATCGGCGCGCCTGGTGATCTTCGGCGCCGGCGGACGGCCGCTTCGCGTCGACGCCGCCGAGCAGGCCCTGCTGGGCACCGTCGGGGACCGGGTCACGGCAGCCGAGGTGGCGCGTCTGGTCGCCGACACGGTGCAGCCGCTCAGCGACATCCACGCGAGCGCCGAGTACCGCCGTGCACTCGCCGGCGAGCTGGCGGCGCGCTGCGTGCTCGAGGCGTGGGAGCGCTGCGCGCGATGAGCGAGACGGGCGAGCGGCGCACCGTGCGCATATGCGTGAACGGCACGGACATGCTGGCAGAGGCCGAGCCGCGGCTGCTGCTCAGCGACTTCCTGCGCCACACACTGAGCCTGACCGGCACGCACGTCGGGTGCGAGCACGGCGTGTGCGGCGCATGCACGGTGCTGCTCGACGGGGAGCCGGTCCGATCCTGTCTGATGTTCGCCGTCCAGGCCGACGGCGGCGAGCTGACCACCGTCGAGGGTCTCGCCGACCCGCACGGTGAGCTGCACGCCGTTCAGCAGGCCTTTCACGAGCTGCACGGCATGCAGTGCGGCTTCTGCACCCCCGGCTTCCTGCTCTCGCTCGTGGCGACGCTGCGCAGCAACCCCGAGCCGAGCGACGACGAACTGCTTGACTCGCTGAGCGGCAACCTCTGCCGCTGCACCGGATACGCCAACATCATCGCTGCCGCGCGGCTCGCCCAGGAGCGAATGCGATGATCGGACGCGCGGTCCCCCGCGTTGAGGACGAGCGCCTGCTGCGCGGCCAGGGCCGCTACCTGGACGACCTGCACCTCGAGGGGGCCGTCGAGGCGGCCTTCCTGCGCAGCGCCCACGCCCACGCGCGCGTGGTCTCGCTCGACGCCACCGCGGCGCTGGCCCACCCCGGAGTCCTCGCCGTCATCGACGGCGTCGCCGCCGCCGCGAGGCTCGAGCCTCTGGTCTTCGACATCGCGAGGATCGTGCCGGAGACCGTGCAGCGTGCAACGAACCCGATGGTGCGCGTGCACCCGATGCCGGTCCTCGCGCTCGACCGCGTGACCTACGTGGGCCAGCCGCTGGCGATGATCGTGGCACGGGACCGCTACGTGGCCGAGGACGCCATGGAGCTGATCGAGGTCGAGTTCGAGATCCTGCCCGCCGTCGTCGACGCCGAGGCCGCCCTTGAGCCGGATGCCGCTCTCGTCGAGCCCGCGTGGGGTGACAACCTGGCGATCTCCTTCGCCTTCACACGCGGCGACGTCGAGGCGGCGCTCGCCGCCTGCGACGTCGTCGTCGAGGAGCGCTTCCGCTCACATCGCCAGTCCGCCTCGCCGATCGAGACGCGGGGCGTGGTTGCGTCGTTGGACCCCCAGGACGGCACGCTCCTGGTCTGGTCCTCAACCCAGGTGCCCCACATGCTGCGCGACCTCCTCGCGCGGGCGCTCCGGCGGGATCCCGATTCGATTCGCGTGCGGGCGCCGGATGTCGGCGGTGCGTTCGGGCTCAAGCACTCGAGCTACCCCGAGGACGTGCTCGTGCCGCTCGCCGCCCTCGAGCTCGGCTGCCCCGTGAAGTGGGTGGAGGATCGCGCGGAGCATCTCGCGGCGTCGACTCATGGCCGCGATCAGGTGCACCACATCACGATCGGAGCCAGCCGCGCGGGTCGGATCCTCGCCGTTCGCGACCACGTGGTCATGAACGCCGGAGCTTTCAACATCCTCGGCCTCGTCGTCCCCTACAACAGCTTCACGCACCTGCTGGGGCCCTACGACGTGGACGCCTTGGACGTCGACGTCCGCGTCGCGGTGACGAATACCGGCATCGTCGCTCCCTATCGGGGGGCCGGCCGCCCGGAGGCGGTGTTCGCCATGGAGCGGGCCGTCGACTGCCTGGCGCGAAGGCTCGAGATCGATCCGGTGGAGCTGCGGGCTCGCAACCTGATCGCGCCCGAGGCGATGCCCTATGACACGGGCATCGTCTACCGCGACGGCAATCAGCAGATCTACGACTCGGGCGACTATCCGCAGCTGCTGCGCAGTGCGCGCGAGCTGGTGCACGCCGAGCGCTTCGCGGGGCGCCGCGATGAGCGCACGCGTGTCGGTGTCGGTTTCGCCATGTACACGGAGGGCACCGGGGTGGGCCCGTTCGAGAGCGCCCGCGTGCGCGTCGACGCGACCGGGCGGGTCACCGTCTACACCGGTGCGAGCTCCCAGGGGCAGGGCCACCGGACCACGCTGGCCCAGATCGCGGCCGAGACGCTGGACGTCGCAATCGAAAGCATCGAGGTGGTCGGCGGCGACTCCGCGGCGGTCACGCACGGATTCGGCACCCTGGCGAGCCGCACACTCGTGGTGGCCGGCAACGCCGTCGCCGAGGCTGCGATCGTCGTGCGCGAGCAGCTGCTGGACGTCGCCTCGGCGATGCTCGACACCCCGCCGGAGGAGCTCGAGCTCAACGAGGGGATGATCCGCGTGCGGGGTCGCCGCGACGTCACCCTCACGCTCGGCGACGTGGCCGCATTCCTGTCGCCCTTCAACCCGCAGCGCCCGCCCGGAGCGCCTGCCCAGCTCGAGGCCGGGTCGGTCTACCGGCCGGGGCCGGTGACCTGGGCGGCGGGCGTACACGCCGCGGTCGTCGCGGTGGATGTGACGACCGGCGCGCTCGAGCTGCTGCGCTTCGTCATCGCCCATGACTGCGGCCGGGTCGTCAACCCCGCCATCGCCGACGGCCAGATCATGGGCGGGGTGATGCAGGGGATCGGCGGCGCGCTCTACGAGAAGATCGTCTACGACGAGGTCGGTCAGCTGCTGACCGGAAGCTTCATGGACTACACGCTGCCCACCGCAGCGGAGGCGCCGGAGTTCGCGGTCACGCACGTCGACGTGCCCTCGCCGCTCAATGCGCTGGGCGTCAAGGGGCTCGGCGAGGGCGGGGCGATCGGACCGGCGGCGGCGATCGCCAACGCGGTCGAGGACGCACTCGCCGATCTCGGCGTGATCGTGCGCGAGGGCCCGCTGACACCGGCGCGGATCCACGCGCTGATCCACGGGAGGGCAACATGAATACAGTAGACTGATTGTCGATGCGACTCGTTGTCGATCGGGACGTCTGCGATCTCCACGGGCAGTGCGTCTTCACCGCGCCCGCGCTGTTCCGCTTCGACGAAGCCGGCCAGCTCGAGTTCACCGCCGAGGTTCCCGTTGGGGCCGAGGCCAACGCGAGCGCCGCGGTGAGCGTGTGCCCCACGGGTGCAATCACGCTGCTCGAATGACGGAGCTGCGCCGAATCCTCGTGGTGGGAGGATCGCTCGCGGGTCTTCGCGCGGCGGAGGGCCTGCGCCGGGAGGGATACGAGGGCGAGCTGTCGATCCTCAGCGGGGAGCGCCAGATGCCCTACGACCGACCCCCGCTGTCCAAGGAGGTTCTCACTGGCGAGATGGAGGCCGACGCCGTGCGGCTGGTGGTTGCCGAAGACCTGGGTGCCGAGTGGATCCTCGACGACCCCGCCGTCGAGCTCGACCTCGGCCGCCGGGTCGTTCGCAGCCGGGGCGGCCGCGACCTGCGCTTCGACGGCTTGGTGATCGCCACCGGCAGCACCCCGCGCCGGCTCAGGCCGCTCGACGTCGCTCGTCCGGGGATCTGTGAGCTGCGGACGCTCGATGACGCCCTCGAGCTGCGCCAGGCGTTGGCGGCTCGGCCGCGAGTCGTGATCGTCGGCTGTGGCTTCATCGGCGTGGAGGTGGCATCGGCGGCCCGCGCCCTCGGAAGCGAGGTCTCGATCGTGAGCATCGACCCGCCTCTCATCGTCGGCGGCGCGTTGGTTTCCGGCGTGTGCGCGCAGATGCTCGCCGACAGCGGCGCGCGGCTTGCGCTCGGACGCCAGGTTGTGGCGGTCGAAGGCGAGCCCGGCGTCGAGGCCGTCGTGCTCGATGACGGCACGCGCCTGGAGGCCGATCTCGTCGTCGTCGCGGTTGGTGCCCGGCCTGTCACCGACTGGCTCGAGGGGTCCGGTCTGGTGGTTGAGGACGGCGTCGTCTGCGATGCCTGCTGCGCCGCCCTCGGCGCCGAGCGGATCGTCGCCGCCGGCGATGTCTCGCGCTGGCCGAACCTGCTCTTCGACGCGACGCCGATGCGCATCGAACACTGGACCAACGCCGTCGAGCAGGGAATGGCTGCCGCCCGAACGCTGCTGCGGGGCTCGGACGCGCAGACCGCGTACGCCCCGGTGCCGAGCTTCTGGTCCGATCATCTCGGCACGCGCCTGCAGACGGTGGGCGTGCCGCGGCTCGCAGACCGCAGCGTGGTCGTCGAGGGCTCGCTCGCCGAGCGCCGCTTCGTCGCCGCCGCCTACCAGGGCGACCAGCTGGTCGCGGCGGTGACCTACGGAATGGCGCGCGCGCTCGTGCCCTACCGGATCAAGCTCGCCGACGGCCGCGTGCCCGCATCAGGAGCCACGGCGTGACCCTCGCGATCGTCAACATCGGGCTCTCGCACCGCGGCGATCTGACCGGGACGCCGCTGGAGGGCGACGCGCTCGTCAGCGTCGACGGTCGGATCGCCTGGGTTGGCGCGAGCGACGACGTCTCGAGCGGCGACCACGAGACCGTGCTCGACGCGGCCGGGGCGGGCCTGATCCCGGGGCTGATCGACTCCCACGTCCACATCACCTTCGGTGACTTCACTCCCCGCCAGCTGACCGTCGGTTTCATCGAGAGCTACCTCCATGGTGGCGTCACGCGGGCGATCAGCGCCAGCGAGGTCCACGTCCCAGGGCGCCCCAGCGACCCCGCCGGCGTGAAGGCGCTTGCCATCGCCGCCCAGCGCTGCTTCGAGCACTACCGCCCCGGCGGGGTGACGGTGCACGCCGGTTCGGTGATCCTGGAGCCGGGGCTGACCGAAGCTGACTTCGGGCAGCTGCGCTCGGAGGGGGTGTGGCTCGCCAAAGCCGGCTTCGGGGCGGTGCGAACGCCGATGGACTACGTTCCGCTTGTGCGCGCCGCGCGCGCGGCCGGGCTCGTCGTGATGTGCCACACCGGCGGGGGGTCGATACCCGGCAGCCTCGATCGGATCGACGCCGACGCGCTGCTGGCGATGTGGCCGAACGTCAGCGGCCACGTCAACGGTGGCCCGACGGCGATGACGCCCGAGGACAACGAGCGGATCGTCACGGAGGGCAAGGGCATCGCGCTGCAGCTCGCGACCGCGGGAAACCTGCGCTCTGCGCTGCACATCTGCTCGTTGGTGCGCGAGCATGACCAGACGGAGCGGCTACTGATCTCGAGTGACACTCCGACGGGGACCGGCGTGATGCCGCTGGCGCTGCTCCACCTGATGGCCGAGCTGAGCTCGCTCGGCGGCCTCTCACCGGAGCTTGCCGTGGCCGCCGCCAGCGGCAATGTGGCGGCGGTCTACGGGCTCGATGCCGGGCGACTCGAGGTCGGTCGTCCCTGCGACCTGCTGGTCGTCGACGCTCCGCTCGGTTCGGTGGCCGACACCTGGGCGCAGGCGCTGGCCGTCGGCGACGTCCCCGCGATCGCCGCGGCGGTCACCCAGGGCGAGCTGCGGTACACGCGCAGTCGCAATACCCCGGCACCCAAGCGAGCTGTGGCCGCCGTCTCGCACTCCGGCGGGCGGTGATCGCGCTCAGCGGAGCCGGCGCCGGCGCCGGCGCAGCGCCACAAGCAGCAGCGGGGCGGCGAGGAGGGCGATCCGGCCCGCAGCGCGGAGCAGCAGATGGCGGGCGGTGGGGCCCAGATCGAGCACGGGGGCTGGCGTCGATTCCGCCTCGGCGGCGCCGAGGTCCGCCTCCAGACGCTCGGTGAACTGGACGAGCAGGCGGTCGGCGACCTCCGTCATCACGCCGCCCCCGAACTGAGCAACTCTGCCCGTGACCGTGAGATCGGTGGAGAGGGCCACCGCCGTCGCGCCGGCCGCGTCCGTGAGCGCCGCGATGACCGTGGCCTCGACGGTGCCCGGCCCCTGCGTCTCGCGCCCGCTGGCCTTGAGCACGGCCGTGTGCACCGTCGAATCGAGCGAGTCGATGCGGACGCGCATGCGATAGGCGGCGTGCACGGGCCCGACCTTCACCCGCATTGTCGCCCGCAGCCCATCGTCCTCGACCGCGTCGATGACGACCCCGGGCATCAACGGCGCAACACGCTCGAGATCGGTCAACAGGGGCCAGGCTTCATGCACGGGTAAGCTGACCGTGAAACCCGTCTCGATCTTCACTGACAACAGTATACACTCCGTCCAATGAGCGGCGAAAACGGTTCCCGACGCGAGCGTGGCCAGGCGCGGCTCGAGCTGAGCAGCGAGTTCGCAGCGGTCAGCGTCGAGGTCGACCAACAGGCCAACGGCCCGCGCCTGCGGATCGAGAATCGCCAGAACCGCCGCGTCGTCTACCTGGATCCGCTCGAGGTCGCGAGCCTCACCTGGCTGACCCACGAGCGTCTAGGCCCGTTCCTCGATCCCAGCCAGACCGGCTGGCGCAGCCACGACGAAGGGGAGGATCAAGCATGACGCTGTCCGGCACAGCCTCCAGCGAGCTGATCACCGACGACTGGCGCATCCACGGCAGCGTCTACACCTCGGCGGACGTGTTCGCGCTCGAGCAGCGCCGACTGTTCCACGGGCCCTGGCTCTACGTCGCCCACGAGAGCGAGCTGCGCGAGCCCGGGGACTACAAGACGACCTTCGCCGGCACCCAGCCGGTGATCGTGACGCGGGGCAGCGACGACGGCCGGATCCGCGTGCTGCTCAACCGCTGCCGCCACCGCGGCGCGGCCGTCTGCCACGCCGAGTCGGGCAACGCCAACTACTTCCGCTGCCCCTACCACGGCTGGACCTACCGCAACTCGGGCGAGCTGCGCGGCATCACCTATGACGACGCCTACCCGGAGCTCGACCGCGAAGCGCTCGGCCTGGTCGCGCTCCCGCGGGTCGCGTCCTTCGCCGGCTTCATCTTCGCGACCTTTGCCGACGCGGGCCCGACGCTCGAGGACTACCTTGGCAACGCCCGTTCCTACCTCGAGATCGTCGCCGGCCAGGGCGAGGCCGGCATTCGCCTGACGGCCGGCTCACACCGCCTGGCCTACCGCGGAAACTGGAAGCTGCAGGTCGAGAACACCATCGACAACTACCACTTCGGCTTCGTCCACCGCAGCTTCCTGGACGTTCTCGCCGACCGCATCGGCGCGGCCCCGCCGATCGTGCAGAACATCATGAACAACCCGGACTGGCGCACCATCGATCTCGGCGGTGGCCACTCGGTCCATGAGTTCGGCGACCCTCACACCGGCAACAACCAGGGCCAGCTCGGAGACCTGCCGTTCAACCTGATTATCTTTCCCAACCTCTGCTTCGTCGGGGCCCAGGTCCGTCACATCCTGCCCAAGGCCGCCGACCGCACGGAGGTTCGGCTCTACCCGATCATGCACGAGGGCGAGCCCGACGAGGCCAATGCCGCCATCCTGCGCGTCCACGAGAGCTTCTACGGTCCCGCCGGAATGGGCGGCGC
>Ga0307372_10008992_pt1 | contig 13893 bp, 6 predicted proteins | sample OX1MG_FD_202533 | JGI IMG/M metagenome (GOLD analysis project Ga0307372, IMG submission 202533) | Soil microbial communities from Risofladan, Vaasa, Finland - OX-1 | ecosystem: Environmental > Terrestrial > Soil > Coastal area > Acid sulfate soil | place: Finland: Risofladan, Vaasa | collected...
AACAATGCAAGAAGCAAAATGTGAAAATATTCTTTAAACAATGGGGTGGTATCAGGCCAAAGGCAGGTGGACGTGTTATTAGAGGAAAAATTTACGATCAGTATCCCAGAATAAATGCTAGGACTAGGGGATTTAATCTCCCAGAGGAGGATGTGACGGTACCGCGAATTAAGATTAATGCCTAAATCTTATGAGTCCAAAACAATCACATTGTAGTTGTGAGTCTTACCAGATTGCGACCTCTGATAATTTTCATAAAAATATACTCGATGTCTGTGGTATTTCTCGGATGATGCAATTTGCAATAGGATTCCAAGAAATATCTTAAATGGGATTATTTCATTATCATCTTAGTGACCGATGTAAAATGCCCTCACTGTGGTAAACCTCAGACTGGAAAACCTCAGAAATCATGGTCATATGGAAAAGTTAATGTAAACAGGTATCAATGCAAATGTTCTAAACTTTTCAATTTTTATCAATCTACAAAAAGTTCATGGACCATACCTAAACCAAATAAAACTAATTAAATTCCCAAAGCAAGTCTTTTAAGATCGGGTTTTTTCTAGACCGTATGACATTATTGAAAGCAAAAATAAAAAACGTAATGGAATGGAAAGCTGTTTTAACTGCAATAGGTGAACTTGTGGAAGATGCGATGTTCATTTGTAATTCAAATGGAATAACATTTAGGGGCATGGATTCATCTCATGTGGCATTATTAGACGTAGGATTTCCTGCCTCTTCTTTCGAGGAGTTTGAAACCCAGACATCTTTCTTTGGCTTACACGTAGAAGATTTTAAGAAAGTTCTAAGCGCTGCAAACAATACTGATACCGTAGTATTAGAAATTCTAAATTCAGATACTATGAAAGTCTCCATCAGCGGTTCACTTGCAATGGAATATAACATTAGGCTGATTGAAAAATCAGAAGTTAATACTCCTATTCCAAAGATTGATTATAAATCAAAAATTTCTCTAGGACCTAACACACTTACTAGAATAATGTCTAATCTAGAACAGATATCAGAATATGTCACCATTAATTGTATAACTGACAAAGTGCAATTCTTGGGAAAAAGTGAGATGGGAGATGCCAAAATTGATCTCGAAAGAGGAAATCCAGAACTTGAATCATTAGACATGTCTGAAGATACATCAGCTGTTTACAGTCTTGAATATATGACACAAATCATTCGAAGCATAGGTCGAGCTAGTATGAAAATAAAAATGGAATATGCAAATGGCAATCCTATTCACATGATGTTTGAAATGCCTTCCATGACTAGGGTAGAATACTACCTAGCTCCACGTGTAGAAAATTAGTTATAAAAATTAAGGACCAGGATACTGCAAATTTACATGATAATACTGCATATCTTTATCTACAGATTTACCTTGAAGTAAAAACATTGAAGAGTATCTGGGAAGTTTGTGAGTTTAGCGATGAGATAAAAACTGGCGATCTTAGACCAGAAAAATTTGCGCTAGAACTCTTTCAATTTTTGGCAGGAGATGCAGATCCAATTTATCAAGACCCAGTTCAATTCTTCGATAATACAATTCTGACAGATCAAATGAGAATGATTCTAAAAGAATCTCTTCTACGATTGTCAAAAGGAAAGGGTGCTCCTGTAACTGTCATTGATACTGGATTTGGCGGTGGTAAAACACATACTATTGTTATGTTACACCATGTCTACAATAATCCCAAAATTGGTAAAAAATTTCTTAAAGATAATAAATTCGATTCGGATTATGGAATAACTGATGTTCCTAAAGCAAAAATGATTGCAATTGATTGTAGAAATATCACAAAAACACTGTGGGGTGAAATTGCAAAACAATTGGGTAAATATGACATAGTAAAAGAATATGATGAAAAATTTCAAACTATTACAATAGACAAGATCAAACAGCTTTTTGATCAACCAACATTGTTACTTCTTGATGAACTACCAAAGTATTTGCTAGATTCAGAAAGCAGAACAATTGGTAATGCAACTCTTTCAGATCTGACCATTTCATTTGTAATGGATCTTACATCGGCTGTTTCTGCTACAAAAGATTGTTGTCTTATCTTAACTTTGACAGAAAAGCAACAATTGTATGAAAAGTATACTGATAAAGTAAACAAAGGAATTAAGAAGTTGACAGACTACTCTGTTGAAAAGGTATATGATGATTTCAAAGATGGACTTTCAAGAAATGTTGTATATACTCAGCCAGTCAGTGATATACAAATTTACGACATACTAGTTAAGAGACTTGTAAAGAAAATCGATGCAAAACAAAGAGAGGATACAGTATCACAGTTTGTAAAATATCTCAGCGAGAATAATTTAGTGCCCGAACAAAGAGCTGACTATGAAGATGAATTCAGACGTGCTTATCCATTTCACCCTAACTTGATAGACATACTACGTACTAGATTATCCACAATACCAAAATTTAACAAAACTAGGGGAATGTTGCGTTTATTGGGATTGATTCTCCATAACATATACAAAAATAAAAAAAATTATCCCATAGTTAACGTAAGCGATATGGATTTTACAGATGCTCATATTGTAGATGAGATAACCACAAAGCTTGACAAACCTCTACGACCTGTCATTGATAGTGACTGTATTTTTCATGCAAGAGAATTGGACTCTCATAAAAGTACTAAATTAGTAGAAAGTATGGCCAAGTCAATTCTCATGTTTTCGTTATTTATGGGATCTAGGAAATCAGGAATGCCGTTAAATGAGATTAAACTTTCTGTGTGTACGCCGGGTGTTGATCCTGGAATGGTTGATACAGTACTTGAAGAAATTGAAAAAAGTTTTTGGTTCTTAAAAGAAGATGGCAAATCATATTATTTTGATGAAACTCCTAATCTGAATCAAATCATATATTCTTACAGAAAGAATGTTACAGAGAAAGAATGTAGAGATAGAATTTATGCTGAACTAGTAAAAATTGTTCCACGTGAATCCAAAGTAATTCCTATAATCTGGGATCAAAATGACATTCCAGATAACGAAGATTTAAAAATTTTCATAGAAGATTATAAAATCAAACTAGACACTGAAGAAAAAGCACAAGAACACTTTGCCAGGTTATTAGAACGGACTTCCACAGATGGTCTCAGACAATATCAAAACACAATTGTATTTGTATATGCTGATAAAATGATGGTAAATAATTTAATAAATTCTGCAAAAAATGCAGTGGCAGTAGACCTGGCATCTAAAGACGATAAAATAAAGACTGATAAGGATTTTAATACAAAAATTATTGATAGAAAAAACCTAGCTAGTGGTGCACTAAATCTTGATTGTTTTAAGACATATTGTAAAGTAGCATATCCATTTGGCCCTACTCCGAGATTGGATCAAATATCCAGTCTTGATGCAAAAACTCATGTTTTAACAAAAGAGGTACAAAATCTTCTAATTAAAAAAGGTAAATTGATTCCCTCTTTAGGGGAAGATGGAATAAAATTCGAAAGTGACAAAATAGAAATTAAGCGAATTTACCTTGGATTCAAAACTGACAAATCCAGTATAATGATTATAAACTCCGAGGATATTTTTGAGGCAATACAATCTGGAGTTCGTAATGGGAAATTTGGATATGCCGAAAAAGAGGAATTAAGAGATGGAAAATATGTTGCGAAAATAAACACCCATGTGGATATAAAAAATTGGTCGGGATATTTGTACAATCCTTCTGTAATTGCTGGAATTGAATACTTTCAATGTCCGCAATGTTTTATGCAATTTGATAATAACGTAGAACTTGAGAAACACAAATGTACGCCTCTTCCTCCTGCTGAATTCAAATATAGATTCTTGCTGGCAACGATGGATGAGATGTCTGACATTCTAAACAAGCTTACAATAATACAGGTAAATGAAAAATTAAAAAAGAAATTTACAGCCACATTGCGATCTGATGATACCATTATAACTATAGATACTAGACTAGAAAGCCTACAGGAATTTAAAAGTCTAATAACTCAACTAAAATCTAGATATTTAGGACAAGGAGAGTTGACAATTGACTCTGACAAAGATCTGAGTCAAACTTTTAAACAATATGCTTTGAACCCTCAGTAGATGAGAAATTTTAATCATACATTGACTAGAAGTAAAAGTGGTAAAACAGTATTTTTGAAAGTAGATATCGATGATCGATTTGGTCAACAAACCATGAAGTTTTCAACAGTACATGGTTGGAGAAGCAAGATGGCATTGAAACATCTTTTCTTTGAGAGAGAAGACTGGGACGATGAGGTGGCAAGAAAATTTGTTGGGCTAGAAGCCTTAAAATCTGCAAGAGACCCACACGAAGGTTTGATATTCATCAATCAAGTAAAAGAACTAAGCAAATTTGAGGTGCATTTTTGGGCCAGCAAATTTCTATCGGAATCTAAGACTTCTCGAGCTTGGCGATCATTCTATAGTTAAATTGCCTAAACTTTAAGCGCGTATATCTTACTCATTATTCCTGAATAAAACTCTCATCAAAGAACAAAATGTAGATTTTTTCAATTAATTGATAGATAAAAGTACTCCATATATGTAATTTGATTTTTAGATGTCATCTGTTTTTGGGAAATAAAAATATGCAATCAATATTCAGAGCAATATGAATTTTTTAGATTGTAATCAACTTTAAAAACTTACAGATCACCGTCCATGTGTGAAACATGTAGTAATCGAAGATGCAAGTATAGAACTTTTAGAATTATTCGATAAAGTAAGCAAAGAATCAAAAATTGAGAAAAATGCAGTACCGCCAATCAATAAAATGATCTACTGGTGGACAAGAAAGCCACTAATTGTTGGAAGAGCAATGGCGCTAGCTAGTACGCTAGATAATATCGATGACGTAAAATCATTCCTAGGTTTTAATTCTGAAAAACGTGCATATCAATATGTACCGGATGTCTCAAAATACAAACAAAAACTTGGACAAGATCCTGGTACAATCAAAGTACTAGATCCATTTGGAGGAGCTGGAAGTTTAGCATTTACTGCAGTGCAACTGGGACTTGATGTTACTGTATCAGACTACAATCCACTTGCATACTTGATTGAAAAATCAGTATTAGAATATCCTGCAAAATACGGTGCAAATCTTGCAACAGATGTGGAAAAATATGCTAAACTTGTAATAGAAAAGACCACGAATGAAGTTGGTAGATTCTTCAAAGAAAATCAGTTAACATATCTTTGGGCATGGTGCATCAAATGTCACCACTGTGGACAACGCGTACCTTTAGCAAATCATATGTACATTGTAAATACTCCCAAGAAGAAGATCGGAATTAAAATTATACCGAGAAATGGTGACTTTACTGTAGAATTAGTACCAAACATATCTGAATCAGATGGTAAAAAGTTTACTCAAAAAGGTGGTTCAGCAGTGTGCATATCATGTACCAATCCTATCAATTACAAAATACTAACTGAGGATATCTCTAAAAGAAAAGATAGAGAAATGATTGTTATTCAAGTGCAGAAAACTAAAGGACGTGATTATGTTATACCCACAAAAGAAGACAAGAAACTATATCAAGAATCTGTAAAATATTTTAACTCAAAGAAAAAAGAATTTGAGAATGACAATCTGATTCCAGTAGAGGATATTCATCATGATCCTAGAAGTCCTTTAAAAAATTACGGTATTACACATTGGAATCAATTTTACGATGAACGACAATTGTTAGTCCTTGCAACATTTTTAAAAAATATAAGAGAAGTTTGTAAGTCCATTGAAGATAAGGAATATCGTGGTGTAATCACACTTTATCTTGCTGCCATATTAGCCAAACGTGTAGATGTTACCGCATTTGGTGTTAGATGGAATGCAATGCGCGAAACTACTGAAGCAGTTCTCAGCATGCGTCAACCACGAATAATATATAATTTTGGAGAATCCAATCCATTTGAGCAGATCCGTGGTGGATTGGAATACTTGACAGATAATATCATTGAAGGAATATCATTTGCAAATCGTTTACAAAATATTGCCAAATGTAACCTGGAATCCGTAACTGTACCATCTAAGGAAAAATATGATTTGATTTTAACAGACCCACCTTATGGGGATGATGTGGTATACGGAGAGATATCTGAATTTTTTTATCTTTGGGTATATCGCGCACTCAAAGATTACTTTCCAGAACTACCTCCAAGAGCACCACTAGATGAGGACTTTTGTGAAAGTTGGGGAAGATTTGGAACCAAGCAATTAGCTGCAGATTTCTTTGCAAAGGGGCTGAAGAAATCGTTTGTATCTTTAAGTGATAAACTCAAAGACGATGGATTACTTGTAGTATTTTTTGCTCATTCTAGTACCGAAGCCTGGAACTTGTTTTTAGAAGCAATTAGGGCAGCAAGATTTGAGGTAGTATCAAGCTATTCAATTCACACTGAGATGATATCCAATGTTATATCTAGAGGAAAAACATCATTCATGTCTTCCATTGTTGTTTCCTGTAGAAAACTAAACAAAGAATCTACTGCATATCTTGAGGATATCATACCTAAAGCAGAAGATGAGATCAAAAAGATGTTGGATAAAATTACAAATGACAAACTCTTACTGTTGCCAATTACAGATTTGTTGATAATGGTCTATGGCAAAGTACTGGAAACTTGTACTCAACATACTGTACTTAAATCATATCAAAAGAAAGACAAGGAACCAGATTTTGAAGATCTAGTAAAGGACTCTCGAGATTTCATCCTAAAACAGATCATAGACAAAATTACAGATAATAAAATGAACCAAATTGGCCCTGTGATGTCATTTTATTTATTGTTAAAAGTATTCTATCAAGGAGCAATATCTGCAGATGAGGCAATCAAAATTACACAAACTTACAATGTGGAACCGGATAGTCTGTACAAAATCAATGTTGCAGTCAAAGAAAAGGGGTCTATACGATTGACATATCTTCAAGAAAACAAAATTACACTAAAGCCAGAGGATCTAGATCCAGACAATCTACATCAACAGTTATGTTATCTCGGAACAATTGCTCAGACAAAATCTGCTTCAGACATTTTATCCGTATTTAGAAATAAAGAAAATATCAGAATTGATGAACTAAAACAGATAATATCTATCATACTGAAGAGCTACAATCTAAGAAGAAATAAAGGAGATGCATTAGATGCAGATGAGCAAGAAGAGTTGAAGATTTTTGAGAAATTGGCAGATATTTTAGGTGTTGAGCATGGCGGAGTTCTTGATTCGTTCATGGAGAAGGAATAATCTAAAATTAAATTTATTTTGAATTATTCTTCCTTCCATGAATCAATTATAAATCTGTCAGTTGTAACTTTCTCTATTCTTACTTTATCCTTGAATTTCTCGTATGGATTTCTACGTATCGTAAGTTTTGGATTATCAAGAGCAGTCTCAACAACATATAACCAATAATCATCTTTGAGACGTTTTGCAGTCTCCCACTCGTGGCTTGTCAAGCTTACCGAGTCTGTTGTTTTGAAGGATTTTACCTCAATACACTTGTGAGAATATGATTCTATATCATACCCTGAATCTCGTGCAGATACATCTAGAATTTTTAGCTTGTCTTCTTCTGTAGGCGCATTTTCTTTTTCATATTTTATAACAAAATTCATTCCAGCCATCTCTATCTCTTTTCGGATATTAGATCCTAATTCAGGTTCTACTACTGCAAGACCTATTGGTTCAATCATAGATATTGCAACATATTCTTTTTCTATGTCCTCAAGTCTTTTCTGAGCTTTTTCATTCTTTGTAATTTTATTTGCCTGAAGTTTTTTAATTATCTTTTCAACATGTGGGCCTTCTCCCATTTTCTGTTGGTTTTCTTTTATTCTTGAATCTAATTCTGCAATTTCATTTGCAAGATAGCTATACACAATCTCTTGTGAAGTTTTTTTGGATTTTAGAATTTTTTTTGCAGTTTCATCTTTGAATTTTTCTAAAAATTCTCGCGATTTTTCATCTAGCCTTTTTTGACTAGTTACAAGTAAATTGGTGTTAATATTTTCACATTTTCCTTCCTCATATGACCATAAACTCCTCGTTTCAATTTCCTGTATGTTACCATCCTCATTATGAAATAATGCTAAAATTTGCGCATTTTGCGCTTTACCGAGCCCATTATTTATGGTCATTTTGTAGATTCCTATTAGACCTCTTTTTGTGGGATGTCTAAGAACAGTTGCAGTGTATTTTTGAGTATTTTTAAGTATCATGTTTACTGTCTTATTTCCAAGTGCAATGTGTGGCCAACCAGTTCTCTGAGATACTTCAGCATCAAAAGTTCCTTCTAATTTTGCAACGTTTGTAAGTAATGCAAGTTTTGAAGGAAGATACATCTCACATATTTCTTCCTTGGGATCCACCATTTTAAACGAACCTTCTTTTGTCTCAGCAATTATCTCCAAAAATCTTTTTACCTCGCCTTTATCCACTGCATTTTTTCTTATGTTTTGAATAGGTTCAAGTCTAGTCTTGTCAAATTTGTGACCAGTTAGAAGCAATTCACTTTGTTGAATAATTTTTTTCTTGTTGGTTTCTATGACATCCCAAAATTCCATCATCTTTGGCTCCCACTTTGCAATTGGAATTTTTTCTAATTCTTGATATAGTTTTACAATGTCTTCCTGTTTTATTAAATTGCCAATAACATCGTAAACTTTATCATTCATTGCAATTTTTATTGCTTCGATTTTAGCCAAAAGTCTTGACATGATATATCCATCGATTCCTCCTTCATATTTTAAAATAAAATTAAAGTAAGAGACTGGTCTTGTCTGTCCAATTCTGTGAATTCTACCCATTCTCTGTTCTAGTCTATTTGGATTCCATGGTAAGTCATAGTTGAATTCTATATTGCAAAATTGCATGTCAATTCCTTCACCTGCTGCATCAGTACAAACTAGAATTTCAATTCCTTGTGGATTTTTAAAGTTGTCAAGTTCTTTCTTTCTATCTTCAATATTCATTTGACCATCTATTCTTCCAGTTTTGTATTTTTCTGAGAGTTTAGAAATTAAATAATCAACAGTGTTTCTATATTCTGAAAATATTACAACTTTTGCAGTCTTGTCTTTTGTCTTTTGTTTTTCTATAAATGTTAAGAGTTCTTCATATTTGGAGTCTTTTTGGTTGATTGATTCTATCTTAGATATGATCTCACGAATACTGGCTTTTTCACCCTCGATATCTCTTGTAGTTGTAAATCCTAGATTCTCATCTAGAAAAGTTTCTTGATCTGTCTCCATATCATCATCATAATCCCTCAAGCCCCGTTCTGCCTGAAAGACCTGTTCAATTGTAGTCTGCCCTAGTCTCTCAAGACGTTTTTCTAGTGATATTTTTAGTGAATAAATTGACGAACTTGCCCTTTTGGTAAATATTATCTTTAAGAATCTAATTGCATTTTGATCCTTAGGAGTTATAGCTTGGTCTGATAGTTGTTTTAGATATCTATCGAGAGCTTTGAAGATTTCTTGTTCGTCTACAGAGATCTCAATTTCTACTGTATTACTTTCTCTTGATGGGAATACTGATTTTCCTTCAATGTTTATCACATTTTCTTTTATGTTTCTACTCCAGAGATAGCTTGAAGAATAAACATCTGATACATATGGATCAAGTAATCTCATTCTTGCAAGAAAATATTCATCTTTTCCATCATGGGGAGTTGCTGTTAAGAATATCATAAAGTGTGATTTTTCTGCCAAGATCTCTCCAAGGTCAAATCTTTCAGTACCTGGTACAAACTTGTGAGCTTCATCAACTACAACTATGTCTACATCTTCAATTATTTTTTTTCTATAACTTTCTTGTTTGAGTGTATCCATTGAAACAACATATGTGTATTCTTCTTTGTTAAATAAATCTGGAATTATTTTTACAAACTCTGAATTGATGATTTCAGATGGAGTATCAAATCTATCTTCTAGTTCATCTTTCCACTTTAAAATCAATGATTTTGGTACCACGAATAATGCTCTTTTTACAAGACCCCTCAGTTTGAGTTCGCTTACTACAAGAGCTGCAATGATTGTTTTTCCAAGACCTACTTCATCAGCAATCATTATTTTTGAATTATCCAAAGCCCACATTACTTCATCAATCTGATGTGGAAACATCTGTATTTTTGTAGATGATGCCAAAACATATGGGCTCCAGGCTTGGGCAACTAGTAATCTATATGCATCCATTGATAACATAAAATCAAGCGGGTCATCACAATCATGTTTGGTCAGTTTAGATACTAGATCATCACTTTTTTCTTCAAGATCCGAGATTTTTATCCACTGGTTTTTGTTATCATAATTTACATTTGCAAATTGATTTTCGATTTCTACTACAATACCAAATTTAGTCTGGTCAGACTTTAGTTTGACACTAGAACCTACTGTTATCATTTCTTCTCCATGAACGAATCAAGAACTCCGCCATGTTCAACACCTAAAATATCTGCCAATTTCTCTAAAATCTTCAACTCTTCCTGCTCATCTACATCTAATGCATCTCCTTTATTTCTTCTTAGATTGTAGCTCTTTAGTATGATAGATATTATCTGTTTTAGTTCATCGATTCTGATATTTTCTTTATCTCTAAATACGGATAAAATGTCTGAAGCAGATTTTGTCTGTGCTATTGTCCCAAGATAACATAACTGTTGATGTAGATTGTCTGGATCCAGATCCTGTGGCTTTAGTGTAATTTTGTTTTCTTGGAGATATGTCAATCTGATTACTCCTTTTTCTTGGGATGCTATGTTGGCGTCGTATAGAGTATCAAGATTTACACCATAAGTTTGTGTAATTTTAATTGCTTCATCAGCAGATATTGCTCCTCTATGCCATATCTTTAGCAATAAATAAAATGACATCACAGGACCAATTTGGTTCATTTTATTATCTGTAATTTTATCTATGATCTGTTTTAGAATAAAATCTCGAGAATCCTTTACAAGATCTTCAAAATCTGGAGCCTCATTCTTTTTTTGATATGATTTTAAAACAGTATGTTGAGTACAAGTTTCCAGTACTTTGCCATAGACCATTATCAACAAATCTGTAATTGGCAACAGTAAGAGTTTGTCATTTGTAATTTTGTCTAGCATTTTTTTGATTTCATCTTCTGCTTTTGGTATGATATCCTCAAGATATGCAGTTGATTCTTTGTTTATTTTTCTACAAGATATTACAATGGAAGACATGAATGAAGTTTTTTGATGAGCTATGACATTAGATGTACTTTCTGTATGGATTGCATAGCTAGAAACTACTGAAAACTTGGCTTCTCGAATACATTTTAGTAAAAGATTCCATGTTTCGGGACTAGAATGAGCAAAGAATACTACTAAAAGCCCATCATCTTTTAATGATGAATTCATTGAAATGAATGATTTTTTCAATCCTTCTTCAAAGAATCTATTGCTTAATTTTTTATCACCGAATCTTCCCCAGCTCTCACAAAAATCTTCATCTAGTGGAACGTTTTTTGGCAGTTCAGGAAAATATGGATGAAGTAATCGATATAGCCAGACATAGAAAAATTCTGAAAGTTCACCGTATTGGACATCATCTCCATATGGAGGATCTGTTAATATCAGATCATATTTAGTTGAAATTTCTGTTACTGATTTTAATCTAGTTTGTATCAAATTTTTATCAACTAGGGCAAAATGAATGGCATTACATATGTTATTTACAACATTATCTAATCCGCCCATTACTTTTTGAAATGGGTTAATCTCAGTATGATTGAAAACGAAGGAAGGCCTTCTCAATGTAAGTGCATGTTGTGGTGTATCTCTTGTGGTATCCCACAGACATCCCAATGCATTTGCATTTACATGTTTAGAAATTAAAAATCCCATATAGACAGAAATCGCCTTTTGGTATTCTTTATCTAAAATATGTACTGATACTAGTTTGAGATTCTTTAATAACGTACATAGGGCCAATAACTGTCTATTACTAAAGAATTCATCCCAGTGTTTAATTCCATAGTGCCACAACATATTTTCTCTCCTATGTGAAGGTTTGATATCATCGATTGGAATCAAATTCATTTTCTTATATTCGGATAATTTTGATTCCATGTATTTTGCAGCCTGAGCAAATCTCTTCTTATCTTCTGACTTGGCTAAAAAATATTCTTTAAATTTTACGCCTTGTCTTTGAATTACAATTAATTCCCTATCTTTTCTTTTCGCAATATCTTTAGTCATGAAATCATAATCTATTGTATTTGTACAAGAAATGCAAACAGCAGCCCCGCCTTTTTGTGTAAATTTTTTACCTTCAGAAGGAGTCATATTCTTAACTAATTCTACTTCAAAATCTTTTGATTTTGTTGGTTTGATTTTTATTCCAATTTTATGTTTTGCAGAATTTGCAATCCACATTTGATTTGTCAACGGAACTCGTTGTCCACAATGAGGACATTTTATACACCATAACCACCGGTATGCAAGATCCTCTTCACCATAAAATTTGCCAATCTCTTTTTTCGTTAGTTCAATAGCTTCCATAGCGTATTTTGTGAAATCGCTTTCAAGTTTTTGTCCGTATTTTGAAGGATATTCTAATACTGCTTTTTCAATCAAATATGCTAATGGATTGTAATCTGAAGACGTACAGTCAAGACCGAGTCTTTTTGCCTCAAAGATTAGATTTCCAGCCCCCCCAAAAGGGTCTAATACCTTAATTTTAGACGGATCTGAGCCAAGTTTTTTTGCATATACACCGGCATCAGGGATTCTAGTATAGGCACGAACATCTTTGCCAAAACCCATGAGTGATTCGACATCTTTGAGATTTGTTAGCGTACTAGCTAACGCAATTGCACGCCCCACCACTAGTGGTTTTCTAGTCCAATAGTATACGAGTTTGTTAATGGGAGGAACTGCATTTTTTTCTTTTCTTGCCTCTTCGCTTACCTTGTCAAAGAATTGCAAAAGTTCCACATTTGGTTCTTCGATGAGCGTTTTATGCACTCTTAAATTGCTCATTCTTTTGCAATCTCCGAATAGTCACATATTTCTCTGAAATTACATCTAAAGCAAGCCCCTTTTTCATGAACAGGTTCAAACTCTTCATTTAGAATTGATTTTGCAGCACCCTCTAGTATTTTTTTATATTTCATAACATTTTCCTCAATAATTTCATTATCCACAATTACATCTTTTGCAATATAATACAGTGATGATTTCACAGGCAGTTTTCCATATGATTCCTTTACAGCTAACGGATACAGATTCATCTGAATATCTTCTATAGCTTCTTTAGCATTTTTAGTAGAGTTTCCAGTCTTAAAATCATACACTTGGTATTCTCCCTCAGGAGTCTTCATAACAAGATCGATCTTTCCTGTAACTTTGGCGCCACCAATTGTCATGTTAAATCTCTTCTCTACATCTTCTATCTTATTTGGACTAGATGCAATCCATTCAAGAAACTTTACAATCATCACTTTAGCTTTTTCTTGGTCTTCTTTTGCCTCATGCTCTGTCTTGTATGAATTATAGTCCCAGATCTTCTCTAGTATGTCAAATGCTCTCTCCTTGTCTACCTGGATTCCAGACTTCATGTCCTTTGATACTAACTCAAAGACCCTGTGAACCATCCCCCCTAGGGACATTTGCTTTGAAGACTTGGTAGGTACCTGTAATACATATCCATACTTGAACTGCAAAGGACACTTGAAATAATTCTCCATGTTTGTTGCAGACAGCTTCAACTCATCCTTGTTGACAAGAGGTATCTTTTCATCAACTAGAACTTTTTCTACATCTCCGTCTTGCTTGATATCAAGCAGCGTACCAATTTTAAATCCCTTCATAGAACCAGTACTTTTGTAATATTCAATTT